>Ga0207695_10000323_pt1 | contig 114265 bp, 97 predicted proteins | sample KBSC54metaG_FD_184354 | JGI IMG/M metagenome (GOLD analysis project Ga0207695, IMG submission 184354) | Corn rhizosphere microbial communities from Kellogg Biological Station, Michigan, USA - KBS C5-4 metaG (SPAdes) (version 2) | ecosystem: Host-associated > Plants > Roots > Rhizosphere > Soil... | reverse complement strand
CCTGCCTGAGTCAGGATATACTGAGCAGTAGCACGGCCAATACCGAAGATATAGGTAAGTCCGATCTCCCCTCTTTTATTTTTTGGTAAGTCTACACCGGCAATACGAGCCATATTCTTATTTTAAATTTAGCTTTACAAATTAACCTTGACGCTGCTTAAAGCGAGGGTTCTTCTTGTTGATCACATACAGCTTCCCCTTCCTCCGCACGATCTTACAATCAGCGCTGCGCTTCTTAATGGATGCACGAACTTTCATATAACTTGTTTATTTATACCTAAATATAATTCTACCCCTCGTAAGATCATATGGACTCATTTGGCAACCACATTTTCTCTCTTCAAAGGCGTTGCCGAATTCGCCCCTCCAACTCCCTGTTCCTGTATCATCACTTATACCTGAATATGATCCTTCCTCTTGTCAGATCATAGGGACTCATCTCTACCCCCACCTTATCACCAGGCAGGATCCTGATGTAATTCATCCTCATCTTCCCAGAGATAGTAGCCAATATTTCATGCCCATTTTCCAGTTTGACCTTGAACATAGCATTGGACAGAGCCTCTAAAATGATACCATCTTGCTTAATGAGTGCTTGTTTCGCCATACAGTTTTTGGGAGCGCAAAGATAGGAATAATTCCTTTTACGTCAAAAAATAGTGAAAATATAATTTTTTGCCACACTTCGAATTGCGGCGAAAATAGACCAAATTATCCACTTAACCGGTCAAATCATCCCCGATTCCCGGTTCTTTCCGGATCCGGCTCCATTCCCGTCACCCAGGCCCCTCCGCACCTCCCCGTCCCTTCCCCCCGGTAAAAACCTCACCCGTCCCGAGTCTACTTCCTCGGGTCACCCGGTCCTCCCCGGCCCAGTCCCCCTAATGAGGCTGCTCCACCCGGCTAAGGTCAACCTTCGTCATCTGGTGATAGTGATTCTGCAGCTGGTGTACCCCCAGCGGCTGGGTAATATGGCGCCGGTCCTCCCGATACCACATCTCAAAATGAGAGAAATCCCCCCTTTTGGCCAGAAGGATCCTGAACGGCCCCCGCATATACTTGACCTGGCCATTCTCCAGCACCTGGCTCTCAAACCCCAACTTCATCAGCTGACCCTCGTCTAATGGAATAGGAAACAGATCTTTAGGCTCATACCAGAACTCGTCTTGCTCCCCCACCCGGACATTTACCATCCTTTCGGCGCCGTCCAGGCCAATAGCTTCCCCCTCTTTCCGCTGGCCTTCAAACTCAACCAGCACAACATCCCCATTTCTTAATTCATGAAACTGGATCATATGACATCGTTTTTGTTTGTTATTCTTAAATTTAGGGGATTTTAGCCACTTCCCCTAATCTATCCTCAATCCCTCCAGCCTCTTATTGATCATCGCCACCTCCTCCGCGCTCAGCCTTACCCGGATCGCCCCCGCATTCTGTACAGCCTGCTGCGCATTACGCGCCCCTACTAACGCAATCGTTATACCCGGCTGCTCCAGCGTCCACCGGATAACCAGCTGCGCCAGACTCGCCCCCTTATCGGCCGCCAAAGGCCGCAATTCGTCCAAAAAGGCGTTTATCCGGGTGAGATTGTCCCCTGTAAAATACTTGCTGTCCCCCCGGTTGTCCCCCTCACTAAATGCATACCCCGGCCTGATCTTCCCCGTCAATACCCCCCGCTGCAGCGGGCTATAGGCCAGTATCGCCTTCTTCTTGTCTATACACCAGGGCACCAGGTCCTTCTCGATATCCCGCCGGACCATGCTGTATGGCACCTGGTCGCTGGCCAGACTAAGCGTCTTTTCCGCCTCGATCATCTGCGCCCTGTCATAGTTGGAAACCCCTGCAGCCCTCACCTTACCCGCCTTTATCAGCTGTGCAAGCGCCTCCATGGTCTCCGAAATAGGCGTGGTCACGTCCGGCCAGTGCTGCTGATAGAGATCGATATAGTCCGTCCTCAGCCTGCGCAGACTGTCCTCACACTCCTTTATTATACTTTCCTTCCCCCCATATTTGTAGATGTCCAGCGGCTTGCCGTCATTGTCCTGGCTCTTAAAGGCAAAATCCCCCCTCTTTAGGTCCCAGCGCATCCCGAACTTGGTCATGACCTGCACCCTGTCCCTGGGAATACCCTGCAATGCCTCCCCAACGATCTCCTCGCTCAGCCCCATTCCATAAACCGCCGCAGTATCGATCGAAGTCACCCCCTGCTCATAGCTCGCGCGTATCGCCTCGACCGCATCCTTCCGCTCACTCCCTCCCCACATCCACCCACCAATGGCCCATGCGCCAAAAGTAATCGCCGAAGCTTGAATTCCCGATTCTCCTAACTGTCTGTATTCCATATTAAATTCTTTTTATAATGATAGGATACAAAAATAAAGCCCCGGCAGACGAGTCATCTCCCGGGGCCCAATAATTTTATACTGAGTAATCGCTAATCTTTTAGTTCGCGCCAACCTTATCCACCGCGGCGCCAACCTTCTTCCCCCCGGCCCAGGTACCCAACACCTTCGTCTTAAGAACATCCCCCTGGCCCACCGTCATCAGGTCCCTGTCCAGCATAATGATATCCGCCCTCTTGCCAACCTCCAAGCTCCCGACCTCCTTTTCCAGACAATCCGCCTTCGCCGCCCAGATCGTCATTCCCCGGAGCGCCTCCTCCCTGCTGAGCGCATTCTCCGGCTGAAAGCCCCCGACCGGATACCCCTTCTCATCCACCCGGAACACCGCCGCCAGAAAGGTCTTGAAAGGACTGATGTCCTCGACCGGAAAATCCGTCCCCAACGGTATCCAGCCATTCTGCCGCAGCAGCTGCTTAAAAGCATAAGCCCCCTTCAGCCGACGCGCCCCCAGCCGCTCACCCGCCCAGTACATATCGCTGGTCGCATGCGTCGGCTGCACCGAAGGGATGATGGAAGCTCGACCAAAAAGGTCGAGATCCGCCGAATCGATCACCTGCGCATGCTCGATCCTCCATCGCTTGTCGTTGTGACCCCTTAAGTATTTGTTGTAAACCTGCAAAATGACCCGATTCGCTGAGTCCCCGATCGCGTGCGTACACAGCTGAAAATCGGTCCCCGCCAACATCGCCGCCAGCGAATCATAGTGTGCGCGGCTGCTCAGCAGAAAACCCCGCCACCCCGGCTTGTCGTCATACGGACCCAGCAGACACGCGCCCCTGCTGCCCAACGCCCCATCCGCATAGGCCTTCACCCCTTTCACATACAACAGATCGGTCTTGTATGGCCCACGCGGCAGATAGTATCGCAGGTTCTCTTCATTGTCGCTCAGCATCGCATAGACCCGCATCTTCAGCGACCCCGCCTTCTGCAGCGAATCGAGCAGCCCGATCAGCGGCCTGTCCAATCCACAGTCCGTAACCGTCGTCAGCCCCTCGGCAAAACACTTTTGCTGACCCGCATCCAGCATCTGCGCGAACTGCGCCGCTGTCGGCTCAGGCACGACCCGCTGAACCAGCCCCTCGGCATTATCGATCATCACCCCCGTCAGCCGCCCGTCTTTTGTCTCCACCACGCCCCCTTCTATCTTCTGACCAGGCTTAACCCCGGCCAGCTCCAGCGCCCGCGCATTGGCGATCAGCGCATGCCCGTCTACCCTCCCCAGCACTACCGGAGTAGAAGGAAAAGCCTCGCTCAATAAGGTATTATCAGGAAAAGCCTTTCCCGGGAATTTATTCTGATCCCATCCCCGACCCAGTATCCAGGCCTGCCCGGGATGCGCAGCCGCAAACTCCTTCACCCGCCGCACCACCTCCTCAAAGGAGCTGCTCCCATACAAAGCCGTCGTGAATAATGACTGACTATATCGCACAAAATGCGCATGCGCATCGATAAACCCCGGATAGACCGCCCTCCCTCCGGCATCCAGAACATCCGCGGCAGCATACTTCCCCCGGATATCCGCATCTGCACCCACAGCCAGTATCTTCCCGTCCCCGACGGCCAAAGCTTCAGCAGTGGAAAAAACGCTGTCAACCGTATATACCTTTGCGTGATAAATGAGAAGATCGGCCTTCACTTTCGGCCGGCAGGAAAAAAGAAAAAGCCCGGGCAGGGCCGTCAGCAGCAGTCGGCAGGATCGCATAGTCGATGATTTGCCAACTAATATACATTATTCCGCCCAGCTCATCGTATACCCCTGATTCTCGATCTCCAGAGCTTCTACGGTCAGCATCAGCGGATGGAACGTATCCACCATCACCGCCAGCTCCTTTGTCTCCTTCGCCCCGATGCTCCGCTGCACTGCCCCCGGATGCGGCCCATGCGGGATGCCACCAGGATGAAGGGTGATCATTCCCTTCGTGACATTCTTCCGGCTCATAAAATCACCGTCGACATAATACAAAAGCTCGTCACTGTCGATATTGCTGTGATTATACGGCGCAGGTATAGCCAGCGGATGATAGTCGAACAGACGGGGACAGAACGAACAGACGACATAGTTATGTCCCTCGAAGGTCTGGTGCACCGGCGGCGGCTGATGCACCCTCCCGGTGATCGGCTCAAAATCGTGGATGCTGAAGGCTAACGGATAGCAGCATCCATCCCAGCCCACTACATCCAGCGGATGATGACCATAATGTATGCCATACATCCTCCCCTTCTTCTTCGTCAGGATCAAAAAATCACCTTTCTCATCGATCGTCGTCAGCTCCAGCGGTCCCCGGATATCCCGCTCACAATAAGGAGAGTGTTCCAGCAGCTGTCCATATGGGCTCAGGTATTTTTTCGGATAGCGTATCGGGCTAAAGGACTCGAGAATAAAAAGCCGGTTATCGCTGTCCTCGAACTGTATCTGGTAGATCGTTCCCCTCGGGATCACCAGGTAGTCCCCATAGCCAAAAGCCAGCTCCCCATACTGCGTCTTCAATACCCCGCTCCCCTTATGGATAAAGAGCATCTCGTCGGCGTCGGCATTCTTATAGAAATAGTCCTTCATGCTTTCCTGCGGCGCCGCCAGCACGATATGACAATCGTTATTGACCAGCACCGCTTTCCGGCTCTTTAAATAGTCGGCCTCCGGCTTAATCCTGAAACCGTCAAAGCTCCGGTGCTTCAACATCTTCTCTTCGGCTATCCGGGGCTGTACGTCGTAGGGCTCGTCCGTAGCAATGATCTCCGTCGGCGGATGAATATGGTAGAGCAGGCTGTAATCGTTGGAGAAACCTTCCGTCGAGAACAGCTGCTCGGAATAAAGATTTCCGTCGGCACTACGATACTGAGTGTGACGTTTGTGTGGTATCTTTCCCAGAGAATAATAATGCGCCATATAAGCTAATCGTTCCCGTAAATTTACAGTAATTTTCATTGTCAAGACCACTATCTTCATCACCGACTGGCACATGAAGCATCTACGAACGATATTTTTTGGCGGAGCCACCCTGCTCTCCTGCGCCAGCCTCCTCTCCGCCTGCCACCAGCGGCAAAAGGCCATGAGTTTCTATTACTGGCGCACCGTCTTTTCGATCGATACCCTCGAAACCGTCACCCTCAAAGACAACAACGTCCATACCCTCTACGTTCGCTACTTCGACGTCGACTGGCCACCGGAAGACTCCTCCGCCACCCCCGTATCTCCCATCCAGTTCACAACAGAACCCACCGGCTACTCGATCGTCCCTGTCGTCTTCCTCCGAAACAGAGTTTTCGAAAAATTAGCGCCGGCATCCATCCCTGCATTCACCAGCAAAATAAAAGCCCTGATCGAACGGATCAGCCAATCCCATAGTATTCGTCCGGACGAAGTACAGTTCGACTGCGACTGGACCCAACGGACAAAGAACAGCTATTTCAACTTCCTTCGCGCTTACCACGACCTGTCAGCCAAACCCGTCTCCTGCACGATCCGGCTCCACCAGGTCAAATATCCCGACCAGACAGGCATCCCCCCCGTCGACCACGGCGTTCTCATGTATTATAATATGGGGAATATCGACGCCGGCGGAGGCTCGTCCATCTACGAGAAATCCATCGCCCATCGGTATACGCCGTCTCTCCGCAGCTATCCGCTGTCCCTCGACCTCGCCCTCCCCGTGTTCTCCTGGGGACTCCTGGTGCGCGACGGAAAGGTCGTTCAGCTCCTCGACAAGATGAACGCCGCCCTCTTGGATGGCGACACCTGCTTTACCCGCCTGTCCCGGGGCTGGTACAGCGCAAAGGACGGCTGCTTCAAAAGCGGCTACTATTTCCAACATGGAGATAATATAAAGATCGAATCCGTCTCGGCTGACGACCTGCGGGAGATCGTGACGGACGTCAACCGGCATACGAACCACCACATCCAAAACGTTCTTTTCTTCGACCTCGACCGTCAAAACATCCTATTATATGACAAAGACCTTTTTAAAGAGCTACTGGCTCATACTGACTAGCATCATCATCACCGCGGTAGCCCTGGCCTGCGCAGGCGACTATGGAGAGGAGTATGGCACATCCAACTTTACTCCCCAGGTATTCGTCGACACCGCCTACAGCCCCTTCTTCTATTCCTGGCAATTCTACTATGGCATCGGGCACGACGAGAACCATATCACCCGGTTCAACAATACCAATACAAAAGAATGGTCCGCATGGCTCGGCGCCCCCGCCAGCCAAAAGACCATCGACTACCTGCTGAACTCGGCCACAAACGCCGCAATCGACAGCGCCGCCATTGCACAAACCACCGACAAAAAGTTAAAGAGCTTCCTCGACTACCTCCGCCTTGCAAAAAAATGCGAAGCCTTCTCCCTCACAACGATCGACCACTGGGAAGTAGACACCACAAAAAAGAACCGCCACTTCAACGCAACAACGCTCAACAAACAGCTTGAGCAACACCTGATAGCCGCCACCGATCCCTTCCTGCAACAACGCTACTGGTTCCAGCTGGTCCGTTCTCAATTCTTCAACAGCCAGCCCCTGGACGCTATAAAGACCTTCGACACATACAGCGCGAAATTTCCCGCAAACACCCTCTACTATCGCAGCCTCGCCTACAAAGCAGGTGCTTATTATAAGCTAAAGAACTACAGCCAGGCCAACTACCTCTACAGCCTCGTATATGCCGGCTGCGACGACCTCAGAACAGTGGCGCACTACAGCTTTCATCCGCAGGAACAGAAAGACTGGCAGGGCACGCTGGCCCTCTGCCGCAACGCAAATGAAAAAGCTACGCTCTGGCAGATGCTCGGCATCTTCTACTCCGATCCCCAGCGGGCAATAAAGGAAATATACGCCCTCGATCCCCGCTCAGAACGCCTGGACCTCCTGCTGTCAAGAGCGATCAATCAGTCCGAGCAACGCTTTGCTTCCTTTCAGGTCCCCCGTAAATCCTCCTTCGACCCGATGCCCCCGACGCCGGACACCGCCAACTTAACTCTCCTGTCCCTCGTCACCCGCACCGCCGACGCCGGCAACACCAGCAAGCCCTGGATCTGGCAGCTGGCCGCTGGATACCTCAACATGCTCGACAAACACTACCCCGCTGCAACCAGCTACTATAAAAAGGCCGAAAGCACAGTCCCCAAAGACCGGCTGCCCCAGGCCCAGCTAAGACTCCTGAAGATCCTCAATACCGTCGCCGCGGCGACCACTATCGACGCACGACTCGAACAGCAGCTGCTGCACGACCTCAACTGGCTGGACGGCGCCCAGACAGACCCCAGCTTCCGCAACAACGACGCCTTCGCCTGGGTGAAAAAGGTCATGGCCGCAAAATACCGCCGCGCCGGCGAAAAGGTCAAGGCCGAATGCCTCTTCACCCAGCCGTCCTTCTACACCAGCAACGACAACGTCGAAGCGCTGAAGACCTTCCTCGCCAGACCTGACAAAACACCCTACGAAGACTTCATCGCCAGCCTGTCCAACACAAAATCCACCGACATCTTCGAATACCAGGCCGTCCAATACTGCATGAACGACCGCATCGACGAGGCGATCGAAGCGCTGAAACACGCCGAACCAGGCAGGGCCCGGACCATCCTTCCCGGCAATCCCTTCAACGCCCGCATCAACGACTGCCACGACTGCGACCATGCCGCCGCGCAAAAAGTCAAATACAGCAAGACCGACCTCCTGAAAAAATTGCAACAACTAAAAGCCAACATCACCACTGGCCAGGACGTCTTCACCAACGCGATCCTGGCAGGCAACGCCCAGTACAATATCACCCACTACGGCAACGCCCGCGTATTCTATGAATGCCTCATCTACGGCTCGGACCAGTCCGAACCCTGGTCCATCGACAGCGTCTTCCGCACGCCCCTTACCAGCATGACGACAGCCATAAAATACTATACCCTCGCGCTCAACGCCGCGCAGACCGATGAACAGCGGGCCAAAGCCCAGTACCTCCTCGCCAAATGCCAGCGCAACGAATGGTACAACCACACCGTCTATGCCAGCCAGGCCAACCGGTTCAATGACAACGACCACCGACCCGACTTCACCGCCTGGGCCGGCTTCAAGGCCCTGAAGCAATACTCCGGCACAAAATATTACAACGAAGTGCTGAAAGAATGCGGCTACTTCAACACCTATATCAAAAAAGATCACTAACCCCAGACATGCTAAAGATCGGCCTCATATCCGACACCCACCACTACCTCGACCCCAGCGTCTTCCGCCACTTCGAGTCCTGCGACGAGATATGGCACGCCGGTGACTTCGGCACAATAGACATCGCGAACCAGCTAAAGGAATTCCGGCCCCTCAAAGGCGTATACGGCAATATCGACGGACAGGATGTCCGCTCGGCCTACCCCGAGACCCTGCGCTGGCAAACAGAAGGAATAAAAGTATATATGACCCATATCGGCGGCTACCCTCCGAAATATAACCCTACGGTCAAACCCAGACTGCTCGCCGATCCGCCCCAGCTGTTCATCTGCGGCCACTCTCATATCTTAAAGGTCATGTACGACGATAAAATAAAATGCCTCCACATCAACCCCGGCGCAGCAGGCCGCCAGGGCTGGCATACGATCCGGACGATCATACGCCTCACCATCGACGGCACCAATATGAAAGACTGCGAGGTCATCGAGCTCGGCCCAAGAGCATCATAACCTATTCCGTCCTTAAGCTCTTCACCGGATTTGCCACCGCCGCCCTCATCGCCTGAACCCCCACCGTGACCAGGCAGATAAAAAGAGCCGCACCACCCGCCGCCGCCAGCATCCACCAGGTAACCGATACACGATACACAAAAGCTTCCAGCCACTTATTCATCGCCCACCACGCGATCGGCGCAGCAATAACGAAGGCGATCCCAACGAGTCGTATAAAATCGGCAGACAACAGCGCCACAATCCCTGGCGCGCTGGCCCCAAGCACCTTCCTGATGCCGATCTCCTTGGTCCGCCGCTCGGCACTGAACGCCGCCAGCCCGAACAGCCCAAGACAACAAATGAGGATCGCCATCCCGGTGAACGTATTGATGATCCCCGCCATCCTAACCTCGGCCTCATACTGCCGCCCCACCTCATCGCTCAGGAACAGATAATTGAAAGGCTCACCCGGCAGGTCCTTGCTCCATATCTGTCGGATCTTTTTCAGCAATCCCCCATAATCCGACGTAGAGCTCTTCACGGTCAGCGAGGACATGGTAAACCCCCAACCCTTAAGCCCGTTCGGTCCATAGCGCAGCATCAACGGCCCGATAGCATCGTGCAGACTATTGTAATTGAAATCCTTCATGACCCCTACGATCTCATAAGGGCCATCCCCTCCCTTCCCATACAGCCGCTTGCCCGGCGCCGTCGCAACATCCAGCCCCAGCCGGCGCGCCATCGTCTCATTGATCATGACCCTGTCCGAGTCGTTCAAATGAAAATCCCTCCCGGACAGTAACCGTATGCCATTGGCCTTTACAAAATATTCGTCACAGGTGATGAAGGGCGCATCCTGCGCAGCATCCGCGTTACCCCCCGCAGGATAGAAGGGCATATCATTGGGTATCACCTGTGTAAGATAAAAGCTGGAATTGCTCGCCGTCCTCACTTCCGAAAGCTGTCCCAGGTCATTCATGAACGGCCTGATCTTCGCACGGGCATCCGCCGTGTTGAAACGGAATACGAGCTCCTGGTCCCTGTCAAAACCCAGGTCCTTCTGTCCGATATAACGCAGCTGACTGTATATGACGATGATCCCGCTGATCAGGGCGATCGAGATCACGAACTGAAAGACCACCAACCCCCGGCGGATACCCGAGGCAGAAATATGACTGGAGAAATTCCCCTTCAATACCCTGATAGCAGCGAACGCCGAAAGATAAAAAGCCGGATAGCTGCCCGCAACCAGCGCCGTCACGAAGACAAGCCCTCCGAACAACAAACCCACCCTAAAGTCCACCAGCATCGATAGTCGGATATCAGCATGGGTCAGCGAATTCAGCCAGGGCAGCACGGCCACCAGCAGCGGCAGCGCCACCAGCACCCCCGCCAGCGATAGCAGGAACGATTCCGCCAGGAACTGCCGGACCAGCTGCATCCTTGCAGCCCCCAGCACCTTCCTCACCCCAACCTCCTTCGCCCGTTGAGAGGCCTTCGCCGTCGAAAGATTCATAAAATTGATACAGGCGATCAGCTGTATCAGCAGCGCAATCGACAACAGCACCCGCAGAAAGGACGGGCTAACCGTTGGACTCGGCTCATGTCCCAGACCCGGCGAAGTATGTATGGACGTCACCGGCTGAAGCGTCAGCACCTTGTGAATGCCCGTCGCCTTCAGCTGCTCCCCGCCATGCTTATCAAGAAAAGCCGGCAGCTTCCGTTGCAGGACACCCGCATCAGCACCCGGCCTCAGCCGCACATAGGAATAGGCAATGTTCTCCCCCGCCCAGGTATCCGCCCCATAGACATAAGCGCCGATCCCATTGCTGTTCATGGAGACAAATGCATTGGCACGCAGATGCGACTGGCCCTTGTCATCGGCTACTACGCCCGTAACTTTAAAATCATGCTTCCCAAAGGAATTGTCGATCGAGATCACCTGTCCCACCGGCTCTACGCCCCCAAAAAGCTTATCAGCCACTGGCTTTGTCAGGACCACGCTGTAAGGCTCATCGAGCGCATGCGCCGGTCCGCCATTGATCCAGCGATAGCTGAATACGTCGAAGAAGGTCGAATCAGCAAAGTCAAGCCCATCCTCGTAAAATGACTTGTCCCGCCACCGCAGCAGATGCGTTACTACTCCAACCCCCGACGGGTCCATTACCCGCGTATACTGCTCCACTTCCGGAAAATCCTTCTTCATGGCAGGCGCAATGGGCGGCGATGCCGTAGCCTGCTTATAGACATTCCCCGCCAGGTCGATATAGCTGTCGACCCGGTACAGATCGGCCGCCCGGCGCTGATACCGGTCATAGCTGTACTGATCCGCCACATAGAGCAGGATATACAAACAGCACAGTGTACCCGCCGCCAGACCGACCACATTGATAAAGCTGAACGTCTTGTTCTTCCACCAGCTGCGCAACGCAGTCTTGAAATAATGAGGAGCCATACGTAGGATTTATGGGACAAACCCTACCATTAAAGTGCCGGATCGTTTACAAACTCCTAATCAATTAGTTGCAAACAGGAGCAGCCCCGGAGCTGTCCGCTTCCGATACATAACCTGTCCACCTACAACCACTCCAGCAGCTTGCTCCGCAGTTCATTAGGCTTAAAAGGCTTGCTGACAAAATCATCCATCCCGCACTCGATGATCTGATTGATGATCTCGTTCTTCGGCGAAGCCGTAATGGCTATGATCGGGACATCCTTAAAATGCTTGCGGATCTTCCTCGTACAGGCAAAGCCATCCAGCACCGGCATCTGTACGTCCATCAGGATCAGATCGTACTTCTTGCGCGCGACGAACTCCAGCGCCTGCCGGCCATCCACGACAATATCCAGCTGCCCGCCCCAGCCCGTAATAAAACGGCGGGCGATATTCGCGTTGAACGCATTGTCCTCCGCCAATAGTATCTGCTTGTTCCTGAACTGGTCATTGCTCTTCGTCACCACCTTCGGCGCAGGCGTCGCCGCAGAAGGCATCTCCCCGGGCTGCAGCACGATCCGGAAATAGAAGGTAGACCCCTGCCCCGGAACACTCTCGACCAGCAGCCTGCCCCCCATCAGCTCGACCAGCCGGCCGGAGATGGAAAGGCCCAGACCCGTACCCCCATACAATCGCGTCGTGTCACTGTCTGCCTGCGTGAACTGCTCGAATATCTTCTCCTGCTTATCCTTCGCAATGCCGATGCCCGTGTCGCTGACCGCAAAATGCGTCACAAACGAACTCTCGTTGCTCTCGGTCATCTCCACGCGCAGCTTGACCGCCCCCTCCTGCGTGAACTTGATCGCATTGCTGATAAGATTGTTCAGCACCTGCGAAAGCCGGAAACTATCCCCTTTTACATAGAATGGCATCCGCTCGTCGTACTCGACGTCGAATACAATATTCTTCTCCTTCGCCTTAAAGCTGAATGACTGGTACAGACTCTGCGTCAGATCGCGCAGATTGAAGTCGATCGCCGACAGCTCGATCTTGCCCGAATCGAGCTTGGTAAAGTCAAGGATGTCATTGATGATATTCAGCAGACTTTCTCCCGAGAACTGCAGCGTCCGCAGGTCTTCCTGCTGGTCTTCCCGGGGATTGTTCTGCAACAGCAGGTGCGTGATCCCGATGACCGCATTCAATGGCGTACGCAGCTCATGGCTCATGACGCTGAGGAATTGCGACTTGGCCTTGGCCGCCTGCTCCGCCTTTTCCTTCATCTGCAGCAGCTCTTCCTCCCGCTGACGACGGCTCGAGATATCCCGGATGAACGCGCTGTAATAAAATTCGTTCTCATCCCGTATCCCGGTTATCGTCAGCTCGATGGGAAATACCTCCCTGTTCTTCCGGATAGCCGCCATCTCGATCCGCTGATTGACAAAGGTATCATTCGTCTCCCCCAAAAAACCCTTAAAACCGTTCCACGAAGAGTACTGGTACGAAAAAGGAATGATCGTCTCCATCAGCGTCCTCCCCCTTACCTCGCTCTCCGCATACCCGAAGATCTCGCTTGCCGCCTGGTTCCAGTGCATGATATGTCCCGCATCCCCGATAATGACGATCGCATCCAGCGCCGAAGAGATCACCCCGCTAAGCATGATCTCGTTCTTCCGCAACAGCCGCTGCGTCCGCTCATTCTCCCTGATCTTCTGGTCGAGCGCAATGTTCAGCTGCTCCGACTCGGCCAATTTATCCAGGAATATCTGCTCTATCTGCGACTGCGTAAATATCCCCAAATGCTCCCGGTCCACGATCTCCTTCGGGATCAGTGACACCATATAGGGAAAAACTTCCAGCTCTTTATATTTGGAGGAGTACGCCTCATAGTTCTTCTCGAAGATCTTCCCCGCCATCGACTCCCCATAATTGCTGCTGATGAACTTGAACGCCTCAAAACTCAGGAACTGCAGCTTCCTGAAAATTTCCGGCTCCTGTATATCCACCTCCAGAACAGACAGCTCCTTCAGCTTCTTGTCGATATACCCGTCCCCCGCCCTGCCCAGCTTCTCATGCACCGTCGTAAGAAAGGACTGGAGGAACTGGATCGCCAGCGTATTCTTCTGCTCGATCTCCGAAACAAAAAGTATATTGAAAATAGACCCGTCGTGCAATAACGCAGGAAATCGCTGGCGGACCCTTTCGCGCAGCGACTTTCTCGTATGCTGTTCGATCAGCTCGAACGACGTGAGATATTTTTCGAATAAAAGGTAAGTATGGAAGACCTCTTCCGCATCCTGACCGGCTGCCTTATGGCCCAGCTGTATCAGCTGCTCGGCATTGCCGGGCACCGATATACAGGCGATAAGAAAGTCGAACAACGAGCGGTACAAAGCAGACTGTTCGCTACGCCCCCTGACAGGACGCGCCCTGTCCCTGTTCCACAATAATTTTTTCAGCATGAAAGATCCTAAGCCCCTTTGCTCGCTTTATAAATGGAATAAAATCCAAGCCCCGACAATCCCCAGGTGAGGATCAGCGCCGCAAACCAGGCAATGCTTCCGCTCAGCGAACCCAGCAACGTCTTGAAAAGGTTGAATCCGTAATAGTGCTCCACCTGCATGTGCAGATGTCCCACCGCCATTACCAGAAAACCCCAGGCCATGAATTTCATACCCTTCCCGAACTTTCCACCCTTGAGCGAATAGGCGGTAAGAAAAGCAAAGAAGACAGAGATGAACAGGAAAGGCAGCTCCATCACGCCAAACCAATAACCCGCATTGTAACCATGCGCGTCGGCCGCTGCGTTGTTAACTTGCAGGAGTCTGCACTGTGATTGAGAGTAGCTTGGAGTAGACGTTGCCGCGATGGTTCCTACGGTGATCAGCAGAAGGAGTAAGGGTCTAATTTTTTTCATAAATTTGGATTTTGGACAATAATTAGGAACTTTTCCCGTCTGGATATAGTTCCCGCTTAGCGATTAAGGGATAAATGTTCATTATACATATATACTCTTAACGTAAACGGGGGAAAAAAATTGCAGCTACCATGCAAAAAATCCGTACAACCTTTGTTTTTGATGAAAGCTTGAATTCCACATTCTTAGCCGAACTATTCGAAGGCGATACCATTTACGCAGAGACCGTTTTTGAAGACTTCCTGAAAGACCTGCCCATATACTGGCAGCGCGTCGAGACCGCCTACAATAGTAAGAATCTTCCCGCTTTGGGAACAGCAGTCCACACCTGCAAAACCCTCTTCGGCTATGTCGGCTTCACCGATCTTCAGGAACTCTGTCAACAATTCGAGAACAAATGTTCCGTTAATACTGCGGAAGAGTTGCGGGTTGAATACATTCTCCTGATACAACGTAAAGAAAGGGCTCAACATATAATAGAAAAAGAATACGATAGACTTAGGCTTTTTAACGAAGGGAGATAGGTAATGGGGTCGCTCACCAGGGCTGCCCCGACATCGTTTGCTAAATCGTTTGCTAACAGGCCACAACCTGGTTGTGCCACCGGACTTGTGAACCGGGGATTCACTCACTGTTTTTGGATGAAGATCTCTTGTATCATAGTAGAAGATATACAGATCGCTGCGGATTTTTTACGCAAGTTCTGTGAGAAGAGCGACCTGGTCGAAGTAAAAGGACATTTCCTCAACGTAGCAGATGCCCTCGAATTCCTCGACCGGGAACGCGTAGACCTGCTCTTCCTCGACGTGGAAATGCCGGGCGCCACAGGCTTCGACCTGCTCGACAGCCTCACCTACTCCCCCATGATCATCCTCACCACATCCAAGACCGAATACGCCTTCGACGCCTTCCAATACCACGTCAACGACTATCTTAAAAAACCATTTACCTATAAACGCTTTCTGGAGGCCATTCAAAAGCTGCAGACGCAAACCGCAGAACCCGCTCCAGCACCGTCTCCGGCTCCGGCCCCGCAACAGCCCGCCACCATCACCACCGAGACCGACTTCCTCTTTATCAAATCGGAAGACAAGCTGGTCAAACTGAAAAAGGACGATATCCTTTTCCTCGAAAGCATGCGCGACTACGTCAAATTCGTCACCCCCGCCAAAAGCTATATCACCTACAGCACACTCAAGAACATGGAAGAAAAGCTCATCGGCCCCATCTTCCTCAAAGTCCACCGGTCCTATATCGTCAACATCAATAAGATCGACGATATTCGGGGAAATACCATTTATCTTCTTGGCAATCAAATACCTATCGGAAAGGGGCACAAGGACGAAGTAGCCGCCCGCCTCAACATCCTATAACAAGCATTCGTCCGCGCAGAACTTCGGAAAAGCGTCGTCCCTTGCTTTCCCTCGTTCGTTCCCTTCGCCGGGGGCTCGGGTACATTCGTCGGGCAAAACCATCCCCCGGTCGAATAATTTTCCTATCCTAACATTTCCTTCACATCTTTGTATCAGCAAACGAAACAAACCCAATCCCTGAAAAACCACAAACATCCAATTAATCCAACAACAGTTATCATCCAACTTCCTTAAGAAAGCCAAGATCCCCAATCCTAAAAAAGACCAAAGATCCAGACCTCGAAAAACCACTGTAGCGCAATCCCTCATCCCGAAAGACCGTAGTCCAAATTCCTCGAAAACCCACGTAGGATCCTAACGTCTGAATGAAAACCTGTTGACTGGTATCTGACTGACTGTAGTGCAATACTTCATTCCGATCCCGAAAACAGCTGGAAATCCAAACCTGAAAAACTTAGAAGTGCCAGGGTTTTATCCCCCTAATCCGCGATCCATGAGACGAGCCTGAAAATCGATCGTTTGACCCTGACAAAAAATTAGCCGCCACGGAATAGTCCATGGCGGCCTTTTTATTTATATCCCGTCTCCGGGCCACTATACCCGCGTCGGAGCTATTTACCCGCGTCGATACCATCCCCCGGGATCTCAACCCACTATATCCAGTGCCTCCCGGCCCCAACTACACGCCACGGCCAGGGCACAGTCACCAGAATAATAACCAACGCCACCAGGAAAAGCCAGAACCCCCGCTTGAACTTCGCCACATCCGGAATATCCTTCTTCGCCACACCCCTCCCTATCGTGATCAGCACGATCGCGATCAACATACCCGTCATATGCTCGATCGCAAAAAAACGATAGACCGGGTCCTTCATCACCTCGCCAAAACCCAGATTCCGGATATTCGCCAGCCCCCACGGACCCGCGATCCACAAATACAGCCCGATCAGCAGCGTCGTATGCGCCGAGATCATCAAAAAAAGACCCGCCTTCCTATCCCCGGCCGAAAAAAGCCTTCCCGAACTCATGCCGGTATAGCTCCTGTAAATAGCCACTACCGCCAGCACAATGATTACCCATCGCAGAAAACTATGTAAATGCAATAACCCGGTGTATAACATGCGAAAAAATTTTAGGGCCCAAAGCTACGACACGTCCCCTCTCCATCATTCTTTTCTGGAAAATTTCCCCGATCCGGGAGAACAACCCCGGCCGACCACCCACTAGGGCCATCGGCCGGTTTTTCTTAGCTTTGCCGGATGAATGTATCATTGCGGACCCTTTGCCTGCTATTTGGCATCGTTGGATGCTGTATAGCCGGTTGCCACAACAACAAGGCCGGACAAGACGATCAACAGGCGGCAATACTCTCACACCCCCCCTACGCATCGCTGACCGATAGCCTCTCGATGGATAAGGTCACAGACAAGGCAGGCATCTATTTCAGGAGAGCCGAGCTGTTGTCCCGGAATAACCTCCACGAACTGGCCGTGAAAGACTACCAGAGATCATGGGAAATGGTGCCGGACGAATACACCGCCACCCGCTATGCATCGACACTCGCCATCCTGGGCCAGACAAGCCAGGCCATCCACCTGCTCACCGACTGCCAGCAGCGCTTCCCCTCCAACCCCTCCTTCCCCGAACTGCTCGGCGATATCTACGAGCAGACGGGACGGACATCCGAAGCCCTCGGCGTATACGACGGGCTCCTGAAGAAAGACACCTCGGATTTCGAAGCCTGGTACGAAAAAGGCCTCCTGCTGGAAAGACAAAAAGATACCGCAGGCGCCATCCACGCCCTGAGCAAAGCCTACCAGCTACAACCCGTCAATACCTATGCGCTCGAGCTCGCCCACCTCTACGCCGAACACCGCAACCCCTCCGCCCTCACCATCTGCGACAAGGTCCTCAGCAAAGACAGCACCCACGAGCTGCTCGACCCCTTCTTTATAAAAGGGATCTACTACTCCAATATAACGCAATACAAAAAAGCCATAGTTCAATTCGACTCCTGTATCCGCAGGGACTGGAAATTCACCGACGCCTACCTCGAAAAAGGCATAGCCCTGTATAGGCAAAAGGCCTATGACACCGCCCTCAATACATTCCGCATGACCATACAGGTGTCCAACACCTATCCCGATGGCTATTACTGGGCCGGCCGCTGCTACGAAGTAAAAGGACAAAAAGACGAGGCCATCCGCTACTACCGGCAGGCCCTGGCCCTGGACAAGGATTTCAGCGAGGCAGCCGACAGGATTAAACATCTGGAGTAATCATTATCTTTAAGCTCTAAAGCCAAATACGCATGCCCATTATAGCACCTTCCCTACTGGCCTCCAACTTTCTCCGGCTGGAAGACGAATGCAAAATGCTCAACGAAAGCAAGGCAGACTGGTATCACCTGGACGTCATGGACGGACGCTTCGTCCCCAATATCAGCTTTGGCCTCCCCGTTATAGCACAGCTCCGCAAAGCCACTACAAAGGTCTTCGACGTCCATTTGATGATCGAAGAACCCGAACGGTATGCCGAAGATTTCAAAAAAGCCGGCGCAGACCGACTCACCGTCCACTACGAAGCCTGCCGCCACCTCCACCGCAACGTCCAGCAGATAAGATCCCTCGGCATGCACGCCGGCGTAGCCCTCAACCCCGCCACACCAGTCGACCTCCTCTCCGACCTCCTGCAGGATATCGACCTGGTGCTGATCATGAGCGTCAACCCCGGCTTCGGCGGTCAGCAGTTCATCCCCCATACCTTCCAGAAGATTCGCAACCTCCGCCGCATGATCCACGACCGCGGCCTGAATACCCTGATAGAGATCGACGGTGGCGTCACCGTCGAAAATTCAACCAGCCTCTGCAAAGCCGGGGCAGACGTCCTCGTAGCCGGTACCACCGTCTTCCATTCCGACGACCCAAAGGCAACCATCCATACACTTAAAAACTGTGATTGATCGTTAAACTGTAAACTGCTTGAGATCCCTCATTGCTGTCCTTCTTATTCTATTCCTCTTACCGGCTTCAGCGCAGAAGAAGCCCGCATTCGTGTCTGGCAAAGTCCTTGACGAGAACGAAAAACCGCTCGCCGGCGTATCCATTACCATCTTAGGCAGACAGTCCGGTATCATCACTTCCGACTCCGGTACTTTCCGGCTGAAAGTGCCCGCCGAACACGCCTTCGCGCTCGTCTTCTCCTTCACCGGCTACAAGACCGAACAAAGGAATTTCCTGCTGAACGAAAAAGAAGAAGAACACGCGGTCATCCGCATGGAGAAAGGCCAGAAAACCCTCCAGGAGGTAGTCGTCTCCGACCAGCGCGAAAGCCGGGAGACCGGCCTAGTCCGCATCAACCCCAAGAACGCCATCAACATCCCCGCCCCCATCGGCGGTATCGAAAGCCTGCTCAAAATAATCGTCGGCTCCAACAACGAGCTGACCTCCCAGTACTCCGTACGCGGCGGCAACTACGACGAGAACCTCGTCTACGTGAACGACTTCGAAGTATTCCGCCCCTACCTGGTCAACAACGCGCAACAGGAAGGACTTAGCTTTATCAACCCCGAGCTCACCCGCAGCGTCAATTTCTACACCGGCGGCTTCCAGGCCCGCTACGGAGATAAAATGTCTTCCGCCCTGGATATCCAGTACCGCAAGCCAGCCAGCTTCGGAGGCTCCGTCTACGCCGGCCTGCTCGAACAGGGCATCCACCTCGAAGGCGCAACACAAAGATTCACCTGGCTGGTCGGCGCACGCAACCGCACCAACAATACCCTGCTCGGCAGCCAGGAGACCAAAGGGACCTATGCCCCCTCCTCCTCGGACATACAGGCACTGCTCACCTGGCAGCTCGGCAGGAATAACCAGCTGGAGTTTTTCGGCAACTTCTCCCAGACAAGATTTCACCTGATCCCTGAATCCAGCCAGTTGACCTCGTCCATCTTCTCGCCTTACTATACCGCCAACCTCGGCCTTGACATCTTCTTCGACGGCCAGGAAAAAGATAAGTACCAGACCAATATGGCCGGCCTGTCCCTGACCCGGCAGGTCAGCCACAACCTGCGACTGAAATGGATGGCCTCCCGCTTCGAAGACAAAGAACAGCAGGACTACGACATCACCGGCGCCTACCTCTTCGGCGACCGCGATTTCGACAAGTCCAGCGCTACCTTCGGCCAGATCACCAACCCGCTCGGCGCAGGCACCTACCAGAATTTTGCCCGCGACCAGCTCAATATCCAGGTCTATAACGCCACGCACAAAGGTTATCTCACCCTGGATCAGCACTACTTCCAATGGGGCGTCAGCGCCGAACGACAGATCGTCCGCTCACACCTCAACGAATGGCAATACCAGGACTCCGCCGGCTATTCCCTCCCCAACAACCCCGGCGTGCCCAGCGTCACAGGCGTGCTTCATTCTACGGACAACCCCGGCATCACCCGCCTGACCGGCTTTGTGCAGGACAACATCCTGCTGCAAAACAACGGAGACTTTACCCTGCAGGGCGGCATACGCTACAACTACAATACCCTCAATAAGGAGCTCCTCATCTCGCCCCGCGTCGGCGCCTCCTGGCGACCCCGCAATGAAAAGAAGGATATCGTCTACAAGGCATCGATAGGCATCTACGACCAGCCCCCCTTCTTCCGGGAAATGCTCCGCCCCAACGGAACACTCAACACCACCCTCAAGGCACAGCGCAGCTGGCAGGTCGTAGCCGGCGTGGACCGGAATTTTACCCTGGGCGACCGCCCCTTCCGCTTCACCACCGAGGCCTACTACAAACAGATGACAAGGGTCGACCCCTACGATATCAACAACGTACACATCCAGTATTTCGGACAGAATGACGCCAAAGCCTATGCGACAGGTGTTGAATTCCGGCTCTTCGGCGAGCTGGTAAAAGACGCGGAGAGCTGGGTAAGCCTTGGCTTTATGAGATCGATGGAGAAGATCGACACGTTCTACTACAACTATACCCTCAACGCACAGGGTCACCCCATCGACAGCGTTAAGACAGAAGCCGGCTGGGTCCGCCGCCCCACCGACCGGCTGTTCACCTTAGGCGTTTTCCTGCAGGACTACCTGGCCACCAACAAAAACCTGAAGGCCTACCTGAACCTCCTCTACGGCAGTAACCTGCCCTTCAATATTCCCGGGAACCTCCGCTATCGCAACGCCCTCACCATCGACCCCTATATCCGCATCGACGTCGGTTTCAGCGCCCTCCTCCTCGACAGCGAAAAAAGCAACCGCCGCAGCCATAGCCCGTTCCGCAACTTCGAGAACATCTGGGCCACCCTCGAAGTCTTCAACCTTATCGACCGCGCCAATACCATCTCCTACATGCTCATAAAAGACTTCTCTAATACCACCTACGCCATCCCCAACCGGCTCACTCCCCGCCTCCTCAACCTGAAATTGGTCGGCCGTTTCTAAAGTCTTCCCCTCAGTATTTCCCGCAATTTCCCTTAGTAATACTACGCGCCCTTTCCCAAAAAACCGCGATTTTTCCCATCCCGGGACGGAAATCCCACCCAAAAATCCCCCAAGCCGAACATTTTCAGTCGATTAGTTTCTGGCAGCAAATTGGTCTCTATACTCCCAAACCGTACAGTATGCAAACGCTCATCAACCATTTAATCTCCTTCCTGGTAAAAGAACAAATGCCCGCACTGATCCCCGTTAGGGTCGTGACCAGGGTACATCCCAATCACCACCGATAAATTACAGGTTTATGGTTATGGTAAAAGAAATTTCGGTTTACCCGAATCCGTTCGACTATTACATTTTTCTCGAGATCACCTGCGACGAAGAAGTTGACTGCATTATCCTGCTGGCAGATATAAAAGAAGGAAGGATCGTCCGGATGCTCGGCGCAGGCCTCAGGCCCGGCATCAACAGGATACCCCTCAACGACCTCGAGCTCCTCATCCCGGGCACCTATCAGCTGAACATAAAGACCGCCGACGGCGAGTCCATCTATCAGACAAAAGTTTTCAAACAATCCCCCGATAACCCGGCGATCGTCCTAAATTAACATACTCCGTGTCGCCCCCTAGTGGGGCGACACAAAAACTTCCTCCATCTCCTCCAGCGTCTTTCCCCTCGTCTCCTTCACGACCCTCCAGCTAAAAACGAAATTTACCAGGCTGAACCCCGCAAACAGCCAGAACGTCACCGCCGCACCCCATGTAGCCAGCATCCAGGGAAAGAACTGCCCCACCAGCCAGACCGCTATCCACAAAGCCATCGTACAGACCGCAACCGCCCGCACCCGCACCGGCGTCGGAAATATCTCATTGATGATGATCCACGTCACCGGCCCCAGCGAAAAAGCAAAACAGGCGATATAGAGCAACAACAGTACCAGCAGAAAGATACCCCCGGTATGCCCCGTATAGAAAAGGACACCGCAAAGCAACAGCGAAAGGATGATCCCGCTCAGACCCGTCGTCAACAGGAACTTCCGCCCATACTTATCGGACCACCGGATCGCAATTATCGTAAACAGCATATTAATAACGCCAATGATCACCTGGAAGACAAGGGCATTGCTGCCGCCGATGCCGGCCGCCTCAAAGATGCTCGGCCCGTAGTAGATAATGGCATTGATCCCCGAGAACTGCTGGAATACCGCCAACAGTATCCCGATCAGGAGAGGAAGCCGGACTGCAGACAGCGACATCCTGCCTTTATCTCTCGCCGCCGCATCCAATACCTCGGAAAACTCCTTTGCAGCCGCATCCTCCGGACGTAGCTTATTCAATATGCCCAGCGCCTTTTCATTCTGTCCTCTGGCTACCAGCCAGCGCGGACTCTCTGGTATCTTTATCAACAATAATAAAAATAATCCCGACGGGACAACCATCGCCACGAACATCGGGCGCCACGCCTCCCTCGCAACCGTCGCCACGAAAAAAGCATCCGAGCAATACGCCAACAGGATACCAACGGTAATGGCCAGCTGATAATAGGCGATCATCCTTCCCCTCCTGTCCGCCGGCGAAAACTCTGCGATCAGCATCGGAGAGATGACCGACGCCATACCCACCCCAACCCCGCCGACGATACGCGCCGTCACCAGCCCCGCAAAGCCCCCGGCAAAGCCGCACCCGATACCGGATATAAAAAATGCCAGGGCCGACAGCAGAATGGTTCGCTTCCTCCCGATGCGGTCGCTAAGCACCCCCGTGACCAGCACCCCGGCTATACAGCCCACCAGACCGCTGCTCACAAGCCAGCCCTCCCTCGTCGTATCGAGGAGATACTGGGTCTTGATCAGCACGACCGCACCCGATATCACAGCCGTGTCAAAGCCAAACAACAGGCCGCCAATGGCCACCGTAAGACAAATAAGATTGGTTCGCTTCTCAGCGCTTGTAATCGTCCTCATATCGGCAGATATCGTTTTGTTGCCAGTTGCCAAATGCGACCTCCAGCACCCTGACCGGGCTGTCCCCGCCACAGCTCAGCCGGTGCCGCTCATTCACCGGTATCCATATCTCGTCGCCGGCCCGGCACTCCCGCACCTCATCCCCCACCTGCACCACCGCACCGTCATCGATCACGATCCACAGCTCCGCCCTGCCCGTATGCGACTGGAGACTCAGCCGCTGTCCCGGTAATACCGTCATTAGGCTCACCGTGCAGTCTTCATTATTGGCGAACTGCTTGAACGCCCCCCAGGGCCTGGTAACCGTCGCCACCACCGGCTTCTCCGCCGGGATGGGCTTGCTGGCATAGTTAGACATAGCAATAGTTTATGCATTCTTTCGGATGAACGCCTTCATCGTCGCGCACACGCTGCCCTCACCTTCGCCATAAGGACGGATCGTATACTCCCCGACCGCATCCGGCACGACAAATGTCTCGGCATAGTGAACGATAAAAGGCTCAAACGCACCAGAAGGACTCTCCACCAGCGCCTCCCTCCCCTCGACCAGATTCAGCACATTGACACTCCCACCCGTATGATGCGCCACCGTTCCCGTAAACCAGTGCCTCCTGGTCTCGATAAATTCCCGCTCATGCAGCCCCGTACGCTCCTCCCGCCAGCCTGGTCCTTCATCTACCGGCGAGACGACATTGATCAGCTCTTCCTTCGTCCGCTGCGGCCCCAGGCTCCAGTCGATGACCCGCTGCCCATGTACGATATTTATCGGTCTCGGCTTCCCGTCCAGCCCCATCCTGCCCCAGTCCCAGAGCTTGAAGGTGAAGATATACGGCGTCGCGCTGATCTCCAGCACCATGCTGTTCTTTCCCGAACAATGCACGGTCCCGGCCGGTATCAGCACGTGATCGTGCTTCTTTATCGGCCACTTTCCCACAAATTTTTCGGCATCGAACCCCGGTTCCCCTTCCTGCGCGGCCGCAAGCGCCGAAACCATTTCCCCCGGCACAACCCCCTCATTCAACCCCAGGTACACTACCGCGTCCTCCTCCGCATCCAGGATATAATAGCTCTCATCCTGCGTATAATCCATCCCAAAATGCTCACGGATATATTCCGTCGTCGGATGAACCTGCAGGCTCAGATTTCCCCCACCCATCGTATCCAGAAGATCAAACCGGATAGGGAACTCGTCCCCAAACCGGGCCTGCACCGCATTACCCAGCAGCGCCCTCGACTGCGCAAACACCAGGTTGATCGCCGGCGTCTCGAACAAAACTTCCCCAAAGCGAATGAGCAAACTATTCTCCTCCGGCACACAGTCAAAACACCAGGCATAATTTGGCTGCGACCGGTCAAGATCACAAACTTCCTTCATCCACTGCCCGCCCCAGGGCCCCGGGTCAAAGAATGGCACCAGCCTGAAAGGCCGCCGAACGACACGCCCATACGCCTCATTCAATGCCGCCCCGGTCACCATCTTCGGCTGACCTGCAACGGTAGTATCTACCACATAGTCCCACCGGAACATTAACTGCTTCTTAAGCTTATCCGCCACCCGCCAGTCGACAAAGAACGCCTGCTTGTACTGCAGCGACGCCTTCACCGTCTTATCCGTCATACCCAGATTCGCTATCTCATTACGGCGCAATCGAGCCTGCGCTTCCCACCTCGGCATATCGAAATAGACCAGCAGGTCCCAGCGCTCCGCCACCAGTGTAGCTCCCGGCCCGTATACATACACGACTCCTGTCTCCAGCGCAATTGCCTCCCGCATCGCACGCAACCGTGCCGCATCGAAAAGATCCCTCATCGATAACCTCGTGATATAGCCGAATATCTCGTCATCCGTCACATCCGGGTACACCAGCTCCAATACCTTTTCCGAAGACAAAAAAGCATCCTTTGTAAAAAACCACGCCCCCGGCAGCCCATCCCTCAGCCGGGCGACCACCTCTTCATCCTGCACACCGGGGTAGGTTTCAAAAACGACCACTCTTCCCCCGATAACCCGGCACACCTCCTCCCATCCTGTCCAACACTCCCCACCACCCGCCTGTACAAAAGGCCTCTTATCGTAATTTGATTTCATATAGTCTCTTTCAAACAATGCGTCACTCCCAGCACACCCGCATCACCATGCAATTGGGTCGCTCTGATGCTGACCTTACCCCAGGGAGTCCACGCATGCCGTTCAACTTTTTCCGTCACATATGGCAGTATCTCGTCCGCATGCGCCATCACTCCCCCACCCAGCACGACCACTTCCGGATCGTAGGCATGTACCAGATTGACCACGCCCGCAGACCATACGTCATAACAGTCCTGCCGCACCCGCAACGCATCGGCATTGCCCGACTCCGCTGCGGCAAACAAACCCTCAAAGTCAGTGATCCCCCCGACCCGCCCCGCAAGGCTCCAGGTAGAGCCATAAGCCTCAAGGCAACCCAGATTGCCACAGGTACAGGGCCGCCCCTCATACTGTACGGAGATATGCCCACCCAGACAACCCGCCTGGAAATGACGCCCCCTGAGCAGTCGCCCCTCTATGATCGCCGCAGTTCCGATACCCGTTCCAATGGTCATGACAACCAGGTCCTCGACATCCCTTCCCGCGCCGTATTTCCATTCGCCTACCGCAGCCATCCGGGCATCATTGTCTATATAAAAAGGAACATCCCAGTGCTTCTTTACCCATCCCGGCAGATCAACCCCCAGCGCGTCATCATATTTTTTATTGGTCGAAAGGATACGCCGTGCCGAAGGATCCACAAGACCGGCAAAAGCAAACCCGATCCCCCGCAGCGAAGCGCGCGAGACCTGTTTCGAATGCAATAGCCCGTCTACCTCCTCACGGATCACAGGCAAGCCTGGCTCCAGCCCACCCGAGGCGGGGACGACCCTTCTCGCCACCACCCTTCCCTCGGTAACCAGGCCAAGCTTTACGCGCGTGCCCCCGAGATCGATGCCTATATAGTGATTGTTCATGGCTTGTTCACCAGGGTCGGTACCCCGTTGAGATCAACTAATATTTTTGAGAACCCCCTTTCGCTGATGGTCTGATAGTCATGCCCGGCATCCGAAGGCCAGACCGCGCCGAAAGACAGCACAGCGCTGCCCGTATTGGCCGTGCGATGCGCCACATGCCCGTTGATATAGTGAATGCTCCCGGGCTCCATCTTCTCCGCCCAGACCACCGAATGGTCTTCATTCATCAGGATCAGCATACCCTTCCCTTCTATACAGATATAGACCTCGGCCCTGTTCCTGACCTGGTGAAAATGCCCCCTGGTCATAAAATACTCCTGCCCCACCTTACCCGGATGAATATACGTGATCCCCATGAACAGCCCACCCTCTGTACCGGCAGCGACCGGGCAGCTGGATTCCACCTCATATACGACCTGGTCCGCAGGCATCCGCGCATAAGCCTCCCTGTCACTGAAGATATCCCCAAGATCACCGATCCGTCTCGTCAGCCGGTCGACCGGCCCGCCCGTCAGCCTTCCCTCCCTCAAGCACAGCTTCGCAGCCACTATATCACTCATATCAAAAAGATTTTCTGTCGATCATTACGAAGGGGTTCTCCACCACCTCCCTCTTCCCCGCCACCACCATCTCCGCCATCGTCTTCCCCATCGCCACAAAATCGGTCGTGATCGTCGTGATCCCATTGCCGATCACGCTCTTCAAAGGCGTCTCATTATAAGAAATGACACCAATATCCTTCCCCAGCTGCCAGCCATTCCTGTTCGCTGCGTGAATGACGTCCACAAGACTGTTGTCGTCAATAACTATATACCCGTCTCCACGCTGAACACTAGCGGTACTCACAACTTCCGTGGGCACAACCTTCTTCCTTCCAAATCGCTGAAATCCCGAAATAATGTCCCTCGTACGCGCCCCCTCAGGAAAAACCAGCACCAGCCGCCTGTATTTCCTCACCAGCTCCACAGAATCCATCAGGATCGAAAAAATATCCTTTTCAAAATTCTGATATACCCCGGGATAACTGTCCCGGTATTCCTTCAATCCCACATCCAATAAAAACACCCGCTTATGCTCCAGTTTAGCCAGGACCCCAGTCGTCCCTTCATTCGCCTCCGGCATGACCACAAACGTATTGTAGTAAGCCGACTGCTCCCGTATCAGCGTCCCAAACATCTGAATATTGTGGTGATGGAAATAGATATCCAGCGTACAGCTTTCCGGCAAATGACTCCGCAAGGCGTTATACAGTATCTCTTTGTATGGAGTGAACGTACTGAACAGCAGGAATATCTTCTTCTTCTGCCGGGTCTCCGTGCTCAGGACATAATAACCCTTCCCCGGAATGCTGTCGATGATCCCTGAACTCCTCAATTCATTATAAGCCGTAAACACCGACCCGCGTGCCAACGAGAACTCAGCCGCGATCTGGTTCACCGACGGCAGCATATCGTCCTTGCCCAGCACCCCATTGTCTATATTCCGCGCGATCGACTGTACGATCTGCCTGTACACAGGAGTCGTCAACCCAGGATCGATCCGGATCAGGTCCCTGACAGCTCTGGCCTTCATTTCATAAATATAAAATCTTATTCCCGAACTGGTATATACTGGTACATAATTTTTTTTCTCCACCGCATACCCACCCAACCTTACCTTTGCTCTATGACAAAACTCTCCGTTAATATCAACAAGTTCGCCACCCTCCGCAACAGCCGCGGCGGCAACAATCCGGACGTAGTCAAAGCAGCAGTAGACGCCCAAATATTCGGTGCAGACGGCGTCACCGTCCACCCCCGACCCGACGAACGCCATATCCGCTACGCGGACGTCTACGCCATCAAAAAGATCATCACCACCGAGTTCAATATTGAAGGCAATTCCCAGGAGCAAAAATTCGTCGACCTCGTCCTCGACGTCCGCCCCACCCAGGTCACCCTCGTCCCCGACGCCCTCGGACAGATAACCTCCAACCACGGCTGGGATACCATCCGCCACAAAAACTATCTCACCGACATCGTCTCCACCTTTCAAAAAGCCGGCATCCGCGTCTCCCTGTTCGTCGACCCCGTCATCGCCATGGTCGAAGGCGCCGCCGCCACCGGCACCGACCGCATAGAGCTCTACACGGAAGCCTATGCGCACGAATACCACGCCGACCGGGAAAAAGCCATCGCCCCCTACCGCGCTGCCGCAGAATGCGCCATCAGATCAGGCCTCGGCCTCAACGCCGGCCACGACCTCGACCTCCACAACCTCAGCTTCTTCGCCCACACCGTCCCCGGCCTCGACGAAGTCTCCATCGGCCACGCCCTCATCTGCGACGCCCTCTACCTGGGCTACGAGAATACCATTCAACTCTATAAACGACAGCTACAATAGCGCTTTTTCCGCCTCCGGTGTAAAATACCCGCCCCAAGGGCGGGTAAACCCTACATTTACCCCAAACTAAAATGGTGCAAACTATGAGAAAAAACCTCCCCGCAGGCATCCTGCTGGCATGCCTGTTCATCACCACCACAGCAGCCCACGCCCAGCTAACCTCCCTCCCCAGCGGCGGAAATAAAAAGGCCTCCATCACCGAGCGCGTAGGCATCACCGATATCACCCTGCACTACGACCGCCCCGGCGTCAAAGGCCGCGAAGGACAGATATGGGGCAAGCTCGTCCCCGAAGGCTATACCAACCAGGGATACGGCACCAGCAAAGCAGCCCCCTGGCGCGCCGGCGCCAACGAGAATACCACCATCGAATTCTCGACCGACGTCTCCATCGAAGGCCAACCCCTGCCCGCCGGCAAATACGGCTTCTTCATCGCCTACGGCGCTTCAGAATGCACCCTGATCTTCTCTCACAACAGCAGCTCCTGGGGCAGCTTCTTCTACGACCCCAAAGAAGACGCCCTCCGCGTCACCGTCCGGCCAGTACCGATGGATAAAGAAGTGGAATGGCTCCGCTACGAATTCTCCGATGAGAAGGAGAGCTCCGCTACCATCGCCATGGAATGGGAAAAACTTCGCATCCCCTTCAAAGTCGAGGTCGACTATGTCAAAACACAGCTGGAATCCTTCCGGCGCGAGCTGCGTACCGACAAAGGCTTCAATTGGAACGCATGGAACCAGGCCGCCCTTTTCTGCGTACAACGCAACACCAACCTCGAAGAAGGACTGGCCTGGGCCGACTCGGCCACCAACCCCAACGTCGTCGGCGACAAGAACTTCACCAGCCTTTCCACAAAAGCCCAGCTGCTGACCCTCCTCAACCGGAAAGAAGAAGCAGACGCCATTATGAAGGAAGCGCTTCCTCTCGGAAAGATCAATGAGGTCCACCAGTACGCCCGCCAGCTGATCATCCAGAAAAAACCAAAGGAAGCCTTCGACGTCTTCAAGCTCAACTACGACAGACATCCCAACGAATTCACCACCAATATGGGCATGGCCCGGGGCTACTCTGCAACCGGAGACTACAAAAAAGCGCTGGACTACCTCAAAAAAGCACAGGCCCAGGCGCCCGACGGAGTCAACAAAACCAATATAGAAAAATTGCTGCCGATGCTGCAGCAGGGAAAAGACATTAATTAAAAAAGGGGCCTCGCGGCCCCCCACTTTAGTTACACCCCAGTAGTTCACACAGCCTCGCCTGTAGGTCGGGACCCCTCAGGTTCCGACCCACTATCTTCCCGTTCGGGTCGATCAGCAGATTCTGCGGGATGCTCTGAATATGATATTTGGCCGCAGCCTCATTGTACCAGTACTTCAGATCACTGACCTGCGTCCAGGCCAGACCGTCGTCCTTGATGGCCTTGATCCAGGGCTCCTTGGACTTGTCCAGCGAAACACCAAGAACCGTAAAGTTCTTGCCCTTGAACTTCTGATACGTGTTCACCACATTGGGATTCTCCATCCGGCAGGGACCACACCAGCTCGCCCAGAAATCGACCAGCACATATTTCCCCCGGAAAGAGGACAGGCTGACCGCCTTGCCAGCCGTATCGTTCTGCGTAAAATCTATCGCCTCGGTGCCTACAGCACCAATCTTTGCGTCGTCGACCATCTTCTGCAGGTATTGCGCATAATATCCCTTTTGCACCTCGGGCGACAGCGAATGCAGACGCCTGTCCTGCGCAGCCACGTCTTCCGTCAGCTGATTGACCACCACCAGTACAAAGGGAGCGACATAGGACGACCTCTTTGCCGCCACAAACCCGTCGATCTGAGTGAAGATGCTATCGGTCAGCTTCTTATAAACTTGAAAAAGAGAGTCCTTCTTCGCCGCTCCCGCCGGAGAATTGGCCATGCCCATCACGGAGTTCAGCCGCGCAAAATAAGGGTTGAACATCCGCTGAAACTCTACAAAATCGTCATTGGACGACGATCCGCTGACCTTCAGCTCCTTCAGTTCCTCCGTCGAGCCCGAGATGGTCATCTTGTCGTTACCCATGAACAACGGCGCCTTCTTCCCCCCGGCAAAATTCAGCTCGTATAGGTTCGGCTCGGTAACATGCCCGCTCAACACAAACTTCCCATCCTTCACCGCCGACGACGCAACAGTATCCGTCGGGTTGGACCCATCCGTCAATACCACCTTTGTATTCTCCGCCGCCCCTTTCACACTGCCGGTGATCGTAAACCCATTACCGCCAGAACTCCCCGCCTGCGCCATCCCTAACACCGGCAGCGCCACCAGCACACTAAAAAATAATTTCATATTATCACTAATTTTTATGTCTCTCGCGCAACACGTTCGTTACGTCTTGTAAGTTATATCCTTTTGCGTTAAGAAGGATTAAATAGTGGAAAAGCAGGTCCGCCGCCTCATTCAGGAACAGGCTGTCATCATGATCCTTTGATTCGATCACCAATTCCACCGCCTCTTCTCCCACCTTCTGCGCTATCTTATTGATTCCCTTACCGAAAAGCCGCGCGACATAGGATTTTTCCGGGTCCCCGTGCATCCGGCGTTCGACGATCGTCTCCTCCAGACAGGCCAGAAAATCCTCCCGGTGGTTCTTTTCGTCCCAGCAGGTGTCCGCACCGGTATGACAGACGGGCCCAAGAGGCACGGCCTTGATCAGCAGGGTATCCTGGTCGCAATCTATCGCTATATGCTTTACAAGCAGATAATTACCGCTTTCCTCTCCCTTTGTCCAAAGCCGCTGCCTGCTGCGGCTGAAGAACGTCACCTTCCCATCCCTCTGCGTCTGCTCAAGCGCAGCTGCATTCATATACCCCAGCATCAACACCTTACCGGTGTCCGCATCCTGTATCACCGCCGGAACCAGCCCGTCGGGCGACTTCTTGAAATCGATCTGCAAACTATTCATATTCGAACCGTTATATTATGCTCCTGCAAATATCCTTTTAATTCCGGAATCCCAATTTCCTTAAAATGGAAAATGCTGGCAGCCAGCGCGGCATCCGCCTGACCCTCGCCCAGCACGTCGACAAAATGCTCCTTCGTCCCGCCGCCGCCCGAGGCTATAACGGGTACCGTCAAAGAACCTGCCAGTTCCTTCGTTATGTCCAGCGCAAACCCTTTTTTTGTGCCGTCATTATTCATCGACGTCAGCAGGATCTCCCCGGCCCCCCTGTTCACCCCTTCCCTCGCCCAATCCGCGCAAAGCACGTCCGTCTTCACCCTTCCGCCATTGAGATAGACATACCACTGCCCGTCCTCTTCCCGCTTCGTATCGATGGCAAGCACCACGCACTGACTTCCAAATTCCTTCGCCAGTTCCGACACCAGCTCGGGCCGCTTGAAAGCAGAAGTGTTCACAGATATCTTGTCGGCCCCGTTCTGCAACAGCAGGCTCACGTCGTCAACGCTCGTGATCCCCCCACCGACCGTGAACGGTATATTGATATGATGCGCGATCCGGTTCACCAGCTTCCGCAACGTCTTCCGCTGCTCATTGGTCGCCGCGATATCCAGAAAGACCAGCTCGTCCGCCCCTTCCTGCGCATACAGCGCCCCCAGCTCAACAGGATCGCCCGCATCCCGGATATTCTCGAAATTGACACCCTTCACTGTACGACCGTCTTTGATATCCAGACAAGGTATGATTCGTTTAGTCAGCATAGTTTTTTAATTGATTCAGTGTGATACGCCCCTCATAAATGGCCTTCCCGATAATAACGCCGGCGCACCCTGCTTCCTCCAGCCTCAGCACATCGTCAAAGGAGCTGACTCCCCCGCTCGCAACAAAATGCAACGAAGGAAATTTCCCAACGATATTTTTATACAGGTCCAGCGCCGGCCCCTGCAATAACCCATCCTTGCTCACATCCGTACAGAACACCTTCGAGATCCCCTTCTCCACATACTCCTGTATAAAATCATAGACCCACCTGTCCGTCGTCTCCAGCCATCCCCCGACTGCGATCTTCTCGTCACGAACATCCGCTCCCAAAAAGAACCGGTCAGCCCCGTACTCCTCCAGCCAGCTCACGAACAACGGCCCGTTCTTCACCGCGATGCTCCCGATCGTCGCCAACGCGGCCCCCGAATTAAAAACAATATTCACGTCTCCCCCCGTCTTAATGCCCCCGCCAAAATCGATCACCAGCCCCGTCTTCCCCGCCAGCCGCTCGAGCACCTTCCAGTTCTTTACGGCGCCGGCCTTGGCCCCATCCAGGTCCACCAGGTGCAGCCGCCTCAGCCCCGCATCCTCGAACTCCATCGCCACTTCCAGCGGATTCTCGTTGTATATTTTCTTCTGCGCATAGTCACCCTGCGTGAGACGAACGCATTTTCCGTCTATAATGTCAATTGCCGGAATGATCTCCATCAGGAATTAGATTTTTTCGATAAAATTGGTCAATATCCTCTCGCCCACCTGCGCCGACTTCTCCGGGTGGAACTGCACGCCATAGAAATTCCCTTTCTGCAGCCCGCTGCTATACACCAGTCCATAATCTGAAGACGCGATCGTATCCTCCCCCAGCGCCGCGTAGTATCCATGCACAAAATAACAATAGCTCTGCTCCGGCACGCCATCGAACAGCGGAGAGCGAAGCCCGAATATATTGTTCCATCCGATCTGCGGCACCTTCAGCCCGGCGCCGTTGAACCGGCGCACCTGGTTCTCGAATATCCCCAGACAGTCCGTATCGTTCTCTTCACTATAGCTGCATAGCAGCTGCATACCCAGACAGATCCCCAGCACCGGCTGCTGTAATCCCCTGATCAGCTCATCCAGCCCCCGCTCCCTCAGATAGCCCATCGCCGTGCTCGCTTCTCCTACTCCCGGGAATATCACCTTGTCCGCCGCCTTTATCTCCGCGGGGTCATCCGTCACTACGGCCTCTTTCCCGATACGCTCCAGCGCATAGAGAACCGACCGGATATTGCCTGCATTATATTTTACGATCGCAAGATTCATAGCTTATTTTAATATACTGTTCAGGAATTGACGCGTCGCATCCAGCACCGGAAGCCCCCCCTCCAGCGCCTTGATATAGGCCGTTCCGATGATCGCCCCGCTGGCATGCCTGGTCGCCGCGGCAAAGCTTTGCTTATCGCGTATGCCAAAGCCGACAAGCACCGGATTCCGCAGATTCATCCCCTGCAGTCGCTCGAAATAGGCCTGCTGATCATTGATATCCTTATTCTTCCCCGTCGTGGAGGAAGAAGATACGGCATACAGAAAACCCGAGCTCAGCGAATCCACCTTCCGGATACGCGACGCCGAAGTCTCAGGCGTCACAAGGAAAATAAAATCCAGCCCATATTTCTTCATCACCGGGCCATACTCCGTTTCAAATTCATAGATCGGAAGGTCGGGCAGGATCAGCCCATCGACACCCACCTCCGCCGCCGACTCGCAAAAACGTTCAAAGCCATACTGCAGCACCGGGTTCATATACCCCATCAGCAATACCGGCACCCCAACACCCGGCCGCAGCTCCTTCAGCTGATCGAACAGCTTCGCGATCGTCATCCCATTGGCCAAAGCCTGCGTGCTGCTGGCCTGTATCACCGGACCATCCGCCAGCGGATCGCTATAGGGCATGCCCAGCTCGATCAGGTCCGCCCCATTATCCGCAAGGGCCCTGATCACTTCCATCGTGCTGTCCAGACGCGGAAAACCCGCCGTGCAGTACACGTTCAATACCGGGCGATCCGTTTCAGCAAAAAGTTTTGATATCCTGCTCATATAGTTTGTTCCTCCATTACTTTCATATAGGTCCCCATATCCTTATCTCCTCTTCCGCTGAGACAAAGCACTACCGTATCTTTCTCATTCAGCTGCAGCTGCTCCAGCGCCGCCAGCGCGTGCGCCGACTCCAGCGCAGGAATGATGCCCTCAAGCCGGGTCAGCAGGAACGCAGCCTCCACAGCCTCTTCATCCGTCGCGCTCAAAAATGTCCCGCGGCCGCTGTCGAACAAATGCGCGTGTAAGGGGCCGATACCCGGGTAATCCAGTCCCGCCGAGATGCTGTGCGGCTCGACCACCTGCCCGTCATCGGTCTGCATCACATAGCTGCGGCTGCCGTGCAGGATCCCGGGCTTGCCCAGCTGCGTCGTCGCAGCGCTCATCCCGCTGTGTATGCCATGACCGGCCGCCTCAACGGCGATCAGCTCTACGCTGCCCTCATCCAAAAAATGATAGAAGGCCCCCGCCGCATTGCTTCCGCCCCCGACACAGGCGATCACATGGGTCGGCAGCTCGCTGCCCGTCTTCTCCTTCAGCTGCCACCTGATCTCCTCGCTGATCACGCTCTGAAAACGCGCCACCATATCCGGATAGGGATGCGGCCCCACCACACTGCCGATAATATAATGCGTATCCACCGGGTTATTGATCCAGTCGCGGATCGCTTCATTGGTAGCATCCTTCAGCGTCTTGCTGCCGCTGGTGGCGGGAATTACCTTCGCCCCAAGCATCTTCATCCGCGCAACGTTAGGCGCCTGCCGCTCGATGTCCTTCTCCCCCATATAGACGATACACTCGATGCCCTTCAGCGCACATACCGTAGCAGTAGCCACGCCGTGCTGACCAGCCCCCGTCTCGGCAATGATCCGGTGCTTGCCAAGCCGCTGCGCCAGCAATATCTGCCCGATCGTATTGTTGATCTTGTGCGCTCCGGTATGGTTCAGGTCCTCCCTTTTCAGATATATCTGCGTATTGTACTTTGCGCTGAGCCGACCCGCCAGGTACAACGGCGAAGGCCTCCCCACATAGTCCCGCAGCAACGACTGGAATTCCTTCTGGAACGAAGCCTCGTGCATGATCTCCAGGTACCGGGTGCGCAGCTCCTCCACATTCGGGTGCAACATCTCAGGGATAAACGCCCCTCCAAATTTTCCATAATACCCCCGATCATCCGGAGATTGATACGTGTTCATAATGATTTATATTTTGGGATTCTTTATATTGTCCAGCAGGGCCCTTACCTTCTTCATATCCTTCACACCCGGACTCGTCTCGAACTTACTGTTGACGTCTATCGCAAACAGCCTGCGGGCCACTGGCTCCCGTGCGAACTCCTTCAGCTTTTCCACGTCCGACGCCTCGATACCACCGCTCAGAAAGAACAGCTTGTCGATATGCGCCGGCTTAAGCGTATCCCAGTTGAACTTCTTCCCCGTACCTCCATACCCCACACCTTCGGTGTCGAAAAGGAACATATCGCAATAGTCCTGGTAAGGACGGACCAGCCAGTCGATAGGGTCATTGTCCCCCAGACGAAACACCTTGATGACGGTGATATAGTTGGCCAGCTGCTCGCAAAAATGCGGCGTCTCATCACCATGCAGCTGCACCATGTCCAGTCCGTATGCGTCCACCTGTCGCATGACCTCGTCATAGCCGGCGTTGACAAAGACGCCCACTTTTCCTATCCGTAGCTTGGCCTTGCGCAGCTGCTCGCCCGCCAGATGCCTCACCACATACCTGGGCGACTTCGGATAGAAGATAAACCCGGCGAAATCCACGCCCAGTGCGTCCAGCTGTTTGACCTGATCGAGCTCGGTCATTCCGCATACTTTTACTCTCATATGTTTTTGGTTAGTTCTCCAACAAAAGCCGCGAACGCAGCTCCCGGGTCTTCCTCCTTCATAAAATGCTCTCCCACCAAAAAACCCTGGAACCCGGCATTTTTCATATGTAGTATCGTAGCAGTATCGTTAATGCCGCTTTCAGCGACCAGCAATTTCCCCGCAGGGATGCGTTTGCTTAACCTTATCGAACGTTCTATATCGACCGTAAAAGTCTTCAAATCCCGATTGTTGACGCCCACGATCGGCGTCTCTTCACAAATATGTTCCAGCTCTTCTTCACTATGTATCTCCAGCAGCACCTCCAGCCCCAGCGATCCGGCAAATCGCGCCATCCGCTGAACCTCCGCCGGCGACAGACAGGCCGCGATCAGCAATATGACATCGGCCCCTATCGCCCTCGCCTCCACGATCTGGTACTCGTCGATCATAAAATCCTTCCGCAGGATAGGTATGCTGTTCACCCGCGCAGCCCGCAGATCATCGCTTGTCCCTCCAAAAAATTCCTCATCCGTCAGTACCGAAAGACAGCTCGCCCCTGCCGCCGCATAGGCCTTCGTCACATCTTCCACGCGCACCCGGTCATTGATCACCCCCCTGGATGGACTGCGCCGCTTGAACTCGGCGATGACGCCGGTCCGCGTTAATAATGACTCCTTCAATGACAATGTCCTTCTCGTAAAAAAAGAGCTTTCCTCCAACACTCCAACAGGCGTCGTCTTCTTTCTTTCCTCCACCTCCTTCCTCTTAAATGCAACTATCTTTTCTAATATGTTCATTGTAGTGCGATTAATTTTTCCAGGGCCCCATAAGCCCTTCTACTCTCCAGGCTCTCTACCGCCGCGCTATAGGCCGCATCATAGCTGGCAAATCCACCTCCGGCAAACAGCGCCATCGCCGCATTGGCCAGGACCACCGCATTCTGCGCCCAGCTGCCCTCAACCTTAAGTATCCTGACAAAGATCTTCGCCGCTTCCTCAACCGTATTGCCCCCATAAATATCGGTAGCATTTACCATTCTCTTGCCTAATTCTTCCGGCGTCATGATCTTTTCTCCCTTGTTGGTGATCACTTTCGTATCCCCGGTGAGCGAGATCTCGTCATACCCGTCCAGCGAATGGATGATCGTGAATCGCCCCTCGATCTGCTGCAACAGATAATTGTAGATCCTTGCCATCTCCAGGTTATACACCCCCACCAGCTGCGTAGCAGGAAATGCAGGATTGACCATCGGCCCCAGCACATTGAAGAAGGTCCGGATACCCAGGTTCTTGCGGATCGGCCCTACCGTCTTCAGCGCAGGATGGAACAACGGCGCATGCAGAAAGCAGATGCCCGCCTCCTCCACTTCCCGCCGAAGCCTTCCGGCATCATTCTTATGCTTGTAACCCAGCTGCTCCATCACATTGGAGGCGCCACTGATCGAGGTCGCTCCGTAGTTGCCGTGCTTGGCGACCTTGTGTCCGGCGCCGGCTACGATAAAACAGGCCAGCGTCGAGATGTTGAAGGTATTCTTCCCGTCTCCGCCCGTCCCAACGATATCGATGGTCTCCTGTCCGTCCAGGTCTACCCGAACGCACAGCTCGAGCAGCGCGTCCCGGAAACCCTGCAGCTCTTCGATGGTGACGCTCCGCATCAGGTAGACGGTAATAAAGGCGGCCAGCTCGCTCTCGTTGAACTCGCCCCGGGCGATGCGTGTCAGGACATCCTTTGCCTGCCCGCGATCCAGCGTCTTATGTTCGAATAAATACTGTAGTATCTTTTTCATCGTGATCAATTCTTTAACCAGTTAGTCAATATCTTCTCTCCCAGCGGCGTCAGCACGCTCTCGGGATGGAACTGAACCCCCTGTACGTCCAGGCTCTTATGGCGTAATCCCATCACAAAACCCTTTTCATCCCTTGCCGTAACTTCCAGCACGTCAGGCCACCCCTCTTCGCTGACCACCCAGCTGTGATAACGCCCCACTTCCATCGTTTCCGGCAGGCCTTCAAAGAGGGTCCCCGGCTTCAATATCTTCACCGGCGTAGCGACCCCGTGATAGACCGTGCTCAGGTTCACCAGCTTCCCCCCAAAGGCCTCCCCTATTGCCTGGTGGCCGAGGCAGACTCCTAAGATCGGCTTGGACGCAGCGTACTCCCTGATCAGGGGCAGCAGCAATCCCGCCTCGGAAGGGACGCCCGGTCCCGGCGAAAGAATGATCTTGTCATACTCCTTGACCTTCTCCAGGGGGATACGGTCATTGCGATGGACTTCCACCTTCCGCTGCGTCAGCTTTTCAACAAGATGTACCAGGTTATACGTAAAAGAATCGTAGTTGTCAAATACCAGTATTCGCATCACATTCATTTTAATTCCGTGATCTGGGCCGCGTAGCGGATAGCCGATTTCAACGCGCCTAATTTGTTGTTTACTTCCTGTAATTCACTTTCCGGCTGACTGGCCGCCACCACGCCAGCACCCGCCTGGTAGGTCAGGGTATTGTTCCGGCTCAGCAGGCTGCGGATCATGATCGCATGATTACAGCTGCCGTCAAACCCGATGTATCCTATGCAGCCCCCATAATAGCTGCGCGCAGTAGGCTCATAGCCATCGATCAGCTCCATAGCCTTGAACTTCGGCGCCCCGCTCAGCGTCCCCGCCGGGAAGGTGGTAGCCAGCAGCTCAAAAGGATTATACCCCGACCTCAGCTTCCCCCTCACCTCGCTCACCAGGTGAATGACGTGGGAATAGTACTGTACCTGCCGGTAGTGAGCCACCGTCACCCCGTCGCAGTTGCGGCTCAGGTCGTTCCGCGCCAGATCGACCAGCATCACGTGTTCCGCATTCTCCTTGGCATCCTTCAGCAGCCTGTCCGCCATCTCCCGGTCGACGGCATCATCCCCGCTGCGCTTGAACGTCCCCGCTATAGGATGCACGATCGCTTCCCCATTCTGCAGGATCAGCTGCGACTCGGGAGAGGACCCCATTAATTTGTAGTCACCATAGTCGAAAAAGAACAGGTAGGGAGAAGGGTTGATATTCCGCAACGCCCGGTATACATTGAACTCGTCGCCAACGAACGACTGCTGAAACCTGCGGCTGAGCACGATCTGGAAGACATCCCCCCGCAGACAGCTGCTGATCCCCTTCCTCACCATCTCCCTGTATTGCTCGTCCGTCATATTGGAGCCCTCCTCCCCTTTCGGCTGAAAGGGATAGACAGGCACGTCCTTACTCCGTATCAGCGACTCCACCACGGGCAGCTCGGAATCGATGCCATTGATCTTGTTCTCGCAGATATAGATCTCGTCCTTAAAGTGATTGATCGCCAAAACATACTGATACAGCCGGTATCTCATCAGCGGGATCGCCGCTCCGGTCCCATCCTTCTCCCTGAATTTTATCGTGTCAAAGAACTGCACCGCATCGAACGTCGTATACCCAAACAACCCCTGCGCCACCCGCACCGGCCTTTCCCCAGCCGGCTCCACCTCGAACCGCTCCATGAACTCCCATACCAGCCGCGGCGTATCCGACAGCTGCGGCAGAGCCGTCCGCTCAGGCTTCTGTCCCGGCAGCTTGAACTCGATGCTCCGCGTATCCGTGATCTCTATACCCGCAATGGCATTGATACAGATAAAGGAATAGCTGTTCTCCGCAGCATGATAATCCGTACTTTCCAGCAGAACCGTATCGCGAAAACGGTCCCTCACCCGCAGGTAAATACCCACCGGCGTATAGATGTCGGAGAGCAGCTTCTTACATTGGGTCTTAATGGCTATCTTTTTCATTCTCAGTTACATAAGTAAAACAAAAAGGCCCCGAAACTCGGGGCCCTGAATATGGTAAGTCTATAGTAATAGCATTACTTGCCCCGCTTGAGACTCGTATGCCACCACCACTGTTGAATAAAGTAATTTTTCATTGCAAGGCAAATATCATGGTCAAAACCCAAATCGCCAAATTTTTTTATTTTTAGTCATGACACACCCCCAACGCCTCCTCTCCCTCGATTTCATGCGCGGCCTCATCATGGTCCTCCTCGCTCTCGAAGCCGCCGGCCTCTACGAACCCCTCTCACAAGCCGCCGAAAACACCCTATTCCAGGGCCTCATCCAGCAATTCTCCCACCACCCCTGGCACGGCCTCCGCGCCTGGGACCTCGTACAACCCGCCTTCATGTTCATGGCTGGTGTCGCCATGGCCTTCTCGCTCGAAAAACAACACCTGCAGGGAATGACCTGGTCCCAGTCCTTCAAAAAGACGCTAAAAAGATGCGGGTGGCTATTCTTCTGGGGAGTGCTCGACTATGCAGTCAGAAAGACCGGCCTTTCCTTCGAGCTCTGGGACGTGCTGACCCAGCTATCCTTCACTACCCTCATCGCCTTCCTGATCTACCGCTGGAGCCCCGCAACGCAGATCGCCGTCTGCGTGGGCCTGCTGCTCCTGACGGAAGTCCTCTATCGATTCACACATATACCCAACTTCGACCAACCCTTTACCGACCAGCACAATATTGGGAATTATGTAGACCTCCTGCTGATGAACAAGATCAACCGCGGTGGCTGGGTCGCTATCAACTGCATCCCTACATCCGTGCACACCATCGGCGGCGCCCTGGCAGGCAGATTACTCCTCAGTCAAAAAAACGAAAAGGTCCGGTCCCTTCTCATATGGGGAACCGCAACCTTCCTCCTCGGCTATATCCTCGACTGGACAAATATCACTCCCATCATCAAGCGCATCGCCACCTCCTCATTCACCATTGTCTCTCTCGGCTACAGCCTCCTTATCCTCGCATCCTGCTACTGGTATATCGACGTGAAAGACCACCGGCGCCGTCTTGAGTTCTTTACCATCATCGGCATGAACTCGATCTTTATCTATCTCTTCTTCGAGATCGTAGGACACCGCTGGTTCAACGGCTACACCGCAGCCATTACGGGCGGTCTCCTGCAAATGATCAGCACCCCCGCCATCCTTAGCGCCCTCATCACCTCCCTCGTCATCTTCGCTTGCGAATGGGGACTGTGCTATTTCCTCTACCGGAAAAAAATATTCTTCCGACTATAAAAGTGGATCCGGATCCAACTACCAATCATTGGACCAGAACAATTTCGGGCAACACGATCTTATATTCCTTTCCCGTATCTCTTTCTGTCCAATAAACGACAAAATTCACCCGGGCATGCATCAGGCGGTACCCTTTATGCAGGTATGGATTCAGCTGCTCCATAAACTTTCTCGAAAATTTTACGATTGGAAAGTCATTGCCATCAACAAGCATATTTTCACCAGGGTATAGGGCAGCTCCGCTGTACAAAATATCGATATTAGGCTGTACTGCCTTAAAATGCCCCAGATTTACGTCCTTGAACCCAAGCAAAAAACCAAGTCTCCCCGGTGCCGAATACTGATTTTCATCCTTATAGTGATCAATTTCCCCCATAGTGAATGATCGCAGATAATCGCCATTGTAATGGATGGAAAGACGATTTCTGGGTCGCGTGATCGCGACATAGATCAGCCGCTTTTCGTCGTCTCCGGCCGGATCAACGTTATTTAATACTACGACTACATTATCGAATTGCTTTCCTTTGGCTTTGTGGATTGTAGACACATATATGGCAGATTCGCTTATATCGAAAAAATCATCAATATGAGACTCTCTTATAAAGGTATTCCAGTCTGAATGATATTTGTGGCTGGGGTGAATAACCTCAAATTGCTTTGCCATGGCGAGCACAAGGTCGCGTCGATCACTAGTACTGAATAATTTGGAAAAATTCCCGACAGCAGACTCCCATTCCAAATTATCTATCCTCGGCGATTTCCCGCTGTTAGATAACAATCCGGAAAAACTTCTCACCTCAAATAAATTCGCCAGATTAAAACCTTCGTTCGCCTGAATAAGTTGTGCCCTTTCTCCTAAATATTGCAAGACAGCCGCCAGTTGGACAGCCTCTTCATTGGTTTTTACAAGTATGCCCGTCGATCCGGTCAGCTTTGAATCTTTGACATATTGAGACACTGGATTTATAAGATTCGAACTTCGATAGGATATAACGGACACCTTATCTTCTCCATCCCTGACGGAAACACCAGCAACTGTTTTAATCCTATTACCGATCTGGCCCACCCAGCTATTAGCCAACGCTACAATATGACGGACGCTTCTGAAATTATCCGTCAGCTGATAGACCACAGCACCCTCCATGCAAGAAAAATGATACATGAAGGCCGAGCTGGCGCCTCGAAAAGTAAATATATTTTGGTCATCATCGCCAACCAATATCAGGCGCATCTCTTCATTCTGCTCCATTAACGCCTGTACCAGCAAATACTGGTCCTCATCCATATCCTGAGCTTCATCGATAACCAGCACCGTTTTTGTGATCTTACTGTTCTCTATTTCACTATTCCTGATCTTTTCCACTGCATCCCGAATGACATTGCCGGACTGATCAATATTTCCAACTTTCCCCAACAGGTCAAAGCAGTAGGAATGGAATGTCTTTATTTCCACATAATGGGCAGTTGAATTTATCAACCCCAGCAACCTTTCCTTAAATTCCGTCGCCGCAGCCCTTGAAAAAGTCAACATCAGCAGCTGTTCGGGCTTAATATCTTCGAAAAGCAACAAAGACGCCAGTTTATGCACCAGGATTTTTGTCTTGCCGCTGCCTGGTCCCGCTGCTACTACAATTATTCGCCTTGAATCATCAATTATTTCCAATTGTTTTGACGAAAGACTCCCAAAAAGTTGATGGTATTTTTCATGTGTTAAAGTCCGCCCAATTTCCTTTTGTCGCGACCCGGGGAAATATTGCTTTAGAAAAGCAGAAAACTCGAGATTGAAGTAGTCGGTGGAGAACTTCAACGCCTCACTCGCACTACGACTCATTTTCCTGGCATATTCGCCAACGATATGTATTTGCTGTACTTTATGGCTATAGTGTCTTTCCAGCTGTCTGTAATCTTGTACTGTATATTGTTTTCTATTATCTTTTTCCAGCCTGTCGATCGAAAATCGGTTGAACGTGACCATAAACCCACCTTCGACTCGCAACACCTCCAGACGGGATAAGTAGAATAGCGCATCTTCGACATCCTGTATCGTAAACTTTCCCTGTTCCTTAAAAATACCCTGTTCTTCTTCCGCATGCTCCTTTAATTCAACAACCGAAAATTCAGTCTGCTGACCTTCTCCCGAAGGCGCCTGAAGCATTTCTTTACCGATCTTCTGAAATAGATAACGAACAATGAAAGCCGATAGGTAATGACGGGCCGCCATCTTTTTCTCAAACTCTTTCCGGGGAATATCCAGTCTTATTTGCTGATGATTACCTGAGTGATCGAGATTTCGACGGTCAATCCAGTCCTTTACTGCCCAAAAATTTATGATTGTTCTGATCTTTTTGGTGGAACAACCTGGCATATTCATCGCTTGAAAGTCTGTATTCAATTCCTTCAAATGAAATGTTATTTCATCACCATCCATTCTCTCCCATAAAGTTTGCTCCAATCCAATATACTCATCCAGGATAGACAACGCCTGCGCCACCCTTTCCCCTTTTTTTACAAAAGCCCTGATATCCTTCGTATCTGCCAATACTTTAATATCCCTTAATTGGGTAATAACCCTTATGACATCCTCCCTCAATAATCCCAGTTGATCGGCCAGATAGTCTATCCTCGATTCCGCCTGTTCATCCGTAGATAATCGTTTGCTTTTACTGGAAAAAAGTCTTTTAATAATGCGGATAGCTTTTCCCTTTTGACCCTCGTCCTCAAAAATACCCGATGAGTTGATCTTTTCAATGGCTTCCTGTGCATTTTGGCAGAGAATGCTGGTTGCATATACCCGTGGGTAATTCCGTCCCCGCCTTACATATTTTGCTTCCTCGAGAGCCGCAATCGATATAGCAATTCTGGTTTCAATATCCCTGATGTTTTCATCCCAGCCGGCCTTTCTGGCAATTTCAAGTGGAGAATAGAAGATGTTAGTACGCGTCTGCGTTAATTCCTTTAGCGCCTTCCAAACCTGCTTGATCTCCTTTAAAGTAAGCTTCACTTGATTAAGCATTACAAAATGCTTATTCAAGTCCTCCTCATCAAAAAGGATATAACAATTGGCGGAAATGGCTTCGTTGCGGCCAGCCCTACCTGCTTCCTGAATATAATTTTCCAGAGAATCCGATATATTATAATGAATAACCATTCCAACATCCGCCTTATCAACGCCCATTCCAAACGCAGAAGTAGCAACCATTATATTCACCTTTCCATCCATAAATTCGTTCTGGTTGTCAGTTTTACGTTCTTTATCCATCTTACCATGATATGCCAATGCCCAATATCCATCGCTGGTCAATCTTTCGGCCAGTTCGTCTGCCGTCCTCGTACGCGAGACATATACAATTGTTGGAAGAGGATTTGTCTCGATGAGCAATCTGAGCTGTGTGTATTTTTCATCATCATTCGCTTCCTTATAGACACTATAACTCAGGTTGGGACGGGCTGTATCCGCCTTGAAAAGTTCAAGGCCAAGATTTAGCTTTTCTTTGAAATACTGACGTATATCTTCAATTACCTTCTGTTTAGCCGTCGCCGTAAAACAGGATACGGGTATCATACCGGATAATCCCTTCTTCTCCTGTAACATCTTTATAAAATCTCCGATATACAAATAGTCAACCCGAAAATCCTGTCCCCAGGCAGAAAAACAGTGCGCTTCGTCTATGACAAACCGGGCTATTTCCCGTTTGAGAAGCAATTGCTCAATTGTATTTGAACGGAGGGATTCAGGAGCGATGTATAACAAGTTAGCTTTCCCATCCTCAATCCGCCTGATAGCCTCAGCCCTTTCGATCGGGCCCAATAGACCATTAATGGTAGCCGCGGCTGTGTTACTATATTTCTTTACCAATCCATCCACCTGGTCTTTCATCAATGACTGTAATGGTGAGATAACTACTGTTAATGCGCCAGTAGCCTCCCCCCTGATCAATGCTGGCAGTTGGAAAGTTATAGATTTACCGCCACCCGTAGGGAAAATAGCGACTAGGGATTGGTTTTGGACCGCCGCCCGGACTGCCATCTCCTGCAACGGGATATCTCCAAAAGTTCTAAAACGCGGGAGACCGAAATGGCGCTGCAAGGCAGGTAGAGGGTCCAGATTCTTCCTGCAGTAGAAACATCCTTCTTTACATGGAACGCTGCGGATAAGAAAATTGATCCGTTGAACCTCCGGATAATTTCTTATGACCCAAGCCGGCAAAACGGAATTTGCCCTGATCGATGAAAGCACATACGCCAAAGGAACAGGGTCCCTTATCAGTAGCCCCATTTCCGTCCGGTCACATATCCGATCTTTAAAAAAAGCCCTGATTTGCTGCACAGGCTCTGCGAAACCGCCCGGCAAAGAGAATTCCACAAATTTGAAGAAACTCGCAAACTCCGTCTGGTTTCCCAACAATCCGAATAATATTCTTTTGAATTCCTCAGGAAGTTTGGCAAAGGCGCCGATTTCATCCATCAGAAGTTCGCGTGCCTTTATAGCATCACTGACTGGATTATTCCGTTCATCCGACAAAAGTTTGTCGTCTTTTGTCAGGCGATGATAGGGATGTTCAGGGAATAGCAGTGCTGAAAACAATAAAGTATCGATCGATCTACTCAAGCCAAACCCTGGATCCCGTGCAAATTTTTGCAGGAACTTAAGATCGTGGCGGAAAATATTGTGACCACACAAAAAGTCACTATTGGTAATAAAGTTCAGAAATTCCTGAACTGAATTTTTGTGAAAGACGCTTTGATCGGACCTGATGCATCCAACATCCAGAAAGCTTCCATTTTGCGGGTCTACTTCAAGATCGAAATAGGCAATTTCCCTCATAGGAAAAGATAGGTTATTTAATATCAGAGAATTAAGTTAGTAAAAAAACTAATATCTCGCTTTAAAATAACCCCGCGCCAACCTGAAATATACTATTATGACTATAACACCCCCTTCGTGCTCGGCAGATAATTGCTCAGCGGATCCCGCCGAACCGCCATCCGTATGGCCTTCGCAAAAGCCTTGAAGATCGCCTCTATCTTGTGGTGCTCATTCTCCCCCTTACACTCCACATTCAGATTGCACCTCGCCCCATCAGAGAAGGACTTGAAAAAATGAAAGAACATCTCCGTGGGCACCTCGCCGATCCGTTCCCTCTTGAACTCCGCATCCCACACGATCCAGTTGCGGCCGCCAAAATCGATCAGCACCTTCGCATCCGCCTCATCCATCGGCAGCGCAAACCCATACCGCTCCATCCCCCGCTTGTCCGCCAGCGCCTTCGCAAAAGCCTCGCCCAGCGCAATCCCGGTATCTTCGATAGTGTGGTGCTCGTCAATATGCAGGTCGCCATTGACCCTGATAGCCAGATCCATTTTCCCGTGCTTGGCGATCTGCTCCAGCATATGATCAAAAAATCCCAGTCCCGTGACGATGGCCGACTTCCCGCCGCCGTCTACATTCAGGTCGATCTTTATCTGCGTCTCGCTGGTATTCCGCTCATGCACCACCCTGCGCAATCCCAGCCGGAGGAACTCATATATCTTGCTCCAGTGCGGCGTCTCCAGCGCAATTGACGATTCCAGTGCACTGCGCGAATCGCTGATCTCCGCACCACCTAAGGTTTCATCGGTCTTCAGCCATATCGCCTTACAGCCCAGGTTCTTCGCCAGCTGCACGTCGGTGATCCGATCCCCGATCACAAAAGAATTGGCGAGATCGTAGTCCGGATTATTGAGATACTTCGTCAGCATTCCCGTCCCCGGCTTACGCGTCACCTTGCCCTCCTCCGGAAAGCTCCGGTCGATAAATATCCCGCTGAACCGTATCCCCTCCCCTTCCAGTGTCTTCAGCACAAAATTCTGTACCGGCCAAAAACTCTCCTCCGGAAAAGCCTCCGTCCCCAGCCCATCCTGGTTGGTCACCATCAGCAGCTCATAGTCGAACTCCCTGGCGATCCTGCTCATATACTCGAACATATCCGGGTAGAATTCCAGCTTCTCAAAAGAATCGATCTGGTAGGTCGGCGGCGCCTCCCTGATCAGGGTGCCGTCTCTGTCAATAAATAAAATACGCTTCATTTGGGCCGAAATTACACCAAAAATCTTTACGCTATAAATGAAACTTTTCTATTTTTGGACAAAATTTTGTCCATACCATAAACTCCTCCAATGCTCAACTACATAAAAAGACCATACTATAGTACCAGGATCATTCCCTTCATTGACAAGCAGATCATCAAAGTACTGACCGGGCAGCGTCGTGTGGGGAAAAGCTTCGTCCTTTACCAACTAATGGACGAAATAAAAAAAAGAAATAAAAAGGCCAATATTGTCTACATCAATCGCGAACTGGAAGAATTTCTATTCATTCAGGACAATAAAGACCTGAACAATTATCTTAAAGACAAATGGCAGGAAGGGAAAAGCAACTACCTGATCATCGATGAGGTACAGGAAATTCGAAATTTTCAATTGACACTTCGCAGTGCTCTCGCAAAAGACACCTGGGATATTTATTGTACCGGTAGCAATGCAAATATGCTTTCCGGCGAGTTAACCACTACTCTGGCAGGCCGCTACGTAGAATTTCACATCCACGCATTAAGTTTCCGTGAGTTTCTTGTATTTCACAAGCTGGATAACAGCTTTGAAAGCCTGATGAATTACATGCAATTCGGCGGGATGCCGTATCTAAGTAATATTGGCTTCCAGAACCATCTACCCTATGAATACCTTCGAAACGTATATTCCACCATCCTGTTAAAGGACGTAGTAGCCCGGGAGAACATCCGGAATGTCTCTTTTCTGGAGAACCTTGTTCTTTTCTTATGCGACAATGTAGGCAGTCTCTTTTCCGCTTCAAATATCAGCAAATTTCTAAAGTCCCAAAGGATTGACATATCCCCTCAGTTGACGATCAACTATCTTAAGGCGCTGACCAATTCTTATTTTGTATATAAAGTATCGCGCACAGAAGTTGGAGGGTTAAAGATCTTTGAGATCGGCGAAAAATATTATTTTGAAGACCTGGGCTTAAGGAATGCCATCAGAGGTTTTAACCAAAGAGCGGATATCCATAAGTTAATGGAAAATGTGATCTATCTCCATCTGATCCAGGAAGGATTCCAGGTTTATGTGGGGAAGCTCGGACACAATGAGATCGATTTCGTGGCTGAAAAGAACGGGCAAAAGATGTATATACAGGTCGCCTTCACCCTAACCGGCCCCGACGCCGAAAAGCGCGAATTCGGAAACCTTCTGTTAATCAAAGACAATTATCCTAAATATGTTATCACACTGAATGATATACAACTAGGAAATTCCTATAAGGGTATAATACAAATGAACCTGCTGGATTTCTTGAACGAACCCAAATAAAGCAATGCGCGCCCCAACACGGGACGCGCACCACAGATCAGCTTTATTAAATTAGTTTGCCGGAGGCGTATTCGTCGCCCTCACCGCCTTCACCTCCCCGACCGTCACAGCAGTCGCCTTATTCCCAAAACTATTCCTGACATAGGTCAGCACATCGGCGATCTGCTGATCCGTCAGATCAGGATGCGGCGCCATCACGCCATGGTAGTCCTCTCCTTCCACCTGGACCCCCTGCATACCGTTCAGCACGATCTTTATCAGCGCCTTCTTATCGCCAAGCACAAATTTCGTCTTGACCAGCGGCGGGTTCATACCCTGTACCCCCAACGCATCCACCTGGTGACAGGCCAGACACTGCTCGAGATAGACCTGCTTGCCGCGGGTAATGGAAGCCTTTGCGCCGCCCGACCCACCCGGCGTCGCCGCCGGCTTCTTCGTTTGCGACATCAACACCGTGGCCAGGGCCAACAGACCACCGGTAAGTGCGAGATATATATTCTTTTGCATTATAAAGGTTAATTAGATTATTTCCTGTAAGATATCTTCCAGATAGCACCCTTGGTATCATCCGTTACATAGAGCGATCCATCCGGACCTTGCGCAAGCCCGCAGGGGCGATAGTCGACACGTCCCGAAGCCGCCTTCTCCGGCCCGCCCGAGAAATTGTCCGCAAACACCTCCCACTCGCCGCTGGGCTTCCCGTTCTTGAAAGGCTGGAAAACCACAAAATATCCCTTCTGCGGCTCCGGAGCCCTGTTCCAGCTGCCATGAAAGGCGATAAAGGCCCCATTCTTATATTTTTCAGGGAACTGATTGCCCGTATAGAACAGCAGCCCATTGGGAGCCATATGACCGGGATAGGCAGCCACAGGGTCCTGCGCGTCTTCGCCGGCAGTCTTCTTCCCGTCGCCCCCGAATTCCGGGGCCAGTATCTTCTTGTGCTGTATCTGGTCGTAGAAAATATAAGGCCATCCACAGTTGGAACCCTTGTGCAGCTCATACATACACTCCGCCGGCAGCTCAGCGCTCTGCTTCGTATCCCACATATCCGGGAAAAGGTCGTGCAGCTGGTCGCGGCCGTGCTGCATGACGAACAGCGAATTGGTGGCAGTATTCCAGTCGAGACCTACCACATTCCGCAGACCGGTGGCATAGCGCGTGCCATCCCCATAGGTCTGGTCCGCCTTGTCGTCTTTGAACATCCATATACCTCCCGCAGAGTCCAGGATGGGACAGGGCTTCATGCCGGGAGACCCCTTCGTCCTGTCCTTCATCTGGCAGGCGTTGGAATAAGCGCCGATGTTGACATAGATATTGCCTTTGCCATCCAGGGCGATCGACTTTGACTCGTGCTCATGACGATTCAAAAGACCCGAGATGATCTTCTCCGGCTCATTGGGATTGACGACATTGAACTTGTCGTCCAATTTATAACGATAGACATCCTCGTCGGAGCTCGCATAAAGATACCCGTTGCTGATGGCTATCCCCGTACCAGTGTAGCTGCCGAACCCGGTGCTGTCATCGGCCTTGCCGTCGCCATTGGTGTCGACCAGGCGCCAGATGCCTTTTCCATCCTTCAGCCGGCTCAGCTTTACAAATATGACGCCATTCGGCGCTACGGCAATATGACGCGCGCGACCAAAATGCTCCGCTACCGCCACAGCGGAAAAACCCGAAGGCAGCTTCAGCTGGCTGGCCGCATCAGTGGTTTTAGCAGGCCGTCTTTTAGCACCGCCCCCATCGCCGGCAAAGACGACAAACCCCGTCAGGAATAAGCCCGCCATGATACACAAGGCGCTCCGTAAGATCTCTTTCTTAATGAATTGTTGCATGGATGATGAATTGACTGAATTAACTGGAATGTAATTTAGTAGAAAAAATCCTATTTGCAGGACCGCTCATCCACGTACGGCCTCACTAATTTTTATCTTATCTTGGCAATATCCTACGCTATTTTAGCAAGCGCCTTCAATAGCTCCCCGTTCTCCTTTTCCGTACCCACGGTTATACGCAGACACCCCTCGCAAAGATCTACCTTGCTGCGATCCCGGACAACGATCCCGTCTTCCAGCAGCCGCTCATAAACCCCTCGCGCATTCTCCATCTTTACGAGCAGGAAATTGGCGTCGCTGGGGTGAACCTTCTGCACAAGAGGCAGCGCAACCAGGTCCCGGGCCAGCTGCTCACGCATGGCTACCAGCTGACGGATCATATCATTGACCTGCCCCACCTCTTCGAGGGCCTTGAGGGCCAGCTCCTGGTTGACCTGGCTGATATTATAGGGAGGCTTGACCTTATTGTAGACATCGACAATAGCTTCGCTTGCAAAAGCCATACCCATCCGCAGTCCCGCCAGCCCCCAGGCCTTGCTCATCGTCTGCAGAACGACTAAGTTGGGATAGTCGCTCAGCTCCTGGATGAACGACTTGTGCCGCGAAAAATTGATATACGCCTCATCGATGACGACCAGCCCGGGAAAATTATTCAGGACCACCTCGATATCCTGCCTGTTCATGGAGTTGGCCGTCGGATTGTTCGGCGAACATATCCAGATGATCTTGGTGTTGCTGTCCACCAGGTTCTCCAGGTGTACCAGGTCCAGCTGAAAATCATCCAGCAGCGTCGCCCGTCGCACCTCCACGTCGTTGATATTCGCGCTCACTTCATACATCCCGTAGGTAGGAGGGTTGATAATGACATTGTCTTTACCCGGGACACAGAAAGCCCGGTACAGCAGGTCGATACACTCGTCGCTGCCATTGCCCAGAAAGATGTGCTGCGGCGGAACGCCTTTTATCCTGCTTATCGCCTCCTTTACCTTCCACTGGTGAGGGTCAGGATAGCGATTATACCACCTCGTTAGCGGAGAGCCGAGACTGTTCTCATTGGCGTCGAGAAAGACCTGCGCTTCGCCTTTGAACTCATCCCGGGCCGAAGAATAGGGCACCAGCTTGCGTATATTATCACGAAGAAGACTATCTAAGTTGAACATGATCATTTAATTTTTTTCCATTCTGATGCTTACCGCTCTCGCATGAGCCTCCAGTCCCTCCGCCTCCGCCATCCTCCGCACGGTCATCCCGATGGCAGAAAGACCCTCCCGGGTCAGCTGTTGGAACGTTATTTTTTTGACAAAGCTGTCCAGGCTGACCCCGCTGTATGCCCGCGCAAAACCATTGGTCGGCAGGACGTGATTGGTACCGCTGGCATAGTCGCCAACACTCTCAGGAGAATAGTGCCCCATAAATACAGACCCTGCGTTTATCACCCGCGCCGCCAGCCTCTCCGGATCATCGCAGGCCAGTATCAGGTGCTCGGGAGCATAGTCGTTCAGCAGCTGCATCCCCTGCTCGCCATCCCTGACAATAAAGGCCCGGCTGTTCGCCAGCGCCTTCTGCGCTATGTCCGACCTCGGCAGCAATACCAGCTGACGGTCCAGCTCTGCCAGCACCGCCGTCACGACAGTCGACGAAGGGCTCACCAGCACGACCTGGCTGTCAGCCCCGTGCTCGGCCTGCGAGAGCAGATCAGCCGCCACAAAATCCGGATCGCAGCTGTCGTCGGCATAGACCGCCACCTCGCTCGGACCCGCCGGCATGTCGATCGCGACACCGTCCCGCTGCACCAGCTGCTTTGCACAGGTGACATACTGGTTACCCGGCCCGAATATCTTATAGACTTTGGGAATAGATTCTGTCCCATACGCCATGGCCGCGATCGCCTGCACCCCGCCCACACGGAAGATACGCGTCACACCCACCAGCCTGGCCGCATAGAGGATAGCCGGGTGCAGCTGCCCCTGGTGGTCCGGCGGCGAACATAGTACGATCTCCTTACAGCCCGCTATCGTCGCGGGTATCGCCAGCATCAGCAGCGTCGAGAACAACGGCGCCGTCCCTCCCGGTATATAGAGCCCCACCTTCTCGATGGCCACCGATCTCCGCCAGCAGCTGATCCCGGCCTGGACCGCCACCACCTGCTCAGGCTGCTGCTGCCGGCTGTGAAAAGCCAGGATATTCGCCTGCGCCGCCCGGATAGCCGCGCCCAGCTCTTCCCCGACCGCAGAAGCCCCCGCAGCGATCTCCGCAGCATCCAGCTCCAGCACGCCAAGCCTCACTTTGTCGAACCGTGACGAATATTCCCGGACCGCCTCGTCCCCACCCAGCTTCACCTTCTCCAGTATCTCAGCCACCGTACGCTCAAGCGACTTCGTGTCGATCACCGGCCGGGACAGCCAGCCACCGGCCGGCATATCCCTCGATCCCCTGATATCGATAACTTCCATAGTCAAGTTTTAGATGATCATCTTTTCAATAGGTACAACCAATATTCCCTGGGCGCCCGCAGCCTTCAGCCGCTCGATGATCTCCCAGAAATCATTTTCATTGAGCACGCTGTGCACGCTGCTCCACCCCTTCTCCGCCAGCGGCAGCACCGTCGGACTCTTCATCCCCGGTAATAATCCAATGATCTCCTGCAGCCTGTCATTGGGCGCGTTCAGCAGGATATATTTGTTGTTGCGGGCCTTCTTCACCGCCCTGATCCGGAACAGGAATTTCTCCAGCAACGCCTGCTGATCAGCCCCAAGCCGCTCATTCCGGATCAGCACCGCCTGCGACTTCAGCACGGTCTCCACTTCCTTCAGCCCGTTCATGAACAGCGTGCTCCCGCTGCTGACCAGGTCGACAATGGCGTCCGCAAGCCCGATGCCGGGAGCGATCTCCACCGAACCACTGATCTCGTGGATCTCCGCCCGGATCCCATTCTTGTCGAGGAACTGCCGCACCAGCGTAGGATAGGTGGTCGCGATCTTCTTGCCGTTGAGGTATTCCACCCCTTCATACGCCTCGCTCCTGCCCACCGCCACCGACAGCCGGCACTTCCCAAAACCCAGCTGCTCGACGATCTCCACCTTCTTGTTCTTCTCGTAGAGAACATTCTCCCCTACGATACCGATGTCCGCAACAGCATCCTCCACGTACTGGGGGATATCGTCATCCCGCAGAAAATAGATCTCCATAGGAAAATTGTCACACTCCGTTTTTAGCTTGTTGACGCCGTTCTTCAGGTCGATTCCGCAATCCTTCAGCAGTTTCACCGAGTCGTCGTACAGTCGCCCGGACTTCTGAATAGCGATCTTTAATTTGTTCACGATGCTGTTTTTAGTTCACAAAAAAAGAGGGCTTACCACCCGGTAAGCCCTAAATCAGTTTTATTCCAAAGACAAAACATCACCGGCCTACCTCTGCGGTAAGAAATACATGATGGTGATGATGCTGTCTGTTAATGCTCATTTCGATGCGAAGATAAATCCCCAAACCCAAAAAAACCAAATTTTTATTTATTCCACTTTCTTCCCCAGCTGCTCCTCCAGCTGCTGAACATGCTTTTGCGTATGCCGGTACTCCAGGAAATAATAGATCGAAAGCGCCAGCAGTATCTTGGACAGGACGAAAACGATGATAAAAAAGGTCCGCCAGCGCTTGTGGACCCGGATATAAGGCGTGCTGACCTCCACAGGTATATATTCGGTCGCCTTTTTCTCCCCGCGGACGCGATCGCCATCCGCCCCCTTCTCCGGCACCACCGGCAATTCCCGGATACGGCCTTTTATTTTCTCCCGCAGCCCGGGTGGTGGCGGCACCTCATTGTCGAGGGAGAACAGTTCCAGATGATATTCAAACTCCGATAGAGCCTCCTGCAGCTCCGGAAAATGAGGCAACAGCTGCTCAAATTCAGCCACCTCGAACGGAGTGGCCAGACCCAGCGCATAGCTTTCAACAATACCGCTCTGTATGTACAGCTCAATATTCACTACCCCTAAGATATAAAATTATCACCGCACCAGCAGGTTTAGCAACAAAACCCCTGCCAGTCCCACTATCGATACGATCGTCTCCATCAGCGACCACGACCGTATCGTATCTTTTATTGAGAGATTGAAGTATTCCTTGAACAGCCAGAACCCGCTGTCATTCACGTGCGAGAACATCAGGCTTCCCGCCCCGACGGACAGGACCATCAGGTTCGGGTCCACGTGCATCTTCATCATCAGCGGCAAAATAATTCCCGCCGCAGTCAGCCCGGCCACCGTAGCCGATCCCAGGCAGACCCGGATGATGGCCGCCATCAGCCAGCCCAGCACCAGCGGTTGTATCGGCCATTGCTGCAGGAGCGCAGCGATCTCCAGGCTGACGCCACTGTCGATGAAGACCTCCTTCAAGGCGCCGGCGCCGGCTACGATCAGCAGAATGATGGCTATATCCTTAACCGCATCCTCGTATATCTTCATGATCTTCTTCATCTTCATGCCGCCGCGTATACCCAGGCTATAGGTAGCCACGCCGATAGCCAGCAGCAGGATGATAGAAGGACTCCCAAAGAATTCCACGATCGCCTTTGCCCGCGCTGGCAGAGCGAACACCAATGGCACGATCGTGGTCACCATGAGCAATATCACGGGCAGCAACGAGGACAGCAGGCTGTTCCCGATACCCGGCAGCTCCGACTCCGGACGCTCCGGAGCCACCAGCCCTTCCAGCGGAGTGGCTACGACATGCTTCAATGTCCGGCTAAAGACAGGTCCCGCAAGGATGATCGCCGGTATGGCGATACAGATCCCATACAGCAACGTCTTTCCCATATTCGCATGGAACTGCCCCACCAGCGCAGCCGGAGCCGGATGCGGAGGCAGAAAACCGTGCGTGACCGACAGCGACGCCAGCATCGGCAGCCCGATATACACCGCCGGCAGCTTGTATTTGTACACTACCGAAAAGATCAGCGGCACCATCAGGACAAAGCCGACATTATAGAACAACGGTATACCGATGATAAAGCCCGTCACCATCAGCGCCCACTGAATATATTTTGTCCCGAACGCATTCATCAAGGTCGTGGCGATCCGTTGCGCAGCGCCGCTTTCCGCCACTATTTTGCCCAGCATCGCGCCGAGGACGATCACGATGGATAGCTCCCCCAGCGTATCCCCGATGCCCTTGTACACACTCTTCGTGATACTGCCAAAAGGAATACCCAGCAAAAGACCCGTAACGATCGATACGACTAAAAAGGCAAGAAAAGCATTTATCTTGCCCCAGGAGATCATCAAAACCAGCAACAGAATACCGAATAGAACGATCAATAGATTCATAAGCAGTCCTGTATTATCAATGCGAATCCCTGCTCACCTGAGACCCCGATCCCCCGGTTAAAAAATCCAGATCAGCCCCTTTATCCGCCTGCTGCACGTGCTGCACATACAAATGCACATACCCCCTGTCAGTACCCGGTACGGAAGGCCGGGCCCACTCACCCTTCCGCCGCGAAAGCTCTTCGTCAGGCACGTCCAGGTGTAGCCGGCGCCCCGCGACATCCAGCTCGATCCAGTCGCCATTCTTTACCAGGGCCAGCGCCCCGCCTACCGCCGACTCGGGCGATACGTGCAGGACCACGGTCCCATAGGCCGTCCCGCTCATCCGTCCATCGGAGATACGCACCATATCGGTCACTCCCTTCTCCAGCAACTTCTTGGGCAACGCCATATTCCCTACTTCAGGCATACCGGGATAGCCCACCGGACCTACATTCTTCAACACCATGATACAGGTCTCGTCGATGTCGAGAGCCGGGTCGTCTACGCGCGCATGATAGTCTTCGATATTCTCGAATACCACGGCCCTGCCCCGGTGCTGCATCAGCGCAGGGCTGGCAGCAGAAGGCTTGATGACCGCGCCGTTCAGCGAAAGATTGCCCTTGACCACGGCAATACCGGCATGAGGTATCAGCGGCTGCTCTATGGACGCGATGACCTCGCGGTTATAGCAGGTTTCCCGTCCCTTTATATTCTCCCTGTGCGACTTCCCGTTGACCGTGATCACGTCCATATGCAGCTGCTCCTGCAGCTCACTGAGGATCACCGGGAGACCGCCGGCATAATAAAAGTCTTCCATCAGGAATTTCCCCGAGGGCATGAGATTCAGCAGCAGAGGCACCTGACTGCCTAACCTGTCAAAATCGTCCAGCTCCAGCGGCACCCCGATGCGACCCGCTATGGCAGTGAGGTGAATGATCAGATTCGTGCTGCCCCCGACAGCCGCATTGACCCTGATCGCATTTTCAAACGCCGGCCGGGTCAATACCTGTGACAGCCGCAGCCCTTCCTTCACCATCTCCACGATCCTCCTCCCCGACAGCTGCGCCAGCACCTTCTTGCGCGAGTCCACAGCAGGTATCGCCGCAGCCCCCGGCAGCGTAAGCCCCAGCGACTCAACCATACAGGCCATGGTGGATGCAGTCCCCATCGTCATACAATGCCCGGGACTCCGGGACATGCAGCTCTCCGCCAGCAGATAGTCCGCATCGCTCATCACCCCCTTCTTCCGGTCTTCGTCAAACTTCCAGACATGCGTCCCCGACCCGATATCATGGCCCTGGAATTTCCCGTTGAGCATTGGTCCCCCCGGCACTACAATGGTCGGCAGATCGACGCTCGCGGCTCCCATCAGCGTGGAAGGCGTGGTCTTGTCACAGCCCGTCAGCAGCACGACTCCGTCCAGCGGGTTGCCCCTGATCGACTCCTCGGCGTCCATGCTCGCCAGGTTGCGGAACAGCATGGCCGTCGGCTTCAGCAGGGTCTCGCCAAGCGACATCACAGGGAACTCCAGCGGGAATCCCCCGGCCTCATACACGCCACGCTTTACCGCCGCGGCTATATCTCTCAGGTGAGCATTACAGGGAGTGAGCTCCGACCACGTATTGCAGATGCCGATGACCGGCCGGCCATCGAACATATCTTCGGGAAACCCCTGGTTCTTCATCCAGCTGCGATAAATAAAACCCATCTTGTCAGTCTTGCCAAACCAGTTGCGGCTTCTTAGCTCTTTGTCCATAGTGTATCAAATATACACTAATCACCCTTAATAAATTGTTTGTAGCTGTCATTGATGTAGACGAGGATGTCTACGTTCGCCGCCCGCCGGCAATAGTCGAATGAAGGCCGGTATTTGGTCATGAACTGCTGCAGGCTGTCCCCCTTCAGACGCGTGATCTTCGTGACCAGGTCCTTGTTATAGCGCGAGTCGATATAGTATTCTTCCTCCTCCTTCGCCAGCCGCTTTTCCAGCTTCTCCCGCTGCTTCTCTTTTGCAGAGGCATTCCGGAAAATATTCAGCGTGACGCCAACCCCGTCCCCTTTCCGCTCGTGCTCGACACGCGGCGTGTTGCCATGATCGTATACCCACGCATATTCCTTCCGGCGGTCCATAGAATCCAGCTGATAGTTGGAGAACTCCCCTACCCGCACGGCTTTCAGGGTCTGGGCCCTGACGTCCAGGTATACGGGGAAATCGCCGGTCAGCATGGCCGCCGTCACCGTTACCGTATCTGCCATATAGCCTACCGAAGAAAAGGAAACATGGTCCCCCGGAACGACCTGGATACGATAGCTCCCGTTCTCTTCCGACAGATCATACCGCTGGGCGCTGATATTGTGTATGCTGACGGAGACCAGCGCCTCCGTACTGTTCTTCTTAAAAACTTTACCGGTAAGAAATTGCTGAGCGCTGGTTTTCAACGAGGACAGCAACAGAAAGGCCACTAAAAAAATAATTAGATGTCTCATAGATCGATCAGGAGGTTGTAAAAATCGTATTATTGACTGGTATTCAGTATTGAAAATCTTCAAGTTTTTGTTAAAACAACCGAACTTCCTACATTTATCGCATCCAAACTGTTCCAGATCATGAAAAAGCTGCTCGCCGTCACCTTGCTCCTCTCCATATACAATGCCGTATTTCCCCGTTCGCCCAAACAGGAATACTATTCCATCCGCATCTATCAGCTGAAAAATTCGGACCAGGAGGCGAGAGTGGAAAAATTTCTCCAGACCGCCTTCGTCCCTGCCATGCACCGGCTCGGCTTCTCTGAGATAGGCGTTTTCAAACCCGTCGGCAACGATACCGCCGCCATCCGGAAGATATACGTCCTCATCCCTGCCAGGACGATGGAACAGCTGGCCACCCTCCCCCAAATCCTCGAAAAGGACGCTCAATACCAGGCCGACGGAAAAGACTATCTCGATGCACCCTGGGACAACCCACCCTACCTCCGCATGGAATCCATCCTCCTCGAGGCCTTCCCGGATATGCCCCGCCATGCAGTCCCCGCCGCCCTCCAGGGTCCGCGCGACCAGCGCATCTATGAGCTGCGCAGCTACGAAGGACCCACCGAAAGATACTTCGTCAACAAGGTCAGGATGTTCAACCAGGGAGGAGAGATCCCCCTCTTCCAGCGCTTAGGCTTCAACGCGGTCTTCTATGCGTCCGTCATCAGCGGCGCCCATATGCCCAACCTCATGTATATGACCAGCTTCGACGATATGGCTGCCCGCGACGCCCACTGGAAGACCTTCGGCAGCGATCCGTTCTGGAAACAGCTCGTCGCAGCCCCGGAATACCAGCACAACGTCTCCCACGTCGACATCGTCTTCCTCCATCCCGCAGCCTGCTCAGACCTCTGATCCATCACCCCGCAGCCTGCTCAGACCTCTAGGTCCATCACCCCACAGCCCGTTCAGACCTCTAGGTCCATCACTCCGCAGCCTGCTCAGACCTCCAGGTCCATCACCCCACAGCCTGCTCAGACCTCCAGGTCCATCAGCCCGCAGCCAGTTCCGACCTCGGACCCGCGCCGCCCCGGGCCACCGGTCCCTCATAAATACTTAATCAATAAGTGTTAATACTTATGATTTATTACAAAATTGTAAACAGAATTGGTTTATATTGCGCCATAATTAGCTGTCCTTTCTCTTTTTTACACATTTTTGTAACAACTTTCTTTAGTTAAGAACGCTACACTTCTCTCTGGTTAAGAACTCACGATCATTTTAAGGCTGGATTAGTGCACAGGTTTCAACTCTGCCAACCAAACCATGCCTCTATCTATGTTTTCTTTAACCAAGCACTCAGCAAACGGTACACTGTCCGTAAGACCTGTTAACAAAGACACAGATCGCTCTGTCGTCCGCGAAATATTCCGGAGGGAGTTCTACGGCGATACCAGGACTCAGTATCCCGACGATGGACTGTGGGAGATATACGACAGGATGGATACCAGCGGCGCCTTCGGCGCTTACCTGGTCTCCCAGTATAACCATATCCTGTTTTTACTTGAAGTTCACCCCGCTGTACAAATGGACCTCCGTGGCGAGTATCTCTCGGCGCCAGGGGCGATCGGCATCTATTGTTTTTATCACAATTTCCAGGAAACCCTCAACCTCCCCGCTTTCCGGGCCTGCATCTCATCCCTGTTCAGCGACCCTTCCATCGGCTGCATCCTCACGACCCTCAACCACATCGGCGCCGGCGACCCCAGGAGTATCCTGCTCGAAAAAGGCGGATTCAGAAGACTCTCGGGAAATACGGACCGCAACGCCGTCTACTCCTGCACCCGCGACAGCTACCACCAGGCCGGTCTCCTCGCCGCCACCCTCGATGAGGGGTCCCATGTACACGCCTAAAACTTTCGGACGCGCACATACTATTTTCATTTCACCTGCCGTTAATCGGATATATCCTCTATTAAGGAAAATATCCCCTATAAAAAATCGACAGTATGAAAAACGCAGACAAACCCTTCATCGGGATTATGATAGCCTCCATCGCTATCCTCTACACCGTCATCGCCATCCTCAGTTAGCAACCATCCAAAATACTATCCCGAGGCAAAAAAGGTATAGGTCGAATTAAAAACGGGCAATGACCGACAGTTGATCTGTCTGTCAGATAACAAAACATTCCATGGATCAGGTAACAGCGAAGGTTATAGTAAGGGGAGACAATCTACGACGCCGGTCTTACTTCGTATATTGGACTGAAAAGATACAATTTTCCCGTGGCTAGTTCCATACACTGGTATCTTTTTCTCAATTTTTTTCCTTTCCGGAACACGCGATTGTCCTCCAGGCTGAAACAGCCCCCCTCCGGGATCTGCTCTACCAGCAGCAGATCGCCCGCATTCTCATCATACCCCCGGAGCACCCGCATCAACCCCTCATCCGCACAGCTGCTGGCCGGCAGATCGTGCAGGTTCTTCTTCAACGCCGCCAGGATATCCGAAGGGAAAATGGAAAGCTTGATGAATTCCTCCAGTATCTTCCGGTAGACCGCCTTCCACTCCTTCCCGTGTGACTGAACCCTGTTGCCATATTCCATAAAGGTCACCAGGTGAGCCAGCTCATGGATCAAGGTGATCAGGAACGACCAGGAATTCAAATTCCCATTGACGCTGATCCGGTGATTCTGGTCCCGAGTAGCATGCCGGTAATCTCCCAGCACGCTCTTCCGCTCGCGGGTTATGGTCAGATGTACCTGGTAATGGTTGAGGTATTCAAGGATCAACGGCGCCGCTGCACCGGGGATCCAGCGCTTGAGATAGTCTAAAGGAGCTTCTTGCTTAGGCATTTTTCTGCTTGCTTAACTCCATCAGGATCTTCACCTCAAAAAAAGTATAAAGAATATAGAGCACAAAACACCCAAGGACCCCGTTGCGGTTTACATCCCGGCCGGCTACCGAAGCATAAATGAACGTAGCGATCAGGCAAACCAGCATTTTGATCAGGAGACTGCCATACATGACCCTCACGAAGGCGTGCATATTGGCGTTGCGTAAGGCCTTGGAATACAGGCCAAAACTTATTAAGGTCACCAAAAAGAGAAGAATATTCCCACCCGCCAGCACCAGGGGGTCCGTCTTCCAGTCCGCCAGCAACCCCCGACCCAGCCAGATAAAGAGACTGGCGGCAACAAAAACGATCCCGATTGGCGCAAATGCCCTGCCGACTCCGGCCTTTTCCTTATTTCCCATTGTTTTTCCTCGATCCTTCTTTGATCAGATTGATAATTAAAACTACAATTACCAGCAAAGGTAAGCACCAGGAAAGGATTGGAAAAGAAACCTTCAGCCATTTGTCCGCCTTTACCCCCAGAAGCACAGCAATCCCTATCGAGGCCGCTACTTCGGAGGACAACCCCGCATATCGCATCAGCTCGCGGCGCCGGTCAGCTGGATCTCTTCCCGTGCGGCCGCCGCCTGCGTCATCACCATTATTGTCATTTACTTTATCCCGCCGGGGCAATTTCTGCGTGTTTAACTTCCTTCTTTATGTCGGCGGGTTTGCCGTTACCAGAAGGAGCGCTGCTGACAGCCGCCGGGGTCATATGACACTCCCCGTTGAAGTTGGCCGTAGGCTCGATCTGCAGCTTGGTCGCCTGTATATTCCCGTTGACCATGCTCCCGCCCTTCAGCTGCAAGAGATCCTTTACCTTGATGGTCCCGGTTACCTTACCCATGATATCGGCCTGCTGCCCATTGATATCGCCCTGGACATTCCCATTGGCGCCGATAACGACCTTTGCCGAACAGTGGATATTACCGACCAGGGTTCCGTCGATACGCAGGTCACCGTTGCTGGTGATATCTCCTTTCATGGTAGTTCCCGCACCGATCAGGCTCGCGCTCGTGCTAACAGGCGCGTCTCCGCCCTGGGAAAAGTTGAAATTATCAGACTTTGTCTTGCCGTTAAACATAAATATGGATTTTAGTAGTTTTCATGATATTAGATTCCTCCACCGATCGGCCCCTCCCGCCCCACAGTTCCGATCGATCGACCCCGTCCGTTAATCCGTACTCTTCTCCGGCTTCGGTATGCTCAACGTGCTCGTATCCAGCTTCACGGTCGTATTCCCCTGCAACACGCTCCGGATACTCTGCAGGTACTGATCCTTATACCTCACCTCCTGCTCTAACGAATCCGTACGTATTTTTAGTTCACGCAGGTCCTTAGTGTTATTCACATCCCCATATCCCGGAATATACAGCTTCAACGGCGTAAAAACGATCAACGCCACGGTCAGCCCGGTCAACAGTACAAATATCGTGCAGAGAACAGTGTAAACGCTTAGGCGGGAAAGCTTGAATGTCACTACCTCTTCATATGTATCATCATTCATTACCACCAGCCTGTACCGGTTCTGGAGACGTTTCAAGGTAGAATTGGCATCGAATTTGGCCATAAACGGAAAATTGGACTTGATTGCCATAAAGATAACAAAATATTTGGGGCTTTTTTGAGTTTATATTCCGGACGACAGGCGTATTTTGCGGGCAATCGAAAAAGGGATATTGGTGACCTACTTCAGGACAATACTTTTAATGGTATTCTCATTTATTTACCTGAGCTCCTCGGGCCAGGTAGGCGTTGACTATACCCTCGTTAAGCCAAAAAAATTCGAGAACAGGACCCTGGCGTCCGAAAAATCCAACAACGGCAAAAAACTCAAAAAAAGCCGTCGCTTCATCCAGAACACCATCACCCACTATAACTACTGGTGGAACGCCAAGGAAAAGCTCCGGATGATCCTCGAAAGGGCCAAGTCCCAGTTCCGCGACGACTACACCCAGCTGCTCCCGTTCTATAATTATACCCTCGACGCAACCCTCTCCCAAAAAAGAGAGCTCGACTCCATCATCTATAAATGTACCGCCGGCATCCTGATCCACGATACCCGCAACGATTGGATCGACAACCTCTACCTGCTGATCGGTCAGACCTACTACTTCAAAAAAGACTTCGACTCGGCCTATATCACCCTCCAGTTCCTCAACTATGCCTTCGCTCCCAAAGAAAGCGACGGCTATGACAAGCCCATCGGCAGCAACGCCAACGCCGACGAAGGCGGCAACGCTAATATCGTCTCCACCGTCGAGAAAAGGAATATCGTCCAGAGAGCCCTATCCCTCCCGCCCAGCCGCAACGACGCCCTGGTCTGGAAGGTACGCAACTATATCGCCCAGGAGAAATACGGCGAGGCCTCAGCCCTCATTGAGGTCCTGGACCACGACCCGGAATTTCCCGCCCGGCTCGAACCCAGCCTCAACGAAGTAAGAGCGCTCTGGTTCTACCGCAAATCCATCAACGACAGCGCCGCCATCTACCTGGAAAAATCCCTGCCCGCCGCAACCAACCACGAAGAGGTCGCCCGCTGGGAATACCTCATCGCCCAGCTCTATGAAAGCGCCGGCCAGTCCACGAACGCCAGGACCTTCTACGAAAGGACCATCAATCACACCTATAACCCGGTGCTCGAGATCTACGCCCGCCTCAACGCCATCCGGCAGAATAAAGAAGGCGGAGAAGACTTCATCGCCCGTAACATACAGGCCCTCGTGCACATGGCACACCGGGACCGCTACGAATCCTACCGGGATATTATTTATTATACGGCCGCACAGATGGAGCTGGAAAGGAACAACAAGCCCGGCGCCGAAAGCTTCCTCCTGCTGAGCACCCGCTATACCTCGCAGGCCAACAGCCTCCAGCGCAACCGGTCCTTCCTGCAGCTCGCCAACATCTCCTTCGAAGAAAAGAAATACCGCGCCGCAAAGAACTACTACGACAGCCTGACCATCGGCTCCGCCGACGCCGCTTCCATGGGAGACCTCAGCTGGCTTCCCGACCGCAAGGCCGCCCTCGCCGTTATCGTCGCCCAGCTACAGGTGATCGACCGCCAGGACAGCCTCCAGCGTATCGCCGCCATGCCCGCCCCCCAGCGCGACGCTTATATCAAACGACTGGTCCGGAACCTCCGCCGCCAGCAGGGCCTCCACGACGAAAGCGACAGTACCTTCAACGGCAATATCGCCAGCGGCAACAGGGCCGCCAATACCGATATGTTCAGCTCCAGCTCGGGCAGCGCTGACTGGTACTTCAACAACCAATCGCTAAAGGCGAAAGGCTATACCGACTTCAGGACGAAATGGGGCAACCGGCCCAACGTCGACAACTGGTTTGTATCCTCCGCCATGAAGGCCGGCAGCGGCGCCAGACCCGGCCAGCAGAACCCGATGGCCGCCAACACCCTCAACCAGGGCGCCGCCTCCAACGCCATCGACTTCAAAACGCTGCTGGCCAACCTCCCGCTGACACCGGAAAAGATGCAGCACTCCATGGACTCGATCGAAAGCGCCCTCTTTACGATGGGTAAAACCTTCCAGGAAGGCGTACCCGACTATCTCTCCGCCGTCAATACCTATGACAGCCTGCTGATAAAATTCCCCGGGACAAAGCGAGGGGAAGAAGTCCTTTTCAACATGTACTACTGCTACAAGAAATTAGGCGACGACGCCAACGCCGCCCGCATCCTCGAACGCCTCAAGAAAACTTACCCCGGAGGCCCACTCACCACCCGGGCCGCCAACCCCGACTCTACCTTCGAGGCAGCAGGCAGTCTCAAGGTCAACGCGACCCGCCAATACGAAAAGATCTACCTGGCATATATAGAAGGACGCTTCGACGAAGCCGAATCAGAGAAAAGGACCGCCGACAGCCTCTATGGCGACAAATACTGGACACCACAGCTGCTCTATATCGAATCCGTCTACCTCATCCGCGCCCGCCGGGACGCCCAGGCCAAATCGATCCTGAGTCTCGTCCAGGCTAAATGGCCAAAGACGGCGATGGCCGCCAAAGCCGCTAATCTCCTCGACGTCCTCAACCGCCGCAGAGAGATCGAGGACTACCTCACCCGGCTGCAGGTCACCCGCGCCAAAGACGAAGACTCCATCGTCGTAGACAATACCAAGCCCACGCCGGCGCCCGACAACAGACCCCGGCTGGTTCGCAACGACTCCAACCTGCTCGTAAGGAACAAACCCGCGGTCGGCAAGCCCGGCGCCGGAATAGACAAGCTAAAGACAGACTCGGCAGGCATCAACAAAATTGTGATGGATTCCAGCCGGATCACCCAGCTACGCCAGCTGCAGGACTCCCTCAAGGCTGCAGCCATCAAGGCGAGCAATGACTCTGCCCAGGCCGCCGCCATCCGGCGTGCGACCGACTCCATCAACACCGTCATGGCAAGAATTAAGGACTCTACCGACCGATTGGCCGCAAATTTGCGTTCTCTTAATTCGGTCTTCTCCCTTACTCCCGACAAGCCCCATTCGGTGCTCATCGTCCTGAATAAGGTGGACCCGGTCTATGTGAACGAGACCAAAAATGCCTTCAGCCGCTATAATGCCGAAGAATATTACAGCCAGCAGCTGACGACAGGCAGCTCGGACCTCACAGACAGCCTCAAAATGGTCGTCATCGGCAACTTTGGGAACGCCGACGACGCCCTCCAATATCTCCAGAAGGCCAAAGCCCTGGCGCCCAGACAGATCGTCCCCTGGCTGCCGGCCGGCAAGTACAGCTTCCTGATCATATCCGGTCCCAACCTCGATCTGTTGTTGAACAACAAGGACTTACCGGCTTACAGGAAGTTCCTGTCGGCAGCTTATCCCGGGAAATTTTAGGATCGGGCCGGAGGTCCGATCAGGCCGCAGGCCCAACATTAGCCCTACACCGGGGTAAGAATTACCCCGGGGCGGAGAAACAAACTAAAAAATATCATAATTATAGCCATGTCGTCGTCTGCGAATAAATTCGTCCGTATTTTCTGGAAGATCTTTTTCTACACCCTCGGGGCCTTTATCCTGTTCCTCATCCTTATCAACTTAGGCGTCTTCGGCTCCCTCCCCTCGCTGAAAGAGCTCGAGAACCCCTCCATTACCCTCGCCACCGAGGTCTTCGCCGAAGACGGCACCCCCATGGGGAAATACTATAAAGACAAAGGCAACAGAAGCAACGTCGAATTCAAAGACATCTCCCCCAACGTCATCAACGCCCTCGTCGCTACCGAGGACGAACGCTTCTATGACCACTCCGGCATCGACGGCTTCTCCGTCATGCGAGCCGTCATCAAATTAGGCCGCGACGGCGGCGGCAGCACCATCACCCAGCAGCTCGCCAAAAACCTCCTCGACCAGGGCTCGAAGAACTTCGCCCGCCGGGGCATCGAAAAGCTGAAAGAATGGATCATCGCCATAAAATTAGAACGCAACTTCACCAAACAGGAGATACTCGCCCTCTACCTCAACGAAGTCCCCTTCGGCGACAATATCTACGGCATCCGCAACGCCTCCCGCACCTTCTTTCAGAAAGAACCCGACCGCCTCAACGTCGACGAAGCCGCCGTCCTCATCGGCATGCTCAAAGGCAATACGATCTATAACCCACGCAGGAACCCCAAAATGGCCATCGAAAGACGCAACACCGTCATGGGCCAGATGGTCAAGAACAACTACCTCACCGCCGCCGACTACGCCAAGCTGAAAGTCCGCCCCATCGACCTCAGCAACTATAAAAAGGTCGACGAGAACAACGGCCTCGCCCCCTACTTCCGGGACGTCCTCCGCTCAGACCTGCAGAAATGGTGCAAAGAGCACAAGAACCCCGCCACCGGCGAACCCTACAACCTCTACCAGGACGGACTCAAGATCTATACGACCATCAACCCGCGCATGCAGCTCTACGCCGACGAAGCCGTCGCCAAACAGCTGCCCATCCTCCAACGCGCCCTCGCTTCTCAATACAGCATCCGCAAAGGCACCATCTGGAAAGACCACATGAACGTCCTCGAAGCCGCCATGCACAACAGCGACCGCTGGCACAGCCTCGAAGACGACGGCCTCACCGACGCCGAGATACGCAAGACCTTCTTTCACCCCGTCGCCATGAAAGTCTTCGCCTGGAACAGCAAAAGAGAAAAAGACACCGTGATGACCCCCATGGACTCCATTAAATACAGCCAGGCCATGCTGCAGACAGCATTCATGGTGATGGATCCGGTGACGGGAGCGGTAAAAGCCTGGGTAGGCGGCATCGACTTCAAGACCTATAAATACGACCACGTCAATATCAATACCAAACGCCAGGTCGGCAGCGCCATCAAACCCTTCCTCTATTCCCTGGGCATCGAAGACTATAACATGACCCCGGAGACCCTATGCCAGACAAGCCAGCAATATTTCCCTGGCTTCGGCAACGTCCCCGCACGTATGGATAAATATGAAGGCGGCTCCATGACCATGGCTAACGGACTGGCATGGTCGGTCAACGGCGTCGCTGCCTATATCATGAAACAGGTCGGCCCCAAAAGATTCGCCGAATACATCAAACAGATCGGCATCCCCACAAAGATCGACCCCTACCCCTCCATGGCCCTCGGCGCCTGCGACCTCTCCCTCTTCGAGGTGATGTGGGGCTATACGATGTTCCCCTCCGGCGGATTCAGCACAATGCCCTATTATATTTCACGCATCGAAGACAAGAACGGCAACGTGCTCGACCGCTTTGACACCAAACGCAAAGAGGTCATCAGCCAGGCCACCGCATATACCATGGCCCGCATGATGCAGGGCCCCGTCGACTTCGGCACCGCCGCCGGCCTCCGCAACCGCCTCGGCGTAGCCGAAATGGGCGGAAAAACAGGCACCACCAATGACAACTCAGACGCCTGGTTCATGGGCTATATCCCCCAGCTGATGGCCGGTGCATGGATAGGCTGCGACGACCGTTTCATCCACCTCGAAGGCGGCCTCGGCTATGGCGCACAGGCAGCCCGCCCCATCTGGGAATACTTCTACGCAAAGGTCCTCACCGACAAGACCCTCGGCATCGAACGCAACGCCAAATTCATCCAGCCGGAGAATATGCGCCGCGAAATGATGTATGACTATATGAACCTTATCGAAAAGACACCGCCTCCCGGCGCCGAAGGAGCCAACCAGGGCAACGGCCGCGCCAACCAGTACCTCGATACCAGCGCGCCTACCGTTCCCGTCGATTCCAAGCTGTCTCCCGAAGAGCAAAAGATCCTCAAAGAAGCTACCCACCAGAAGGAAAGTAAAGAAGGAGCTATAAAGATCACGGTGACAGATACGAAGCCCCAGGAGCAACCAAAGAAAAAAGAAGGCTTCTTCAAACGGCTCTTCGGCGGCAAGAAAAAAGACCAATAAAAAAAGCCACCCCAACCAGGGTGGCTCCAACTAATTCCACGATCATCCTTCGCGGGTCGAGTTCATCTTACGCGCGACAAAATATCCTATGCGAGATGCGCGCGTAAGAACCAGGCCATCTGCTCGTGCGTCTCCATCAACCCCGTGATAAAGTCGCTCGTTCCCGCGTCACCATAATCATTTGCGAACTTATTGATATTCTCCCGCAGGAAAATAATAATGTTCTCATGATCGACCAGCAGCTCCTTGATAAAGGCAAGGCTGTCGTTCCGCTGATCCGTTACCTCCGTAAGATGCGTCAGATTCAAAAAGCTCTTCAGCGTAGCTGGCGCAAAATGGCCCAGCTGGCGGATCCGCTCAGCCACACTATCCATAATTTCATCCAGCTTCTCATACTGCTCTTCAAAAAAAACATGCTTCGTGTGAAAATCCGGCCCTTCAACATTCCAGTGTGCATTCCTCGTCTTTGTGTAAAGCAAAAACTCGTCCGCCAATAATTTGCTCATTTCCGTTGCTACTGCCTGAAGATTCGCCGGGCTGATTCCAATGCTTGCTTTCATGTGTGATATAATTTAGAAATTAAGAATCGATCTCTCTGCGCCTTCGGCGCCAACCGGATTATATCCGGCTCCTGTCCATTAGCGAACAACCAAACGTCCGGTTCCGTACACCTGCGTCCGGCGAGCCTTCCGGCCCACCCTTCAGAATCAATACGTTACAGCCTGTAACCTGTTTGGCATTCCGTTGGTCTCATATAGAACAGCTAGCTATAATAGAACATTTTGGTAACTCACAAAAATGATACGATGAAACATACAATCATTGCCGCTATATTATCAATAACTTTTTACGGCACAACACTCGCAAATACCGGCGCCACCAACGGCCCCGCTAATCCTCACGCCACAAGCGTCCCCACCATCCCCCATTTCAAAGGTATGGAACATTTCCTGGAAAAATTTCCCACGGCTGCAGACGTAAATTGTCGGTTAAGGGGACAGGTTACAGAAGTAAACTTTATTTGGAATGGCATCAAGCTGCAGGCCTTCTATGACGCAGCAGGAGATCCCGTCGCAATCAGCCGTTTCATAACGGTAGACAACCTGCCCGTCTCCGCCCAAATGAGCCTGAAAAAAGACTATGCCGGATACGTAGCGACCGAAGCAGCGGAATTTGACGGAGCAGAAGATGGCCTATGCTACTACGTCACCGTTGTAAGTCCTAAAAATTCTTATCTGCTGCATGTTTCTACAAGCGGCACCATCAGTGTGTTTAAGAAAATGAAACAGTAATGATCCTACCCAACCCGGCGCACAGGACTGCGCCGGGTTATTTTTCTCCCAACGCGCGTACTCTTACTTATCGTCCTTCGTCAGCGCACCCTCCTCTTCCGCCTCAGTCGGCCTCTTCTTACCCAGCACATCGATCCTCACCTTCGTCAACCCACGACCCGCATACCCCAACCGCTCAGCCGCACTACGGCTCAAGTCGATCAGCCGCTTGTTCCGCGGATGCATCTTGTCATTGATACGCACGATCACCGACCTCCCATTGTGCAGATTGGTCACCCGGACCCAGGTATGCATCGGCAGAGTATTGCTCGCCCCCGTCAGCTTGGACTGCGTGAATATCTCGTCCGTGTACGTCTTACGACCCTCAAATTTATTGGAATAGTAGCTGGCAACCCCGTACTGCACCTTCGTAGCCGCCTTCCTGTGGTGAGGCTTTTGCTCCCGGCCAAAGACGGCCATCGGCAGAAACAAGCAAGCAAGAGCCCCCGATCTGATTCTTTTAGACATGGGATTTGGATTTACAAAGCCGGCGAAGCCGGGTTTGCAAAATACTAAATTATCGGCTTATTGGCAAAGTATCTATTCCTCAGCTGCTTGTCCTCGCCATATATATCATCGTAAAATACAATATGTCCCTTTTTAGCATCCACGGTAAAATACCGCAGATAGATCGGCACCTTGGCAAAACCCCATATCGTATGCTTTTCCTGCCGCTTGATCCAGGCCTTCAGCGTGTCCGGATGATATTTCAGCGTATCATTCCGGATCAGGAAATCCGACAGCTTCTTCCATTGCTGCACCCGCACACAACCATGACTCAACGCCCTGAATTTGTTATCGAACATCCAACGGCCATTAGTATCATGGAGATATACATCATATTTATTTCTAAAGTTAAACTTCATGACGCCAAGGGAATTGTCATCCCCCTGCCGCTGCTTCAGCTGATACGGGAAATTGTTCTTATTCAGCCGCTTCCAGTTGATCGTCAACGGATCCCTGACACTGTCCCTCGAATCGACGACCATCAGGTTCTGCTTCCTTATATAGTCTACATTATTCTTGATGGCCGGCAGCATTTCCTTCATGATAATGCTCATCGGTACCGTCCACTGAGGATAGGTCACGAAATTGGATATCTCGCTGGTCAGCTCGGGCGTCCTTGTCTTGGGCGCCCCAACAATGACCTTCGACTCAAAAACTACCGTATCAGAGTCGATCACCTGCAGCTGAAAAGAAGGCAGATTCACCCATACATAGGTCTTCGGCAGGCTATCCGGCAATAGCTTGTACCTGTCCATGGTGATCGCGATCCGCTTGAACTTCTCCCAGTCCGAGTTATTCATCATGCTCACCGTCTCCGAGCCAGGCCTCCCCGTTACCCTTAACTTGTTATTCGTCTGATAGCTCCTTATCGCAGCCGCCAGTTTGGCCGTATCGGCAGGCGTCATTGCCGAGTCCACATAACCCGACTCCCGCAGCCGGTTCACCAGCGAATTATAGAAGACCGCCGAATCCTTGAAGGGGTATTCCACCCAGGTCAGCGGCCTGAAATGCGCCGTGCTCAGCCATTCCTTCAGATAGGTCTTCAATGAATCATACTTGAAATGCCTTGGCTCCAATTGTTGCAGCGCGCCCGCCACGACTCTCATGTCCAAAGCCTTTGCAAGCGTCTGCGTATATACCGTATCCGACAGCACCGAATCCTTTCTCAGCGTCACGCTGTCGTAGTCCAGCCGCCCCTGCTTGAGATGCTTCACCAGCATAAAAAATGCATCGGTCAGCAGCAGATCCGCCCGCGTCCACAACGCGGCATTCTTCCTCGCCAGGGTATCCTCCCGTACTACACGTTCAATAAAAGAAAGAGGGGCATAGTGATAGTCTGATGGGAACAGCCCATAGTATTTGCAGCTGTCGATAAAAGCAAAAAGACTGTCCGCCACTGGCTTCCATCGCCGGTTGCTGCTCCAGATAGCCGTATAGCCATTGCTGTCGTATACATTGCTTACCAGCTTCCGGTAAAGCAGCGACGAGGAATCGGGTAATTTGTCGCCATGGCCGGAGGCAAATTCAAGCATACTTTTCAAGTCCGTACCCCCCGTCACCTCTGCCGTGGACGCAGGCTTCTTCTCCTCATTCCCCTCTTTGCGGGAATGATCGCGACAAGCCAACAGGAACACCAATAACGCGACAGGGAAAAATGCCAGAACAATACGCTTAGGGAGCTTCATATATGTCTCAATATAATACAATATTTTACTTCGCCCAAACCCTCCGGGCCCCCTGTTCCAGAAGCAAAAGATCGGCCAGCACAATGGCCGTCATCGCCTCCAGTATCACAGGCGCGCGCAAAGCCACACAAAGGTCATGACGCCCCTTGACCGAAAATATCTCCTGCTCTCCCGTCTCCCAGTTCAGGGTCTTCTGCTCCTTCGGGGTGGAAGAGGTCGGCTTTATCGCTATCCGGTACACCAGCTCGTTGCCATTGGTTATCCCGCCTACTACCCCACCCGCGTGATTGGTCCTGGTACGCCCCTCCAGATCCTCTATGGCGTCATTATGCTGGCTGCCAAACATCCTCGCCGCCGCAAAACCCGTCCCAAATTCCACGCCACGCACCGCCGGAATGGCAAAGACAGCGTGGCTTATCACAGACTCCACGGAATCCCAAAAGGGCTCACCCAGCCCGACCGGCAATCCGCTGACACGGCACTCGACGATCCCGCCTATCGAGTCCTTTGCCTCGATAGCCTTCTGCAACCCCTTGTCAAGATCCTCTTCACCCCCTATCTCCAGGATCGAAGAACTTATAAGAACCTCTCCTAATATCTTCTTTGCGATAACCCCGGCCGCCACCAGCCCTACGGTCAGCCGCGCGGAAAAGGAGCCCCCGCCCCGGTAGTCCTCAAAACCACCAAACTTCCGGTGGGCAACAAAATCGGCGTGGCCCGGCCTCGGCACGGCCCGCTGCTTCTCGTAGTCCCCGCTGCGGGTATTGTTATTCTCGAACAGGATCGTAACCGGCGCCCCAGTGGAATATCCGTTGAACAATCCACTCTTGAAAATGGGCAGGTCATCCTCCTTGCGGGGTGTCGTCCCCTTCTGCATTCCCCCTTTACGCCGCTCAAGGTCAGGCAGGAAATCTTCCAGCACCAACGGGATACCCGCAGGACAACCGTCGATATTTACCCCCACGCTCTCGCCGTGGGACTCCCCGAATATATTTACGCGGAACAGTCGGCCAAATGTGTTCATAGCTGCCCTCCCATTAATTTCAGATCGTCATAAAAATCAGGATACGACTTATTTATCGCCTCAGCCTCCTCGATCGTCACCGGCCCATCCGCCTTCAGGGCGCCCACCGCACACGCCATCGCGATCCGGTGGTCATGCCGGCTATGGACAGTCGCACCGCGCAGCCGCCCGCCATGCACCAGCATCCGGTCCCCGTCCAGTTCGACCTTCAATCCCATCTTCCCAAACTCATCCCGCAAGGTCAGCCCCCGGTTGCTCTCCTTGTGCGCCAGCCGGCTCACCCCATGGATCACCGTTACCCCCTCACAACAGGCCGCCAGCGCCACCAGCGGCGGGAAAAGATCAGGACAGTCCGTGGCATCAAATTCAAAAGCCTTCAACGCCGCCGGACCCACCAGAATTTCACTTCCCTTCATTTCCAGCTGCGCCCCACTATCCTTCAATGCCTTCAGGATCGCCTTGTCTGCCTGCGTGCTGCGCTCATCCAATCCCTTCACAATTATAGGCCCCGCAACCGCACCCGCCACCAGCAAAAAAGCGCCCCCGCTCCAGTCACCTTCCACTGTATATTCCACAACACCAGGAGCCGCGCTACCACCGGCAAAATAGAACTCTTCGTAGTTCCTGTTCTCCACTTTCCATCCAAACTCCGACATAACGGCCAGCGTCAGATCGATATATGGCTTACTCTTCAGATTATTCACCTTGATCCCAACCCCACGTGCTCCCGCCGCCGCATATGCGAACAGCAATCCCGTCAAAAACTGCGAACTCAGAGACCCATCGATCGTAATATCCCTCGGCTTCAGCGGTCCCTGTATCTCCAACGGCAGCTTACCCTCATTAGACACAACCTTTATTCCTAACAACGGAAATATCTCATCAAAAAAATCCATCGGGCGGCTCACCAGACTTCCTTCCCCTCTGACCCTGATCTTCTCTCCACCCAACCCCATGATCGGCGCAAACATTCGTAGCCCCAATCCACTTTCCCCACAATTCACTTCCAGCCCCTCCTTAACCCTCACACCACTGCTCCTCACACGCAACACATCACCTCCCTCAACTTCCGCCCCAAGATCGCGAATTACTCCCAGCGCCGCCTTGTCATCATTGCTATGTCCCGGATGCCGGATCACCGTCTCGCCGGCATGCAGCAGCGCAGCCGCACATGCCCTCTGCATGCTGCTCTTGGAAGCCGGCGCCAGTATTTCTCCTTTTAAGATCGATGGTCTTATAGTCACCCGCATATCAACGCGCAGTTATTATTGATTGTAACAATTTATCCAGCTCATTTATCGGGATCAGCTTTACCACGCCCTGCCCGATCTTATTCAGCAATATATAGTTCATGGAATCCTTCACCTTCTTCTTGTCCATCCGCAGCACAGCCATCACCTCCTTCGGATCGAACTCCGCCAGCGTCGGCAGACCATACTTCTTCAGGACGCTCATTACCCGGTCCGTCTCCTTAAAAGACGTAAACTCCTCCGAGATCATACAGGCCGCCACCATCCCGATGGAAATAGCCTGCCCGTGCGACAGCTCGTAAAGGTTCTCGATCGCATGCCCCAGCGTATGCCCGAAATTCAGCAGCCGGCGCTCGCCATGCTCGAACTCGTCCTTTTCGACCACCGCGGACTTAATAGCCACGTTCTTACGGATCAGCTTCGCCAGCGCAGCCCTGTCCTTCTGATAGGTCGTCAGCTTGTTCTTTTCCAGCTCCCTGAACAGCGCAGCATCCTTTATCGCAGCATGCTTGATGATCTCCGCAAAACCGTTGACCCACTCATCCTTCGGCAGGGTCTTCAGCAGGCTATAGTCATACAGCAGGAACGCCGGCTGACGGATCGTACCCACTAAATTCTTATACACTCCGACATCAATGCCATTCTTCCCGCCAATAGAAGCATCCACCATCGCAAGGACAGAGCTGGGCACAAAACCAAAGCTAAGCCCCCGCATATAGATCGCCGCTACATATCCCGTGATATCCGTCACGACGCCGCCACCCACACCCACAAGGAATGTCTTACGGTCAGCCCCGAATTCGATCAGCTGTTCGATGATCGAATCCACCGTCGCCTGAACCTTAAAGGACTCCCCCGCGCTGATGACGATCGTATTCCAGCCCCCAAACCGCTTTTGGTGAGCGGAAAAGATATGTTCATCGGTAATGACCACCGCACTGGACTTGTCGACCAGTTTCTCCAGGTACGCAAAATCCCCGTCCAGGTAATAAGTAGTCGTCTTACCAGAAAATTTATACTGCAGCTTATTCATGTTTAGCCTTCTTTATAGGTCTTAAAAATCTCCAGCTCGTTCTCCAGCGTCTTCCCCTTGTGATACTCTTCCTGTTTCCCGATATACTCTACCACCTGCTTCACCCCGCTGGGACTCACCGAAGCCGCCCAGAAATCCTCCTCCCATTCCAGCTCACCGGGCAGGCTCAGCAGCCTGCTCTCATTGATCCACGCCGCAGCCGAACCCCGGATACTTTTCAGCACCTGGAGCAGGTTTTGGGAAGGCAACAGCTGCACAAGACAGTGCACATGATCCTCCACCCCATTCAGCGCCACGATACGGATACCCTTCTCCTCCCATTCCTTCTGTAAATGTGGGAACAAAACTCTCCTCACCGGCTTGCCCAACAGAGGTTCCCGCCGGCGAACAGACCAGATCACATGGACAAAGAGATAGACCATGCGGATCCTTAGTCGTTCATGATCTTGTTCTGATGGTTGATGGACTCCATATGCACCGCGTCATAATACTTGGTGATGAATTCTTTGGAAAGATTCAGCTTTTCGCCCTTGGCGAAAGCCTTCTCCAGGATGGCATTCCAGCGGTTGGTCTGAAGGATCGTAATATTGTTGTCCTTCTTGTATTTCCCGATCTGGTCGGCGATCTTCATCCGCTGGCCCAGCAGCTGGATCAGCTCGTCGTCGATGTGGTTGATCTGCTCACGCAATTTGTCGAGCGCATCGATGAATGCCTTCTCCGTAGTCGTTTCATGCCGCCATTTGATGCTGTCCAGCAGCTCTGCCAGCCGCTCGGGCGTGATCTGCTGCTTGGCGTCGCTCCAGGCCTTGTCGGGATCGATATGCGTCTCGATGATCAGTCCGTCCATATCCAGGTCGATCGCCTTCTGCGCAACGTCCAGCAGGATATCGCGGCGGCCGCTGATATGCGAAGGGTCATTGATCATCATCAGCCCGGGCGTACGACGCTTCATCTCGATCGCCAGATGCCACATCGGGGCATTCCGGTATTCCGTATTGCCATAGCTGCTGAAGCCACGGTGGATCAGGCCTATCTGCGAGATGCCCGCCTTGGCAACCCTCTCCACAGCGCCCGTCCACAGCTCGATATCAGGGTTGATCGGATTCTTGATCAGCACCGGCACGTCGGCGCCACGCAGCGCGTCGGCTACTTCCTGTACGCTGAACGGGTTGACCGTCGTACGGGCCCCGATCCAGAGAATGTCTACGTCAAAATGCAGGGCGTCTTCCACTTGTTTGGCGGTAGCAACTTCCACAGCCACGGGCAGACCGGTAAGCTTCTTAGCCTGCTGCAGCCAGGGCAAACCCTTCGTTCCAATGCCCTCAAAACTGCCGGGACGGGTACGCGGCTTCCAGATACCGGCACGGACCACATCTACTTTACCGGTTTTTGCCAGACGAACCACCGTTTCCACGGTCTGCTCCTCGGTCTCCGCGCTGCAGGGACCGGAAATGATCAAGGGGCGTTTGTTCCAGGCAGCCTGGACAACTTCCTTCGCACTTTTTGCTGCTGTTGCTTCCATAACAAGTGAAATTTATAATATTTATTATCTCGAATTAGCGTCGTCTTATCTCGAATTAGCGTCGTTCATCCTTATCCTCCGGCCCTTGTAATTCTTCCCGTCGATCGCTCTGATCATCTGCGCTGCCGCCTTCCGGTCGACCTCGATCCAGCTGTTCATCTCCTTCATGTCTATCCGGCCCAGCACCTCCTTCCGCAGATCGCTCATATCGAGTATGAACTGCAGGAAGCTGGCCTTATAGAACCCATCCTTCGTACCCAGATTCACAAACAGCTTGGTCATATCCCCATTGCCATTGAACTCCCTCCGCCCACGGCCGCCTTCGTCCACCCGGTTGAAATTCCGCTCCCGGGGCTCTCTTGCGCCTTTGTCCCGTCCGGTATCCCGGCTGCGCTCCCGAACGTTCAGGTCCTCGGCATTCTCGTAGTACTTCAGAAAGCGGTCGAACTCCATTGCAGCCACCCTCTTCAGGACTTCTTCCTTCGTCACCTCGGCGAACTTCTCCGCCAGCATCGGGACATAGGTCTCATAGTCCCCATGGCTGATATCCGTCTGCAACAGCTTGTCCATAAAGTGAAAAAACTGTTTCCGGCAAACGTCCTTCCCGCTCGGGATCTCCATTTTATGGAACTGCGACTGCGCGATCCGCTCGATCTGCCTCAGCTTCCCGATCTCCCTGCTGTGCACGATCGAAAGCGCGATCCCCGTGCTGCCGGCTCTTCCCGTACGACCGCTGCGGTGCGTATATACCTCCACGTCGTCCGGCAGCTCGTAGTTGATAACGTGCGTTATCTCCTTCACGTCGATACCCCGGGCCGCCACGTCCGTCGCGATCAGCAGCTGCAGCGTCTTTTCCCGGAACTCTCCCATCACCTTGTCCCGCTGCTGCTGCGTCAGGTCGCCGTGCAGCGCGTCGATATCGTATCCCTCCCGGGTCAGCTTCTCGGCGATGTTCTGCGCGTCGACCTTCGTACGGGTAAAGATGATCCCATAGATACCCGGATTGAAATCGATGATCCGCTTCAGCGTTTCATAGCGCTGATGAGCCGACGTCACGTAGTACTGGTGATCGATGTTCTTATTCGCCGTATTCACCCGCCCGACCGTGATCTCCAACGGACTCTGCATGTACTTCTTGCTCACCCGGCGTATCTCCGGCGGCATCGTCGCGCTGAACAGCCAGGTCGCATCCCGCTTGGGCGTATTCTGTAAAATGAACTCGATATCGTCCTGGAAGCCCATATTCAGCATCTCATCCGCCTCGTCCAGCACCACATAGCTGATCTGCTCCAGGTTTATAGCCTTCCTCTCGATCAGGTCGATCAACCGTCCGGGCGTAGCGACCACGATCTGTACCCCCCTCTTCAGATCCCTTATCTGCAATCCGATGGACGTCCCCCCATAAACTGCGAGGACATGCATTCCAGGTATGAATTTCTTGAATAGCTCCAGCTCGTTGACGATCTGCAGACACAGTTCCCGCGTAGGACATACCACCAACGCCTGGGGATGTTTTTGAGCTGCATCCACCAGCTGCAGCAGCGGCAGGCCAAAAGCTGCAGTCTTTCCCGTTCCGGTCTGCGCCAGTCCTACCAGGTCCTTCGTTCCGCTTAATAATACAGGAATTGCCTGCTCCTGTATGGGTGTCGGTTCCTTAAACCCCAGCGCGTCTGTAGCCTGTACTAGTCTGGGGTCCAGTCCTAACCCGTCAAATGTCGTCATATAGTGTTGAAATTTTGCCGCAAAGGTACGTTTTATTTAGCTGAGACGGCGGTTTTTGTTAACACGCAACTATTTGATAATCCGCCTGATCTTATTGGCATTTTCCATTAATTCCCTCAAATATTCCGCATTCTCCTTTTCCAGGCAGGCCTTGAACTTCCGCAGCTGGCTGATGTGCTCGTTCAGCACGTCCAGCACGTTCTCCCGGTTCTGCATAAAAATGGGCAGCCACATGGCCGGACTGCTCTTCGCCAGCCGCACCGTACTCTCAAAACCGCCACCCGCCAGCTCAAAGATCGCGCCCTCCTCCTTCTCCTTCTCCAACACCGTATTCGCCAGCGCAAAAGACGTGATATGCGAGATATGGCTGATATACGCCGCGTGCATGTCGTGGCTGTCGGCGTCCATATACACGATATGCATCCCCATGTCCCTGTACAACCCCTCGATCATATCGAGGGCATCCGTCGCACTCTTCTCTTTCTCACAAATGACACAGCTCCGACCCGCAAACGCATTGTGAACCGCCGCCTCGGGGCCACTGTATTCCGTCCCCCACATCGGGTGCGCCGCCACAAATCGATGGCGCATCGGGTGATCCGCCAGACTCTCACAAAGCGCCTGCTTCGTCGACCCGGCATCCGTCACCACCTGCCTGTCCGTCACCAGGTCCATGATCGTTCGCATCACCGGCACCGTAACGTCCACCGGGATCGCGACATAGATCAGGTCGCTCTTCCTCACCGCATCTTCCAGCGGAAGGGCCTCGTCGATCAAACCCAGCTCCAGCGCCTTATCCAGGCTCGCCTTGGTCCGGCTAACACCTATAACATTCTTTACCAGCCCTTTATCCTTCAGCGCGAGGCTAAAGCTGCCGCTGATCAGCCCCACCCCGACTATCGTAATTGAATCAAACATTTCCCAGCTTTTTTAATCGGTCTATACTTTCCTGTAACTTCTCCTTCGTGCTGCAAAGGCTCACCCTGACATAACCATCTCCTGCAGGTCCGAATATACCCCCCGGCGTTATGAATACCCCGGCGCCATACAGCGCGGCATCGCTCAACGCATATCCATCCTTGTGCTTCGCCGGGATCTTGGCCCAGACGAACAGCCCCACCTGCTCGCGGCTGAAGGCACAGTCCAGCAGCTCCAGCAGCTCGAACACCTTCGTCCTGCGCTCCCGGTAGACCGCATTCACGCCGTCATACCAGTCCTTTCCCAGCGACAGCGCCTTCGCCGCCGCCAGCTGCACCGGCAAAAACATCCCGCTGTCCATATTGCTCTTGAACCGCAACACTTCGTCGATCCTTTCCTTCGCTCCCGACAACGAGCCCACCCGCCAGCCGGCCATATTCTGCGACTTGCTCAGCGAGTTCAGCTCGATCACCACCTCCTTCGAACCCGGTACAGAAAGCAGGCTCATCGGACGCTCATTCAGAATAAAGCTGTAGGGGTTGTCATGGCAGATCAATATCCCGTGCTTCTTCCCAAACGCCACCAGCCGCTCGAACAGACCCTGATCCGGCAGCTTCCCCGTCGGCATATGCGGATAGTTCACCCACATCAGCCTGATCGAACCATGCCGCGTTATTACTTTCTCCAATTCCTCAAGATCAGGATACCACCCACCGGCCTCCGTCAGACCATACTCCACACATTCCCCCCCGGCCAGCTTCACCGCACTTCGATACGTCGGGTAACCCGGATTCGGTACCAGCGCCCCGTCACCCTCATTCAGATAGGTCATACAGATATGCATGATCCCTTCTTTGGAGCCGATCAGCGGCAGTATCTCCGTGTCAGGGTTCAACTCTACCCCATACCACTGGCTGTACCAGGCGGCAATGGCACCGCGCAACAATGGAGACCCCTTGTAAGACTGATAGCCATGCACGTTAGGTTTCGCGCTTTCCTCCTGCAACACCCGGATCACGTCCGGATGCGGCGGCAGGTCCGGGCTTCCGATACCCAGATTGATCACGTTCTTCCCCTGCTTGTTCAGCTCGTCGATCTCCCTCAGCTTCTGCGAGAAATAATATTCTCCGATACCTTCCAGTCTCTTGGCCGTTTTCATGTATGCTGGTTTAAACTGTTCTTCCTTTTCTGTATACCCCATAAATTTTCAGCTCGGCAGTTATGGGATGGATCGCCTCGATCACCCGGTTGAACTGCGTAATATCTTCAAACTCCATATCCGCATGGAATGAATACTCCCACTCGCTGCCCGGTATGGGAAAGGACTGCAGCTTACTGAGATTGATCCCCCCATCCGCGATCCGGGTCAATACCCTCGCCAGGCTGCCCCTCGAGTGATCCGTGTGAAAGTTCACCGACGCCTTGTTGGGCTCCTGCGGCTCGATCGCATTGTCTTCCCGCTGCAGGATAAGGAACCGCGTGTAGTTGTTCTTCATCGTATGGATGTTCGGCGCGATGATCTCCAGTCCGAACAGCTCAGCGGCTAATTTGCTGGCTATGGCTGCCGTATGCTTGCTGCGATGCTGCTGAAGATGTTTGGCGCTTAATGCCGTATCCTCCGTCTCCACCAGCTTCCAGTTGGGATGCTTTTCCAGGTAGTCGATACACTGCAGCAATGCCATATGGTGGGAGTGCACTTCCCGGATATCGTCCAGCGTTACCCCCGGATTCACCAGCAGATGCTGCCGTATCTGGAGATAGATCTCCCCGACCACCCTCAGATTGCTCTTCTGTAAAAGATTGTAGTTCGGCAAAATGCTGCCGGCAATGGAATTCTCGATCGCCATTACTCCCCCGTCGCTCTCCTTCTTGCTCAACGCCACGCGGACCACCTCCCGGAAAGTGCCGCAGGTCACTACCTCCACATCCTTGCCAAAGAATTGCTGAGCCGCTACCTGGTGGAAACTGCCCTCATAACCCTGAATACTGACTTTCATATTTTTCTGTGGACTTACCATAAAAAAAAGTCCCGGCTTTTGACCGGGACCTCTTGTTATCTCTTTCTGTTTATTTATTCGTTAACAAAAGCAATCCCGGCCTCTCTGTAAAGAAGAAGTAAAAATAAAAGTAAAAAAACCGGTATGCCTTTGCAGTGATCATAATTGTATAGCCAAAATTAGCCCCTTATCCGTAAAAACCAAATTTATTTTGGGGGAACCCCCAATTTTTAGAAAATCTCTAATCCAACCTGCTCGATATCTTCTGATCGATCAAGCCGAACAGATGAAAAGGCTTGTACGTCCGCCAATTATCCAGCTCCATCAGCTCAATATATCGATTCAGCTTCGCCTTCCGGAAGTCATGCTGCGTCTGCTCTGGCATGTTCAGACAGACGACCCACCCTCCCGCATCGCTCACCTCCTCATACCACTCTTCATAATAATCCTTATCCCCGCTATGAAAATTCAGCACATTCTCAGCAATAAGAATGAACTTGGTGATCCCAAACTCGAAGAACTTATCCGTCACCTCCCGCTTGAGATTCATTATATCGTTCTCGATCGCGTCATTCCACTCCCCAAACAGCTCGATCACCACATAGTGCTCGTCATAGTCCGCCATCAGCACCTTCATATACAGCGTCCTCGACCCGAAATCATCCCACTGCGGATGTATATAATAGTTATAGATGGTCTGCGAGAACTCAAATTCCGAATAGACCCTCCCATAAAAAGGCGATCGCTCGTCCTCTTCGCTCGTGTACATGTGCCGCCAGTTGTAAAAAGGTTCTATCTCGTGCATAATCCGGTAATTCAATTTGAGCTTACAGACTCCACCGCTTTTTTGACGCTCCCCGAGCGCAGCAGCAGCTCCTTCGCCTGTTCGTAATCAGTCAAACCCGTCCCCTCCATCACCATCTTCGTGCCGCGGTCGATCAATTTACTGTTCGTCAGCTGCATATTGACCATCTTATTGTCCTCTACCCTTCCGATTCGGATCATTACCGTGGTAGACAGCATATTCAATACCAGCTTCTGCGCCGTCCCGCTCTTCATCCTCGTGCTGCCCGTCACGAACTCGGGCCCGACCACCACTTCGATCGGGAAATCGGCCTCCGCCGCTACCGGTGACCCCGGGTTACAAACGATACAGCCGGTAATGATCCCCCGCTTGCGGCATTCCGAAAGCGCTCCGATCACATACGGCGTTGTCCCGCTGGCCGCCACCCCTACTACCACATCCTTGTCCGACACCTCATACTGTTCCAGATCAAGCCATCCCTGACGGGCATCATCCTCGGCATTCTCTACCGGCTTGCGGATCGCCGTCTCACCACCCGCTATAATTCCAATAATAAGATCAAAAGGCATACCGTAGGTGGGCGGGATCTCGCTTGCATCCAGGATCCCCAGCCTTCCGCTCGTGCCAGCCCCGATATAAAAGAGCCGCCCGCCCGCCAGCATCTTGTCCGTCACGGCGATCACCAGCTGCTCTATCTGGGGAATCACCTTCTCCACAGCGTCCGGAACCGTCTTATCCTCCTTGTTGATATTGGTCAATATATCCTTTACGTTCATCCGGTCCAGGTCATGATACGGACTTTCTTCCTCAGTGAACTTCTCAATTGCCATGCTCTATATGTTATTTTTTTGGTGATACTTAATGAGCCCATCCATCGGCTTTTGCAAGATGGAACCCAGCTCAAACTCGTAGGTGCTGCATAACTCTTTTACCACATCCCTGAACCCATACGCAACGCCCCCAACAAAATGGATAGGCAATTTCCAGCTTTCCCGGTACTTGCACAAATGATTGAAGAAAAAATCATTCAGACCATCCTCGATGATATTCTCCACCATATAATGCCCCCGATTCTCTACGAGAAAAAGGGTAAATGAAGCCATATAGCGGTTAGGCAGCGGCTTTTTATATACATTTTCAAGTATCTCCTTTCTGTCTGTGACATATTTGGCATCGAACTTATACCGCAGCTCCTCGTCAAAGGTATTATAAAGGTAATACTGTAATACCTTCCTGCCCAGGTAGGCCCCGCTGCCTTCATCCCCAAGTACATATCCGAGCCCGGGACTGCTCTTTGCTATCTTCCTGCCATCAAAATAACAGGAGAAGCTGCCAGTGCCCAAATTACAGGAAATACCCTTGGACGATCCGCAGGTCGCCAATGCCGCCCCCTGAAGGTCATGGGTCACATGGGTCTTCGCTCCAGGAAATACGGACCTCAGCGCCTTTTGAACAATTTTCACGTTATCCGGGTTCGCACAGCCCGTCCCATAAAAAAACACCTCATCCACCGGCGCCTTCTTCAACACCGGCAGCAGTTCCCGGCTCAATACCTGCCCGATGCCGGCGGCATCCAGAAAATACGGGCTGATCCCCTGCGTATCCACTTTCTTTTTCTTTCCGTCATAGAGCAGACACCACTCACATTTGGTGGCACCGCTATCCGCTATCAATATGTTCATTGGCTCGTCTTTTGTTAAATTATCCCTCGACCACCTGGATTACGGCAAGGCCGCCGGGCCAGTTTCCGGCTGCAATTTAAAATATGATTCCTTAATTTGCAGCCTTCGAGGCATAACTACCTAAAAACGCTCGTTCGAATGAAAAAATTACTGGTCTGGCTTCCCCTTCTGTTCGCCATAGTCATGATGGTCGGGATGCTCATCGGCTTCCGCCTTCGCGGCAATATCCGCCCTACCGGCTTCTTCAAGACCCGTAAACAGACCCCCGTACAGGAAGTCATGGACCTGGTAACCATGAAATACGTTGACCCCATTGCGTCAGACACCCTCGGAGAGAACGCCATCGACGGCATGCTGTCCCACCTGGACCCGCACTCCCTCTATATCCCACCCGCCGACCTAACGGAAGTCAACGAAGACCTGCAGGGCAACTTCGAAGGCATCGGGGTCGAATTCCAGATATTCGACGACACCGTCAACGTAATGAATGTCCTGGCCGGCGGACCCAGCGACAAGGCCGGCCTGAAAGTGGGCGACAAATTCGTAAAGGTCGACGACTCCGTCGTAGCCGGCAACGGCATCACCAATGACCGCATCCGCAAGCTGCTCCGGGGACCCGGCGCCAGCAAAGTGACCGTCACCCTGCTGCGGGCAGGCGAATCCGGCCCTCCCCGCACCTTCGCCATCACCCGGGGCACCATCCCCCTCCCCTCCGTCGACGTCGCCTACATGATCAATAAAGATATCGGCTATATCCGGATCAATAAATTCTCGGAAACCACCCACGCCGAGTTCGCCCAGGCCCTGATGAAGCTCCAAAGCCAGGGCCTCCAGCGCCTGATCCTCGACCTGCGGGGCAACGGCGGCGGCATCCTCTCGGAATCCATCGAGATCGCCGACGACTTCCTCGACGGTGACAAGCTCATCGTCTATACCGTGGGCGCCCGCTCCCCCAAAGTCGAATACCGCTGCCGCCGCGAAGGCCTCTTCGAAAAAGGCAGGCTGGCCCTCCTCACCGACGAAGGTACCGCCTCGGCCAGCGAAGTCCTCACCGGAGCCCTCCAGGACTGGGACCGCGCATCCATCATCGGCAGACGCACCTTCGGCAAAGGCCTCGTGCAGGAACAATACCAGCTGAGCAACGGCGCAGCCCTCCGCCTCACCATCGCCCGCTACTATACCCCTACCGGACGTAGTATCCAGAAACCTTACGACAAAGGACACGACGACTACAATGAAGAGGTGATGAAACGGTTTCACGACGGAGAGGTCCTCCACGGCGACACCTCCAGCCAGCACGCCGGCCCCGCCTTCAAAACCCTCGGCCCCCAGAAAAGGACCGTATTCGGCGGCGGCGGTATCTCCCCCGACATCTTCGTCGGCTTCGATACCAGCACCCTCTCCAAAGACATTACCACCCTCTATATTGACGGCACCCTTAGCCGGTTCGTCTATACCTGGTACGTCCAGCATATCCCTTCCTTCCAGAATTTCAAGTCCCCCGCCGACTTCATCACCGGCTACCACGACGAAGACCGCCTCTGGAACGCCCTCGTCACCTTTGCAGACAAAGACACAGTCAACCTCCGGAACATCCCGGCCAGGGACAAAACAGTCCTCCAGCATCGGATCAAAGCACTGATGGCCAGACAAATATGGCGGACCGAAGGCTACTACGAGGTCAGCAACGCCTATGACCCCGTGGTCGAAAAAGCCCTGGATACCGTGAGCAAATAATAAAAAAAAGGCCGATCTTGCGACCGGCCTTGCCATAGTCAAAAAATATCTACTTCTCCTTGTCCAGCAGTTCCTTCTTCTCTATCCGGTAGGAAGTGATCAGCCCGGCTCCGCCGCCGATCGCGATCAACGCAAAATAAATGCTCACGTTCGCGCCGTTCGTACTGAACCCACCCTCGTCCCAACGGCTGACGCTATGCCCGATCTTATATAGCAAGGTATTATCCAGGAGATAAGCCAGGAAAAGGCCCAAACCCGCCCCCACCAGCAACAACCCCCATTTCAGACTCCTGAAAGGCGCCGGCCGCGGACGCTCAGGCTTGATGTTCGGATCCAAACCCTTTTCGATCATCGACAAATTCTCCCTGCTGCGCATATACCGCCAGCCAAATACCACCGCACAAATCGACATGCTCATCAAAATGAGCCAAAAGAAAACCAATTGTTCTGGTCCCATATTATTCTCTTTAATTTTAAAAAATCAACTACACAACCTCAGACTACCACAGAAAAGCCGAGGTTACAATCCCTTCGAACATTTTTTTTCATATCTTAAGCTGTAACCTAACCAGAACAACCGGCGTCCTATATACAGTAATGCACACTGAACTCACTGATACAGAGATCATTCGAAGAATTCTGCAAGGGGATCAGGCTATATTTGCAACACTGGTCCAGCGCTATCAGCAATACGTTTTCACCCTGGTGCTCCGCTTTACGGATAGCCGCGAAGACGCCGAAGAGATCAGCCAGGACGTGTTCGTAAAAGCCTACCGCTCGCTCGCAGATTTCCGCGGTGACTCCAAATTCAGTACCTGGCTCTATACCGTCGTCCGGACCAGCTGCATCACGTTCCTGAGAAAGAAAAAGCTGGACACCACGTCGATCGACAACGAAAGGACTTTCTTACAGCTCGAAAATAAGGAATCCGGCTTCAACGCCAACTCGATCGAACAAAAGTCCCGGCACGCCATGGTCAACGAGGCCATCCGCCTCCTCAGCCCCGACGACAGCCAGCTGATCACACTCTTTTATAAAGGAGAACAGTCACTGGAAGAAATAGGCAGGATCATGCGACTCGAACCCAATACCGTAAAAGTTCGTTTACACCGCGCCCGCAACCGCCTGAAAGAGCAACTGGAAAAACATTTCAGTCATGAGGTCAGAGAACTCAAAGATTAGTTTCAACCGTTAAATTTCATTACTCCACCATGAACACACAACAACCGATGGAAGATCGCCTCTGGAACTATATCGACGGAGGCTGCAGCGCCGCCGAGAAGTCGGCCATCGAGTCCCTCATCACTTCCAACAGAGAATGGCAGGAAAAATACCGCGAGCTGCTCAACATCCACCGGCTGCTCAATGAATCAGAGCTGGAAGCCCCCTCCATGCGCTTTACCAAAAACGTCATGGAAGAGATCAGCCGCTACCACATAGCTCCGGCAGCAAGATCTTATATCAATAAGAACGTCATCCGTGGCATCGGCGCCTTCTTCCTCACAATGATCGCCGGCCTGCTGACCTTCGTCATCAGCCAGCTCAAATGGTCCCCAGGCAACAGCTCATCCCAATCCATAAAGCTCCCCTCGATAGACATCGGCCTGAGCCAGCTGAACAAAATTGACTATCCAAAAACATTCAACAGCGCCTGGGTCATCGGCTTCATGCTCATCCTGGTGGTCCTCAGCTGGATGCTGCTCGACATGTATATTCAACAAAAAAAACGCAAGACCTCTTAGTCCTTGAACTTCTTCTTCAGCTCCATCAGCTTTGCCTGGAATGCATCCGGCGTCTCGGCCGCCCGGCCTCCCTTCCCCGCAGGAGCCGGCTTTCCTTTCTGCCCGCTCTGATTACCCGGCCGCTGACCCCCACCCTGACCCCTGGCAGGAGTATTCCCTTTCATCGATAAAGAGATCCGCTTCCTCGCCACATCCACCTCCACCACAGTCACCATCACCTTCTGCTGCAGCTTGACCACCGAGTTGGGATCGGATACATAAGTATTGCTCAGCTGCGAGATATGTACAAGCCCGTCCTGCTTGACCCCGATATCCACGAACACCCCGAACGCCGTGATATTCGTGACAATACCCGGCACCGTCATACCCTGCTTGAGGTCTTCCATCGTCTTGATCGTCTCTTCAAAACGGAACTCTTCGATCGGGTTCCTGGGGTCACGCCCCGGCTTTTCCAGCTCCTTTATTATGTCGTCGATCGTGAACTCACCCACCGACTCGGAAACATATTTCTTCCTTACTACCTTCTTCCGCAGATCAGCCTGCTGGATCAGATCAGCCACCGAACAGCTGAGGTCAGCCGCCATCGACTCGACCACATGATAGCTTTCCGGGTGAACGGCGCTGTTGTCCAAAGGATTAACAGCATCGCGTATGCGCAGAAAGCCCGCGCACTGCTCGAAGGTCTTCGGCCCCATCAGGCTCACCTTCTTCAGCTCGTCCCGGCTCTTGAACGCCCCATTCCTGGCCCTGTACTCCACAATATTTTTGGCAAGGGTTCCGCTCAACCCCGAAACATACGTCAATAAATGCTTGCTGGCCGTATTGAGGTCTACTCCGACGTGGTTCACACAGCTTTCCACTACCCGGTCCAATTCCTCTTTTAGCTTGTTCTGGTTGACGTCGTGCTGATACTGCCCCACCCCGATAGACTTGGGATCGATCTTCACCAGCTCGCTCAGCGGGTCCAGCAGCCTGCGCCCGATGCTGATCGAACCACGCACCGTAACATCCTCATCCGGGAATTCCTCCCTGGCCACTTCAGAAGCCGAATAGATCGAAGCCCCGCTCTCGTTGACCATGAACACAGCCACATGCCGGCCAAAATCTATTCCCCGCACCAGCTGCTCTGTCTCGCGTCCCGCCGTACCATTCCCGACACCGATAGCCTCGATATCATATTTCGCCACCAGGTGCTTCAGCTCTGCAATGCTTCCCTGCGTGTCGTGCTGCGGCGGATGCGGATAGATGGTGCTGTTATGCAGGAAATTCCCCTGCGCGTCCAGACACACGACCTTGCAGCCCGTCCTGAAACCCGGGTCCAGCGCCAGCACCCGCTTAGAGCCCAGCGGCGATGCCAGCAACAGCTGCCGCAGATTCTCCGCAAACACCCGGATCGCTTCCTCATCCGCCTTGTTCTTGCTGATCAGTCTGAACTCATTCTCTATCGAAGACTTCAGCAGACGGTCATAAGAATCCTCTACCGCTTTCTTCACCTCACCCGATGCGGGGCCACCCCCCTTCACAAATATTCTGTCCAGGTCATCTACCGCACTCTGCCTGTCTATCGCAAGGTCCATCGTCAGATACCCCTCCTTCTCACCCCGGCGGATCGCCAGTATCCTGTGGGACGGACTATTCGCCAGCGAACCGCTGAAGTCAAAATAATCCCTGTATGTCTGCGCCGCCTCCTCATCTTTCTTGCTCGCAATAACCTTCGCGCTCACCGTCGCCGTCTCGGTAAAGAGCTGACGAACCTTGTTACGCGCCTGCTCATTCTCCGATATCCACTCCGCAATAATATCCCTGGCGCCCTGCAGAGCTTCCTTCTGATCCTTCACCTGCTCATTGATGAACTTTTCCGCCTCTCCGGCTACATCCCCGTTGCCCTGCTCGAAGATCAGCTTCGCCAGCGGCTCCAGCCCCTTTTCAATAGCAACAGTAGCCCGCGTCTTCCGCTTGGGCTTATACGGCAGATAGATATCCTCCAATATCGTCGCGTCAAAGCAGCCCTCGATACGCGCCTTCAGTTCGGGCGTGAGCTTGCCCAGCCCCTCGATCGTCTTGATGACGGTCTCCTTCCGCTTGTCCAGCTCCGTAAAATATTTGATCTGCTCCACCACATCGTTGATCTGCACTTCGTCCATATTGAACGTGGCCTCTTTACGATAGCGGGCCATGAAGGGGATCGTAGCCCCTTCCGCCTGCAGATCGAAAATATTGTTTACCTGCTTTACACTAAAGCTTAATTTCTCAGCGATCTTTTGAATATAGATAGGTTCCATAGTTTGGCCCCCGGTACGTTTTGTAGGGGCGGCAAATGTAGACAAAATCCTACCTTTACGAAGCACAAAATTTCCACCATGGATATCAAAAACAATATTCTCGAAACGATTGGACATACCCCGCTGATCCGCCTCAACAAGCTGACCAAAGACCTGCCGTGCACCGTCCTTGCGAAAGTCGAATATTTTAACCCCGGCAACTCCGCCAAAGACCGTATGGCGCTGAAAATGGTCGAAGTAGCCGAAAAGGACGGCCGCCTCAAGCCGGGAGGGACCATCATCGAAGGCACTTCCGGCAATACCGGCATGGGCCTCGCCCTCGCCGCAGTCGTAAAAGGATACAAGTGCATCTTCGCTACCACCGACAAGCAGTCAAAAGAGAAAATGGACATCCTCAAGGCCCTGGGCGCCGAGGTCATCGTCTGCCCCACCAACGTCGAACCCGATGACCCCCGCAGCTATTATTCCGTTTCCAGGCACCTCGCCAAAGAAGTCCCCAACTCCTTTTATGCCAATCAATACGACAACCTCGCCAACCGCCTCGCCCACTACGAGACCACCGGCCCGGAGATATGGGAACAGACCGACGGAAAAGTAACCCACCTCGTCGTAGCCACCGGCACCGGCGGGACAGTTACCGGCACCGCCATGTTCCTGAAAGAGAAGAACCCGAAGATCCAGGTCTGGGCCATGGACCCCTACGGCTCCCTGCTGACCAAATACTTTCGCACCGGAGAGATCGACATGAAGGAAGTCCACCCCTATATCACCGAAGGCATCGGGGAAGACTTCGTGCCGCAGAACTACGACATGAAGTACGTCGACGTCTTCGAACAGGTGACCGACAAGGACGCCGCCATCATGGCGCGCCGCATCGCCCGCGAAGAAGGACTCTTCTGCGGCTATAGCGCCGGCACCGCCATACAGGGACTCCTCCAGCTGAAAGACCTGCTCAAAAAAGATGACCTCGTCGTCGTCATCCTGCACGACCACGGCAGCCGCTATGTGGGTAAAATATACAACGACCAGTGGATGCACGAACGCGGCTTTCTCGACGTAAAAACATTCAGAGATATCATCGCGGGCCGAGGCGCCAAACGCGTTATCACCGTCACTCCGAACCAGACCGTCGCCGAAGCCTTCGAGCTCATGCAGAAATACAACATCGAAAACCTCCCCGTCCTGGAAAAAGGCGAGCCCATCGGCGCGATCAGCGAAAGCGGACTCTTCTCCCGCATGATGAGCAACGGGACCGATATCAAAGGCAAGGCGATCGGAGACGTCCTCGAAAAAGCCTACCCCGTCGTGTCCTTCGATACCCCCCTCGAAAGACTCAGCACCCTGATCACCAGGGAGAACGGCGCCGTACTGGGAAAAGACGAGAGCGGCAACTACCACATCGTCACCAAATATGATGTAATTCAAGCACTTGGGAGCTGATCACCGACAAACATCGTAGATTTACGAATCCATTTATTGGTATTTTTTCAGAGACATTATGCAATGATTACGAGAGGGTTAGTAAATGCTGCGACGCAGAAATAAAGCAAAATCTCTATTGATGGATCAACTTTAACATTTTATTTTTGATATAGAAGTTGATTGATGTGAGTTATCAATCACCAATATCCGAAAAACCAACGCCGAGTCCTATATCCAATAAAAACCAAAACCCAATACCTAAGAAATTCGATCCAATATCAGTCAACTTCTTTTTTTCTGAACTTTTGCGCGTTTTTCTCTGATCCTTGCGCGCTGACAATAGAACGACATTTGGCCCTTAAAGACTAAAACGTATTCTTCTCAAAATCCAACGTCCGAAAAAACCACGAAAAGCAGTCCAATCCTATCGAACCAAACCCTGCTTTTAAAGCTAACCCTCCTGCTAAATATTCTGATTAGAGTATCGTAAGTTTAGCAGGAGGTCTTCATCGAAGTAAAATGCGAATCATTTCTCTGGTCCCTTCCCAGACAGAGCTTCTCTATACACTCGGCCTCGAAGACGAGGTCGTTGGCATTACCAAATTTTGTATCCACCCTGCCACCTGGTTCCGCACAAAGACCCGCGTCGGCGGCACAAAGAACATCCATCCCGAAATAATCGATTCCCTCAGACCCGACCTGATCATCGCCAATAAGGAAGAGAACGACAGACAGCAGGTCGAAGACCTCGCCAGCCGCTATACAGTATGGGTCAGCGACGTAAAATCGCTCCCCGACGCGCTCGACATGATCCGCACAGTCGGCAGCCTTACCCACCGGAACACGCAGGCCCGGTCCCTCGCCGAAGAGATACAGCGCCGCTTCGACACCCTCCTTCCGCTACCCACACCCCTTACTACCACTTACCTCATCTGGCGCGATCCCTACATGGCCGCCGGAGGCGACACCTTCATCCACGACATGCTCCGGCGCTGCGGCCTCACCAACCTCCTGTCCACGACCAACCGCTACCCGACGGTCGACACCGAGACCCTCTCCCGCAGCGACCTCATCCTCCTCTCCTCCGAACCCTACCCCTTCCGCGAAAAACATGTCGTCGAGCTGAAAAAGCTCCTCCCCATTCCCCACAACCCCTCTGTCCACCCGGTCGGCGCCCACCCTGCCTCACCCGCCCCCGACATCCTGCTCGTCGACGGCCAGATCTTTAGCTGGTATGGCAGTCGCCTCCTCGAGGCCCCATCCTATTTCCGGGAACTCCAGGAAAAAATTCAGCGAAAATACCCTATTTAGGCCATTGTAACCTTTCCTCCGATACCCTAGCTTCGCGGTGTTTCCTCCGTTACCCTGGCTTCTTGATGTTTCCTCCGATACCCCGGCTTCGCGATGTTTCCCCCGATACCCTATGTTCCCCTCACCCTATGTTTCCCCCCGACACCCTGCCGCGACTAATTAACGGACCCCTGTCCCCCCAGATCCATGCAACAAAACCAGGTCATACGAAAGATCATACCGGTAATGCTCACCCTCGTGGTATTGGGTATCTTCCTATCCCTGTACCTACTTAAGTATATCCCCGCAAGACAGACCGACTACAACAGCCGCGCCTCGCTCGAGCTCGAACAGATCGTCAAGGCCGTAAGGGGAAAGAACTCCGGCTATATCGGCGCAGTCAGGGCCTACGCCAATGACCCAAGATCAACAAGCCCACTTCTCTACTCCCTCCTCTATACCCGTCCAGGATCATCCGCCCTCCGGGACTCGCTCCACCACGGGCACCCCGATACCTTACTCCCCCTCTCGCCAGTCCTCTGCCCCGATACACGATATATCGGCAGCTGGCGCTTTTGCTACCCCTTGTCCGACAGCTCAGCCTTTTCCCTCCGGGCCGATTCGTTATTACAACCCATCGTTTTCACCTACCAGGATATCTTTCAGAACTACCTCCTCGTCCAGATCGGCGACACCCCTCAAAGAGGCGCCATCCTGTTCAACTCCGGTAACCTTCCGCTGGGCAAAAGCCTGGTCCTCGACTCCCTGCTGCGGACGAGGGACGGCCTCAGCCTGCCTTACATACACGACGTCAGCATCGAAGGCGTGGGCAACAAAATGTTCCTGTATCCCTTTCAGCTCAACAACGAACAGCTGCTCCTGGTGGGCCTCGTCAACACCAGCGACTACACCTCAGGCTATAAGGACTTCCCTCTCCGGTTCTTCGTCCCCGCCATCATCATGATCCTGCTCCTGGTAATAAGTCTCCCCATACTAAAGATCTTTATCCTCGGCCCGGGCGAACGGATAGCCGACGTGAATATCCGGCTGATCATCGGCTCGTACTTTGCGATCGCCTTCACCTGCTTCTTCCTCTTTTCCTGGCTTTTTCTCAACAAGACGCAGGCTGTGAGCAACGAGAACAACCTCCGCTCGCTATCCGACTCGATACACGCCAATTTCGTCCGGGAGATACACCTCATCCACCGGCAGCTGCGCCAGTGGGATGAGGACTTCCAGGTCGTGAACAGGGACTCCTTCCTGCGCAAAGGCATACAGGGCGACTCGGCCGCAGCGCACAGCAAAACCCTCGACAACCAGTTCTTCCCAAAAATATATCCCTACGTCGACTACGGTTTCTGGATCGGCCCCGACGGAAAATGGGTCGGCACTTACAGCGGAAAAAAAAGACCCCCGCCTCCGCTGCTCAACGTCGGTGACCGCGGCTATTTCAGAGACCTCATGGAGGGCCGCTATATCAGCCTGGGACACGGCGACTCTGCGTTCAATTTCACGATCCTGCCGACCTTCTCGAGACTCGACGGAGGATATACGATCACAGTAATGATAAAGACCGACCCGGCCATCGATACCGGTCTCATCCACCCCGTCGCAGTCGGCCTTTCCGCCCAGATGCCTTCCGTCACCAGGACGATCCTTCCTACCGGCTACAACTTCAGCATCATCGACGAGAGCGGCTCGGTTCTTTACGATTCCAGACCCGGACGGGCGCTTGTCTCCAACGTCCTCAACGAAAGCGAAGACCCCTCGACCATCCAGGAGACGATCCATTTCCGGGACCACCGTTATTTCGGACGCTTCGGACTGCGGGGAAGACAAACGGCGCTCGACATCACCCCCATTACCGGAATGCCCTATATGCTGCTCACCTACTCCGACCTGGCCAACGCCGACGACTTCCAGGTACATATCATCGGGCTCTCCGCATTCTTTACCCTTTGCATCATCGTCCTGGTCATTTTATCAGCGGTCATCAACGAATTTACCGGCAAACGCCCGGGCATCCTCCTGCTGCCTTCGCGACACTTCGAGTGGCTGCGCCCCGTCCACCGCAAACGCCAGTACTATCGCCACCTCATCCGTGGCATGCGCCGGCTGATAACCGCATATCTGCTGATGGGAATAATACTTTCCATCCCTCCCCACAAATACGAATTCGCGCTTTTCTATATCTCCCTGTCACTTCCCTTCTATGCCGCGCTGCACTACTACACAGTGAGAGAACAACGCAAACGAAGGGAAAAATGCTCCCGCCAGATGACGCCCCTGCTGCACTTCCTCCTCGTCATACTCCTGTTGATCTTTATCTTCTCCTGCTATGGCGCCGGCTCGGATCCGGCCATTCCCATCCTCTTCGTGCTCGCCCAGCTGGTCTTTTGCAGCATCTGCCTTTCGTCCATCTGCCGCTACATTGTCTACCACCCCTCCGGCCTGCCACCCTGGTTCCAGCGCCTGCTCCAGTCCTTCAACCGATTTGACAAATGGTCCAGGACACACCCGATGATGCCCGCCAGACTACGGTCATGGCTATACGCCAGGATACACCGGCTGCACTATCTTCAGCTTTACGCCCTCGCGATCATTACCGGCGTCGTCATCATCAGCATCATCCCGGGCTGCAGTATCTTCTGGCTCGTAATGCGACAGGAGACCAGCATCCAGCGCAACAGCTCGAGGATCGAACAGGCCAGATCTATCTACTGCCGCAGGCAGCAGCTGAATGCGGCGTCGATAGCGTATAAATACACAGACCCCGCAACCGGCGGCGGCCCCGCCAACCTCGCCGCATTGAAATTCGACGACGGCATCTACTTTCTCCACAACGAGCGTATCTTTTATCCCAGCGGCGCAGGCAGCGGTCACGCGCTCCCCTTCACCTTACAATACAGCAATATTCACCGTACCTTCTTCGCCAGCGACACCAATATCCTCGCCTCTGCCATACCCCCCGATTCGGCCACAGACGGAACATGGAAGTTCTTCTCCGTTACAGAGAAGGACCACGACACCAGCGGAAAAGGACATATCCTGCTGCACTACGGCGCTACCGCGGATCACCTCACCCCCGGCACCTTCCGGCTCATCGCCGGCGAAGAGGCCCGGTCTTCCGCTATCGGCCTGATGTATGATACGACGCGCTCCGCCGGAATCACCTTCTTCTTCCTGTTCTTCGGCGGCCAGCTGCTCGCGCTTTTTCTCGTTTACAAGCTGACCACCGCGCTGGCCATCCGCGTCTTCCTCGTCGACATGTTCAGCGAAGGCCTCCACTCCAGGTACCAGCTGGCAGGCCCCGTCACCGCACAACAACGCGGACCCGTCCTCTCCCCCCTTTCTGATATCAGAGAGAAAGAAAAAGGCCTCCACGAAGACAACCCTGCCATGGCCGAACAGATCCTCCAGGACCGCATCAGCTTCGAAAAAAGATTCGACGACTGCTGGAAGGCCCTCACTCCGGTAAAAAAATTCGTCCTCTACGACCTCTCCCGCGACGGCTTCGCCAACTACCGGACAGGGAATACCCTCTATACCCTCGTCTGCGACGGCCTGCTCGTATTCCGCGACAACGGCCAGCTGACCTTCGTCACAAAAAGTTTCCGGGAATACGTACTCGAAAAGAAAGACGACCCCGACGTGATCGCCCTCTGGAGAAAGAGCCGCCACAAGGGAGAATGGCTGTCTTTCAAAACACCGCTGATGATCCTCTTTACGGCCTTCGGTCTCTTCCTGTTCTTTACCCAGGACGCCCTCTTCCAGAAGCTGACAGGCCTCCTCACTTCCCTCGTCTCCATCGGCGCCCAGTTCAGCACCCTCTTCGACCGGGCCACGTCCCCCTCTTCCAGCGGTGACAAACCGGATAATTCTCCAACAGAGTGATCACCCACACGGATAGTCCTTCCCAACGCTCACCCATCGGATTTCCCTCCAACAGAGTGATCACCCACACGGATCACACCCCCGCAACCCCGGGTCCCCACTCGACCCCATCGGAAAACTCATCCAAATTCACGACCTTTACCCCATGCACTTCAGCGACCAGCTTTCTTCCATGAACCCCTCCGGAGAATCCAACAAACCTTCCCGGAAAAAACCCATCTTCCCCGTCACCGAGCCCCTCCGCAACTACCTGAAGATACACGGCCGGGAAGTGAAGCTCCCCGTCTCCTACCGCGACCTGCTGCAGCACATCACCTACTCCGTCCCCCTGAGAGACAAGAACGGCCAGGAGACGCTCTGGGAAACCGCCCTCTACGACATGCGCCACTGGGACTTCATCCGCGAAGGGCTCGTCCAGATGTATGCCATCCTGAAGACCGAAGGAGACCTCACCTTTACAAAGCACCTCGACGTCGCCCGCATAGACTTCTGCAGCTTCGCCAATTCCGTCCCCTTCCGCATCCGCATCGTCAATAAGTTCAACGACAACTACGATCACTACTACATCAAGCAGGCCGACGCCTCGCGCATCTACGGACTCGAGCTCGAACACCTCCTCTCCCCCAACCGTATCACCTATTTCACCCATCACAATACCCTCGTGGAAGAGCATATACCCGGGATCCCTGGCGACCTGTTCATCAAAAATTTCCTCGACGATCCCCAGACCAATAAGATCAGGCTCTCAAAAGAATTTGTCAAGTTCAACGAACGCTGTTTCGTCCGCCTCCTCGGGGACATGCGCAGCTATAACTTCGTCGTCGACATCACACCCGATATCGAAGACTATCAATACCGGATCAGGGCCATCGACTTCGACCAGCAGTCCTACGAAGGCAGAAAGAACCTCTACATCCCCCAGTTCTTCAAAGAGAACAAGGCCCTCGTCGACCTCAGCCTCAAACACCTCAACAACGAGTCGATCGAACAATACCAGACAGAAGAAAGGACAATGATGGCCTTCCGCGTTGCTTCCTCCCGTTTCCGGCTGATGGAGCTCCTCAACATCATGTCCCGCGACGCCATATCCACCCCCGAAAAGCTCCACCAGCTGAGGTCCGAGCTCGGCACCTACTTCAAAAGCCCCGCCTTCCTCAAATGCCGCTCGATGGGCCAGCTCGTAAAAAGACAGCTAAAACAGACCCTTCAGAAAAATCTGGCCCTTCTTCAAAAAAATCTAAGCAAATTCGAAGATTAGCCCACTCCGATCTAATATTTCGCCACATATCCTGTATATTCGCGGCTTCAAAGGCCAAAAAACATGAAGAAATACAAAGCTGGGGTGCTGTTTGGAGAAGAGCTCGAAGCCCTCTATAAAGACGCAAAAGACAACCAGTTCGCACTACCCGCCGTCAATACGATCGGAACGAACACCATCAACGCCGTGCTCGAGACCGCAGCCAGGGTCAACTCACCCGTCATCATCCAGTTCTCCAATGGCGGCGCCCAGTTCATCGCCGGTAAAGGCATGCCCAACGACCAGCTCCAGGGCAATATCTCCGGCGGCGTATCCGGTGCACTTCATATCCACAACGTCGCCAAATACTATGGCGTTCCCGTTGTTCTCCACACCGACCACGCAGCAAAGAAATGGCTCCCCTGGGTCAGCGGACTGCTCGACGCGGGTGAACAATTCTATAAAGAAAAGAAACAGCCCCTCTTCAGCTCACACATGCTGGACCTTTCCGAGGAGCCGATCGCAGAAAATATCCATACCTCGGTAGAGTTCTTCAAGCGCATGCAACCCCTCGGGATGGCCATCGAGATCGAGCTCGGCGTCACAGGCGGTGAAGAGGACGGCGTCGACAACAGCGGCGTCGAGAACCACAAGCTCTACACCCAGCCCGAAGACGTCGCCTATGCCTATACTGAGCTCAGCAAGGTCGGCAGGCTCTTCAGCGTAGCAGCAGCATTCGGCAACGTACACGGCGTATACAGCCCCGGCAACGTCGAGCTGCGCCCCGTCATCCTGAAGAATAGCCAGGACTATATCGAAAAAACCCTCAAGACCGGCCCCAAGCCCGTCTACTTCGTCTTCCACGGCGGCAGCGGCAGCCCCCAGCACCAGATCCGCGAAGCCATCAGCTACGGCGCTATCAAGATGAACATCGATACCGACCTGCAGTGGGCATTCTGGGAAGGGATCCTCAACTATTACAAAAAGAACGAAGGCTACCTCCAGGGCCAGCTCGGCAACCCCGAAGGCCCGGACAAGCCCAACAAAAAACACTACGATCCCCGCGTATGGCTGCGTAAAGGCGAAGAGACCTTCGCCAAACGCCTCGAAATAGCCTTCCAGGACCTCAACTGTATCAACCGCAACGCATAAAAAAAGAGACCGCCGAAAGGCGGTCTTCTTATTTGCCCCAAAGGCGATTATTTGAGAAGAGGCTTCACCCGCTGCCCGATCAATTCGATAGATCTCATTAATTTATCATGCGTCAGCTCAGCGCTGTCCATCTGCAACGTCACCCGCGATATTCCCCCAAGCGCATCCCCATGCCGGAGTATCTTCTCCGCCACTTCCTCCGGCCCTCCAACCAGCAGCGCCCCCGTCGGCCCGTTCTGGGCCTCAAAACGCCCCCTCGTCATTGGCGGCCAGCCCCGCTCCCGACCAACCTCGGTCATGCTCGCCGCATAGCCGGGATAGAACTCCTCAACGGCCCTTTCCGTCGTCTCCGCCACATAGGCCAGGGAATGTAGCCCCACCTTCAGCTGCTCAGGCGCAAAACCCGCCCGCCGCCCAGCCTCCCGGTAAAGATCGACCAACGGCCGAAAACGATGCGTCTCACCCCCGATGACCGCCACCATCAGCGGCAGTCCGAGACTCCCCGCACGCACGAACGACTCCGGCGTACCTCCTACTCCTACCCATACCGGCAACGGATCCTGCACCGGTCTCGGAAAGACCTGCTGATTGATCAACGCCGGACGAAACTTCCCCGACCAGTTCACCACCTCGTTGCTCTGCAGCGCCAATAGCAACCCCAGCTTCTCGTCGAACAATTCATCATAGTCCGAAAGTTTATACCCGAATAGCGGAAACGCATCCGTAAAAGAACCACGCCCGACCACCATCTCCGCCCTGCCCCGGGATATCAGGTCCAGCGTGGCGAACTGCTGGAACACCCGCACCGGATCGGCTGCGCTCAGCACAGTGACCGCGCTCGTCAGCCGGATACGCTCCGTCCGCGCAGCAGCGGCGGCTAAGATCATCGCTGGCGCCGAATCGAGAAAACCCTTCCGATGGTGCTCCCCGATCCCAAACACATCCAAACCAGCCTTTTCCGCCTGTACCATTCTTTCCAGCAGCTGCTCCATGGCGTCTATATCGCTGAGCCCGGCAGCACCCTTTTTACTGAACCTTGCCGCAAAACTGTCTATTCCTATTTCCATATTCATTGTTTAACCATCGAATTGGCTCTTTTGTTTATAACCACACCCTCATCCCCGCAATTGTACTTTTCATGGTATCTCTTGACACCCCCGGGACCCATTTTTTTCTTTTTGCCCCGGAGGCGGTAAATTGCAATACAACAAAAAGTCAACAATCATGGCGTCTAAGAAAATTCTCGACATTCTCGGCGATAAAGCCTCGTTTTTATTAGATCATAAGCCCGTCATTGACAAATCGACCATCAGCGCCTTCCCATCTCCCAATCACGTGGAGGAAATATGGACCAATTCCGCCCGTTCCAACCAGGTCCTGCGGAGCATCCAGAACCTCATCGGCCACGGAAGACTCGCCAACACCGGCTACCTCTCCATCTTCCCCGTTGACCAGGGCGTCGAGCACAGCGCCGGAGCATCCTTCGCCGCCAACCCCATGTACTTCGACCCCGAAAATATTGTAAAGCTCGCCATAGAGGCAGGCTGCAACTCCGTAGCCTCGACCTTCGGCGTCCTCGATATCGTAAGCCGCAAATACGCTCACCGCATCCCCTTCCTCGTCAAGCTCAATGGCAACGAATTCCTCAGCCTCCCCAACCGCTACGACCAGACCCTGTTCGGCACCGTTAAGACCGCATGGAATATGGGCGCCGTCGCCGTCGGGGCCACCGTCTACTGGGGCAGCGCAGAGAGCGACCGCCAGCTGAAAGAGGTCGCCGAAGCCTTCGAGATCGCCCACGAGCTCGGCATGGCCACCGTCCTCTGGTGCTACACCCGCAACGCCGGCTTCAAAGTGGACGGCGTCGACTACCATACCTCTGCCGACCTCACCGGCCAGGCCAACCACCTCGGCGTCACCCTCCGTGCTGACATCATCAAGCAAAAGCTGCCCACCAACAATGGCGGCTACCTCGCTACCAAACACGGCAAGACATCTCCCCTCGTCTATTCCAAGCTGACGCACCCCGACAACCACCCCATCGATCTCACCCGCTATCAGCTGATCAACTGCTACAACGGTCGCGTTGGCCTCATCAACAGCGGCGGCGAAAGCAAAGGCGAATCGGACCTGCACGACGCCGTCTTCACCGCAGTCGTCAACAAACGCGCCGGCGGCATGGGCCTCATCCTCGGCCGCAAAGCCTTCCAGCGCCCCTTCAAAGACGGCGTAGCAATGATCCAGACGATCCAGGACGTATACCTCGACAAGGATATCACCATCGCATAGATCCTCATAGCCCTTTTCACCCCGGTGAAAAGGGCTTACCCCTTCATAACCTCTATCGTCGTCCCGCCACCGGGGAAAGAAAGAATATTCGCCGTAAATCTTATCTGCTGCGCCCGGTACCGGATATTCTTCAACCCATTGCCCGCGGCCGCAACGCTGACATCGAACCCCTTTCCATCGTCCTGTACGACCAGCGAAATGCTATGCCTGTGCTGCCTCAGGCTCACGCGTATCGCCTTACACTCCGAATATTTTATGGCATTATTGATCGCCTCCTTGGCTATCATAAAAAGATTCTGCTTCTCCGTCTTGCTGATGGCCCGCGGCGATTCCTCCTCCACCTCCCAGTCCAGTCGGATATCCTTGGCCAATGCCACTGGCATGGCGAACTTCCTCAACCTGTCTGCTATGCCGGGCAACGTATCATCCTGATCATCCAGCACCCAAACCATATCCCTCAGCCCGCTGGTAGCCTGCCCCAGCGACTCCTCTATATGACTCAGATGCTCTTCCTTCCCTGGCTCCCTCCGCGCCAGGTGTGAATATACCTTCAACGCATTCAGCGTGCCCCCCAGATCATCGTGCAGGTCGCTGGCGATGCTCCTCCTGATCTGCTGCTGTTTTCTGATCTAGACACCGACCTGCGGGCCGCAGGTAAAAAGCCATCGGGATCCACGCGCCGCTGTCCGAACGATCAAAACGTCTCCCCCAGGGAGAAATAAACCGCATTATAATGCTTGCTCACCCCATAGTCGATCCCAAGATTCGACCCCGAATGCTTATTGAATTTGATCCGCAACCCCGCTCCCGCCGCCGGATGCAGATACGCATACTCATGCGACGCCGGCTCGGAAACCGTATTCATGTTCGCAAACACAACAAACCCGAACAGCCCATCCCGCGTAATGTCCTTCCGGTACTCAGTCTCCACATAGAACAACGACTTGCCCACATATCGCAGCGGATATATCCCCCTTCCACTGCGCTGATACGGCTCCGTTCCGATAGCCGGCAGCGTAAAATAAGGGGCGTCGCTGCCCAGGGTCGTCCAGTAATAGCTCCATATCCCCAGCATATTCTGCCCTTTATTGCTGAACGCAATATATTTGCGCCAGTCCAGGTACAGCGAGAACCAGGTCGTGTTGCTGCCCAGGTACCTCGGGTTGATGCGGTAGACCGCATTGAAATACATCCCCGGCAACGGATTGATAGGATTGTACCGGGTGTCCAGCAGCAGATTCAACGTAAAACCATGCGAGAACGAATTGGAATGATTGACCGTGCCGTACCGATACCCCACAAACTTTCCGATATCCACCGAATCATTATCCGGCCGGATATGGATATTGTAGTCGAGATCATACCCCGGACCGAACAACAGGTACGGCGTTATCTTTTTGAGCACGCTCCCATATAGCCGATAATAGCTGTACCGCACCAGGATCTTCCGGTCCTCCGGATGGTCGCCGCCCAGTCCCCAGGTATATTGTGGATAGATGGAAAAACGCATATCGCCCTGGTAGTCCCATTTGTTCTCAGCCGACCAGATATTGGCGCGGAATGGGAAATTGAACTGCCCCCTGAAATTAAAGCTCGGACTAAAGGTGACCGTCGAAAGATAGGTCTGCTTCCTGTCTCCCAGGTAAAAACCGGCTTGCGTTGACGTGATCAGCGCATTCCCTCCACCGGGGACCGAGGTGCTCAACGGCAGCGCAGTAAAATAGACCCGCCTCCCTTCCTCGGAATGGGGGTGGTGTATCCGGATCTTCGTGACATCCAGAAATATTTGGATAAGGTCCCGCTGCCCCGTCGTATCACCGCGCTGCAGCGAATCGGCCGGCTTGATCAGCATGTCCTTCGGCGTCTGCCCAAACACCAATAGAGGCCCAAATACCAGCAAAGGCACCAGTCCCCGTAACGACAACACAATTAATCGTCTAAACATACTACTAGGGAAGCGAATATTGTGCTATTTTTCAGGTATGAAGAATTCACCCTGCAATATCTCCTTTTTCGTCTGGCTGGCGCTGATATGTTGCTTTTTCACCCCAGTTGGCCTGGACGCCCAGGAGAACCAACCCACAGGGACACCCCACGCAGCGATCCAGCTCCTCACCACCGGCCCGCACGTGTCCCTCCGCGGACTGAGCGCCGTCAACGACAGGATCCTCTGGGTCAGCGGCAGCAACGGCACAGTAGGCCGCTCCATCGACGGAGGCGCCACATGGACCTGGATCACCGTCCCCGGCTTTGAAAAAAGAGACTTCCGCGACATCGAAGCCTTCGACGAAAAGACCGCCGTCATAATGGCCATCGCCGAACCCGCCGATATTCTGAAGACCATAGACGGCGGCAAGACCTGGCGGCTCGTATACGAAAACAAAACAGTAGGAATGTTCATGGACGCCATGGAGTTCTGGAACCACGACAGCGGCATCATCGTCGGAGATCCAATCAACGGACGCTTCTTCATCACAAGAACCTTCGACGGCGGCAATACCTGGCACGATATCCCCTTCCTTGAGCTGCCCAAAGCCGATTCCACCGAAGGCTGCTTCGCGACCAGCGGTACCAATATCCGCGCCCTCTCCCTCGGCGAAGCCTGCTTCGTCAGCGGCGGCCCCCAGCGCTCCCGCCTCTTTATCCGCGACAAAGCCATCGAGCTCCCCCTCCTCAACGGAGCCACCAGCACAGGCGCCAACTCCATCGCCGTAAAGAATCCCCACACCTTTATCGTCGTCGGCGGCGACTTCGCCAAAGACACCGTTCAGGATAAGAATTGCTTCCTCTCCCTCGACGGCGGCGCCACCTGGGTCCGCCCCACCATTCCACCCCACGGCTACCGCGGCTGCGTCGAATACCTCAACGACAGCACCGTCCTCTGCTGCGGCACCTCCGGCGTCGACATCTCCACAGACAATGGTATGAACTGGAGCCTCATTTCCTCCGCCAGCTTCCACGTCTGCCGTAAAGCAAAAAAAGGGAAAACCATCTTCCTCGCCGGCTCAGGCGGCCGTGTCGCAAGGATCACTTTTTAAAGACCACATACACCGCAGCTAACAACAACCCGAACGCCACCAGGTACTTCCAATGGAACGGCTCCTTCAGCACCGCCACTGCAAAAACGGAGAATACGACCAGCGTGATCACCTCCTGAGTGATCTTCAGCTGGAAGGCACTAAAGCCCTGTATGGACCCAAACCTGTTGGCGGGTACCGCCAGGCAATACTCAAGCAGCGCTACCCCCCAGCTGATCAATATCGTCTTCCACAATGGAATATCCTTATGATTCAAATGCCAGTACCACGCCGTGGTCATAAAAACATTCGAAAAGAACAGTAATATTATAGTCTTCATATACCACCCTAGTTCAATCCCCTGAAATCCACCGGCACCAGCTTGCTGACCCCCGGCTCCTGCATGGTCACGCCATAGATCACATCTACCGTGCTCATCGTCATCTTGTTGTGGGTAACGATGATGAACTGCGAGTTCTCGCTGAACTGCCGGATCATATTGGTGAACTTTCCGACATTCGCATCATCGAGCGGCGCATCCACCTCATCGAGGATACAGAACGGCGCGGGCTTGATCAGGTAGATCGAGAACAGCAGCGCCGTCGCCGTCAGCGTCTTCTCTCCTCCGCTCAGCTGGCTGATGGACGAAGGACGCTTGCCCTTGGGCTTGGCCACGATATCGATACCCGTTTCGGCCAGATTCTCCGGGTTCACCAGGATCATGTCCGCCGTATCCTCTTCAGTGAACAGGGCCTTGAATACCCGCTGGAAATTCTCCCGTACGCGGTTGAACGTATCCAGGAATTGCTGGTTGGCCGTAGTCTCTACTTCCTGTATCGTCTGCAACAGGCTGTCTTTGGCGCTTACCAGGTCGTTCTTCTGCTCGAGGATGAACTCATACCGCTTCTTCATCTCCGTGAAGGCCTCGATGGCCGTCGGGTTCACCTCACCCAGGTTCTCCAGCCTCTTCTTCATCTTGTCGGCCTTCTCCTGCAGCTCTTCTACAGGCACCTCTCCCGTACGCGGCTGATCGATGATATCATCCAGGTTGATCCTGAACTCCACGTTCAGCCGTTCTTTCATCCCCGCCAGCTGCAGCTTCAGCTCGTTCAATCTGTCCTTGATGCCACCCAGCAGGTGCTCCAGCTGCTCCTTCTCCTTCACCTTATGCCGCAGCTCGCTTTCCCGCTCGCCCAGCGCATTCCGCAGGTTATAGTAGGCCTGGTCGGCTTCGTTGAGCTTCTTCTCCTCTTCTTCTTTCTTCCGCATCAGATCGAGCAGGACGCCCTCTGAACCGCTCAGCAGCTCCTCGCTCTCGGTAATGCTCTCGGCTGTCTGCTTCAATTGCGACGCATTGGCCTCTATCTGCGCGTGCAGGTCGGTCAGCTGCTTGCTCTTAAAGTCCAGCTCCTGCTTCAGCGCATTGATCCGGCTATGTTGACGCGTCACCTGCAGATTGAACTCGTTATAGCTCGCAGAGCTGCTGTTATAGGCAAGCTCGGCCGAACGGTATTCTTCTTCCGCCTGCTGGCTCTTTTCCTTCAGCTCAGCCACGATCCTGACCAGCTCGGCCCACGCGTTACGCGTATCCTCGATGCCGGCGATCGTCTCTTCCAGGTTCAGCTGCAGCTCCTCCAGCCGTCCCAGGGACGAATCCTGCTGCGAGTGCAGGTTCTCTATCTTATTTTGAAGAGAAAAAACAAAGTTCGTCAGCCGGTTGATATCGTCCTGGGTCTGACGGATCGCCTGCTCTTTGAGCTGCTCGTTATACCCGGCTACTTCATTATGCTTCTCCTGTATCGCCGTCTTCAGGTCGTTCACCGTCGTCTGGAGATGGCTCACCTCATCCTGCAACTTCTCCAGGTTCTTGGCCCGGCCGATCTTCTTTCCCTCGAACAGCCCGACGCTGCCCCCCATAAGAGAATATTTCCCCTTCACATATTTCCCGGTCTTCTCCAGCACGACCGCCCCGTTGCCGTTCTCCAGCGCAGCTTCGTTCTCGGCGATATAGACGTTCCCCAGCAGGTGCTCGGCCAGTTTCCGGTACTTCTCGTCCACTTCGATGACGCTCATGGCAGGTACCAGTCCCTCGGCCGCAGCCACAGTCACCTCTCCGCCCGCTATCTTATCCAGCAAAAAGAAATTGGCCTTGCCCTTCTTCTTCTCGTCCAGCAGGTGCACCGCCTGCATACCCTCCTGCAGACCGGCGACCACATAATAGTTAAGATATGGCTCCAGCACGTTCTCCACAGCCGCGCGGAATTCCTCTTTTACATAGATGATATCGGACAGGATGGGCGCATTGTGATTCCACGCCGGGTTCTTGTGGAGGAATTTGATGCTCTCCGGATAGCCCTCCATCGAATCGATCAGGCTCTTCAGCAGATCGTGCTCATTTTTTCTGGCGTCCAGCTTCCTGCTCTCGTCAGCCAGCTGCTGACGCAGGACTTCCAGCTGTCCCTGGGCCTGAAGGATCGCCTCTTTCATTCGCTCCTGGTGATCCTGCAGCTGACGCAGGGCGGACTGCCTGGATTCAAGCTCCTGCTCCTTCAGCAGACGCTCCTCCTCCAGCTGCTTCAGCTGGCTGTCCCGCACCGTTCGCTCTTCCTCCAGCTGACGAATGCTACGCTGCAGATTCTGGATCGACGTATCGGCAACCGCTACTTTCTTCTCTGCCTCAAATTGGTCACGCTGTATCTGCGCATTCTCTTTCCGCAGCGCGTCTACCGTTACCCTCCGGGCGTCAAAGACCTGGCGGGTCTCGTCGACCGAGTCTTTCAGCGACTCCAGCTGCTCCTGCAGACCCGATAATTTATTCTCCTCTTCACCCACCTGCTGACGGGTAAAGACAATGCTCTCTTCCAGTCCCTTCAGCTGCCCCTCGCCTTTCAGCAGGAATTCTTCCAGGCTCGAGGACTTTTCCTTCAGGAAGTTCAGCCGCTGTGAGGCCAGGTTCTTCTCGTTCTCCTTTGTACGCAAGGTCTGCAGCAGGTCGTTGAACTCGTGCTGCATCGACTGCAGCGCCCTCTCCTTCTCGATGAACCCGACCTTCTGCTGTTCGACATCCGCCTCTTCATTGGCGATCATCGCCTCCAGCCGGATCTTCTTGTCCGTCTCGGTGTCCGACTGCTCATTCAGCTCGCGATAGGTCAGGTTGAACCCTTCCAGCGCCGCCTTCGCAAGCTCGATGCTGAGCTCGCGGTATTCCTTCTTGATCTCGTAATATTTCTCCGCCTTCTTGGCCTGGTTCTCCAGACTCTTCAGCTGGTTGTTGATCTCGAACAGCAGGTCCTCGATACGGGCCAGGTCCTGCTCGGTGGCGTCTAATTTTTGACGGGCTTCCTTCTTTCGGGTTTTATATATGGTAACACCGGCCGCCTGCTCCAGCATGCGACGACGGCTGTTCTCCTTGTCTTTGATGATATCGTCCACCATCCCCAGCTCGATAATGGCATAGCTGTCCGTGCTTACCCCCGTATCCATAAAAAGGTTCTGGATATCTTTCAGTCGACAGCTAACGTCGTTAAGGCGGTATTCGCTCTCCCCGCTCTTATAGAACTTGCGTGTGACCGTCACCGTGCTGAACTCGGTCGGCAGCAGATTCTTGGTATTTTCAAAGGTAAGGCTCACCTCAGCCAGCCCGCTGGCGCTGCGCGTCTTGCTTCCGTTGAACACCAGGCTTTCCAGGTTCTCCGAACGCAGATGGCTGATCTTCTGCTCGCCGATGACCCACCGGATGCTGTCGATGATATTGCTCTTCCCGCAGCCATTCGGACCGATAATGCCCGTAATGCCCTCGTCAAAGCTGATAAGGGTCTTATCAGCGAAACTCTTAAACCCCTTTATTTCCAGGCTCTTTAATCGCACGGTACAATTTTTTTTACATTAACAATCCAACACCATCTTCGATCATCCTCAGTCAACCGGTCATTCAACGCCACCTTCGTTCATCCCCGGTCAACCGGTCATCCCCCCGACATCGGTCGGGGACCATTCAGGCGGGCGACAAACCTACATCAAAATAGAGAATCTTCCCCAAAATGATGCCCCCATAAAAACGCTTGTTGAAAATTGGTTAATAAGAATTATTTTATCTTTCAGGAGCAAAAATTAATATATTTACCCCCCAACAGAACATATATGAATAATTTTATTGTTCCGATCGACTTTTCCGATGCTTCCAAAAATGCTGCCCGCTATGCAGCCCATATCGCCAACGGCGTGGCCGATGCCCATATTATTCTTTATAACGTGTTTGACGCCCTCGAATACGGCTCCGATAGCAGCCCCCTCGGCACCGACGAGGAAGAGGACGCCAGCAGAAAAGCCATCGTCGAGCTGGCCCTCGGCAGCGTACAGACCGAGCTCGCCACCATCACAAACGCAAAGATATCCCTCGTCGCCGAGGAGAACAACCGGTTCCTGGACACCCTGGAAGAATATGTCGTAAAAAACAATATCCAGCTGATCATCATGGGTATTACGGGCGCTACCCGCCTGGGACAGATCTTCATGGGCAGCAACACCCTCAACATCGTCCAGCGAAATATCGCCCCGGTCATCATCGTCCCCCCGGATGCCCACTCCGTGTCCGCCAAGAACGTGATGCTGCTCACCGATTTCCAGGACGTCGAAGCCACCATCCCCGTCGAGACCGTCAAGTCCGTCCTCGACCTCTTCAAACCCCGCCTGCACATCGTCAACGTCGACCACGAACACTACGTACAGGTCACCGACGAATACAAGGCGGAAAGGACTAAATTGGAAAACCAGCTCAAGGCGTACAACCCGGAATTCTATTTCATCCGGCTCTTCGACTTCATCGAAGCGACCAACCAGTTTGTTTCCGACAATAACATCGACCTGATCCTCACCTTCCCCCGGAAACACTCCTTCCTTTCAAATATGTTCAAGACCACGAGCACGTCGAAGCTGGCCTACCACAGCCACGTTCCGATCGTCGCCATCTCCAAATAGACTTCCAGGGCGGATGCTCACACCATCCGCCCTTCACCACACTCCGGCGCGAGACTACCTCCTCCCCGGCACGAGACTATCTCCTCCCGACGCGAGATTACCTCCTCCCGGCGCGAGACTGCCTCCCCCGACGCAACCCGGGCCCGTCAGACCATTGGCTCCTGCTGGCTCAGACAGTGAAAGCTGCCCAACCCCCATATAATATCGGTAGAATCGATCCCCACCACGCGACGCGCAGGGAAACACTCCTGTATCAGTTGCAGCGCCTTATCGTCCTGGTCGCACCTGTAGGTCGGCACGATCACGGCTTCATTGGCGATATAAAAATTAGCATAGCTGGCGGGTAACCGCATGTCCTCGTGGACGACGGCGCCCGGCATCGGCAGCTCGACGATATTCAGCTGTTTGCCGCTTAGCAAACGCATCTTCTTCAGCTCTTTCAGGTTGTCCTGCAGCAGCTGATAATTCTCGTCCTCCTTATCGGTCTCGACCACCGTCACCACCGTATCCTCGTCTACAAATCGCACCGTATCGTCGATATGCCCGTCGGTGTCATCCCCTACGATCCCCTCCTTTACCCACAGTATCTGCTCAACGCCATAAAAGTCCCGGAGATAGCCTTCGATCTGCTCCTGGTTCAACCCCGGATTGCGGTTGGGATTCAGCAGGCAACAAGTAGACGTAAGCACGGTCCCCTTCCCGTTGAACTCTACAGAGCCGCCTTCCATGATGATGCCCGGATGATAGACCGGCAGGTTCAGCGCCTTCCCTACCAGCGTGGGGATGACGTCGTCCAGGTGATACGGAGGATATTTGTCCCCCCACGCATTATAGCTCCAGTCCACGATCACCTTCTTCTGCGCAGCCGCAGGGTTGATGAGAAAGGCCGGACCATGGTCCCTGCACCAGGCATCGTTGGTCGGATGCAAAAAGAATCGCACCATATCCATATCCACACCGGCGGCCGCCAGCTGGGCGACGGCAAAAGCCCTCATGGCTTCGTCCACCACATTGATACGGACCTCCTCCCCTTTTGCCAGCTCTTTTACGAACCGCGCATATGCGGGATAGATCGTTTCTATCTTACCCGGCCACGAAGCCTCTTTATGAGGCCAGCTAAGCCAGGTGGCCTCATGTCTGCTGAATTCTGCCGGAAAATAATAGCCGGACTGTCGCGGCGTTAAAATTGATCGATCAGTGGTCATCATCCTTCGTCGATATAGCGTTTGGTAATGGGTTGATAAGAATCGATCCTTCTGTCCCTCATAAAAGGCCAGTGTGTACGATAACGGTCCGTCGCCGTCGTATCAATCTCCACTATCTTCGTCTCTTCGGCGTCGTGAGAAGCCTTATAAAGCAACGACCCGAACGGGTTCGCCACAAAGCTGCCGCCCCAGAACTTCATCGCCCCATCCTGCTCAAGGCCTACCCTGTTCACGCTGACCACGTGCACTCCATTGGCCACTGCGTGACTCCGTTGAATAGTCTGCCAGGCGTTGTACTGCTCGACATTGGTGGCCTCATCCTGGCTGGTGGCCCAGCCGATAGCCGTCGGATAAAAAAGGATCTCCGCCCCCATCAGCGCCGTGATCCTCGCCGCTTCGGGATACCACTGATCCCAGCAGATCAGCACCCCTAATGTTGCATATTTCGTCTTGAATACTTTATACCCCAGGTCGCCGGGAGTAAAATAGAATTTCTCGTAGTAGGCCGGATCGTCCGGGATATGCATCTTTCGGTATTTGCCCAGATAGCTGCCATCCGCATCCAGCACGGCCGTCGTATTATGATAAAGCCCCTGCGCCCGTTTTTCAAAAAGACTGGCGATGACCACGACCTTCAGTTCCGCAGCCAGGGCACCCAGCGCCTCGGTCGAAGGACCGGGTATCGCTTCCGCGAGCTTGAAATTTTCGTAGTCTTCTACGTCACAGAAATACAGGGAGGTAAACAGCTCCTGGAGACAGACGATCTGCGCACCGCCCGCGGCCGCTTCTCTGATCTTGTCCATCGCCTTGCGCAGATTGGCGGCCTTATCAGCCGTACAGCTCATCTGCACCAGACCTATTTTTACTTTGCTCATCTATGGCGAACCGTACTTTACTCCGGGATTATCCCCCGGTCCGATTCGGGCGCAAAGGTACAATAATTCGAAGGTAATTTCCGGACCAAAAAGTCCAGTGCGTTCTTACTTCCTTCCCATTTGTTTTAGGAAAGCGACGTGCGAAGCCACAGCATACCGCACCCGGGGATACTCGATATAGACCAGCCCATAATCCTGGCAGGCCTGCCGGATGATCTTGCTGATCGCCGGATAGTGTACGTGAGATATTTTGGGGAAAAGATGATGCTCGATCTGGAAATTCAGCCCGCCAACCAGCCACGAAACAACGGGGTTATTGGTGGCGAAGTTCGCCGTCGTCTTTATCTGGTGGACAGCCCACTCGTCTTCCATTCTGCCGGTCTTCTCATCCGCAACCGGGAAAGCCGTATGCTCCACCGTATGCGCCAGCTGAAAGACCATGCTCAGCACAAACCCGGCTACCAGCGTAAAGATGGTAAAGCTGACCATCCAGTCAAACCAGCCGAGACGGTAGATCGGCAGCCCAACGAACAAAAAGGCATGAAACAGTTTAAAACCCCAGAACACAAAATGATCCGAAAGGCTCATCTTCTTCAGCGGCACAGCGCCTACCTTGCTCTTGAAATATTTCTGGTAGTCCAGCACGAAGATCCAGAAGATATAAAGGACGCTGTACAGCACCCAGAAATACAGGTGCTGATACCGGTGGAGCCGGTATCTCTTCTGCGTCTCGCTCATCCGCATCCAGGGCTGGATATCGATATCGTCATCAATACCGTCCACATTCGTATAGGCGTGGTGGACAACATTGTGCTTCATATTCCACATAAAGCTGTTGCCTCCTAAGATATTCAGCGAAAAAGCCGCCACGCTGTTCACCCATTTGTATTTGGAAAAGCTGCCATGCGCCCCGTCGTGCATCACGTTGAATCCGATAGCGGCTACGACCCCACCAAGCAGCACGCTCTCCAGGATAGCCCAGATAGCGGCTGGCGTAAAGAAGACCAGGTGGATATAGATAAAAGCAAAGCTCACCATCAGGATCACCGCCTTGATGAAGAGATTGTAGTTCCCGGTCTGGGACTTACCCACTTCCTCAAAATAATTACTGATCCTCTTTTTCAGTTCGATATGAAAGGATTGGGTACCGGCGGAAAACTTTGGAAGAGACATGATGAGCCTTTATAAAAAGTTAAAAATAAAACTGGATGTAAAGTTAGCCCTTTTGAAGGGCATTTGGTGTTAAAATGAGCACAATTACGTATCCTTCTGTACCAACGACTCAAAATCCCTTATCCCGATCATCTTTTCGGTGATAAACCCCTCTGCATAAGGCACCCCGATCATCTTCCCGAACATCTGGTGCCGCCCGATGACGGCATTCAGGAATTCCGGGGTCGAGATATAGGTCTGAGGTTCCTCCTGCTTATAAACGGCAGAAAAGAACTGTGAAGTATACGCCTTGATAGATTCCAGCTTGGTCTCAAAGACCGGCGAGACATCATATACGAAATTCGGATTGGTATACCGGTCCTGGATATAGTGGAAGACGTATTTTGGCCTCCAGTGCTCCTGCGGGCGGCCTTCTTCGTCCTCCGTCTCCACCTTGCGCAACCCGCTGAGAAAACAGGAATCCGATATCAGGTGCCCCGCCCGCCCATGATCCGGGTGCCGGTCCTCCAGCGAATTGGCCAGCACGATCTCGGGACGGTACTTCCGGATGGCCCTGATCAGCCGCCGCTGGTGCGTCTCGTCATTTCGGAAGAACCCGTCGGCCATCCCCAGATTCTCCCGGACGTCCAGCTGAAGGATAGCTGCCGCACGCGCCGCCTCCTCCGCCCTCAGCTCAGGAGTTCCCCTCGTCCCCAGCTCCCCGCGGGTCAGGTCCACGACCCCCGTCCTCTTTCCATTGCGCTTCTCCATCAGCAAAGTCCCCGCACATCCCAGCTCCACATCGTCCGGATGCACGGCAATAGCCAGCACATCCAATTTCATGGCATTATTCATGGGCGCAAAGATAGTCCCTCCTTCCCATTCATTCGCATCTGCCTCCGCCCCTCTTCCTCTATTCATCCGCATCTACCCGGCTCCGGGTCCCCACCCTCCATTTTTGGCAATTTCCCCCGCGTGCAGTACCTTCGCCGGTCGCATTTTTATAATTTTATAATAAAAAAAAGGTTAGAAAATGGCATACGATGTAGTCGTACTCGGCAGTGGTCCCGGCGGTTATGTAGCCGCTATCCGTGCTGCACAGCTAGGCTTTAAGACAGCGATCGTTGAAAAAGAAAGCCTGGGAGGCATCTGCCTCAACTGGGGTTGCATCCCCACCAAGGCCCTGCTGAAAAGCGCCCAGGTATATGAATATATCAAGCATGCGAAAGACTTTGGCTTCGACGCCTCCGGTACCCCCGACTTCCCCGCCGTCATCAAACGCAGCCGTGGCGTAGCCGATAAGATGAGCCGCGGCGTCCAGTTCCTCATGAAAAAGAACAAGATCGACGTGTTCATGGGCTATGGCAAGCTGAAAGCAAAAGGCCAGCTCGAAGTTACCGCTGCAGACGGTAAAACACAGATCGTAGAAGGCAAGCATATCATTGTCGCCACCGGCGCACGCAGCCGCGAGCTGCCCAACCTCAAACAGGATGGCAAAAAGGTCATCGGCTATCGCGAAGCAATGGTCCTTCCCGAACAGCCCAAAAGCATCATCGTAGTAGGCAGCGGCGCGATCGGCGTCGAATTCGCCTACTTCTACTGGTCCATGGGCGCAAAAGTCACTGTCGTGGAATTCCTCCCCCGTATCGTTCCCGTAGAAGACGAAGACATCTCCAAAGAGCTGGAAAAGATCTATAAAAAGAATGGCATCGAGGTCCTCACCAACAGCGAGGTCACCGGCGTCGATACCAGCGGCAACGGCGTAAAGGCAAAGATCAAGACCCCCAACGGGGAAGTAACCCTCGAAGCCGACGTCCTGCTCAGCGCAGTCGGCATCTCTGCCAACATCGAGAACATCGGCCTCGAGACCCTCGGCGTCAAAACCGAAAAAGGCAAGATCGCCGTCGACAAATTCTACCAGACCAACGTCCCCGGCATCTACGGCATCGGCGACTGCGCCCCCGGCCAGGCCCTCGCCCACGTAGCATCCAAAGAAGCCATCATCTGCGTGGAGAACATCGCTTACAATGAAAAGAAG
>Ga0207695_10000322_pt1 | contig 114700 bp, 98 predicted proteins | sample KBSC54metaG_FD_184354 | JGI IMG/M metagenome (GOLD analysis project Ga0207695, IMG submission 184354) | Corn rhizosphere microbial communities from Kellogg Biological Station, Michigan, USA - KBS C5-4 metaG (SPAdes) (version 2) | ecosystem: Host-associated > Plants > Roots > Rhizosphere > Soil... | reverse complement strand
GTTGGTGGCGTGCCTTAAATTGTTCACCTGGCGACGGGTGCGTTCATCGGACAGCAACCTCAGTACGTGCAACGGAATCGAGACCGTGATCTTGCGTACTGCGCCGGCTTTCTCTCCGTGGTCGACGTAAGGCCTGATGAATTTCGATGACGTCATAACACCTGTTCCCCGTGATCTGAAGCGAAAGCTATTCCTGAAAATTTCTACTGTCAATTGATTTTAGCTGTGAAATCAGTGCGTTTCACCTACCACGTGACACCCCCAAAAGCCCTGCCCCACAAGGGTTCGCGGCCTTCCGGAGGCATTTCCGTTTGGACGTCCATACAGCTAAAACTGCAATTGAAAAAAACACGCCAAAATGCCAAAAACCCCTAAAAACAAGTGGTTTCAAGCACGACAAGGAATTATTTTCCTTGCATATCAACTAGATCAATACATCATCCAAAACGATGTCGGCGACACCGTCGAACCGGCCGATTTGGATGAACGAAAGTCGACTGAGAGACCCCAAAAAAAATTTTCCGCAGCACCCTCCCGAAGGGCCCTCAGCACCCCTCAATCGACCGCTGCGAGGGGCGAAGCACCGTTCGATACCGACGCTCGCACCCCCATCTCGCACTCGTCGAGCGGCCGATGTGGACGCAAATCCGTCCACATCGGCGCGATCGAAATCACCTTCTCCAAGCCGATCCGGGAGACAAAAAAAGTGGCACGACCACAACCGAAACGTCGATTCGCGCATGCCACCGATCGCACATCCAGCACCGCGCCGATTCATAAAAAACGACGGTCGCCGTAGCGACCGCCGTCCGTAAAACACGGTGTCGAGAGACGCTCAGTGGTCGTCGTTTTCCATGACTTCGGCGTACTCGTCCGCGCTCAGCAGCTCATCAAGCTCACCACGGTCGCTGGGCTTGACGGCGAAGATCCAGCCCTTGCCGAACGCGTCTTCGTTGATCGTTTCCGGGGTGTCGTTGAGCTCTTCGTTGATCTCGACGACTTCACCCGTCACCGGCGAATAGATGTCGGAAGCGGCCTTGACCGACTCCACCACGGCAGCACCTTCGCCGGCCTTCACCTGGCTGCCGATTTCCGGCAGCTCGACATAGACCAGGTCGCCAAGCTGACCCTGGGCATGGTCGGAAATACCCACGCGCACCAGACCGTTGTCTTCGACGCGGGCCCATTCGTGGGACTTGAGAAATTTCAGATCGCCGGGGATCTCGCTCATGTTGGGCTCCTAGGTAAGCGCTTGTGGGGACAGATAGGCACGGTGACGGCCGATTGTAGCGACAGCCGGATGGTACGGAAACGTCAAATGCCGGGTTGCGGCTTGCCGTCGCGAACGAAGGGATATTTCACGATGCGCACCGGCACCTCGCGGCCACGGATATCCACGCGCACGTCGCCTGGCTCACCGACGGGAATGCGTGCAAAGGCAACCGCCTTGTTGAGCGTGGGCGCAAAGCTGCCGGAAAGAATTTCGCCTTCGCCATTCGCGGTCAGGACCTTTTGCCCGTGACGCAGCACGCCCTTGTCGTCCAGCACCAGGCCGACCATCACGCGCTTTACACCCTCGGCCTTTTGCTTCTCGAGCGCGGCACGGCCGATGAAATCGCGACCCTCGTCCAGGGCGATCGTCCAGCCAAGATTGGCCTCCCATGGCGAGACGTCCTCGTCCATGTCCTGGCCGTAGAGATTCATGCCTGCTTCCAGACGCAGGGTATCGCGTGCGCCCAGGCCGGCCGGGCGAACGCCTGCGTCCGCCAGTGCGTTCCACAACGCAACGGCATGCTCGTTCGGCACGATGATCTCGAAGCCGTCTTCGCCGGTATAACCCGTACGCGCCACGAACAGCGGCATGCCGCCCGGACCCTGGCCCGCGGCCGCGGCGAACTTGCCGAGCTTCTCGATGCGCGGGCGATCGATGTCATGCAACAGGCCGAGCACCTTGGCGCGAGCCTGCGGACCCTGCACTGCAATCATGGCGAAGTCCGGACGCTCCTTGACCTCGATACCGAACGCCGCGGCCTGCTGCTGGATCCAGGCAAGATCCTTGGCACGCGTAGCTGCGTTCACGACCAGGCGAAAGTGCGCCTCGTCGAAGAAATACACGATCAGATCGTCGATGACGCCACCGTGCTCGTTAAGCATGCAGGTATACAGGGCCTTGCCCTGGACCTTCAGCTTGTCGACGTTATTGGCCACCAGATGGCGCAGAAAATCGCGCGTACCGTCGCCGTGCAGGTCGATCACAGTCATGTGCGAGACGTCGAACATGCCGGCCTCCTGGCGTACGGCGTGATGCTCCTCGATCTGCGAGCCGTAATTGATCGGCATGTCCCAGCCGCCAAAATCGACCATGCGCGCACCCAGGGCGCGGTGGGTCTCGTTGAGTACGGTCTTCTCGGTCATGGCGACGTGCTCTGGGGAAAGTCACCGATTATCGCCGCCGGACGATGGCAATCCAAGCCTTGGCGACATCAACATCCAGAAAAGGCGTTTCCCGCGCCACGGCGAGCGTCAACGTATGCCCTGTCCCTCGATCAGATACGCCACGACGTCTTCGGCAAGTTGTTCGGCACGGCGTCCGCCGGCAAGCAGGTGAATTTCCGGACTCCCCGGGGATTCATAGGGCGAGTCGATACCCGTGAAATTGCGGATATCACCTGCACGCGCCTTGCGGTAGAGCCCCTTGGGATCGCGTCGTTCACACTCCTCCAGCGGCGTATCGACAAACACCTCGACGAATTCGTCCTCGTCGAACAGCTCGCGTGCGAACCGACGTTCACTGGCGAAGGGGGAGATCACGCAGACCAGCACGATCAGGCCCGCATCGACCATCAGGTGTGCCACCTCGGCCACGCGACGGACGTTTTCCACCCGGGCCTCGTCGGTGAAGCCAAGATCCTTGTTCAGGCCATGGCGCAAGTTGTCGCCGTCCAGGACATAGGTGTGATAGCCAAGCGCATGCAAACGGCGCTCGACCAGATTGGCGACGGTCGACTTGCCCGCACCGGACAAACCGGTGAACCACAGACAGCGCGAACGCTGCCCCTTGGTGACGCTGCGCGCATCTTTGTCCAGGTCCAGATGCTGCCAATGCAGATTGCCCGCCCGGCGCAGGGCAAAATCCAGCATGCCGCAGCCGACCGTCGCATGAGTCTGACGATCGATCAGGATGAAGCCGCCCAGGTCGCGGTTGTCGCGATAGGCCTCGAAAGGCATCGGGTGATCCAGATCGATGTTGCCGTAGCCGACATCGTTCAGTTCCAGGCGACGCGCTGCCAGTTCCGCCCCCGTATCGACATCGACCTTGTGCTTGATGGCGGTCACGCGCGCATTGACGGTACGCGTTCCGACCTTGAGCCAATAAGTACGATTGGGCAGGAGTGCTTCATCGCCCATCCAGACGATATGGGCCGCAAACTGGTCGGACACCGGCGCGGGGTTGGCTGCATCGGCCAGTACGTCGCCACGGCTGATGTCGAGTTCGCGATCGAGTACCAAGGTTACCGCCTGCCCGGCCCACGCCCGCGCGAGATCGCCGTCGGCGGTCACGATGCGCTGGACGCGCGCACGTTTCATCGCCGGTTGCACGACAATGTCATCGCCCGCCGCGACCGAGCCGCCGCAAAGCGTACCGGCATAGCCGCGCGTCGAGGAATCGATACGATTGACCCATTGCACCGGCATTCGGAACTCGCCCGCCTGCCCCGATGCCGACGGCGCGGTTTCCAGCCACTCCAACAACGTGGGGCCCTGAAACCACCCCATGCGCTCGCTGCGATGGCTGACATTCTCGCCGGTCAGTGCCACCACCGGCAGCGCCTTCACGTCGCCAAACCCCAGCGACTGAGCCAGCTCACGGTACGCCTGCGCGATACCGGCAAAGACACCTTCACCGTGCCCCACCAGGTCCATCTTGTTGACGACCAGCACGATCTGGCGAATGCCCAGCAGCGCGCAGAGATAGGTATGCCGACGTGTCTGCGGCAGCAGTCCCTTGCGCGCGTCGACCAGCACCACGGCGGCCTCCGCGTGGGACGCGCCGGTGGCCATATTGCGCGTGTATTGCTCGTGCCCCGGACAGTCGGCCACGATAAAGCTGCGCCGGGCCGTCTGGAAGTAACGGTAGGCCACATCGATGGTGATGCCCTGCTGGCGTTCGGCGTCGAGTCCGTCGGTAAGCAGGGAGAAATCCAGCGCCGTCGGCGCATCGTCGTGCAGGCGCCGGCTATCGCGCGTCAGGGCTTCCAGCTGATCGTCCGGTAACGCGCCCGTGTCATACAGCAACCGGCCAAGCAGGGTACTTTTGCCATTGTCCACGCTACCGCAGGTGATAAAGCGCAGCAGGCTGGGTATGCCACCCAAAGAAGGTGCCGTCATCAGAAATAGCCTTCCTGCTTGCGACGCTCCATCGAGGCCTCGCCATCGTGATCGATCACGCGCCCCTGACGCTCGGAACTGCGGGACGCGGACATCTCGTCGATGAGCTTGTCCAGCGTATCGGCCTCCGAAGGAATCGCTCCGGTCAGCGGATAGCAGCCCAGGGTGCGAAAGCGCACCTTGCGCATCTGCACCTGCTCGCCTTCGCGCAGTACGAAACGTTCGTCGTCGACCATGATCAGGGCGCCGTCGCGCTCCACCACCGGGCGCGACTTGGCGAAATAGAGCGGCACCACCGGAATGCTTTCGCGCCGGATGTATTGCCAGACGTCCATCTCGGTCCAGTTGGACAAGGGAAACACGCGGACGCTCTCGCCCTTATATATATGCGTGTTGAAATTGGACCACAGCTCCGGCCGCTGGCTTTTCGGGTCCCAGCGATGCTGCGCGTTGCGGAAGGAAAACACGCGCTCCTTGGCGCGAGATTTTTCTTCGTCACGCCGCGCCCCGCCGACGGCGGCATCGAAGCCGTATTTCTCCAGCGCCTGCTTGAGTCCCTGGGTCTTCATGACATCGGTATGCACGACCGAGCCATGCGTCAGCGGCGAGATGCCCTGGCGGACACCTTCCTCATTGGTATGAACCCGCAGCTCCACGTCGCCCGCCGCGGCGATGTCATCGCGAAACGCGATCATTTCGCGGAACTTCCAGGTGGTGTCCACATGCAGCAACGGCATCGCGGGCCGCGCCGGGAAACATGCCTTGCGCAACAAATGCAGCAATACCGAGGAATCCTTGCCGATCGAATAGAGCATCACCGGTCGACGGAATGCGGCCAGGGTCTCCCGGAAGATATAGATACTCTCCGCTTCGAGTGCATCCAGCCGGGAAAATGCGGGCATCGTAGGGCTCATAAGCTTGAAAATCGGCGCGCCGCGCCGCCATCGGTGACGAGAATCTAACTCAAGGCGACTGCTAACGCGACAACACCGGTTTGGTGGACCCGGGCCGGCCAAGCTGCGCAGGAAATACACATAATCCATGTAAGATCGCCCTTCATGAGCACATCGGCCGCAGCGGGAAGTGCCAATCTCGATGTCACCACCCAGCCGCCTTGTTTGCGCATCGCGGGGGATTGGACGCTTGCCGATTACGCCGTACTGGAGCAGCACGTCAATGCGTTGAAGGCGACGCTGCACGATGACGTCACGGTCGACCTGGATCGGCTCGGCGCGCTCGATACCGCCGGCGCCTACCTGCTGGTCACTCTGTTGGGTGCCAGGCGGATGGCCGACCTCGCCCATGAAGCGCCCGCGATGACGCCGGCCCGGCGCGCCCTGCTGCAGACCGTCGGCAGCGCGCTGGACACCTACTGCAAGCCGCTCAAACCGCCAAAGCGATCGTCCATCGTCGATGTACTCGAACGCATCGGCGCGGCGGTGGAGAAATTCTGGCAGCAGACGATCGAGTTGCTCGGCTTTATCGGCCTGACCCTGGAAACGATCGCGCGGACCCTGCCGCGTCCCAAACGCTGGCGCGTCACGCCGCTGGTGGCGCATATGGAGCAGACCGGACTGGATGCGGTGCCGATCATCGCACTGCTGACTTTCATGGTCGGTGCCGTGGTGGCCTTTCTCGGCTCGACCGTGTTGGCCGATTTCGGCGCCACCATCTATACGGTCGACCTGATCGGGTTTTCGTTCCTGCGCGAGTTCGGCGTGTTGCTGACCGCGATCCTGATGGCCGGACGCACCGCCAGCGCCTTCACCGCGCAGATCGGCTCGATGAAGGCCAATGAGGAAATCGACGCGATCCGCGCAATGGGCCTGGATCCGATCGAGTTGCTGGTATTGCCGCGGGTGATGGCACTGCTGATATCGCTGCCGATGCTCACCTTTATCGCCATGATGGCCGGCCTGATCGGCGGCGGCGTGGTCTGTGCGGTGACCCTGGGTATTTCGCCGCCGATGTTCCTGTCGCTGCTCAAGGAAGATATCGCCGTGCGGAACTTTCTGGTCGGCATGGTGAAGGCGCCGTTCTTCGCCTTCCTGATCGGCGTGATCGGCTGCCTGGAAGGCTTCAAGGTGGCCGGTAGTGCGCAGTCGGTGGGCGAGCACACCACCTCCAGCGTGGTGCAATCCATCTTTGTGGTGATCCTGGTCGACGCACTGGCCGCGCTGTTCTTTATGGAGATGGGCTGGTGAGCGCCGCACCCGCCCATGCCATGCAGGACGTCATCCAGGTCCGCGACCTGACCAATCGCTTCGGCAGCCAGGTCGTGCATGAACATCTGAACCTGGATGTGCGGCGCGGCGAGATACTCGGCGTCGTTGGCGGCTCGGGCACGGGCAAGTCGGTCCTGCTTCGCAGCATCATCGGCCTGCAGCGTCCCACCTCCGGCCGTGTCCATGTGTTCGGCCAGGATTTGCTGTCGCTACCGCCGGAGCAGCGCTCCCGGGTCGAGCGCCAGTTCGGCGTACTGTTCCAGAACGGTGCCCTGTTTTCGTCGCAGACCGTAGGCGAGAACATTGCCATGCCCCTGGTAGAGCATGCGCATCTGAGCCGCGACGATGCCGCCCACCTGGCCGGCGTAAAGCTTGCCCTGGCAGGCCTGCCGCTGGGTACGGAAATCAAATATCCAGCGCAGCTTTCCGGCGGCATGATCAAGCGCGCGGCGCTGGCCCGCGCCCTGGCGCTCGATCCGCAGATTCTGTTCCTGGACGAGCCTACCGCCGGCCTCGATCCGATCAGCGCCGCGGCTTTCGATCAATTGATCGTGACCTTGCGCAACGCGCTCGGCCTTACCGTGTTCCTGGTCACGCACGACCTGGATACGCTCTACACCACCTGCGATCGTGTCGCCGTGCTATCGCAGAAAAGGGTGCTGGTATGCGACCGCCTGGAGGTGGTCGCGCAAAACGACGATCCCTGGGTGCAAGCCTATTTCCACGGCCCGCGCGGCCGTGCCGCCATCGATGCCGCCGAGCGGCACGCCGATGGCTCTACGCACGAGGTGAAGTGAGATGGAAACCCGCGCACATCATGTCCTGATCGGCGCCTTCACGGTGATCGTGGTCGCCGCCGCGCTGCTGTTCGCGCTGTGGCTGGTCAAATCCAGCGCGGACCGCCAGTTCGAGGAATACGACATCGTCTTCAATGAGGCGGTGACCGGCCTCTCACAAGGCAGCGCGGTGCAATACAACGGCATCAAGGTCGGCTCCGTTACCCATCTGAAGCTCGACCCGGCCGATCCGCGTCGCGTGCTGGCGCGCATTCGGCTGCGCGGCGACACGCCGGTGCTGCAGGACACGCGCGCCAAGCTCGCTCTCACCGGCGTCACCGGCGTGGCGATCATCCAGCTGAGCGGCGGCACACCGGGGAATCCGCCGCTGACGGCACCGGACGGGTCCGTCGCCATCATCGTGGCCGATCCCTCACCGCTGACCCAGTTGCTCGCCAACGGCGAAGACCTGATGACCAATATCAACGAGGTCGTGGCACGGGTGAGCAAGCTGCTCTCGACGGACAACATGGCGCATATCGATCACACGCTGGAACATCTGGACAAGGCCACCGGCGTGATTGCCGACCAGCGCGAAGATATCCGCGAACTGTTGCGCCAGCTGGCGATCGCCAGCAAGCAGGCCAATGCGACGCTGGAGCAGTCGCAAAAGCTCGCCAGCAACGCCAATGGCCTGATCGACGGCCCGGCGCGCGAGACGCTCAACAGTGCAAAGAACGCGATGGCCTCGCTCGAACGCGCCACCGCGAACATCGATCGGCTGCTCAACGACAACCGCGATGCCGTGAACGGCGGCCTGCAAGGCCTGAACGAACTCGGCCCGGCCGTGCACGAACTGCGCGATGCCGCCGGTTCGCTGCGCGGCATTACCCGTCGCCTCGACGAAAATCCGGCCGGCTACCTGCTTGGCCGCGACCGCAGCAAGGAGTTTGTGCCATGAAGATGCCGCGCATCGTCGCCCCGCTGCTGCTCGCGTTGCTTGCCGGCTGCTCGGTGTTGCCCAAGGCCGAAACACCGAGCATCTACCGCCTGCCCGCGTCGCCCCTGCCCCACGCTCAGGGCAACGCTGTGCGTTGGTCCTTGCGCATCAATACGCCGCAGGCCGGACGCATGATCGACAGCCCACGCATCGTGGTGCTGCCGGCGGGCGATGTCGTCAGCGTGTATCAAGGCGCACGCTGGAGCGATAGCGGCACGGTGCTGTTTCGCAACCGCCTCGTCGATGCGTTTCGCGATGACGGCCGCGTGAGCGCGTTGAGCAATGACGATGCGGCGCTCCAGGCCGACATGAGCCTGACCGGCAACCTGAGCGCCTTTCAATCCGAATATCGAAACGGCCAGCCGACGGTGGTGATCCGCTACGACGCGCAACTGGTCCGCACCAATGGCATGCGTATCGTCGCGGCGCGTAGTTTCGAGGTGGCCGAACCGGTCAACGGCAAGGCCGTACCGGACGTGGTCGCTGCTTTTGGTCGTGCCGGCGATACGCTGGCGGCACAAGTGGTGGATTGGGTCGGGAGCGTTAACGATGAGCCTGCAAGCAGCCGGCACTAGCGCCTTTCCCCGTCCGGTTGAAGAAACGATGCCGTTGAAGAAAGCTTGACTGGGCGGCTACCGATCCGGCTCGCGAACCAACGCCAGATCACCAGCAGTGCAAGCAGACCAAAGCCTGCATGCCCCAGCCAGGACCACGCGATCCACGGACAAAATTGCAGCCGAACCGCGTCCACGCCCTTCGGCACGACAACTCCTTCAAAAGCATCGTTTACGGGAGTCGCAGGCAGTGCATGCCAACCGTCGCCGATATGGCCCTCGACCCGCCAGGCCGCATTGAACATCTGGCTGGCGACCATGGCTGTCGTCTGCTGGATACGATCGACAAATCGGACGACGATACGATCGCCATCGTCGTCCACGTTCGCAATGCCAGGATTCAAAAGCGGCGTAGCGTCGGTAATCCATAGCGAAGACGGTAGCGATGCCAAAGACCCAACATCAAAAAAGGTGAATCGGGGCAGCCGATCGCGTATCCGGTAAATATGCATTCCCGCAACATCAGCCTCCTCATGGACCGCGGCCGAAGCGATCGGCTCACGACTGACCAGGGCTACGACGTTGGCTAGCTTGAAATCGATACTGCCTACAGACTTCTCATCGATCCAGAAACTATTGCGTCCAAAGGTCGTAACTTCGCCACCCAGCCGAGGAATCAAGCTCTGATAGCGTAGCGATGAGAGGCTGTCATAGCTATGCACGGACGGTAGCATCGCCTGCGTGTTCAGGTTGGGGCGAAGAAAACCGGCCGCCGATGCATTGACTGCGAAACGACCTCCGTCAGCCAACAGGCCCCGCAATGCTTCCACAGGCGCCGACGTCTGCACAATGGATTGGCGCGGCTGAGTCAATAGCAGGTGCCGGTCGAACAGCAAAAGATGCGCGACAGCAACAACAACGATCAACGCTGGTCGACGGTAGCTGATCGCGACAATGAAGATAGGCACGTAAACCAGCAGCACGCACACCAGCTGCCACTGAACGGCCAAATGCAGCCCGATGGCGGCCAGGCAGGCATTGCCCAACAGCGCCAGATAGAGCACGACGGGAATCAGCCAGGCCGGCCAGCGCCGCGCTGCTGTGTCGCTTCCGCGGCGTGACAGCACATCCATGCCGATCGCAGCAATCGCGACCAGCGGAATAATCGCATGGACGCTGGGTACCGACCGCGACACGCCCAGGCCGAGATGCAATACGGCGAAGACAAAAATCGGGGAAACGGCTTCAGCGGCCAGCAGCACGCCTATCGCCGCCCACCACCCCCAAGTACGCCGCCAACCCGCTACAGCCAGTAGAAACACGGCGAAAGGCGCAAGGCTCCGACCGTTGAATTGTGCCGGATAGGCAGCGGAGATCGGGTCGCCAAGAACCTGCGGGAAAGTCCAATAAGCCAGGAACCGTTGCCAATCGACGAGTGTATTGAGCGGAGGAATCGCGACCCGGAAGAATTCCACATCAGGATGGGTGCGCGATGACTGCAAGGTGGTGATGAACGTATCGGCCAATGCCGGGGCCGCAGCCAGCAAGCCGAAAAGCACCGCTGCACAGCTTCCAGCCAGTAACAGGAGCAGTGGGCGTGGGGACCGTGGAAAGGACGGGTGTGTCAACGCAAGATAAATAAAGAATCCGAGCATCAGATAGGCGTGATACACCACCATCACCGGATAGGCGGTCATCAGCAGGCTATAGACCGCAAACGCCATCAACGACCACGCCAATAGATCGCTACGCTTCAGCCATCTCAGGAAGGCGTACAGCAAGGCGATGGTCCAGCCATAGGCACCGGCGAACATCGGAAATGCCGCCCAATAAATAAGATTGGGAGAAACGCCCAACGCCAGCGCAGCCACCAGCGCGGCCGATGGCTGCCATTCGAGCTCGCGGGCGAGCAGGAAGGCGAAAGCGCCTGCCGCGAACATTTGCAGCAGCACGATCGCGTTGACGTAACCAAATGCATCATCGGTGAACTTCGAGATCACCCAGTTGGGCAGATAGGCGGGGCTTAGCCCTGATAGATGCGAAGTTGGGCGTCCAAGCTCGTTATAGGGATTCCAGGTAGCGATCCAGCCCGAACGCTTGCCGTGCAGGAAAACCTGAGCCTCGGGTACGGCATACAGCACATAGTCGCTGAATTTCTGATTTTCGGGATGACGATCCGAGACTGCCTGGGATTGCGCAAAAAAGTCACCCTGGCGAAGGGGTGTAACCACTTCACCGGCAAAAAACACGTTGGCAAACAGCGCGACGAATGCAGCCACGTATATCAAAAAGCAACGACCATAACCCCAGCTTCCCAAAGCCTTTGTGCTGAGTCGGCGAAGCAGCAACCTCGCGTCATGATTGGTCCCTTCCATCGCATCCCCCGGCTGCCCATCGTCAATAGCGACGACACCCCACGCTCGTGTCGAATCAAGTGCAACAATCCCCGCCATATCAAGGAGCGACTGCGCCGCAGAGCCGGCACACGGCTGTCAACAGCCGGCTTGGATTGAACCGCGTATGATACCTGCAATAAGCACAGCCCCAGCGAGTCAGTCGCTCCTTATTGCAATTGCACGGCCGAGTCAGCCTGCGCAATGACATGGCGAAATGTCAGATTGATGCGCGCCCCCTCTACTCCACGCATCTTGGGTAGCTCATGCCGATAGTGCCGCTGCGTATCGCCGGCCATGCATAGCACGCTGCCGGGAGGCAACATCAAGGTATGCGTCGCCGCCCCTTGGCCCCGGGAACGCAAGCGGAAACGTCGGGGTGCTCCCAGACTCACTGATACGATCGTCGGCCGCGGACCAAGCTCTGGTTCGTCATCGCTGTGCCAGCCCATCGAGTCGTTGCCGTTACGATAGAGGTTCGCCAGCACGCTGTTGAAGCGTGCTCCGCACAATGTCTCCAGTCGAGCGCGAAGCGTAGCTAGCGTCGCAGTCCACGGCCGCGGCTCGAACCGGGTACGCGAATAGACATAGCTGGCATCGGCGTCGCCCATCCAGCAACTGAGCCGGGGCGAGTCGACCTCGCGACCAAAAATACGGATGCGATGCACTTCCCAGGGAATTTCCTCGTGCAACGCAAGGAATAATGCGTCTGCCTCGTCGAGTGCCAACCATTGCGATATCCAGCGCAAGTCCGCACCCGGAAGTTCAATACGCTCCCAGGTCGAACCACGCGATATACCGAACAAATCCACCGTCAGGCCATCGCTGGATACACGGGCTCGGCATCCAGGGTCATCGCACAGACCGCAGCCAGCTCAAGTAATCGCAGATCCGAGCCTCGCGCACCGATCAGCTGCATGCCGATCGGCAGCCCGTTGGGCAAGGTGCCCATGGGGATGCTCACCGCCGGGCAACCGGCAAGGCTGGCGAAACTGGTCAGGTCCGCTTGCGAGTCCGGCACAGACTCACCCAATAGGAATGCACCCTGCGGCGTGGTCGGCATCACCAGTACGTCCACCTGTGCGAACAGACGGCGCATCTTCAAGGTCGCCGCGTCGAGCACACGATCGGCCACGGCATAGTCCGCCGCGCTCTTCGTCGCTGCATAGCCGAGCATGCTGCGGAAGCGATCCGACACCGACGGCCCAGCGCTTTCCAGATCGGCCGCGAACGTGCCCAGCATTTCCGCTTCCATCAAGAGCAAGCCGGCGCGTCGCGTACGGGCGAAATTCCAGTCCGAGAAATCCACCGTACGCCGCTCGCCGAGTTCGCGCGGCAGTTTTTCCAATGCCGCCTCGAACACCTCGATCACCTCTGGCTGCACCCCAACGCCCGCCAGATCGCCCAGCAGGCCGGTACGCAGGTTGCCCGGCTCCCAATCAGGTGGAGAGAAAGCCACCCGGCGTCGACGTGACCGCGCATCATCGGCGTCGTAGCCGGCCAGGACCTGCAGCAATACGGTGAGGTCGTCCACGCTGCGGGCGAGCAGGCCGACAGCGTCCAGTCGACGCGCCGCCGCGACCATGCCGCGCGTGGAAATTTCCCCATGCGTGGGCTTCAGCGCGAAGACGCCGCAATAACTCGCCGGGATACGGATCGAGCCCAAGCTGTCCGAGCCAACCGCAGCCACGGCCAGGCCGGCCGCCACAGCCGCCGCCGCGCCGCCAGAGGAGCCGCCGGCGCAATAGCCATGCCGGTACGGGTGCTGGGTCGGGCCGTAATGCGGGTTGTCGGTCGCCGCGCCCAGAGCGCCTTCGTCCATATTGGTCTTGCCCAGCAGCACGGCGCCGGAGGCGCGCAGGCGCGAGACCACGTGGGCGTCGTCCTGGGCCGGCTGTGTCCGCCCGGCCAGACCCGCCCGGGTGGGCCAGCCGGCAACGTCGAAATTGTCCTTGAGCGCGATCGGGATGCCGTCCAGACGCCCCATCACCCCTTCTCGGCGGCGATGCTGCGCTGCCCGCGCCTGCTCCTGTATCAGTCCCGGCATGACGTCCAGGTAGGCATTGAGCTGCGGGTTGATCCGTTCGATGGCGTCCTGGTAGACCTCGGCCAGCGGCTCGGGCTGTACACGCCCGGCGGCCAGCCAGTGCAACAGCTGGCAAAGACTGGCGCGGCGCATGTCCAGGTCGGCGATCGGCGGCAATGTATTCATAAGCTCTCCTTGCAGGCTTGACCCGATTATCGCTGTCAGACGTGAAACGTTTGCAAGCCGTGTTGCAGCACGCGTTGCCCCAATCGCTTCGAAAACGGACAATGACGGATTATCCGTACCCGCCAGCACGGTTCTCCGTGTCAGCCTGATTGGAGTCCGCCATGAGCGAACGCGAAACGATGGAATACGACGTGATCGTCGTCGGAGCAGGCCCCGCGGGCCTGTCCTTCGCGATCCGCCTGAAGCAGATCAAGCCCGACCTCACCGTATGCGTGATCGAGAAGGCTTCGACCATCGGTGCGCAGATCCTCTCCGGCGCGGTGATCGAACCGCAGCCGCTGGACGCCCTGCTGCCCGGCTGGCGCGACAACCCGCCACCGATCTGCGTGGCGGCCAAGGACGACGAGTTCTGGCTGCTCAACAAGACCGGTGGCCGCAAGCTGCCGGTGCCGCCCGGCATGCACAACAAAGGCAACTTCATCGTCTCGCTGGGTGCCATGTGCGCCTGGCTGGCGCCGCAAGCCGAAGCGCTGGGTGTCGATGTTTTCCCCGGCTTCGCCGCCTCGGAGAATATCTACAACGACGATGGCTCGGTGGCTGGCGTGCGTATCGGCGATATGGGTATCGCCAAGGACGGCACCCACAAGGCCGGCTACACCCAGGGCATCGACATCAAGGCCAAGCTCACCGTGCTCGCCGAAGGCGCGCGCGGGCATCTGACCAAGCAGTTGATCAAGCGCTTCGCGCTGGACAAGGACAGCGACCCGCAGGGCTACTCCATCGGCATCAAGGAGCTGTGGCAAGTCCCGGCCGGCCGGGTCGACGCGGGCAAGATCGTGCACAGCTTCGGCTGGCCCGCCGACAACCACACCTATGGCGGCAGCTTTCTCTATCACCTGGACAAGGACCGCGTTGCGCTGGGCTACGTCAGCGGCCTGGACTACAGCGACCCCAACTATCAGCCGTGGGAAGCCTTCCAGCAGTGGAAGAACCATCCGTCGGTGAAATCCTTGCTCGAAGGCGGCACGATCCTCTCGGCCGGCGCTCGCGCCATCGTTACCGGCGGCTACCAGTCGCTACCCAACGTGGAAATGCCCGGCGCCTTGCTGATCGGCGATACCGCCGGCCTGCTCAACGTGCCCAAGATCAAGGGCACCCACCAGGCGATCCGTTCGGGCATGCTCGCGGCCGAACACATCGCCGACAGCCTGAGCAGCGCCGGCTGGAATGCCAAGCTGCGAGGCTCGGACGTCATGGCCGAGCTCAAGCAGGTGCGCAATATCAAGCCCGGCTTCAAGAAAGGCCTGTGGTTCGGCATGTTGAACGCCGCCTGGGAAACCGTCCTCAAGGGCGCCTCGCCATGGACGCTGAAGAACAAGGCGGACTGGTCCTCGCTGCACAAGCTAGGGCAGCAGGAAGAGCCCAAGCGCGATTACGTCCAACGCGACCTTGCCCCGCGCGACCGCCTCGCCGGCGTCTACTTCGCCGCCACCGAACACGACGAAGACCAGCCCATCCATCTGCGCGTGGCCGACACCACGATCTGTATCGATCGCTGCACCGTCGAATACGGCAACCCCTGCCAGCGCTTCTGTCCGGCCAACGTCTACGAAATCGTTCAGGACGAAGCCGGCAAGAGGCTGCAGATCAATGCCGCCAACTGTGTGCATTGCAAGACGTGCGACATCAAGGACCCGTACCAGATTATCGACTGGGTGACGCCGGAAGGCGGGTCCGGGCCGAATTATCAGAATTTGTGATGGGAGTAACTTCGCGGGTGTCTCGCCTCCGTTGGCGTCTGAAGCGCATAGGTTATTTGTGGTCGCGCTTTCGTGGCAGCATTGCGCTGCGGGGATGGCGAGGGACGCTCACGCGGGTAAGCCAGGAATTCGAGCGCCGACCCGCGTTGGACGACACGTTACCCATCGCGCCGATGGAAACCCCGTTCGAGCCGTTTCAGCTGCCGACATCGGCGCAACCACTGGTTTCCATCGTGATCCCGGTCTATGGAAAGCTGCAATACACGCTTTCCTGTCTGGGTTCACTTTCCCGGCATCCATCGAAAGCATCGATAGAGGTCATCGTCATCGACGACGCCTCGCCTGAAAACAGCGAGCAGGTGTTCGCGCAGATCCACGGACTCCGGTGGCTGCGCAACGACCGCAACCTGGGTTTTGTTGCCACCTGCAACGCCGGGGCCAAAGCTGCCCGCGGTGAATTTCTGGTCTTTCTGAACAACGATACGCAGGTTACCCCGGATTGGCTGGACAATTTGCTGGCCTGCTTTGCCGAACGAGCCGATTGCGGCATTGCCGGCAGTCGCCTCGTTTATCCGGACGGGCGCTTGCAAGAAGCCGGCGGCCTGGTTTTCGCCGATGGCAGCTGCTGGAATATCGGACGATTCGAACAACGTGACGCATCCGCTTGGAGCTATCGTCGCAAAGTCGACTACGTAAGCGGCGCGGCGCTCATGATTCGCCGCGCAGTGTTCCAACAGATCGGCGGCTTCGATATCCGCTACATGCCCGCCTACTATGAAGACGCCGACCTCGCTTTCGCGGTACGGCAGATTGGTCTCAAGGTGTACTACGAACCGGCGAGTACCGTCATCCACTACGAAGGCATCAGCTCGGGAATCGACCTGCACAGCGATAGCGGCGTGAAACGCCATCAGTTGATCAACCGCGATAAGTTTTCCGACAAATGGCGCGCACAGCTCGCGCATCAACCGCCAGCCGATATAGCTTTGGAACAGGCCCTTCGTTGGGGTCAGCGTGGCCGTGTTCTCGTTGTGGATAGTACGGCGCCCGACCCGACGCGTGACTCAGGCTCGCTCAGGCTTTGCTCCATATTCAAGATTCTTGACGAGCAAGGATGGAGCGTCTGTTTTTTTCCGGATGACCATCGTGCGACGGCTGCGGATATCAGGCGGCTTGGTTCACTGGGCACCGAATTGCTGTACGACCCCCTGGCTGCGGACCTCCCTCAATGGCTACGTGCGCATGGGGAAACGCTGCATGCCGTCATACTTAGCCGCCATCCGGTGGCGGGGCAATACGCTGCGCTCGTACGCAAGTACGCGGCGCAGGCAAGGCTGATATTCGACACGGTGGACCTCCACTATCTGAGGGAGGAGCGCGCAGCGACTCTCAGCGGCAGCGCGGCCATGGCTCGCCAAGCACAGGCTTCTCGTCGTAGCGAGTTGGCGCTCATTGCGACAAGTGACACCACCTTTGTCGTCAGCCCACATGAGCAAGCACTGCTGGCCCATGAATTGCCGCAAGCGAAGGTCGAGCTGCTGTCGAACATCCATGATGTTCACGGCGCGGCGACCGGCCACGCGGAACGTCGCGACCTGGTGTTCATCGGCGGATATGGCCATCCCCCTAATGCCGACGCCATGACCTGGATGACTAACGAAATGGCCCCGCTTCTTGCCGAGCGGTTGCCTGATATGCGCATCAACATCCTTGGCGACGTGCCGGATTCGGCTCGTCAGACATTGCAAACTGCGAACGTCGATTTTCACGGCCGCGTCCCGGACCTTACTCCCTGGCTGGATGCTTGTTTGGCCTCTCTTGCTCCACTGCGCTTTGGCGCAGGCGTGAAAGGCAAGATAAACATGGCAATGAGTTATGGCGTGCCTGTTATCGCCACGCCTATCGCCATCGAAGGGATGCAACTCAACAATGGCATTGACGTTCTGGTTGCCGAAAGCGCCGAGGACTATGTCGACGCAGTGCAGCGCCTGGTGCAGGATGAAGCACTATGGGCCACACTCTCGGCAAACGGTCTGGAAAATGTCAGGCGACATTTTTCGTTTGAGGCAGCTGCCGATACGCTACGTCGTTCGCTTGAGTAAGCCTGGCTAGCGCCTTATCCGTGCCTGTCAGCCTGCCGGATCACTCAACGAGCCCATTTCGCCAAGTTGAAAACGAGCGCTGGACAAGTACATGGCCGATAAATTCGTAGCGATCGCGACATATCTCGGCATCGGCTTGGCGTTCGCGCTTTTACTGGCGAAAAGTATCTTCAGGGCGGGAAACACCATACCGGTTCCGATCAGGCGCGAACTGGTAGTAGGCAGCATGCTACTGGCGTTGCTGTTTTTTCTGCTCCTGGCCACCCCCAGACCAAGCATCGTTTCGATAGTGTGCGCCTGCTCGGCATCGCTGCTTTGTATTTTTCTTTGTCGACTCGTCGACCGCCGCACGGACTTGAGCAGCGCGGCGATTCTTCTGGCGATTTTTTGTACCGCCACAACGCTTGCGTGGTGGCGACGAACAAATGGCATGCTTGATATCAGTTGGCAACAGCTAGTGCTATTGCATGCCCTGCTCGTTGCAGTCGCCTGGTGCTTCGTTGCAAACCATCGAGCGCATGCTGTTGGTCGCCACTGGGTCGTCGCAATCTGGCTGGCGTTCCTGATACTCGGAGCATTTGTTGTATTTTCGACAGGGCTGTACAGCCGCCCATGGGCGCTCCGATTGAGCTGGCACCACTGGGGGGCATACGTAGGCCCAGCGCAATTGGTTTTGGCGGGCGCAAGAGTGATGCTCGACTTTCCTGCCCAATACGGGCTGGGGCCTACCTTGTTATTGGCGACAACTTGCCATGGCGACTGTTGGCTTGCCATGTATTTCTGGGCGGGCGCATCCACCTTGTTATTCGGTGCCATCTGCCTCTCCATCGCTTTGCGACTGACATCGACAGAGCGGCCTTGGCAGCTGGCAACCATTGCGCTTGCCGTATTCATCGCCGCCTTTCTTTGGACTGCGTATCCGCCGAATATCGGCTCTCCCGCCCTAACGCCATCGGTCTCCGGTTTAAGATTTCTCCCGCTCGGCCTTTTGATGTCAGCCCTTGTACGAGGAGCATCGACTTCCGCGACATATCGCCCAAGTGAACTTGTCCATCTACTCTGGGTGTTTGGATTGCTTTGGTCGCCGGAAAGCGCCTTCCAGGTTACGGTACTGTGGTGGCCCTACTACTGTTGGGTGGCATGCCGTAATCGTAAGTCTGCCCTATCGACCTCTGCCGCCCTCGCCGGAGCAAATGCGAGGTTGATAATCTGGCTGTCAGGCACGATCGCAACCGTCCTGTTGATCTACAAAATCGCCTACGGCTCAGCACCCTCCATCGAAGGCTATCTTGCTTACTTGCTGTACCCTCCTGGTCTTCTGCCAATCAACCCGTATGGCGCGCTGCTATTTTTCGGCGCGGTTGTTCTGGCTGCCACATATGCGCTTCATCGGGGACTACAGCAGGCAACCGATAGCAGGCAGACCCATAACCTCATCATCGTGTTGCTCGCCTGCTACGGAGCCAGTTCCTACTATCTTGGCCGAAGTCATGACAACAACCTGCTCAATATCAGCGTTTTCTATCTGCTATTGCTGCTCGCCTTACGTCAGATGAGTCCAGTCGGCGGCCTGCGCATCGCCGCCTCGGGTTTCCTTGCGTGCTTATTGGCCTATATAACGCTAACCGGATGGTCCACCTGGCGGGAAGTGGCGCAATCGGGTGCGGTGCTTCAAATTCGACCTCGCGAAACAGTCAGTCACTTTAGCTACCTCACCCGAGCAGGACAGCAAGCCAGTACGCGCGTTGTAGGACAGGAAGAATCCGGTCCATCTTCCGGCGACGGCGCACGAGGCATGCTGACTATCGCGAAAGAATTTGGTGAACCTGTCACCGTGCTCGACGCCGCACTCAACCTGGAGGGCTCTGCCTCGGGAGCGCCGTGGAGCGCGTTACACGGCCCCGAAAATTACGCATATCTTCCGCCGACTCTGCGCCGCATGTTTTTGGCCAAGGTGGTACAAAGACTGAAATCGCCCGGATGGCTGCTGATACAGCGAGATTTCGATGCGGGTAACTGGCTCGACGACTATGACGCCGTTTATCGACGCGATCAGGAACGGGACTTCGGCACCTACTACGCGATCCGGTATGTACCAAAGTAGCTGATACTACGCGCATTGGCGCGGATGGTGGAATCTTATGCAGCAGGAAAATTTCAAGCCGATTTCGGTCAAAGCTCCCTCATCGAACCGGCTGTTGTTCGCGGTCAGATGTTTACTTGATCTACAACTAAAGACGATTGTTCGACCACTTCGCCCCGCCATGGCCAGGCTGCAAGGAACGGTCATAGACGTGGGCGCCGGGGAATCGCCTTGGCGCGAGTGGCTACCCGCCGCCACCCGCTATCAAGGCATCGATGTGGCATCTGCTGAAGCATTCGGCATGGAACCCAGCCGTCCCGACATTACCTACTACGACGGCACGACGATCCCATTTGACGACGCCAGCTTCGATGGTGCGCTGTGCATCGAAGTACTCGAACATGTCGATGACCCCGACAGGGTGATCTCGGAGATATCGCGCTGTCTAAGACCCGGGGCCACGCTTTTGCTGACAGTCCCTTGGTCGGCACGTCGTCACCATCTGCCCTATGATTTTCACCGCTTCACTCGCGAAAGATTGCTTGTGCTTTTATCCGCACATGGCTTCGAGCAGATAGAAATCACTGAAAGAGGCACGGATATCTCGGCGATTGCCAGCAAATTGGTCGTTCTTACCGCACGTCTTCTGCCAAGAAACATCCAGACATTGTGGAAGGTGGTTCCCTTGATAGTGCTGGCACCCATCACAGTAGGCTTCCTCATCGCCGCGCATATGGCCGAAGCAATCGGCGGCGGCGCCAAGGAAGATCCGTTGGGTTACTTTGTACAAGCCATACGAGAGTAAACCTCGGCGGCGCCTCAAGGCGTCGTTCTAGGCAGGTATATCTGCAAAGCAGGGTCATCCGAGAACACCTGCGTACGATTGAAGTTCGCTCGCACATAGGTATCTATCAGTGGGTGAGTCTTCGCGTATCGCAGTTCATCATGCCCATCCAGCGGCAGATCGTAGATCACCACAAATGCAGGCTTCGATCGCTCGATATCGGTGATTTCGCGGCGCTGAAATTCGTCACTACGCGGCCATGCCGTATAAATCTCCCACGTGGGCGACTTCCTTCCAAGAAGCGCATACGCACCGGGCCAAAACGGTGCGGCAAAGAAATTCTTCGATCCATGCGGCTCACTGTCTCTGAGTCTATACAGAAGCTCAACGTTGCTCGCCGCTGTGGCGTCGACATAAAGCTTGTCGTCGCCGACGGATATCCAGGTGCAGATATTCGAAGAGCGGCATTGCCATCCGGGGTGAGACACGATCATGGTGAAGGCGCTTGGCAAGGCCAGGACGCAAACGGTCAACATGCGCCGCCATGAATGCAGCGAACTCGCAAGTTCCATGCAGCCGATAAGCGTGGGAAATATCCCAAGCGCCAGATGCCCGGCATCAGCTCTGGAAAATGCATAATGCGCGTAGGGCAACGCAAGAAAAGCACATGCCACCAGGAGCGGGCTGGGCGCCATGCCTCTCAACCGTCGGGCGACAACATGGATAGTAGAAAATATCCCAAACACAAGCGTAGTCATAAAAAACAGGCCAAGCAAAACTTGCCTGCACGCTTCGGCAAGAGGTAACGCCGAGAAGTCGACAGTCCAGGGCCACGGTATGGGAAGTGGTAAATTGGTAGCCTTGACTTCGAAAAGAAATTTTATGCTTTCGATAAATGCCTGATAGAAACCGGATACGAAGATCATCATGAAAACGATCGGCAGATAGCCGATTACGACGCCCGCACCAAAACCGATCATCTGAACGGACCAGCGCCGCCAGCCCTCGCAGCGCACAGACAGATATATTCCTATGCCGGCCCCGGCCGCCAAGCCGTAGATACCATGATTGCGCCCCAGGCAGGCGGCAACTCCAACGACCATGCCTGCAAGGATGCTGGTGGCGACAGAAGGAACGCGTATCCATCGCGCAAACGTACAGACCAATGCGATCGAGATGGCGATATCGAACAATTTGTGCCGAGGCACCATCCACACCAGAAGAGTTATTCCGCAGATGAGAAGAAACCATCCGTTGCGGCGGCCTCTGGCAGCGGATGCCAACGTCGCAAGCGCCAGGCCCAGAGCAAGTGCCTGCAAAACGGCTACGGCGACACGAACAGCCATGATTCCCTGAGCGCCTGCGACTTTCATGAGCAGTGCACACCAGTAATAACGCGCGGGGTCGTATGCCTGAAAATCGCGAAGCGGAACCTCTCCGAGCATGCTGCGCTGCACGCCATACCAGAGATAGCCTTCGTCCCAAAGGTTGAATCCCTGGTGCCCCTCCCAAACAAACGCAACAAGAACCAGGATCAATCCACCGAGAAAGGCGAGGAACATCTCTCTGTTCGTACCGAGAGTCTGCTGCACGATCTCCGGCTTGATGTGGCGTATCGGAGTCATGGGTTCTCTGGCTTTCCAACGCTCGCTTCGGACATGCGCGACGTGTTGAACACATATCTTGACATCAGAAGAAACGAAAGGACTGCCATACAAGGGGATATCAGCGCCTGAGCCACTATGCTGCCGAGTCCCATATGGATCAACATCCGTATCGCCGCGTAGTTGGCGGCATAGCAAAGCAGATAGACAGCTGCAAATCTTGGCAATCGCACAAGAGAGGCATCCAGGAACACAAAATGTCCGGTGGTAAGGAAGTTGAAACAGATACCCGCCACATTGCCACCGATCAGGGCAAGCCAAACCGGTACCCGTGCATAGATCAATGCGGCATACACCGCGAAGCCAAACGCGGTATTCAGCACCCCGACCAGCAGGAAACGAATAAATTTCCTGCCCTGACTCACCCGCCACGTCCCCTGTCGGCCACGGGTCGATAAGCCACGGCCATGGTGTTGCCCACATTCGCCGACAGCTTCAAGCGCCCCACGCCGAGCGCGTTCATCGCCGTGATCGCAGAGCGCTTCAGGCTAGCAGGCGCCGGTACCAGTCGCATCCAATAAGAAAGCGCATAACGGTTGGAGAAGGGCTTTACATCGATGTCTACGTAACCGGCGCGCGACAGTAGCTCCTCGATACTGCGCCGAGAGAAAAGCTGCATGTGCTCGACGTCGATAATCGGCGAACGCCGACCCAGCGCACGATTTAAGGGCGCCGAGTAGTCATGCGTAACTGACACGAAAGCTCCGCCCGGACGCAGCAAATGCAGCGCCGACTTGACGATATCCATCGGATCGCGCACATGCTCAAGCGTCATGAAGCAGCAAATCAGGTCAAAGGATTCGGGCTGATAATCGCGCTCATTGAATATGCCCTCTGTTATCCAAGGTCTTCGGTGCAAGGGAGCGGCCGCAATCGCAGCCGAGGAAGGCTCGACACCCTGAACTCGACTGAAGCCCGCAGCCATCAACCCGTCCAGTAATACCCCCGTGCCGGTTCCAATCTCCAGCGCCGCCCCCGGGGGCACGCGCCCCAGCACGGCTTCCATTTCGCGCAGATACGCGCCGGCCGCGTCTTCAGCTTCTTCGGCACTATCGTAATCCGCGGAGTGGTAAGCCTGTGCCAGGGCTTGCTGCGACGGTGGCCGGTCGACGTAGACAAGGTCGCAGACCTTGCAACGAACCATCCGATAATTGAAGTACTCCGGTTCTTTTCGCGAGGCGAAACTGAACTGGTTCAGCTTCGTGAGGTCGACCTTTTCCTCAAGGAACAGATCAGCGTCCAGCGAAGATCCGCCGCACACAGGGCAGGTGCGGATTTCTCGGACGGTCAGAGTATCTTGGCCTGAGGGAATTTCTTGCTGCATGCTGGGTATCCGGATGCCTTGCCATCCTGGCAGGGGGTTCAAACAATCAAGCTTGGCTTGCCATAAATGCAAACTAACGCTGGCTTGGCTTGGCTGGTTGTTCGGTCACTGTGCCGTGTCGAATCAATGCCGATCGAATCAAGCGCGGCCGTCCTTTGACCTCGATCATGATCTTACCGATGTATTCACCCACGAGCCCTATCCCGAAAAGATTGAGAGAGCCGAACATCAGAAGCGCTATCAATAATGTAGTCGCGCCGCGTGGCGCGATATCGGGCCAGACTAAACGAAGTACCGCAACGGTTACAGCCGCGACGATCGACAATGCAAGCAGAACCGACCCTAAGGTGGTAAGCAGAGTCAAGGGCACGTTGCTGAAAGAAAAAATCCCTTTCTTGGCCCAATCAATATTTTTGGACAACGTGTTGGTCGTACGTCCGAACATGCGTTCCGGCCGCACGTAATCGACCCCTACCTGCTTGAACCCCACGTACGCACGTAGCCCGCGCATGAACAGATCGCGTTCGGTACAGGTCAAGATCCATTGCACAACCTTGCGGTCAATCAACGAAAAATCCCCGGCATCGAGTGGAATATTCACATAGCTGAAAGCAGCGAATACGCGGTAAAAGGCCTTGTAGAGCAAGCCCCAATGCCAAGGCATTTCCCGCTGTACTCGCCTGCCGTACACGACATCGTAACCTTCCTCCCATTTTTCGAAGAAAGATTCAATCAGCTCAGGCGGATCCTGCAAGTCGCCGTCAAGCAGCACGACCGCATCCTTGGACGCCAACTCCATACCGCTTCGAAAAGCCATTTGCGAACCAAAGTTACGCGAATGACTAATACCAATAACCGCCGAATCGCTGGCAGAAATCTGCTGAATGACTGCAGCGCTATCGTCCGGGCTGCAATCGTTGACGAAAATAATCTCGTGATCGATGTCCAGGCGGCTGAAGGTATCCTTGAGCCGGCGGTACATGACAGGGATGGCGGGTTCATCTTTATAGCAGGCGATAATTGCTGAAATGCTGCGGCGTTTCTTGTTGGTTTGCTGCTTCGAATGCTTGGCCAGATCGCCCTCGCTCAGGGTAGCGACCCACTGCGCAGTCGATGCGAGTCCATCCTTCAGCGTTACTGCGGCACGCCAACCCAGCAGTCGCGACGCCTTGGCAGGGTCGGCGTACCATTCGGCCAAATCCCATTGCCGCCCTTCCATCGATCCAAATGTCGGCGTGTCTTCGATGGCAAATAGTTCGCGTGTCAGATCCGCCAATGCTCCGATCGTCGTGCATGTCCCAGTGCCAATGTTCAGGCTCTCTCCGTAGAGATCCGGATTCATCTTGGCTGCGGCGTAAACAAATGCCGAACAGACATCGTCGACATGCACAAAGTCACGCGACGTGCGAGCGTCGACAAACGGCGGCAACTTGCCAGCCAAAGCCTTGTGTAACAGGTTGGGAATGAGCCGCGAACCATCCTCCAGCGGGCCGTAAACCGAATAGAGCCTCAAATTGACACAGGGAAAACTCAAATGCTTGCCCATGTATCGTAGAAATTCGGCCGTAGCTACCTTTGAAACGGCGTAGTGGCTATTAGGCTCGTGACGATCTTCCTCGGAAGGGGCCGTGCAGTTGGTACCATATTCAGACGAAGTGCCCGCGTGCACGAATGCCGCGCAAGACCGTTTTGCCAGCAAACCGACCAACCCGACGATCGACTGAAAATTAGTCTCGTAGATCAGTCTGGGGTCTTGCTCGAACGAATACGCCCCGTAGGCAACACAATCGAAGACCGTCTGCGGCGCAAGCTCATCGACCAGATGAGTCAGGGCAGCCGGATCATTTACGTTGGCGACGACGACATTCGCCTCGGCACTGTCCGGCAACCGCCAGCCACCTTTGCTCTGCACCAGTGCGTAAACATCGTTACGGCAGGCGAGCAACTTGAGGAACAAATTGGCTCCGACGAAACCAGCAGCGCCGGTCACGAGAATCGGGCCACGCAATGCCAGAATGTGTTGGTTCAAGTCATTCATCAATTAAGACTACCTATCGCGCCAAGCAACGCCTGCGGAGCCAGGCCCGATTTCTCTCTCAGATAAGCTTGCGATCCGTACCGCGGAAAGTGATGCGACTGAGCGCAGAGATGCTTTACGGTTGCATAGAGGCCTCGCTCGAGCATGTACAGCGACATGGCCGCCGCCAAACCGCCTTGCGCCACATGCTCCTCGACGATGAGCACATGCTTGCTCGATTCGATCTGGTCAAGCAGCGCTGGCGGCGGCGGACTCAGGGAAAGCGGTAGCTCCGCAACGGCCCAGAGATTAGGCCGCCGGCTCTCTGGCAAAGCTCGAACAACATCGATATAGGTGCCGGCTATCGGCCCCATGACGACAACAGGCGGACCTTCGCCGCTTATCAGTTGCCGCCAGGCTGCATACGCGGGAACAGCGTAGCCCGCGGGTGGCTCGCCACGACCCAGACGGATGTACGAAGATTGCGTATTCGCCCCGGCTCTGGCGACGACATCGCCAACATCCTCATCGAACACGGGCGCATAGACCCGCATATTGGGAAGTGTAAGCAGCACGCCATAGTCCTCAATGGCATGGTGTGTAGGCCCCATCACGCCATAACCATAGCCACCTCCGTTACCTATCAACCGGACCGGCAGTCGATGGAAGGTGATGTCGTTTCTGATTTGCTCAAATGGCCGTGCGTAGCAGAACGGCGCAATACTGTAAGCCCACGCATCCAGTCCTTGCCGCGCCATCGCCGCCGCTACGGAAATCATGTTCTGTTCGGCCACGCCGGCATTGATGAATCGCGGGCCCATCTTCGTCTGCAGCGCTTCCAAGGCCATGAAACCGAGATCCCCGGTCAGAAAGACCATCGACGGATCATCGGCACGCGCCACGAGCGCATCGCACAACTGCTTCCTCATGAGCCGTCGATCTCTTCAAGAGCGCGTAGATAGTCAGCCTCCTTCAGAGGCAAATAGTGCCATTCCATTTTGTTTTCCATGAAAGAAACGCCTTTGCCCTTGATGGTTTGCAGCACGACGATCTTGAGCTTGCTGGCATTTGCGTTCAGTGCTGTACGTATCGCTGCAAGGTCATGCCCTTGAACGACATGCACGTCCACATCGAAACCTTTCAGCCGGTCATGTAGCGGGAACATCGATGCGACGTCCGCGGTACCGCCAAAACCTTGCAAACCATTGTGATCGATCAGTACGGTCAAATTTGTAAGCGCATGATGACTGGCGAAGATCAAAGCCTCCCATGTCGCTCCTTCCTGCCACTCCCCATCGGACATCAGACAGTAAATGTGGCCCGGCTCTCCTTTCAGACGCAGCGCCAAAGCGGTTCCGGCAGCCAGCGACAGGCCATGCCCCAGACTACCGGTGGCAAACATGATGTCGGCGATACCGGTCGCCGGGGGATGGCCCGCAAGCAGGGTGTCGTCCCGATGGAAAGTAGTGAGGTCCTGGTCAGTGAGTCGGCCGGCACTCCAAAGCGCTACATAAAGAGCGCCTGCGGAATGGCCTTTTGACAGGACGAACCGGCTGCCCTCCCCCATAAACTCATGAAAAATGAGCGCAAGAGCGTCGATGGAGGACAGGTTTCCACCAATATGGCCAACGCCACTCTCAAAATGCATGCGTAGCAGCCTACCGCGGATGGTAGATAGGCGCGCGGCGTTCAATGTCACAGGCATAGCCCTGGCATCCTCCCGTTGCATTGATAAATCTCGTTTCCGAAACGAAAAAGCAGCCCGATTATCCCGGTTTCCAGTGCGCCCATCTACGGCATTCGTCCGGCGATCCTACTGCGCATTTACGGAGGCGCCCGCCGAGGCCCGCGACACGGCCCGAGATCGCCATTCGTACCAGGATGGCCCTTCGGATAGTATGGCAGGCTTAAATTGTGCCCAACGCTGATCGGCGCCCGTCATGAAGGAATCAGCATGAATATTCCGGTTGGTTACGAGCGTATTGTTGTACTCCGACCATGTCCGTAAAAAGCCGCATCCGTACATTGCTTTTTCATAGCCTTCGCCTGGGGTTTCGGGTCACGCCGATGTCTCCGGCAACCCGTGATCGTCTGCGCCAGCGCTTCCTGGAACGTCACGGCGATCTCGTGCCGATCGGCCCGCATGGGCGTGTAGGAACGCATGTGGAGCGACGTCCACGCGATCATGCCGGCCACCGCGCCGTGGACTATCTGTCGCGCACGACCGTTGCGTTGCCGGATGCGCTACCGGCGAGACTGGTGGCCTTCTACCTGCCACAGTTTCACCCCATCGCTGAAAATGACGCCTGGTGGGGTACCGGCTTCACGGAATGGCGCAATGTGGCACGGGCGTTGCCACAGTTTGAAGGACACATCCAACCGCGGCTCCCCGGGGAGCTCGGCTTCTATGACCTGCGGCTACCCGACACGATCCGCGCGCAGATCGAGCTTGCACGCAACTATGGTGTCGGCGCCTTCTGCAGTTATTTTTATTGGTTTGCGGGCAAGACGCTGCTTGAGGCGCCGTTGCGTACGTGGCTCGGCGATCCATCGTTGGACCTTCCCATCTGTCTTTGCTGGGCGAATGAAAACTGGTCGCGACGCTGGGATGGCCGCGCCGACCAGGTTCTGATCGCCCAGAAGCATAGCGAAGCAGACGATCTGGCTTTCATCAGGCATGTGGCTGAGTACATGCGCGATCCGCGCTACCTGCGGGTCGACGGCAAACCCATGCTGCTGGTCTACCGCCCGGGACTGTTACCCGATGCGCGCGCAACGGCGAATCGATGGCGCCAGTGGTGTCGCGAGCAAGATCTCGGCGAGATTCACCTCACCTACGTGCAGAGCTTCGACAATGTCGATCCGCGCGATATCGGCTTCGACGCAGCCGTATCTTTTCCGCCCAACAATACTGCGCAGAAGCCGGTTACCGCGCGTCGCCATCTGCTCAATCCCGACTACGCGGGGCAAGTTTACGACTGGCGAGAGCTCACCCGACCGCGCAATGACCCACCCTACCCTCTCTACCCGGCGGTCAATCCTGGCTGGGACAACGAGGCCAGACGCAGCGGCCAGGGGCGTACCTACGTGCACGAATCCCCCGCGGGCTATTTTCAATGGTTGCGCGAATCGATCGCGGTAGCGAAGCGGCGTACTCTCGACGCGCCGCTGGTCTTTATCAATGCATGGAACGAGTGGGCGGAAGGCGCGGTCCTCGAGCCCGATGCAGCGCGCGGCCACGCGTGGCTCGAAGCGACTCGCGCGGCACTGCTGCCACCGCTCGCATACCCGAAGCCCTGCGCCATCGTACATATCCAGTCTGTGGACTCCATCGAGCACGCCGTCTCCGCGCTTCACCAGTCCGGCATCGACTGGCGCATGATCGTGACCACCACTTACGAGCAGGAGACCGTGGTAAAAACGGAGCTTGCGCGCCTCGGCGCCACTGCCGAAGTCATCGCCTTTGCGAACGTCGGCCGCGACATGCTGCCCTTTCTGAAAGTCTCGGCACGACTGCTGCTCGACGGAACGGATATCGTGCTCAAGCTGGACACACGAAAGACCGGATCCCCACGAGGCGGCACTCCATGGCAAGGAGACCCGCTCTCCACCCTGACGGCACCTGCCCGCGCCGCACGGCTGCTCGCGACTCTTGGCGATGATAAGAGCCTGGGCGCGATCGCTCCGGATGGGCATGTGCTCGCATTTGCCGACTATCCCGGCACAAAGAGCGGCGAGGTCGAGAACCTGTGCGGACGCATGGGGTTGGGCCGTGTCGATGAACCTCGTTTCATTGCAGGCAGCATGTTCCTGGCTCGTATCGACGCCTTGCGTCCGCTCTTTGAGATGAACCTGTGCGATTGGGAATTCGAAGACAACCAGGCAAGCGATACGCTGGCAACTGCGATTGAGCGGATCGTCACCCTGGGGGTGGCACAACGTGGCTTGCGCACCGTCCAGGCGAATGAGTTGCTCAACGAGGCGCCCCTGCCCCATTGACCTACTCAAATCGGGGGCAATGAAACATCGTGAGGCGACGACATGAAACCTCCGCTTGCAGCGGCAAGCCCCAGCGGCTGATATGGCCCCCTATCGACACGACCGGCCCTCAAGCTCGCCCCAAGGGCCCGGGCCGAAGTCCGAGGGGACGGCTCAGCCACACTCACCAGCGGCCCAGACACCCCCATACGCGTTAGAATGGTGGGTCGCCGCCCCTTTTAAGCGAGGTCCTTGATGAAGATTCTGGTTGGTTACAAGCGCGTCGTGGACTACAACGTCCGCATCCAAGTGAAGCCGGACGGCACCGGCGTCGTTACCGATGGCGTGAAGCTCTCCGCCAATCCGTTCGACGATATCGCGCTCGAAGAAGCCCTGCGCCTGCGCGAAAAAGGCGTAGCCGAGGAAGTCATTGTCGTGGGTATTGGCCCTGCCGATCTCACGGCCCATTTGCGTAACGGCCTGGCCATGGGCGCCAACCGCGCCATTCATATCCAGACTGCCGAAACCGTCTCCCCGCTGACTGCCGCCCGCACCTTTCTCAAGCTGATTGAGAAAGAGCAGCCGGGGCTGGTGATCCTTGGCAAGCAGGCCATCGACGATGATGCCAACCAGACCGGCCAGATGCTCGCTGCACTATGGGACCGCCCCCAGGCCACCTTTGCCAGCAAGGTCGAGGTTGCCGGCGGCAAGGCCACGGTAACCCGTGAAGTCGACGCCGGCCTCGAAACCATCGAAGCCGACCTTCCCGCCGTGATCACCACCGATCTGCGCCTGAACGAGCCGCGCTTCATCAAATTGCCGGACATCATGAAAGCAAAGTCCAAGCCGATCGATGTGATCGAGCTCAGTGGGCTGGGCATCGATGCTGCCGACCATATCAAGACCACGCACTATGCCGCCCCGCCCAAGCGCAGCAAGGGCGTCATGGTGAAGGACGCCGCCGAACTCGTCGCGGCCCTCAAGCAGAAGGGCCTGCTGTAAGGCAGCCGACCGGAGAATCGACATGTCCAAGATCCTAGTTATCGCCGAACACCTGGACGGCAAGCTCAATGGCGCTACGGCACGGGCAGTAAGCGCCGCGATTGCCGTAAAACCGGAATCCATCGATGTCATCGTGCTGTCCGACGCACCCGATGCCATCGCCGCCGAAGCCGCGAAGATCGACGGCGTCAGCAAAGTACTGACGATCGCCCGCGCGGAGAATGCGCACGCCCTGGCTGCCGTTCTGGCCCCGCAGATCGCCAAGGCCGCTGCCAGCTACTCGCACGTATTCGCACCTTCGACCACCTTCGGCAAGGACCTCGCCCCGCGCGTGGCGGCCCTGCTGGGCGTGTCGCAGGTGAGCGACGTCATGGCCGTGGAAGGCGCGCACAGCTTCAAGCGCCCGATCTACGCGGGCAATGCCATTGTCACGGTGGAAGTGGATGCGGCCTCGCCCGTCGTCGCCACGATCCGTACGGCATCCTGGCCGGCCGCCGCCTCGAACGGTTCCGCACCGGTGCAGGCGCTGAGCATCGACGTCGCCCTACCCTCGCACACGCGCTTCGTGAACCTGCAACAGGGCAAGAGCGATCGCCCGGATCTGCAGGGCGCACCGAAGGTTGTCTCCGGCGGTCGCGGCGTAGGATCGAAGGAGAACTTCGACATCATCTACAAATTCGCGGACAAAATCGGTGCTGCCGTCGGTGCATCGCGCGCCGCCGTCGATGCCGGCTACTGCCCGAACGAGATGCAAGTCGGCCAGACCGGCAAGATCATTGCGCCGGAGCTCTATATCGCCGTGGGCATCTCGGGCGCCATTCAGCACCTGACCGGCATCAAGGACGCCGGCACGATCGTCGCCATCAACAAGGATGGCGAGGCGCCGATCTTCGAGATTGCCGATATCGGTCTGGTGGGCGATCTTTTTAAACTGATCCCCGAGCTTGAACAGGCACTGGGTTAAGACATCCAGCGGGCACTGTCTCCAGACAAAGTCAGTGCTCGCCATCTTCTCGATGCACGGCACGGCCAATAGCGCCAACCCGTTATGAAACGTCTCTGCGTGGGGCCGCCCAGGCCCCATCGGCGGCCACCAACACAACCATTCACGCGGCGCTTCATTGCAGCCCAACGCGGAAGGCCAAGGCCCATCAAAGCGGCAGGACACAGCGCCCCTCGTATACGTAAGCGGTAGCACGTCAATGAGCGCGACGGCCGCTGCTGTGCATCACCGCAGGCCTCTAGTACCATCGCAAGTTATTATTGGGCCCCTTACCCCAAGCCGCCCCACCGCAGCGCCCCAACTTGCGAGGGCAAGGCGGCGTGATACCGGCACCTGGTATCAAGAGGGGTTAGCAGCCATGACTTAAAGATGGAGAAGAGCTTGAGCCAGATTTTGGTAACCGGCGGTGCTGGGTTCCTTGGGTCCCATCTATGTGACCGCCTCATCGAAGCCGGGCACGATGTGCTGTGCGTGGACAACTTCTTCACCGGGTCGAAGGACAATATTCGCCACTTGATTGGCCGCTCATCGTTTGAGCTGGCTCGCCACGACGTCACCTTTCCGCTTTACGTCGAAGTAAAGCAGATTTACAACCTCGCATGCCCGGCATCGCCGGTTCATTACCAGCACGACCCTGTGCAGACGACCAAGACCAGTGTTCACGGGGCTATCAATATGCTGGGCCTGGCCAAACGCGTGCGCGCCAGAATTCTCCAGGCATCCACATCGGAAGTATACGGCGACCCCGAAGTCCACCCCCAGCCCGAATCCTACTGGGGCAGGACCAATCCCATCGGTATTCGCAGCTGCTATGACGAAGGCAAGCGTTGCGCGGAAACGTTGTTCTTCGACTATTGGCGCCAGCATCAACTGGAAATCAAGGTCATGCGTATCTTCAATACGTACGGTCCTCGCATGCACCCAAACGATGGGCGGGTCGTAAGCAACTTCATCGTTCAAGCCCTGAAGGGAGAGCCATTAACCATTTACGGGGATGGCACCCAGACGCGCAGCTTTTGCTATGTCGATGACCTCATCGACGGGATGCAGCGCCTCATGGCAAGCGATGCCGCCATCACAGGCCCCATCAACATCGGCAACCCCGGTGAATTTACGATGCTGGAACTGGCCGAAAAGGTCATTTCTCTCGTGGGTGGCTCTTCGCGCATTAAATACATGCCGCTACCCAGCGATGATCCTAAGCAGCGGCAACCAGACATCTCACAAGCGAAAGAAAAACTTGGATGGACACCCAAGGTTTCCCTGGATGACGGACTGAAAGAGACCGTCGCTTATTTCCGTCACCGACTCCAGGGATGACTGGCATGACGCCGCCAAAATTAATCGTGGTAACGCCCGTATTTGAAGATACCGAGGCTTCGACGATTCTGTTTTCAGAGCTATCCGCGGCTTGCGGCAAGAATATCCACGTCGTTGCTGTCGATGATGGCTCGGTCAGGCAACCGCTTTCACTCGATGGGCTGCATGCCGCAAACATATCCGGCACGGTACTGCGGCTGAAGCGCAATGTGGGACATCAACGCGCCATCGCAGCTGGACTCGGGTATGTCTCGGACCGCTTCGATACCGTTGAGCGCGTTGTGGTCATGGACTCCGATGGCGAGGATCTTCCGGAAACCATCGCAAATCTGCTTGCCGAACTTGACAATAACGAAACCGACGTTGTCGTCGCCCAGCGGAAAAGCCGCGTTGAAACCCTGAAGTTCAAAGCGTTCTATGCCATCTACAAGTGGCTGTTTAGCCTGCTGACCGGTCGAAAAATCAGTTTCGGCAATTTCATGGCCATGAATGACCTTGGCCTGCGCCGCCTTAGTTCAATGGGCGAACTTGGAACACACGTAGCGGGCACTGTGCTTGTTTCGCGGCTCCGTTGGCGCACTTGCTTGCTAGACAGAGGTCCTCGCTACGCAGGCCAGAGCAAGATGAATTTTGTGGGCCTCGCCTTGCATGGCTTTAAAGGCCTGATGATTTTTGCTGAAGACGTACTGGTTCGCGTAGGTATCGCTTGCGCGCTTGTTGCCGGGCTTTCTCTACTGGGCAGTGCCGCAGCTATTGCGTTGAAGGCGTTCGGCTATGCGACCCCAGGCTGGTTCTCTGTCGCACTGGGTCTGCTCTTGCTCGTGTTTTTGCAAACGGGTGCGATCACTCTGATGACGCTCATGCTTACGGGTATCGCAAGAGGCGCGGCCGTATTGCCTCTGGATTATAAGCTGCTCATCGATCGCGTACTCCAGACCGACAACAAGGTCGATCATGGCTAACGTCCTCGGCTACCAGCCGATACGTTACGTTCTCAACGGAATTGTAGCGACATGCGCCCACTACACGGTCCTGAGCACATGTCTCCACGTCTTTCATTTGCCGTCAGCCGGCCTCGCAAACTTCATTGCTGCAACGATAGGCATCAGCGTGTCGTTCCTTGGGAATCGGTACTTTGTTTTCCCGGGAACAAGCGAATCCATGTGGCATCAATTGGCCAGGTTCGGTGTGCTGTATGCGGCACTCGCGCTCATGCAGGGAGCCGTCATGTTCGCCTGGACCGATGCCGCCGGCCTCGACTATCGAGCCGGCTTTGTTTTAGGCACATTTCTGCAGATGGTATGCAGCTATTTTGGAGGTAAACATTGGGTATTCAAGCGATAAAAATCTCTCGCATCGCCGCGGCTACCGCCCTGTTTACCGTTCTTCTCTTGGCGATCTATATCATCCACTCACTTTATTTCAAGGTGAACGTGGTTTTTTATAGCGCCATCATAGACGCATTCCTGGCGACCGCACTTTGTGGAGTATTGCTATATGCACTCCCTTGGTTCCGGGTTCTTGGCCCAATAGAGAAATTTCAGCTGCTAGCCATCTGGCTGTTACTTGGCTACGGCTATGCTATTTCGGTACCCACCGTACTCGATCGTTCACTCTCCTTTTATATTCTTGAAAAACTGGATCAACGCGGCGGCGGCATCCGCGAAGAAGCTTTCGAGGATATTTTCACCAAGGAATATGTAAAGGAACATCATCTTGTTGAAGTCCGGCTGACCGAACAGATCGAATCAGGGACCGTATTGATCAACAACGGATGCGTAATGTTGACCGATAAAGGGCGCAGGCTTGCTCACCTTAGCCGCCTTTTCCGTAACACGCTGCTGCCCAAGCACCGGCTTTTGATGGGCAAGTACTCCGATGCCCTCACCGATCCATTTAGAAATAGCACAAATGACGTGAACTACAAATGTCAATGACAGGGCGCATTTTAAGTGGCGCGCAAGCAATTTCGACGGGCCTTGCCTAAATTTTCTTAGACCCATCCGAATACCGAAGACTTCGAACAGGTATCGGGAAATTTTTCCACGGATATGGAAATACATTTCAAATCCATGCCCTGGAACTAACTAAATGCTGTCGGACAAAGAATGAAAATTACAATTATCGGAACCGGATATGTAGGCCTTGTCACGGGAGCCTGCCTCGCGGAGATGGGCAACGAGGTACTTTGCTTCGACGTCGATGCCAAAAAAATTCAGATACTCGAGGAAGGTGGCGTACCTATCCACGAGCCCGGCCTTGATAAAGTCATTGCCGCGAACATTGCGGCCGGCCGCCTGCATTTCACAACGGATGCAGAGAAGGCTGTGAGCTTTGGAACCGCGCAATTTATCGCTGTTGGAACGCCTCCTGACGAGGATGGCTCCGCCGATCTGTCCTATGTCCTCGAAGCGGCCAGGAATATCGGCCGGCTTATGACCGACTACAAGCTGATCATCGACAAGAGTACCGTTCCGGTTGGAACCGCGGATCAAGTTCATGCAGCGGTAGCCGATGAGCTCGCAAAGCGGAATGTGGACATCAAGTACTCCGTCGTTTCCAACCCTGAATTCCTGAAGGAAGGTTCGGCGATTGAGGATTTCATGAGACCCGACCGCATCGTCGTAGGTGCATCGGACGATCGCAGCATCGGGCTGATGAAATCCCTCTACGCCCCATTTCAACGCAATCACGACAAGCTCGTGATCATGGATGTGCGCTCGGCAGAGCTTACGAAATATGCCGCCAATGCGATGCTGGCCACCCGTATCTCTTTCATGAACGAGCTTGCTCTTCTTGCCGAAAAGCTAGGTGCCGATATCGAGCTGGTACGCCATGGCATCGGCTCCGATCCGCGTATCGGTTACCACTTCCTTTATGCCGGGTGCGGATACGGCGGCTCTTGCTTTCCCAAAGATGTCAAAGCTTTGATCAAGATCGGAGAAGAGGTAGGTCAGCAGCTTGAGGTACTCAAGTCCGTCGAGAGCGCCAACGAAACACAGAAGCGCGTGCTCGCAAAAAAGGTGTGCAAGCGTTTTGGCGACGACTTGACCGGAATCCACCTGGCCATTTGGGGATTAGCCTTTAAACCGGACACTGACGATATGCGCGAAGCTACCAGCAGAGTGCTCATTTCCGAGCTGCTGGCAAAGGGGGCATCTGTCGCGGCCTATGATCCCGTCGCAGCCTCCGAGGCAAAGAGGATTTACGAAGGCACGCCTGGTCTTTTGCTGGCGAGCAACGCTGGCGATGCGCTTCACAATGCCGACGCACTGATAGTCGTAACCGAATGGAAAGAGTTTCGCAGCCCCGACTTCTCGGAACTCAAAACCAAGCTCAAGCAACCGGTGATTTTCGATGGCCGGAACCTCTATGACCCTGCAGCCTTACGGGAACTAGGCTTCGAAATCCATTCGATCGGCCGGTAGGCTCAGCCGCCCGAAGGCCAAGATTCCGCCAAATACTTCCTGATGCCAGCTCCGACTTTGAGATACTTCCCATGAACATTCACGCTCATCGCACGAGATGGTCAAACTTTAAGAATTTCATATGGCCGGCCGGCCTGCTCGGCCTGGGCTTCGTCCTCATTACGCTTCATCAGTCTGATTACTTTCGGGCAATTCCGGGCGATCTCGCTGATGCAAGGTTCAACAATATTATTCTTGAACACCTGTATCGCTGGGTCAGCGGGAAGGACACCAGCCTCTGGAGCCCGGGCTTCTTTTACCCTTATGAGGGGACTCTCGCGTTCAGCGACAATCACTTCGGCACAGGTGCCATTTATATTCTCCTGCGCCTTGTCGGGCTGAGTCCGGAGACGGCTTACAACGGATGGTATAGCTTCGCAGCCCCACTCAATTATCTGTGCTGCTACTACGCATTCAGGAAGATGCGACTGACCGTCGGCGGAAGCGCGATAGGAGCTTTCGTATTCACCTTCGCCATGTGCGTAAGCGCACAGTTCTCACACAGCCAACTTTTGTACCGATTCGCGATACCGCTAGCGATGCTGGCGTGGCATCAACTGGTCGAGACCATGCGCATCCGATATCTTGCGCTACTCGCCTTTTGGATCACCGTTCAGTTCTATTGTTCGATCTACCTCGGCTATTTCCTTCTGCTTTTGCTGGCGACTTGTCTCATCGCCGAACTCGTCCTTCGCCCACGTGAAGGCACCGCCAAGCCCCATACAGCTCTTATCACGTGCGTAATCAATGGTGTCAGGCAAAGAAATGTCACGGCAGCTATCGTAATTGTCGCCTGCGCCATCGCGCTTGCCGCGCTCTTCTACCCCTACCTTCATTATTCCCACCTTTATGGATTTACCAGGGATTATGCAGAAACTCGCACCATGCTCCCCCGCCCGAAAAGCTACTTGCTTGCGGACGGGTCGCTTCTGTGGGGTTCGCTGAGCTTACACGTTGCGAACATACCCATGCGCTGGGAGCAGCAGATGTTCTTTGGAGCATCCGCCATATTGCTGTCCATAACTGGTTTGGTGTTCACCACTGACCGACGTGGACGCATTGCATTCGCAAGCCTGATGCTGCTCATTATTTTGACCCTGTGTGTAGGCCGCCACGAACGAAGCATCTATGCACTGATCTATCACCTGCCGTTGGCCAACGCCGTTCGTGCGGTGTCGCGAATCTGCCTGGTCATGATTTTTCCGGTAGCGCTCATGGCGTCCATTGGCTTTGACTTTCTGACCCAGTCTCGCAAGCAACGCCCCATAAAAATCATCGGCTCAATAGCGTTGACCATTCTGATGCTAGCGGAGTACTCCACCTACTCCACGATCAGCGTGCCACTGGAGGAAATCAATACGCGCCTGACCAACCTGATATCGCGCGCGCCAAAACAAACACCTGCCGATGCGATCCTGTATCTCCCCCCCGTCCCAGAAGAGCGGCAATTTCTGAATGAACTTGACGGCATGCTCCTTGGCCAAACGTTCAATCGCGACACCCTCAATGGATACTCCGGGAACTGGCCCGTCGGCTACAGCCAGTTTGATCCCGATTTCTGCGATGTTGTAAACAATCGCATCTCTGGTTACGCCGCGCTCGCCGGCTTGCAGTACAGCGCCTACAAGGCGTTAGTCGATCGAGTCGTGGTTGTCGGAAACGACACAAAGTGCGAGGCGTGGCCGTCGCTTTCGGGGCGCACGCACTTCCGCGGAAAGGTATCGAGTGACCTGATACGTGCGCTGACCTTGGAAGTTAAGGACTCCGCAGTAAAGAATGGAAAACTGCTCGTAACGTTGCGGGTTACAAACCACTCTTCAGAAGTGCTGCCTTCTGTCTCGGACGACTACAGGCCCGTTCGCTTTTCTTGGCGATTCGCCGCTCTGGGTTCGAGCCCCGCCGCCACTGATGGATGGACACCAAGGAAGGACATGATGGCTGACGTTCGCCCAGGTGAAAGCCACGACTTCCGCCTTCTGATCGATCTACCGCGAGAAAAAGGCCAATACCATCTAGAGGTAAACATGGTCCAGGAGACGCTTACCTGGTTCAACCAGGCAGGCATGCCTATCGGCAGAGGAAACGATCTTATCGACATCGATGCCGACGGCAAGCCAACCATCGAACACTGAAGCTTCGGAGTGGCCAGTATTCGAAAGGCCTGCCTGGCCAGTGGAAGCCAAAAGGTCGCCCGGAAAGGGCGACCTCGTGTTAGCGGGGAGACAGGAACACGTATCTTTGCAGAGGATCTTCCAAAGAACGATCGGTTCCTCGAATGACCCAGCCAGTCGCCATACGCTCAAGCCAATCCAGCGTCATCGACGTATCACCATAAGTCACATCCCCATCAATTGCCTCGCGCTTGTGAGGGCAAAAGGCAAATCCTGAAAGGTGATGCTTCTCCAGCAGCTCCGCCTTCGCGGAAGGCGAGGTATGCGTATCGTGCTGCCAGTATTCTTCCGGACGAATAGTAATAGTCAAAACGCCGTCAGGTTTGATGCATTTACGGATCGCCCCTAGCGCAGCCAAGGTAGCGCGCTCAGACAAATGCGTAAAAACCGAGAAAGCGTAGACCAGATCGAATTTCACATCCCCTACCGGCAAGGAATCCGGCAAATAATCCGATTGCAAGAAGTTCTGCGTAAGACCATCTGCTTGGCAGATTTCAATGGATCTCTCCCAGGGATCCAATCCATAAAACGAATCCTCCCTCACAAAGGCGTACATCAGGCGCGCAATGCGACCATAACCGCAGCCATAATCAAGGATCTTCGCCTCATCCAACGGGCGACCGGTCAAGCGGTTGTAGTTGTAGCTGAGCGACCGTACAAAATTGAGGGTTTGTTTCAGCAAAGGAATGCCGGCATTGCCAGTCCAATCCCGCTGCACCTGATCGGATGCCATCTTCGGCAAAATTTTGGATAAGCGCGGGAAGCGATTGTTCGGCAGGGAAAGCAAGAACTCGCCAAAATCATCCAAGCCAAGCGTGCTCAGTCGCGCCATCACTTCGCCCCTGTCCTGCAACGAATGATCGGACTCTAATTGAGAGATATAATTTACTGCGTAGTTAAGCATCGAGCCACCCTTTATTATTTCCCGAAAACCTTAAAAAGCCGCCGCAATCGTGGCACAGAGGTGCTCGATCGAAAAGTGCCGACAGTTCTTGGCTAACTGCAAAGCATCCGTGGCCGATTCAAATGACGAGCGAATCTTCCGCCGTCATTGCTGCCGAGCGTGGCACGATACGTTGCGCGATAAGTGAGCCAGGCGGCACCGTTCGCTGCGAACGAAGAGCATCGACGATGCTTGCGCAAACTCATTCAACCGTTCCTTGGGCGTGGCGGGAGCCGTCATGACCAATTTTTCGTTATTGAAACCGATGCGGGCGCAGCGACATTCTCTACCGACGCGATCAAGCAACATCATTACACCGAGACCTTCTCTGCTACGCGGAGCCCCGGCGAGGCACAACCACATAGGCCATCGCCAGACGCGCGACACATCAGGAAATTGAAGCCCGCCCTTCATCCATGGACCTTTCTCTCGCATGGTTCGTGAGCCGGAAAAATGAACAAAATCTGTCCGGTCTGTCGATGTTTAGCGGGAGCGCCCCAAAACTGCGGCCATGCTCATCGATGGATATTCCTGAGAATCGCTGTCGCCTGCGGGGTATCCAGGCATTCGCCGACCGAACGGCAGCGCCCCGCCGCCCCGCAATCGTAATTGCAAATGAATTGTCAAGACCGCGTCGCAGGTCCCCATCCTGCCATCCCCGCCTCGCGGCTGGTAAAGTAATAGGCTTGTCACCTCAGCGATGGGGGAAAGCCGTGCCCGCGCAGGAATCCTTGTGAAATCAATGCCAATGCCCGTTTCGATCAAGCGGGATCCGGCCAGCCTCTTGGTCACGAATCGTCCGGGCTGGGTGTATCGGGACTTGGCTCAGACAGGGGCTTTTGCTGCCGTCGGCGCTGACCTGTTCCACTCTGCGACGAACCTCGCTGCCCCTCTTCTGGCGTTTGTTATCGCCAAAGGCACATTTTCGTCCTGGACCATTATTTTTCTTCCTTTGGTATTTATTCTTTTGCGCCTCTTAGTATTAAGACCTCCCCGCTTTGTATCGGTACCGCCACGGCTGACACATTGGGGCGCCTTGCACGCGATCTCCGTCCCTGGCCATGCCTTGCCTGCATTCGGGTAGACAACGTGACCAAAGCTTCGACTTTCACTTCTCTCGCGCGCCATCGAGCCAGCCCCAGAGCCATGCTGGGACATGCCCGACACAATCGCGCGTTGATCATGTCGTTGATCCGTCGCGATATCGCCAGCCGATATCGCGGTTCGGTGCTGGGTATGCTGTGGTCGGTACTCAATCCTTTGTTGATGCTGGCTATTTATACCTTCGTTTTCAGCCAGGTCTTCAAGATGCGTTGGGGTGGCGCCTCCGACCCTTCCGAATTCGCTCTCATGCTGTTCGCGGGAATGCTGGTCTTTAGCTTCTTCTCAGAAGCCGTCAGTCGAGCGCCCGGACTGATTACGGGAACGCCGAACCTGGTGAAGAAGATCGTCTTTCCCATTGAAATCCAGGCCTACGTCGTTATCGGCTCGGCCCTGTTCCAGAGTCTGGTCAGCCTGATCGTGCTGCTCGGCGCGCATCTCCTGATGAAGGGCATACCTCCGGCCACAGCCATGCTCATTCCTGTGGTCTTCGTTCCGCTAAGCCTGATGTGCCTGGGCCTGGTTTGGCTGTTGTCGGCGCTCGGCGTCTACCTGCGCGATATCGGTCAGCTGGTCGGGCACATTGTCATGATGACCATGTTTCTCTCGCCCCTCTTTTATCCAGAGAGCGCAGTCCCCGAACGTTTTCGCATCTTCATCGACATAAACCCGCTGGCCATACTCATCGGCCAGTCGCGCAAGGTGCTTATTCTGGGTGAGTGGCCCGATTGGGCCACCCTGGGCTGGTTCACACTGTTCGCCTTCGCTTTCGCCAGCTTGGGCTTTTGGTGGTTCCAGCGTACAAGGAGGGGATTCGCCGATGTCCTCTGAAATCGCCATCAGCGTCCGCGACGTCAGCAAGATCTACAATATTTATGAAAGTCCGATGCACCGCCTCGTGCAATCGGTCTACCCGCGCGCTGCTGCGGTCGTCGACCGGGTCGGCGCGCGGCGCCTTGCCGGTTCGCTGCGTGAACGCAGGGGCTTTCGCGAGTTCCATGCGCTGGACAATGTCAGCTTCGAACTGCGCCGCGGCGAGACGGTCGGCATCGTAGGCCGCAATGGCTCAGGCAAGTCGACCTTATTGCAGATGATCGCAGGCACGCTCGCACCCACATCGGGTGAGATTGTGGTGGCGGGGCGTGTCGCGGCCCTGCTCGAGCTGGGCTCCGGGTTCAATCCCGACTTCACCGGCCTGGAGAATATCCGGCTCAACGCTGCCGTACTGGGCCTGACGGCGAACGAGATCGATAGCCGGATGGATGCCATCCTGGCGTTCGCGGATATCGGGGACTTCGTCAAGCGCCCAGTCAAGACCTATTCCAGCGGCATGGTCGTTCGTCTCGCCTTCGCGGTGCAGGCGCAGGTCGAACCGGACGTGCTAATTGTCGACGAGGCGCTTTCGGTTGGCGACGCGAAGTTTCAATCGAAATGTTTCGCACGCCTGCATACATTGAAATCGAACGGCACCTCGATTCTCTTTGTGTCGCATTCGACCGAGCAAATCGTCACTCATTGCGATCGCGCGATCCTTCTTCACGATGGGCGCGTCCACCAGGATGGCATACCGAAAGATGTGGTCCATACCTATCTGGATCTGCTGTTCGGTAAGACCCGAACCTTGAAGGCCTCCTCCGCAGGCGAGAGCGAGGCCGATGGCGCGAACACCGCCACCGAAGCGATCGACGCAAAGGTGGACGGCGTCTTCGAACAACGCGCGAACTACAACCCATACGAGTATCGCTGGGGCGACAGGGCGGCGGAGATCACGGATTTCAGACTTACCTCGCCTGACAGCCAGGAGCCGGGCAGCGTCGAAAGCGGCACTCCGCTGCGACTGGCTGTCAACGTCCGGTTCAACAAATCGCTGCAACGCCCGATTTTCGGACTGACCATCAAGACCAAGGATGGCGTCACCGTCTATGGCACGAATACCGAACTGGCGGAAACTAATCTACCGAGCGATATAGGGCGAGAGGGCACACAAGTGCGTGTCGTTTTCGATCTGGAAACTCGACTTGGCCCCGGCGACTACTTCTTGTCCCTTGGCGTAGCGAGCCATAACGGCGAAGAGGTCGTCCCGCACGACCGTCGTTACGACTCCATCCACCTTAATGTCCACGGAAAAGGATTTTTCGGTCTCACCATGCTCGACGTTCGCATCGATGCCCAGGAGCTTCCCCAATGATCGTCTCGCCCACGTTTGCACGACGTCTGCTGGCCGATGCCGGTTACACCATGCACGCCGAACATCGCGTATGGGCACGCGAAGTTCAAGAAACCGCTCCTTTCCAATACTCCGACGGCGATGAAGTCGAGCAACGCATCGCCGCGGCTATCGAGTCCTCTGACGATCGTTCTGTTCATTCGCCCGAGCTCCGCAAACACCAGACGGACTGGCCATCGATCTACCACTTGAGCGCCGCTCGCGCGAACCTCGTTCGCCCTCTGGCTCCTATGCTCAAAGGCGCGAGTGTGCTGGAGATCGGCGCCGGCTGTGGCGCCATCACCCGCTATCTTGGTGAAGCCGGAGCGCGCGTAGTCGCGTTGGAAGGCAGTGCCCGACGCGCTTCGATCGCAGCCTTGCGTTGCGCGGACCTTGCGGAAGTCGAAGTGTTGCATGAGCGATTCGACGCGTTCGAGCCTGCGACACGCTTTGACGTGGTTACGCTCATCGGGGTGCTCGAATATTCGCGCATGTATACCGGTGGTGCCGACCCCATCCAGGAAACACTGAAACGAGCCCACAAGCTGCTGACCGACGATGGCGTCCTCGTCATCGCGATCGAGAATCAGTTAGGTCTGAAGTATTTCGCGGGCATGCCGGAAGATCACATCGGCCGAGCCATGGCCGGCATCCAGGACGAATATACCGACCACAGCGTGGTCACGTTCGGCAAGGTCGAGCTGGAACAACGTCTGGACCAGGCGGGTTACGTCAGGAGCGAATTTGCCCTGCCCTTTCCCGACTACAAGCTGCCGCAGAACGTGGTTCTTCCCGCCGGGCTGGATGACAGCCGGTTCGATGCCACGACGCTGGGAGCGCAAGCCGCACGCGCCGATCGTCAATTGCGATCCGGGACGTTGTTCTCGATGAGCCGCGCGTTCGGCGTATTGGGCCGCAACGACCTGCTGGCCGACATGGCCAACTCATTCCTCATCTTGGCGCGCAAGAGCCATTCTTCTCCGACATTCGCAACGATCGCGCCAAACGTGTTGGCCGAGCAGTTTGCCGTGGAACGCGATGCGGCGTTCATCAAGGGAGCACGCTTCCGCGCGCAAGCAGACGGTATTGCCGTCGAACGCTACCCCTTAAGTCCGATCCACAGGAACCCGTCGCGACTACTCGGTCACGTCATTGAAGATGAGCCGTATATCGAAGGCCGTCGCTGGGCCGACGCACTCGATCGAATTGTCACTCGCAACGGCTGGACACTTGACGAGGTGGCTCACTGGTTCCAGACCTGGCTTGAGGCACTTCGGGTGTTCCATGAGACAGACGAGCCTATTACCGCGGAAACCTTGATGCCGGGCACATCTTTCGATGCCATGCCGGGAAATCTCATCGTCAAAGACGAGACGACGCATTTTTTCGATCTCGAATGGTCACTCCACGCGCCCATCACCGTGGGATACCTTGCATTCCGTGCGCTAAAACTGTCGCTCGGCCAGCTCACCGCCGTAAGCATGCCGCAGGATCCTTCCTTACTGCATACGGACACCCTCATTCGTGTCGTCATGCGTCGCGCAGGCCTGATCGTAACGTCGACCAACATCAGACACTACCTGGACACTGAGGCGGCATTTGTAGCCGAAGTGCAAGGCCGTCTGGACGTCGATCTGCCTTACGACTCTTATCGGGAAGATAGTCTCGGGGTCCTGCCGGATATCACACTATTGCTGCAGCAACACGCGGATGCAACCGCAAATGCCATGCGGGACGCAGCAACACTTGCCTTCCAGCAACGTGACCAGCAGGAAGAAAGGGATGCCCGCGCGCAGCATGAAGCGAATGTCCTCATCGAACGCGTGCATACACTGGAAGCACTGCTGGACGAGACCCAGAACAGCGGTGTCGCTCTCCGAAACGAAGCCACTTCGCTACGCTCGGATTTGCAAGGCCGCGTCGAGGCGCTGCGGGCTGAAAACCGTGAACTTTCGGCAGCGGTTGACGCCCATCGCAGCGAGGTCCTGCTGATGAAGCACTCCCTGAGCTGGCGTCTTACCGGGCCTCTACGTCGCGCAAATCGTGTAGCGGGCCGCCTGCGTGGAGGTCTGCGCCGCCGCCTCGCCTCAAGCGCGCGGCGTATCTATCAGGCTGCCCCCATCAGCTACCGTCAAAAGCGGACCATCAAGGGAATCCTGTTCCGCGCAGGCGGGCCGCTTTTGCGCAAAACAAGTGCATACCAGCGCTGGGATGCCGAGCGTCGCGCCGCACATCCTGTTGTTCCGTTCACCACGTCATATGGCGCAAGCCAGCACTCGGGCAACGACGCCATCCTCGCCAACCCGTTGTGGCAGGCCGACGGCATCCGCGAATGGGCGGAGTACGCCGGCGTGCGCCAGCGCATCGAAGCAGGCTTCACCGAGATTCGTCGAACCAGGCAGGCCAAGCAGTTGGCGCACCTGGATTTCAGCAAGATGGACCCGCGCAAGGTCGCCGCCGACATTCGGCTGCCGGCCGTCGATGTGCCGCGCGTCACGATTCTTGTCCCAATCTACAACCACCTTTCGACCACGCTCGAGTGTCTCGCGTCGATCGCATCCGCTACCAATATGGGCGGTATAACGTTCGAGGTACTCGTCGCCAACGATGCGTCGACGGATGAAAGCGCCGACGTGCTGGGAGGCATTGCCAACCTGCGAGTGTTTAATCAGCCCAAGAACCTGGGTTTTCTGCTCAACTGCAACACGGCGGCCAAGCAGGCGCGCGGCGAGTTTCTCGTGCTGCTGAATAACGATGTCCAGGTAACGCAAGGCTGGCTGGACACACTCATTGCGACCCTCCAAAGCGACCCGCGTATTGGCGCAGTCGGCCCGCGAATCGTCTATCCCAATGGCTGGCTCCAGGAGGCAGGCATCCGACTCCATCGTGACGGATCGGCCGAAATGCTGGGACTCAACGATCAGGCCGACCTGCCGCGCTACGCGTTTACCCGTGATGTCGACTATTGCAGTGGCGCCTGCCTCGTCTTGCGCCGCGCCGATTTCGAGCGGCTCGGCGGCTTCGATGAGGGCTTCGCACCCGCCTATTGCGAGGACTCCGATCTTTGCATGCGGTTGCGCGATGAAGGTCGTCGTATCGTGTACTGCGCGGAAGCTGAAGTGATCCACCAACTGAGTACGACATCGGACGCCATGCCGAGCGACTACAAACTCAGTTGCGTCGCCCGCAATCTCGACCGCTTCGCGGACAAATGGCGCGAGCGACTCGATGCCATGAACGAGGTGCGGACTATTGCGTTCTATCTGCCGCAATTCCACCCTATTGCGGAAAACGACGTGTGGTGGGGAGCCGGCTTCACCGAATGGACGAACGTTTCCAAAGCGCGCCCCAACTTCGTCGGTCACTACCAGCCACGGCTGCCATCCGACCTTGGCTACTATGACCTGCGCCTCTCGGAAGTGATGGAGAAGCAGGCGGAGCTGGCGCGCCGCTATGGCATCGGCGGCTTCTGCTACTACTACTACTGGTTCGCCGGCCATCGCCTGTTGGAACGGCCGATCGAACAAATGTTGGAAACCGGGCGCCCGGATTTTCCGTTCTGCCTTTGCTGGGCGAACGAAAACTGGACTCGTCGCTGGGATGGCCAGGAGAACGAAATCCTCATGGCGCAGAAGCATTCGGACGAGGACGACCTCGCGGTCATTCACGACCTGATGCGTTATTTCCGTAGCCCCAACTACATCCGGATCAACGGCAAGCCCCTGATCCTCGTGTACCGCATCACGCTATTCCCCGACTTTGCACGCACCGCGCGTATCTGGCGCGAGGAATGCCGTCGTGCAGGCATCGGCGAGATCTACATAACCCAGGTGGAGTCGTTCGAGCTCGTCGCTGCCGGGCACAACCCGCAAGACATGGGTTGCGACGCCGCGGTGGAATTCCCGCCGCAGGGCATGGCGAACCCAATCACGGTGGACTCGCCCCTGCTGAACCCGGATTTCAAGGGAACGGTGGCCGACTATCGCGATATCGCCGTGCGCTACGCCACTCGCGAATTGCCTGCCTACAAACGCTTTATGGGCGTCATGCCGGGCTGGGACAACACCGCGCGCAGGCAGGACAACAGCTTTAGCTTTAGCAACGCGTCTCCTGGCGCCTTTCAGGCATGGATGGAAGCCACGGTCACGCGAACCAAGCAGCAGTTCAGTGGCGATGAACGTCTGGTATTCATCAATGCCTGGAACGAATGGGCCGAAGGCGCCTATCTCGAACCGGACCGCCGCTTTGGCCATACGTTCCTCGAGGCGCATCGCAATGCGCTGGACGCGGACTACCTTTCGCGCAAAGACAAGTATTCACTAGGCTGAGCGAAACATGGATACCCAAGAAATTGTCCTCGTCGGGCACCCATACGCAGCTATAGGATGCGGCGAAAGCCTGCGCTGCTCTTACCGTGCGCTTCGCTCCGTTGCGCTTCGACCGGGATTGCTTGACGTCTACGGGCTGAATCAGCCCGAGGAAGATGCTGCGCGCGAGTTCGGCCCTGCCATGACCAAGCGCCTGGGGCATATAAACGTGTTCCACCTCAATGCCGATGAGGTGGATGGTTCCTTGGCGACCATGACCTCGGCGGATCTGTCGCGCGGATACAACATTCTGTACCCGAATTGGGAGCTGTCGAAATTTCCCAACGAATGGATCCCCCACCTCGAACGTTTCGACGAAGTGTGGGCACCGTCGCAGTTCATTGCCGACTCCCTCGAAGGGCGCCTGTCCAAGCCATTGCATCACATGCCCGTCAGCTGCGAAGTGGACCTTAGCTCGCTGTTGTCGCGGCGCTATTTCGGCATTCCCGAGAGCGCTTATACCTTCCTGTTCTTCTTCGACTTTCGCTCATACGCCACGCGCAAGAACCCGCAAGCGGTCGTAGCGGCTTTTCGGCGCCTGATGGCAGCGCGTCCAACCGCGGATTGCGCACTCGTCGTAAAAGTGAACGGCAGCGATCGCGACCCGGAAAGCATGGCGCGCCTGCGCAATGAAGTGGCCATGTTCCATGACCGGGTCATCCTGATAGACCGGACGATCACAGACAACGAAGTCAAGAATCTGATCCGGGTCTGCGACAGCTTTGTCTCGCTTCACCGCTCCGAAGGCTTCGGCCGCGGGCTTGCGGAAGCCATGTACCTGGAGAAGCCACTCATCGCCACCGCTTACTCGGGCAACATGGACTTCATGGATGCACAGTCGGCGCTCCTTGTGGATTTCCAGCTGATCCCCGTGCAGGACGGCGAGTACCCAAAGCACGATGGGCAGGTATGGGCGGATGCCGACGTTGAACAAGCCGCGCAGCACATGATCAGGCTGGTTGATGACCCCGCCGAAGGACGCGCCATCGGTAAGCGCGCGGGCCGCATGGTACGCGGCACCGTCGGATACAGGCACGTCGGCATGTCCTATCGCCGCCGGTTCGACGAGATCCGGCAACTTGTCGCTAGCCGATAAAGAAAAAGGCCGCTGGCGTGTTATCGCCAGCGGCCCTTGCGGGAACGGTATCGCGTCAGGCCGATAGGCGGCGCAGGTCGGCGTCGACCATCATCGCAACGAGTTCCTCGATAGGCGTGTGCGGCACCCATCCGAGCTTGGCCTTGGCCTTGGCGGGGTTACCGAGCAACACATCCACTTCCGCGGGGCGCATGAACTTCGGATCGATCACGAGGTAGTCCTCGTAGTTCAGACCGACATGTGCGAAAGCCAGTTTGCACATATCGCGAACGCTGACCGTGATGCCCGTAGCCACAACGTAGTCGTCAGGCGACGGCTGCTGCGTCATCAGCCACATCGCTTCGACGTAATCACCCGCGAAACCCCAGTCACGTTTGCTGTCGATGTTGCCAAGGCGGAGCTCCTTCTGCTTGCCCAGCTTGATCGATGCCACTGCATGCGTCACTTTGCGCGTGACGAACTCGATGCCACGCAGCGGCGATTCATGGTTGAACAGAATCCCGCTGGATGCGTGCATCCCATGACTTTCGCGGTAGTTGACCGTGGCCCAATGAGCCATGACCTTGGCCACACCGTACGGGCTGCGCGGATAGAAGGGCGTATTCTCGTCCTGGCGATCGGCCTGGATCAGGCCGAACATCTCGCTCGTCGACGCCTGGTAGTAATGCGCCTCGCGATTGACGATGCGCACCGCCTCGAGCATGCGTATCGCACCGGTGCCGTCGACATCGGCCGTGAGCAGCGGCTGCTGCCACGACGTACCCACAAAGCTTTGCGCACCCAGGTTATAAACCTCATCGGCCCGCGAAGTCTCCATCGCACGAATCAGCGACGAAAGATCGGCCAGATCGCCATCGATCATGTGGACGCCATCGAGGATTCCCAGTTCACGCAGACGCCACGATGTATCGGTGCTTCGGCGCGGAGCCAGGCCGTAGACTTCATAACCTTTGCCGAGCAGCAACCGCGCAAGGTATGCGCCATCCTGACCGGTAATACCGGTAATCAGCGCGGATCGGGTGGTATTGCTCATGCTCGGCCTCTCGCATCAAGAAGTACATCATTCAAAGTTTTCTTGATGGGAATACGGGATTCCCATCCAGTGTGTTCGCGCAGCAACGCGGCATTGGCCACCATGCGCCGCTGTTCAGCGGGCCGCATCCTTGCCGGGTCCTGCTCCAGGGTCACTTGGACACCTGCCAGTTCGCACATCATTTCGATAAGCGTACGCATCCGATATTCATGCCCGCTACCGATGACGTATGTGCAGCCCGCAACGCCCTTGTCCAGCAGCGCCTCATAGGCAGCCACGACGTCACGGACGTCGGTGAAATCGCGGGTGGTGTCGATGTCGCCAGTGCGAATCACCGGACCGGCACCACGCTCGACCGCCACCACCTGGGATGCGAACGAGGGAACCGCGAAATGCACCGCTTGCCCAGGGCCTATATGATTGAACGGCCTGGCCACCATCGCGTCCATGCCGTAGGTTCGATGCCACATCAGCACCAACTGCTCGGCCGCCACCTTGGATACCGCGTACGGGTTTCGAGGCTCCGGCAAACGCCGCTCATCCACGGGCAGCTCCTCGTCGGGAACCAGACCGTAGACGTCACCGGAACTCACGTACACGATGCGCCCGGCAAATTTGGCAAAGCGCAGCGCCTGCAGCAAGTTGAGCGTACCGCCCAGATTGATCTCGAAAGTCTCCCACGGCGCCTCGAACGAACGAGGGACGAAGCTCTGAGCCGCCAGATGCAAAACTGCGTCCGGCTTCACAGATGCTACCCAGTCGCGGACCGTGCTTTCGTCACGAATGTCCATGCCTGCGGGTGCCGCAACGATGTCCCACCCGGCGAACCCACCGCGCGCCGCCGCCGCATCCAGGATGGTGGAGCCGACAAATCCTCCGGCCCCCGTCAAAAGCAGACGTCGACGCGCCGTGCCCTCAGACACCGGCCAAAACTCCCTCGAGTTCGCGACGCAGGTCTTCGACGTCCTCGACGCCTACGCTTAAGCGGACCAGATTATCCGTGATGCCTAGACGGCTACGGATCTCTGCAGGAATCGAGGCATGCGTCATGATGGCGGGGTGGTTGACCAGGCTTTCCACGCCTCCCAGGGATTCGGCGAGCGCGAACAGGTGAGTACGCTCGCAGAAGCGTGTGGCCGCTTGCGCGCCCCCGCGCAGGTAAATCGAAATCATTCCGCCGAAGCCATGCATCTGCCGCTTGGCCAGATCGTGCTGTGGATGCGATGCCAAACCCGGATAGACCACCTTTTCGATCGCCGGATGGGTCGCGAGCCAGCTGGCAAGCGTAGCCGCACCCTCAAGGTGTGCCCGCATGCGCAGATGCAAGGTCTTCAGGCCGCGCAGCGCAAGAAAGCTGTCGAATGGGCCCTGCACGGCACCCGTCGAGTTCTGCAAGAAGGCCAGGCGCTCGGCCGTGCCTTGGTCGGCTGCAACCAGCACGCCACCTACGATGTCCGAGTGACCGTTAAGGTATTTGGTGGCGGAGTGCAGCACGATGTTGGCGCCAAATTCAATCGGACGCTGAACCATCGGGGTACAGAAGGTATTGTCCACGACCATGATCAGGCCATGCCGGCGACAGAAATCCCCGATTTTTTGCAGGTCGACCAGCTTCAATAGCGGATTCGTCGGCGTCTCGACCCAGACCATTCGCGTCGTGGGGCGCAACGCGGCCGACATCGCGGCCTCATCGTTGAGATCCAGGAATGTGAAATCGAGGCCGGCCGAATGGCGCCGCACTCGCTCGAAAAGGCGATAGCTACCACCGTAGAGGTCATCCATGGCGATGACGTGGCTGCCGCTCTCAAGCATGTCGAGGGTGCACGCCGCGGCGGCAAGACCCGATGCGTAGGCGAATCCGGCTACACCGCCTTCAAGGTCGGCAATACAGCGCTCGTAAGCCATGCGCGTAGGGTTTTGCGAGCGGGAATACTCGTACCCCTGGTGAACGCCTGGGCTGCTTTGGACATACGTGGACGTAGCGTAGATCGGGGGCATGATGGCCCCGGTCGACGGATCCGGGGACTGGCCGGCGTGGATCGCACGGGTGCCCATGCCCCAGGCCGGGTTTGTTGGCTCGTTTGCTTTGCTCATGTCGATTCCATGCTTCCGGATCGCAATGACCGGGCACCAAAAGACATTCATCTTACCGCATCGCCCAGCGCACGCTCTCCGCCCCTCCAGGTCAGCCCCCGAACGTCGACATGCCGACGCCCTGAAGTTTCCCAACCGTTCATGTTCAGGTTGGTGGGAGCGGGCCAGACAAGGCATTATTCCGCACCTGTGCCCCCTGCCCCCAACAGCGAGCGTCTACACCAAGATGACCCATTCGAATTCGCGTCACCAGACCCTGCTCGTCACCGGCGGCGCCGGCTTTATTGGCGCCAATTTCGTCCTACAGGCGGTTGCCGATGGCCTGAAGGTCATCAACTTCGACAAGCTGACCTATGCCGGTAACCCGGACACGCTCAGCAAGCTGAGCGGCAACGAACGCCACATCTTTGTCAAAGGCGACATCGGCGACCGCGAGTTGTTGGCACGCGTCCTTGCCGAACATCGCCCAACGGCGGTCCTGAATTTCGCCGCGGAATCCCACGTCGACCGCTCGATCGATTCCCCGGCCGACTTCATCCATACCAATGTCGTGGGTACCCTCGGCTTGCTCGAAGCAACGCGGGGCTACTGGCGCGAACTCGACGAGACGGCACGCGCGGCCTTCCGCTTTCTGCACGTATCCACCGATGAAGTCTACGGATCGCTCGGAGCCGAGGGCTATTTCACCGAGACCACGCCTTACGCGCCCAATTCGCCTTACTCCGCCTCCAAGGCGTCGTCAGATCATTTAGTCCGCGCGTTCCACCATACCTATGGCTTGCCGACGCTGACAACGAACTGCTCGAACAATTACGGCCCATACCAATTTCCCGAGAAGCTGATCCCGTTGGTGATCCAGAAGGCGCTCGCCGGCGAACCGCTGCCGGTCTACGGCGATGGTAAGAATATTCGCGACTGGCTCTTTGTCCTCGATCATTGCGCCGCTATTCGCCGCGTCCTTGAGAAGGGCCTGGTCGGCGAAACCTACAATGTCGGTGGCAACGCCGAACGTCAGAACATCGATGTCGTGCACACGATCTGCGACCTGCTTGACCGTGAACAGCGTCTATCTTCCGGGGCGGACCGCCGCTCTCTGGTGACCTACGTACGCGACCGCCCTGGCCACGACCGCCGCTACGCCATCGACGCAAACAAGTTGAAGCGCGAACTCGGCTGGACCCCTGCCCATAGCTTCGAAACCGGCATTGCCGACACGGTACGCTGGTATCTCGATAACCAGGCATGGGTCGCCCGCGTCCTGGACGGCAGCTACCGGATGGAGCGACTAGGCGCATGAAGAAGACCAAGGGAATCATTCTTGCCGGCGGATCGGGGACACGCCTCTATCCGATCACACAGGCCATCAGCAAGCAGTTGCTACCGGTATATGACAAGCCGATGGTCTACTACCCGCTTGCGACTCTGATGCTCGCTGGTATCCGCGACATCCTGGTGATCAATACACCGCACGAACAGGTGCTCTTCGAGCGCTTGCTGGGCGATGGCAGCCAATGGGGGTTGAATATCCAATATGCCGTCCAGCCCTCGCCCGACGGCCTTGCTCAGGCCTTTCTGATTGGCAAGGACTTCATCAAGGAAGACAACAGCTGCCTCGTCCTGGGCGACAACATCTTCTACGGGGTTGGCCTGACCGAACGAATGAAGCGAGCGGCCGCCCGCGACCACGGCGCGACCGTATTCGGCTACTGGGTCCGCGACCCCGAACGCTACGGCGTGGCTGAATTCGACGCGCAGGGCAAGGTCATCGGCCTCGAAGAGAAGCCGGCGCATCCGAAGTCCAACTACGCGGTCACCGGCCTGTACTTCTATGACAACCGCGCTACCGATTTCGCAGCCGGCTTGCGCCCTTCTCCGCGCGGAGAACTCGAAATCACCGACTTGAACCGCTGCTATCTCGACGATGGCTCCCTGCATCTGGAGCAGTTGGGTCGCGGCTATGCCTGGTTGGATACGGGCACACATGATTCGCTCATGGAAGCTGGCGAGTACATCCAGACGATCGAAAACCGCCAGGGCCTGAAAGTTTGCTGCCCTGAGGAAATTGCCTACATCAACAAGTGGATCGATGCCGAGCAGCTCCTTAAGCTGGCCAAACCGCTCGCCAAGACGGGCTACGGCCAGTATCTGCAAACTCTGATCAAGCAGGGCTACGTCGGATGAAGTTCATCAAAACCTCCCTGCCTGGATGCATGGTGATCGAACCGCAAGTCTTTGGCGATACGCGCGGTTTTTTGTACGAGAGCTACAACGAAGGCAAGTTCCGCGCAGCAGGCATCGATCGGCGATTCGTCCAATCCAACGTATCGCGGTCTTCGCGCGGCGTTTTGCGCGGGCTGCACTACCAGTGGCCCCATCCGCAGGGCAAGCTTGTAAGCGTCCTTGAGGGAGAGGTTTACGACGTCGCGGTGGACATCCGCCGCGGCTCGCCGACATTCGGCCAATGGACTGCCGTCATGCTTACCGGACAAAATCACCGGCATTTCTGGATTCCCGAAGGTTTCGCCCATGGCTTCTGCGTCGTGTCGGAGCACGCTACCTTCACGTATCAGTGCACGGATCTTTATCACCCGGAAACCGATGGCGGCGTGAGCTGGAACGACCCGGCAATCGGTATTGATTGGCCGATCAGCGAACCGCTGCTTTCGGACAAGGATGCGCGCGCGCCGCTGCTCCGCGATGTCGCAGCCGAACGCCTGCCTGAGTTCGAACCGTGAAGATTCTGCTCCTTGGCGCCAATGGCCAGCTCGGCCAGAGCTTTCTCGCCGATGGCGGGCTGGCGGCTATCGGCAACCTCGTGCCGGCATCGCGAGATGGCGTTATGACCCATGGGCAAGCCGGTATTGCCGCTGACCTGGGCGACCGCGGCAGCCTGATCGACCTGCTCGAGCACGAACGCCCCACAGTCATCGTAAACACGGCAGCCTATACGGCAGTAGATCGCGCGGAGCAGGAAGAACCGCTCGCGCGGAACATCAACGGCGATGCCGTCGAAATCCTCGGCCGTTGGGCCGCGGCGAACGGCGCCCTGGTCATCCACTACTCCACCGACTACGTCTTTGCCGGCGACGCGACCGAACCCTACGTCGAAGACGCTGCTACAGGGCCGTCGGGCGCCTATGGCCGCAGCAAGCTGGCTGGAGAGGTCGCGTTACGGAGCAGCGGCGCGCACCATTTCATCTTCCGGACAGCATGGGTCTACGCCCCGGTCGGACACAACTTTCTCCGCACCATGCTCAGGCTCGGTGCAGAGCGCGACCAGTTGCGCGTAGTGTCCGACCAGTGGGGCAGCCCAACCGATACCGCACTGATCGTCCAGGGCACACTCGCCGCGCTGCGTACGTGGCTTGATGCCGATGCGACTCGCCGCACGTCTCTCGAAGGCACCTATCACCTGACCGCCAGCGGCTCAACATCCTGGCATGGGTTTGCCACGGCAATCATGACGGGCGGCATGCAACATGGGCTGATCCAGCGTGCTCCTGTCGTCCATGCCATACCCACCGAGGCATTCCCTACGCCAGCGCGGCGTCCGGCGTATTCCGTCCTCGACAATGCTCGCTTCTCGCGCACATTTGATTTTCCCTTGCCTGACTGGCAGGTCGGTCTGGACCGCACACTCAAAGCACTCACATATACACAGGACTGACGCACCATGCTCATTCCACTCATTCTAAGCGGCGGCAGCGGCACGCGGTTGTGGCCTATTTCCCGCAAGAACCTGCCTAAGCAGTTCCTCGCGCTATCGTCCGACCAAACGCTCTTTCAGCAGACAGTGACACGCGCGCAGCAGTTGCCCGATGCATCCGCGCCCATTGTGGTAGCCGCCGACGAACATCGGTTCCTGGTGGCCGAACAACTCCAGGAGCTGCGCATCGAAGGCGCCAGCATCCTGCTCGAGCCCATAGCCCGCAACACCGCCCCGGCGATCGCCGTCGGCGCGATGCAGGCCATGTCGCGCGATCCCGATGCGACCTTGCTTGTGCTCCCGGCCGATCACCTTATCGGCGACGACAATCTGTTCGCGGATGCCGTCGGCCGTGCCCGCCCGTTGGCTGAGGACGGCTGGCTGGTGACCTTCGGCATACGACCGGATCGCCCGGAAACGGGCTTTGGCTACATCCAACGAGGCGAGACGCTTCGCGAGGACACCTTTCAGGTTCGCCGGTTCGTCGAAAAACCGAACGCCGACGTCGCCCAGAGCTACGTGGAAAGCGGTGAATTCGATTGGAACTCCGGCATGTTCCTGTTCCGCGCACGCCGCTTCCTCGAGGAGCTCGGCCAGTACGCGCCAGAGATGTTGGCTGCCGCACAAAAGGCCTATGACAAGGCGAATGCGGACCTCGACTTCATTCGGCTCGACGCGGCATCCTTCGGCGAGTCGCCCTCCAATTCCATCGACTATGCGGTGATGGAGCGCACAACACGTGCCGCGGTTGTCCCTGTCAACTGCGGCTGGAGCGACATCGGGTCGTGGGACGCATTGTGGCTCGCCGCAGACAGAGACCATGACGGCAATCGTCTGGAGGGCGACATCATTGCCCTGGACACCAGCAACTCGCTGGTCCGCTCGCATCCCCGCCATCTCGTAGCCACCATCGGGTTGGACAATGTCGTCGTCGTCACCACCCCCGATGCCACGCTTGTAGCACGACGCGATGCATCGCAAGACGTAAAAAAAATCGTCGACGCGCTGAAATCCGCGGGTCGGACGGAGCATGATCTGCATCGTGTCGTGCGCCGGCCCTGGGGCAGTTACGATTCGCTGGAGAACGGGGACCGGTTCCAGGTGAAGCGCATCGTCGTGAAGCCCGGCGCGGCGCTTAGCCTGCAAATGCACCATCACCGTGCGGAACACTGGATCGTGGTGAAGGGCGTTGCGGAAGTCACCTGCGATGACAAGGTGTTCTTGCTCGCCGAGAATCAGAGCACCTACCTGCCCCTGGGCAGCAAGCACCGCCTGCGAAATCCGGGCAAGGTTCCGGTGGAACTGATCGAGGTGCAATCCGGTAGCTATCTGGGCGAGGACGACATCGTTCGATTCGATGATGTATACGGCAGAACCTGAATAAAAAAGGAGCCGCGAGGCTCCTTTTTTATTCCTTGATCAACCCGGACAGTTCCGCGGTTTTTTCACGCATGAGGGATTCATCGCCACGAGATTCGACATTCAGGCGAAGCAGCGGCTCCGTATTGGAAGCCCGAAGATTGAAGCGCCAGTTTGCGAACGTCACGCTGAGGCCATCGATACGGTCCACACGCGGATACTCTTTCGCATAGAAATCTAGTACACGCGCCACCGTCGCACCGGCATCCTTGACGACGAAATTAATTTCCCCGCTACATGGATAAGCCGCCACGCGCTCGGCCAACATATCCGCCAGGCTAACCCCGGTTTTCGATAGACGCTCCGCGACCAGCAACCACGGGATCATTCCCGAGTCGCAATAGGCAAACTCGCGAAAATAGTGGTGCGCACTCATTTCGCCGCCATAGACGGCGTCTTCCAGACGCATCCGTTCCTTGATGAAGGCATGGCCGGTCTTGCTTTCGATGGGCACACCACCGGCAGCCTCGACCATGTCGACGGTATTCCACGTCAATCGGGGATCATGAATGATCTTTGCTCCCGCATGCTTCTCCAGCAATTGGGCTGCAAGCAGACCTACGATGTAATAGCCCTCGATAAAATTTCCCCCCGCATCAAAAAGGAAGCATCGATCGAAATCGCCGTCCCAGGCGATGCCGAAATCGGCCCCATGCGCGATGACTGCCTGTGCAGTAGCGTCGCGATTTTCCGGCAAGAGAGGGTTGGGAATACCGTTGGGAAAGCTGCCATCCGGCTCGTGATTCACACGTATGAACTCAAACGGCAGATGCTTGGAAAGCAGATCGATAACCGCACCCGCGCCACCGTTACCCGCGTTGGCCACGATCTTGAGCGGTCGCAACGCGGAGGTATCGATATAACCCAGCAAGTGGTTTACGTAAGCTGTCTTGTCGTGATCTTTAACGATCTTTCCACGCGCCGCCCGCGGGATCTCGAAGGCATTTTCTTCCACCATGCGCTCGATATCGCGCAATCCCGTATCGCCGCTGATGGGCCGCGAGCCCTCGCGTACGAGCTTCATCCCGTTGTAATCGATCGGATTATGGCTTGCCGTCACCATGATTCCGCCGGCAGCGCCACGATGGAAGGTCTGGAAATACGACTCCTCGGTGCCGCCAAGGCCTATATCGATGACATCTCGACCTTCATCGTTCAGGCCGCGCGCAATCGCTTGAGCGAACGAAGGGCTATCGCGACGGATGTCATATCCAACCACAACCTGACCCTCTTCGACCGTGCGCGCAAAAGCACGCCCCAGTCGATAGGCGATGTCCTCGTTCAATTCGTCGGGGACCCGGCCACGGATGTCATAGGCCTTGAAACACTTCATGGAAGCGTATCTCTTTGTTCGGGCCGCCCATTCTGGCCGAGCCTCCCTGAATCCTCAACTGCCCCCTGACAACGGATGGTCCAAATCCGGTGTAGCCATTTCAAGGTGTTGCACGCCACTCCTAAGCGGCATGGAGCTCACTGGGCACGACCCCGAAGTAGGCGTCCGTCACCGCCCTGGTATCGCCCATCATGCGGATCTTCCCGTGCTCCAGCCAGATGACGCGGTTGCACGTGTTCATGATAAGTTCTCGGGAATGTGACGCAAGCACGAGGATCTTAGTGGCCTCGACCATACCCGCCAGTCGCGCTTCCGCACGATGCTTAAATCCCTCGTCGCCCACGGAAAGCCATTCGTCCATCAACAGGATCTCGGGGCGCAGGATGGTCGAAACAGCAAAAACAAGACGCAAATGCATGCCCGTCGAATAGGTGCGCAACGGCATGTCGATAAACGCGCCGAGCTCGGAGAACTCGATAATCTCATCGATATGTTGCTTCATACTTGAGCGCGTGATGCCAAGCAGCGCACCGCGCGTGTAAATGTTCTCGCGCCCGGTGGCTTCATGATCGATGCCGAGCGAGATATCGATAAGCGAGCCGACCTTTCCCTGGATACGCGCGCTCCCCGATGAGGGTTCATAGACCCCACTGAGCATTCGCAGCAAGGTGCTCTTGCCTGCTCCGTTATGACCAAGCAACCCCACCCTGTCACCATCGCGCAGGGAAAACGTCAGGTTCTCGAGCGCACGTACCACGACACGGCCGCGCTCATCCGAGCCGATCTGCCCACCGGTTGCCATCTGGAAGAGCTGCTTTTTCAGTGAACGCCCGGTGGCGTTGTATATCGCAAATTCGACGGTTGCGTTTTCAAATTCTATGAGCGCCATAAGGTCACTTCAGTCAATACAGGGTGGTCGGAGACGACATGCGTCTTCCATCGTTACAGCCAGTAAGCGATGCGTCGCCGAAAGTGGCCATAGAAGAGCAACGCAACCGCCCAACCGATAGCGGCGGTTGCACCTGACACGACCCAGCTCATCGTGCTCGGCAGGTGACCAAGCAGTGGGGCGCGAACAATTTCCAGCAAGTGATAGACCGGGTTGAAGTTCAGCACATACGCAGACACGCTCGCTGGCAGGCTCTGCGGCAGCCACATGATGGGGGTCAGATAAAATACGACCTGCAGAATGCTGCCCACCATCTGGGACAAATCACGAAAGCGCGCGCATGCCACGCCCAGGATCAACGCCATCCAAAGCAGGTTGATAACCAGCAATGCGAACCCAACGATGGAAACGACCATGACGGGGTGGACGGATTTACGGACCGCAACAAACACGATCGGCAATATCAACAGGTTGTGACCGAGGATGATCACGTTGCGCCACGTCATGCGAAGCACGTGGACGAATAGCGGAATCGGTAGCTGCCTGATGATCGCGTCGGAGGCAATGAAGCTGACACACCCTTCATTGATGACCGTCGATATGAAGCCCCACAAGATGATGCCGCTCGCCAGGGAAGGCAGAAACTCTGTCATCGGGCTATGGAAGAGCGAGCCGAAGACAATGCCGATCGTCGCGATCATCACCCCCATGCTGATCGTCAGCCATAGCGGCCCAAGGGCTGACCTTCGATAGCGCTGACGAACGTCCTGCCAACCCAGAATGCCGACAAGCGGCATGCGCCGCGTTGCTGCCGCGATGTCGGACATCGCAGCTACTGTTGAATACTTGAGCATGGATTCAAGAAATCCGAAGAGAGTCGTTAACGATCCGATCTGCGTTGGACGCATTCATCGAAGTGAAATTATTGATCATGATGATGACCCTTTTGTAAAAGGATCCTTGCGTGCAACTTGCGGATCACCGGCATGCTTCCCTGTCAGGGCGTCATAAAGAGTAAAGACGTTTGACGGTGCTGTGACGGAAATGCTCCGGCAAAAAAATTTAAAGACAGCCTTATGCAAGCTTCGCATGAAGCTGGCCGTGATATCAGATCAATGCGTTCGATATCAATAAAGTGGGTGCGGCAGGCGCCATGCCCTTGCCCACCAAGGTGGGCAAGGGTCACACTCATCGAGTTTGTCGCCCGGAGTGAGCTGACATGCGTTCGGGCCGCGAAGGGATTTGAAATCCCAGCCGGCTTGGCAATCCGTTGGACCAACGATGCCCAACTACCTCAGCGGCTACTCCACGGTCACCGATTTGGCCAGGTTACGCGGCTGATCGACATCGGTACCGCGCAGAACAGCCACGTGATAGGCCAGCAATTGCAGCGGGACCGTGAACACCGCAGGCGCGACGAAGTCGCCGCCGCCATCGAGGCGAAGCATCGCACCGCGGGTTATCCCTTCGTCCATCACGGCGTGGGAGTCGGCGAAGACCAGTAGCTCACCGCCGCGGGCGCGGACTTCCTGCAAGTTGGACTTGAGCTTGTCCAGGAGCGGGCCGCTGGGGGCTACCGCAATCACCGGCATGTCTTCGTCGACCAAAGCCAGCGGGCCATGCTTGAGCTCTCCCGCCGGATAGGCCTCAGCATGGATATAGGAAATTTCCTTGAGCTTGAGCGAGCCTTCCAGCGCTACCGGGTACTGCGCACCGCGGCCAAGGAACAGCGCGTGCTGGCGGTGCATCAGATGTTCGGCCAGCTCGACAATTTTCGGCTCCAGTTTTAGTGCCTCTTCGATCAGGCGAGGCAGGCGCTGCAATTGCGTGCAAAGATCGGTGTAGCGGGCGCTATCCAGGCCGCGCCCGCGCGCCAGCTGCAAGGTGAGCAATGCCAATGCCGCCAGCTGCGTGGTGAACGCCTTGGTCGATGCCACGCCGATTTCCGGACCCGCGCGTGTCATCAACTTGAGATCCGACTCGCGTACGACCGACGACTCAGGCACGTTGCAGATCGCCAGCGTACCCAGATACCCACGGCGACGCGATTCGCGCATCGCAGCCAGCGTGTCGGCGGTTTCGCCGGATTGGGAAATGGCTACAAACAAGGTGTCGTTGGAGACGACGGCTTCGCGGTAGCGGTACTCGCTGGCGACTTCGACGTTTACCGGCAAGCGGGCGTAGTCTTCGATCCAGTACTTGGCGACCATGCCGGCGTGATAGCTGGTGCCGCAGGCAATGATGTGCACCGCCTTGACCTTGGCCAGCAGCTCGTCGCCACCGACGCCGAAGATATTTGGCAGCACGCCATGCGGCCCGATGCGCGCTTCCAGCGTGTCGGCGACCGCGCGCGGCTGCTCGAAGATTTCCTTCTGCATGTAATGGCGATACTCGCCGCGTTCGACGGCATCGGCGGAGATCTCACTCTCGTGTTGCGCGCGTTCGACCAGCGCACCGTCGAGGCCATAGATCTGCATGCTGTCGCGGGTGATATCGACGACGTCATCTTCGTCGAGATAGACGATCTTGTTGGTGACCTGGATCAAGGCCTGCGCATCGGAACCGAGGAAGTTTTCACCAATGCCCACGCCGACCAGCAAGGGTGCGCCGCGACGCGCGCCGACGACGCGGCCCGGCTCTTCGCGGCTGATCACGGCGATCGCGTAGGCGCCTTCCAGATTGCGCACCGTCGCGATCACCGCCTCGCGCAGGCTCAAACCCTCTTTGAGACGCGCCTCGACCAACGCCGCCATGACTTCGGTGTCGGTTTCCGAGGTGAATACATGGCCACCCTTGCGCAGCTCTTCACGCAACTGGGCGTAATTTTCGATGATGCCGTTGTGTACCAGCGCAACGCGGCCGGCCACGTGCGGATGCGCGTTCGCCTCATTCGGCACGCCATGGGTGGCCCAGCGCGTATGCGCGATACCGGTACCACCGGGGAACGGATCGGCCTGATACAGCGCCTCCATTTCGCGCACCTTGCCCTTGGCGCGGACGCGCTGGATCTGTCCGTCTTCAAGGACGGCGATGCCCGCCGAGTCATAACCACGGTATTCGAGAGCCTTCAGGCCCGCGATCAACAACGGGGCAACATCACGCTGGGCGGCGGCCGCGACGATTCCACACATGGGCAGTAATCCTTGCAATAACAGACCGCCACTTTCGCGGCGATCCATTTCAACAGACTTTCGCCACACCCAGACTAGCGCGGCACTGGGTGCTTAGTGCACCTTGCGTCGGAGATAGTTCAAAAGGTCGATACGGGTAATCAGGCCCAGGAACTGCTCGCCGTCGACCACGATCGCCACATGTCCACGTTCGAATACCGGCAGCAGCGACTCGATCGGCGAGCGCACATCGAGCATCTGCAGATTGCTGATCATCGCAGTGGCGACTGAGTCACGGAAACGCGCTTCATCAGCGTGTACATGCATCAACACATCCGATTCGTCGAGGATGCCGACCAGGCGACTGCCGTCCATCACCGGCAGCTGCGACACGTCGTAGAGCTTCATACGTGTGTATGCGGTCATCAGCAGCTCGTTCGGGCCGACCACGACAGTGTCGCGCTGCGAGAACGGGCGTAGCAACAGATCGCGCAGGTCACCGTGTTGTTCGCGCTCGATAAAGCCGTTGTCGAGCATCCAGTAATCGTTGTACATCTTCGACAGGTACTTGTTGCCGGTGTCGCAGACAAAGGTCACCACGCGCTTCGGGGTGGTCTGCTCACGGCAATAACGCAACGCCGCGGCAAGCAAGGTGCCGGTGGACGAGCCACCCAGCACGCCCTCTTTCGACAAGAGCTCGCGCGCGGCCAGGAAGCTTTCCTTATCGGGAATGGCATAGGCCTTTTTAACCCGCGTGAAATCGCTGATCGAAGGCAGGAAGTCTTCACCGATACCTTCGACCATCCAACTACCGGACTTGGTCGAAAGCACGCCCTCGTTGATGTACTGGGCAAGAATCGAACCGACCGGATCGGCCAGCACGAAATCGGTGTTCGGCGAGGCCTCGGCAAAGAACTTGGACAGGCCGCTCAGCGTGCCCGACGACCCGCAGCCGACCACGATCGCGTCGACCTTGCCATCCAGTTGCTCGAGAATTTCCGGCCCGGTGCTGGCGATGTGCGCGGCGGGGTTATCCGGGTTGCCGAACTGGTTGATGAAATAGGCGCCCGGGGTTTCGCGCGCAATGCGCTCGGCCATGTCCTGGTAGTACTCAGGATGACCCTTGGCGACGTCCGAACGGGTCAGCACCACTTCGGCGCCCATCGCCTTGAGGTTGAAGATCTTCTCGCGGCTCATCTTGTCCGGCACGACCAGGATCAGGCGATAGCCCTTCTGCTGCGCCACCAGTGCCAGGCCCAGACCCGTATTGCCCGCGGTGCCCTCGACCAGGGTCGCGCCTGGCCTGATCCTGCCGGCGCGTTCGGCGCCTTCGATCATCGACAGGCCGATGCGGTCCTTGATCGAGCCGCCCGGGTTGTTGTTTTCCAGTTTCAGAAACAGCTCACACGGCCCTACGTCCAGGCGCTGCGCGCGTACCATCGGGGTACGTCCGATCAGTTCGAGGACACTTTGGTTGACCGTCATGAGGGGCTCCGTTTTGAGGCTGCGCCGAACGGCAACATGGCTCGCCGGCAAGGTGAGCATGATAACCCGGCATGTTTGCGCCGCCCTAACGACTCGGCCCCGGCAGCGCTTGCGCGCCCCGGGGCCGATGCTCGTGCGAAAACTCGCAGCGTCAGTGAGCTAGTTGCTTGGTGTCCCACATCCGTTGTAATCGTTCCTTGGCTTGTAGCTTTTCCCTTTTCATACAACGGAGCGTGATGTCGTCGATGGGAAGAACACCGATCTCGGCGTCATGCACTTTGCTGTCGAGTTCCTTGTGATGCAGGTAGAGCCGACGGAACTCGGCGTCGGCTTTCATCAAGGCTTCGACATCGTCACGCTGCTGGTTTTCGAACATAGTCCGACCTCCTCGTTAGGGGCTGCAGGCGCGTGACCGGTGCGCCTGCCAACGGTGATGTGCACGCGCGCACTCGCGCACCATCCATCCGCGACGGCGGAAGGAAGCGACGGTGTTGGGAAGAGTGAGCGCATGATTCAGGTCAGTGACCCATGGCGCGCTGATGCCCCATGGGACCTTGACCCTACTCCCGGAAAGAAGGCCATGCAAGCGCGTCCGGAAATATCTTTTGTCACACGGACTTAAAGCAAAAAGCCTGTCGAAACAGGCTTTTGCGTAACAAATTTTTTCTTCGGACCTATCTGAGCTTGTAGGAGCGGCTTTAGCCGCGACCGGCGGTTACATCACGGCTGGTCGCGACTGAAGTCGCTCCTACAAGGTAGCTATTTGGCGGTGCAGTACAGCCTCAGTCACCCTTGGAGTTCTGCTGCTGGGCGCGCAGCGCACGCGCGGCCTGGGCAGCCAGGTCCGCCTGGCGCTTGGCGGCGTTGGCGACCTTGCTCTGGGCGGCGGCCAGCTTGCGGGCCTGTTCGGCTTCGGCCTTGGCCTGCTCGGCGGCGGCGGCCGAGGCCTCGCCCTGCTGCTGCAGGCGCGCGGCTTCTTCCTGGGCCAGCTGGTACTGCAGGCGCTGACGTTCCAGTTCGCGACGAGCCTGTTCGGCGTCGAGGCGACTGCCCTCCAACTGGATCTGGTCGTGCTCGCGATCCAGCTCATTGAGCCTTAGCTGAGCCACCTGGAACTGGGCCGAGGCCCGTGCCAGGTCGACCTGCCGCTCGGCGATATACAGCGCGTGCGGGCGCTCCTTGGACTTGACCTGGGACAGGCGGCTGACCGCGTCACGGGCACGGGCCTGCTCGGCCTGGGCGTAGCTGCCGAGGTTCGGATCGTTGGCCAGCTGGTTCAGGCTGTTGCTGAGCCGGTTGACATCCATATCGTCTTTGGCGGCATGCGCCACGCCAACGGTGGCCAGAGCCAGTACGAGGGCGCTTAGGGTGGTGGCGAGTCGGCGCTTCACAGCTGGCCTCCCTGGTGGTTCGGATCGGGCAAGGTCTGGTCGGGCAGTGTCTGGGTGCCCTGACCCTGGTCCTGCGGCGAGCTCAGCTGCGACGACGGCGGAGCCGGCAGGTCTTCCATGGGTTGAGCGGGCGGCAGGCCATTGCTCGACGCCGGAGCGGGCGCGGCGACCGGCGGCGGCGGATCGTTGTCGTGCGCATGCGCCTGCTCGATCTGCTGGCGCAGGTGTTCGTTATCGTCGGACTTCTGCTGAATCTGGGCTCGGGCAGCGGCCAGGCGAGCCTTGGCACGGGCCAATTCGGCATCGGCGCGGGCTTCGTCGGCCAGCTGGCCGGCCACGTCGTACTTGCGGCTGGCCATGGCCGACTGGGCCTGCTGGAACTTGCTCTGGGCAAAACCCAGGTCGACCGGCGCATAGTCGGCCGCGCCGGCATCGCGCGCCGCCTGCAGCTGCGATTGCGCCAGATTCATCGACCCATCCGGCGGCGGCACGCTTGCGCAGCCGGCCAGGGTGGCCATTACCGTGGCCAGCGCCAGGGTCGATACCGCTGTCCGAAAGCGCCTGGAGCGCCCGTTCAGCGGGGAAAAGATGTGCACCATCACTCATTCCTCTCGGAGTGTTGCAGCGTATTGTGGGCGGGCATAATCCATGATTGCAACGCGCACTTGGGGTCGCCTACACGTAGGGCGAGCGTTGCCTTCGATGGACTTGGACGGCGCGCGGATATCATGAGTGTACATGTACGTACACCACGATTCCGAGCATCGGCCATGCGTCGAAGCGCCACGCGGTCGATTTGTTGGCTACCCTTAATAAAACGCACGGCCCGGCCGATGGATAGACCGGAGCCATGTAACGGGTCTTATAGGGGAAGAATGTGGATATCGGTTATTTCCTGAAGCTGATGGTGGACAAGGGCGCGTCGGACATGTTCCTGACGACCGGCGCTCCGGTGAACATCAAAGTCGAAGGCAAGCTCTACCCGCTAGGCAATACCGGGCTGCCCAGCGGCATGGTCAAGAAGATCGCCTATTCGCTGATGGACGAAGGCCAGGTACCGCAGTTCGAACGCGATCTTGAGCTCAATATGGCCCTGGCCGTGAAGGAAGCCGGCCGCTTCCGTATCAACGTGTTCAAGCAGCGCGGCGAAGTGGGCATGGTGATCCGCGCCATCAAGAGCGAGATTCCCAGCATCGATCAGTTGCAGCTGCCCGGCATCTTCCGCGACCTGATCATGGAGCCACGCGGTCTGATCCTGGTCGTCGGCGCCACCGGCTCGGGCAAGTCGACCACCCTGGCGGCGATGATCGATCAGCGCAACCAGAATTCGTCGGGCCATATCCTGACCATCGAAGACCCGATCGAATACCTGCACCGTCACAAGCGCTCGATCGTCAACCAGCGCGAAGTCGGCCTGGACACGCACAGCTATCACGAGGCGCTGAAAAACGCGATGCGCGAGGCGCCGGACGTGATCATGATCGGCGAGATTCGCGACACCGACACCATGGAAGCGGCCATCGCGTTCTCCGAAACCGGCCATCTCTGCCTGGCGACGCTGCATTCGAACAACGCCGACCAGACGTTGGAGCGCATCCTCAATTTCTTCCCGGAATCAGCGCACAAGAACGTGCTGATGAACCTCGCGCTCAATCTGCGCGCAGTGATCAGCCAACGCCTGGTGCTGGGCAAGGACGGCCGCCGCATCCCGGCGACCGAGGTCTTGCTCAATACGCCGCTGATCCGCGACATGATCCGCCGCGGCCAGATCCACGAGGTCAAGGAAGCGATGGACCGCAGCCTGCAGGAAGGCATGCAGACCTTCGATCAATCGCTGTATCGCCTTTACAAGGAAGGCCGCATCGAGCTGGAAGAGGCACTCAACAAGGCCGATTCGCGCGATGGCCTGGCGTTGAAGGTGCGGTTGTCCGAAGGCGGTGGCGTGAACAACACCGAGCTGGTGGGCAATGATCCGTATGGATTGGGGTTCTGAGGGCTTAGAGCCCCCCTCACCCCAACCCTCTCCCCCGGCGGAGCCAGGGGAGAGGGAGCCAAGAGCATGCAGCGTTGAAGACTTGCCTCAAGTTGCCCCCTCTCCCCTGGCTCCGCCGGGGGAGAGGGTTGGGGTGAGGGGGCGCTCTAGTCACCCGGCAACAGGTGCATCCACCTGCGCCTCAGGCTCCGCACGCCGAAACGCATCGAGCTCCTGACAAGCCGCCTGAATGCGTAGCAACGTCGGATAGCCCGCCACCGGCAGACTCCACCGCACCGCGTTGTACAGCTGCGGGATCAACGCCAGATCGGCCAGGCCCGGCGTATCGCCGTGACAGAAACGGCCCGTACCGGGGTGATTGGCCACCATCGCCTCGAATGCCTCCAGCCCCTTGGCAATCCAATGTTTCGACCATTCGCCCTTGCGCGCCTGGTCGCCGTACTGGGCCTCGAGATACTGCAGCACTCGCAGATTGCCGATCGGGTGCACGTCGGAGGCGATCACGTGGGCCAGAGCGCGCACCCGCGCGCGGCCCAGCGGATCGGCCGGCAGGAGCGGCGGCTCGGGATGGGTTTCATCGATGTATTCGACGATCGCCAATGACTGCGTCAACACGTGATCGCCGTCGACCAGCGTAGGCACCAGCTCCTGCGGGTTGAGCGCATGGTAATCCGCCCGATGCTGCTCGCCCCCGTCATTAACCAGGTGTACCGGCCGATTGCGGTACTCAAGACCTTTGAGATTCAAGGCGATGCGGACGCGATAAGCGGCGCTGGAACGCCAATAACCGTAGAGCGTGAGTGCGGACATGGGGGTAACGGCTTGGGATGAAGCAGACAGGATAACCCGGCCCCCGGTTTGCATCGTTCCCGGGGCGGCGGGACAATAGGCGGTTCGCGCCGCCCAGCGGTGCCGCCTGTCCTTCGAAGCCTTAAAGGGAAAGCCATCGTGTCCGTCACCCGTATGAGCGACCTGGATCTGCGCGGCAAGCGCGTACTGATCCGTGAAGATTTGAACGTGCCGATCGAAAACGGCCGCATCACGTCCACCCAGCGGCTGGAGGCCTCGCTACCCACGATCAAGGCCGCTCGCGACGCCGGCGCCAAGGTCATGGTGTTGTCTCATCTGGGCCGTCCCAAGGAAGGCAAGTTCGACGAGGAGTCTTCGTTGGCGCCGGTCGCCCAATGGCTCGGCAAGAAACTCGGCAAAGACGTCCGCCTGGTACGCGACTACCTTGACGGCATCGATGTCGCCGACGGTGAGGTCGTGGTGCTTGAGAACTGCCGCATGAATGTCGGAGAAGGCAAGGACGACGAAGCCTTGTCGAAGAAATATGCCGCGTTGTGCGACATCTTCGTGATGGATGCCTTCGGTACCGCGCATCGCGCGCAGGCCTCCACGCACGGCGTGATCAAGTTCGCTCCGATCGCCGCTGCCGGCCCACTGCTGTCGGCCGAACTCGACGCACTGGGCAAGGCGCTGGAGCAGCCGGCACGCCCGCTGCTTGCCATCGTCGCCGGCTCGAAGGTATCGACCAAATTGCAGTTACTGGAAAACCTGATCGACAAGGTCGATCAGTTGATCGTCGGTGGCGGTATCGCCAACACGTTTATCGCCGCCAGCGGTTACGGCGTCGGCAATTCGCTGTACGAACCGGACCTGCTCGACGCAGCCAAGAAAGTCATCAACGCCGCCAAGCGCCGCAACGCGGATGTGCCGCTGCCGATCGACGTTATCGTTGCACCGGAGTTTTCCGCGCACGCCTCGGCGACAGTCAAGCCGGTCGATCAGGTCAAGGACGGCGAGATGATCCTGGATATCGGCCCGGAGACCGCCAAACGCTACGCCGAACTGATTGCCAAGGCCGGCACGGTGGTGTGGAACGGCCCGGTCGGCGTGTTCGAATTCGACGCCTTCGGCCACGGCACCGAAACGCTGGCGCGCGCGATCGCCGCGTCCGATGCATTTTCGATTGCCGGCGGTGGCGATACGCTCGCCGCAGTGGACAAGTACGGTATCGAAAAAGACGTGTCGTACATCTCCACCGGTGGCGGCGCCTTCCTCGAATTTCTCGAAGGCAAGGAGCTACCGGCCGTGGCCGCGCTCAAGGCTCGTGCGGCAAAGTGAGCACAGGCAGGATGCTTTGCCTGTTCGATCTTGACGGTACGCTGATCGATTCGGAAGAGGGCATCGTCGCCTGCGTGCGGCATGCCTTGACCCAGATGAATGTGCCGGTTCCCAGCGAGGCCGAACTGCGTCACTGGATCGGCCCGCCGCTACGGCACAACTTTGCGCCGCTGCTCGGCCATGATGCCGAACGCGTCGAAGCCGCCGTCGAGCATTACCAGGATCGTTTTCATACCCATGGGCACCGCGAGTATTCGGTGTATCCGGGCATTGAAGCACTCGTGCGCAAACTGCACGCGGCCGGGCATACGCTGGTCATCGTGACCAGCAAGATCGCCCGCAATGCCGAGCCGATCATCGCCGCCCTGCCCTTTGGCCATTTGTTCGCGCGCATGTACAACCCGGACGCGCGTAGTGCGGTGAGCGAGAAGGCATCGATGATTGCCGCCGCATTGAGCGATTTCGAGATACCTGCGGCGCAGACCGTGATGATCGGCGATCGCAAGTTCGATATCGAAGGCGCGGTGGCGAATAAGGTGCGCGGGATTGGTGTGTTGTGGGGGTTTGGCGATCGCAACGAGCTGGAGCAAGCCGGCGCAGATGCGATTGCGGCCACACCGGAAGCGCTGGGCGAGCTTCTCGCCTAACTACCGCAGAGACCTTCCTATTCGTCATTCCGGCGCAGGCCGGAATCTATCCCTCAGTCTCTCGCTCGTCAGACAACATATGACAAGCATCTGCGCTGAAGGGTGGATTCCGGCCTACGCCGGAATGACGAATAGGAAAGGTGATTAGAGACTCCATTTTCTGACCAACAAAAAAGCCGCGGACATGCCGCGGCTTTTTTTGCATCGCTACAACGTCATCAACCGATAACGCGCTTGACCGTATCGACCACGTTCGGCACCGTAAAACCAAAGTAGTCGAACAGCTTGTTCGCCGGCGCCGAGGCACCGAACGTAGTCATGCCAACCACAGCGCCGTCGAGACCGACGTACTTGTACCAGTAGTCGGCACTGGCCGCCTCCACCGCCACACGCGCACGGCACCAGCCGGGCAGCACGCTTTCGCGGTATTCGGTCGGCTGTGCGTCGAACACTTCCGTGCAGGGCATCGACACCACGCGCACCGGCACACCTTGCTGCGCCAGCGTGCGCGAAGCTTCCATCGCCAGTTCCACTTCCGAACCGGTGGCGATGATGATCGCTTTGAACTTGGTGTCCTGCGGATCGGATAGCACGTAGCCGCCACGGGTGATGTCGGCCAGCTGCTGCGCGCTGCGCTGCTGATGCTTCAAGGTCTGGCGCGAGAAAATCAGGCAGGCCGGATTGCCCTTGCGCTCGATCGCCGCCTTCCACGACACGGCCGACTCGACCACATCGCAGGGACGCCACAGCTGGTTGTTCGGAATCAGACGCAGCGATGCGAGATGCTCGACCGGCTGATGGGTCGGACCATCTTCGCCCAGGCCGATCGAATCGTGCGTATAGACGTGGATGGTGTGCGCGGGAATCAGTGCGCTCATACGCACGCCATTGCGTGCGTAGTCGGAGAACACCAGGAAGGTGGCGTCGTACGGGATAAAGCCGCCGTGCAGTGCCAGGCCGTTGCCGATTGCGGTCATGCCGAATTCGCGCACGCCGTAATGGATGTAGTTGCCGTTGCCCTCGCTGGAGTTACCGACCGCCGCTTCCAGGCTGCCTTTCCACTTGGTGAGGTTGGAGCCGGCCAGATCGGCCGAGCCGCCCAGGAGTTCCGGCAACAGCGGGCCGAACGCATCGAGCGACATCTGCGATGCCTTGCGCGAAGCGACGTCCGGACCTTCGGCCTGCATCTTGTCGACGAATGCCTGCGACTTCTCGGCCCAGTCCTTGGGCAGTTCGCCGGCAATACGGCGCTTGAACTCGGCGGCAAGCTGCGGATGCGCGGCGGCGTATTTATCGAACAGCTCGTTCCATGCCTGCTCGGCAGCGGCACCTTCTTTCTTGTGATCCCACGCGGCATAGATGTCGGCGGGAATCTCGAACGGCGGATACTTCCAGCCGAGATATTCGCGAGCCGCGGCAACCTCGTCCTTGCCCAGTGCCGCGCCGTGGCTCTCTTCCTTGCCCTGCTTGTGCGGTGCGCCGAAGCCGATCGTGGTCTTGCAGCAGATCAGCGTGGGTTTGGCATGTTGCGAGGTCGCCTTGGCGATCGCCTGCTTGACCGCATCGGCGTCATGGCCGTCGACATGGCGGATCACCTGCCAGCCGTAGGCCTCGAAACGCTCCGGCGTGTTGTCGGTAAACCAGCCCGGCACTTCGCCGTCGATCGAGATGCCGTTGTCGTCGTAAATGGCGACCAGCTTGCCCAGCTCCCAGGTCCCGGCAAGCGAAGCGGCTTCGTGCGACACGCCTTCCATCATGCAGCCGTCGCCCATGAACACATAGGTGTGGTGGTCGACAATGGTGTGGCCGGGCTTGTTGAAGTGATTGGCGAGAATCTTCTCAGCCAGCGCAAAGCCCACGGCGTTGGCAAAACCCTGACCCAGCGGACCGGTGGTGGTTTCCACGCCGGGCGTTTCGCTGGCTTCCGGGTGGCCGGCGGTCTTCGAATGCAGCTGACGGAACTGCTTGAGCTGCTCGATCGGCAGGTCAAAGCCAGTCAGATGCAGCAACGCGTACTGCAGCATCGAACCGTGCCCGTTGGAGAGTACGAAGCGATCGCGATTGGGCCACTTGGGGTTGGTCGGGTTGTAGTGAAGGAAATCCTTCCACAGGACCTCGGCAATATCGGCCATGCCCATGGGCATACCAGGGTGGCCGGAATTGGCCTGCTCGACGGCATCCATGGCAAGGGCGCGGATGGCGTTGGCAAGTTCGCGACGAGAGGGCATCAATGTTCTCCAAGGGGGCTGCGCGAAAAAATGCCATTGTCGCCGATCCCACGTGAAGCTGTCGCCGTTTCGTCGAGATTGCGTCGACGCCGCGCGCTTGAAATTAACTTGGCCTTAATTAATTTCCCCCGACTTTGAAACCCTTCAGGCAGCGGCTTATCTAATAACCGCGGTGCTGCAAACCCCTGCAGGCACCAAATCGGACGGCTTCCCCCTGTTCACGGCCGCCCGATTGCTTTCAGAAATAAAAAAATCAGGAGTACCCCGATGAATAAGACACTATTTGCTGTGGCCATTGCGGCCGCTGGTCTCGTTGCCGTCCCCGCGGCATTCGCACAACAAGCCAGCTCCGGCTACACCCCCACCTACACTGGCCCCGAGCAGGACAATTTCCAGCCTGGCCAGGCCGTCGGTTCGGGCAACTGGTTCATTGACGCCAATGCCGGACGCACCGGCGGCGGCAACGGCGGTTTTGGCAAGAACCTCGACACCTTCAACTTCTCCAAGGGTGAGCGCGATCGCCGCACGGGCTATGGCCTGACGGGCGGTTACCGCTGGAAGGTGGCACAGGACTTCGGCCTGGGCGTGGAAGCGGGTTATGTCGATCTCGGCAATTTCCGCGTGAAGAACGTCTTCAACTCGCAGCCGGTCAACCAGTCCAGCACCACCAACGCCTTGCGCGGCTGGCTGGTCGGTGTGAATGGCCGCATGAACCTCATCCAGGGCTGGTACCTCAGTGCCCGTGGCGGTTATTTCCATGCGAACAACTACGATCACCAGTTCACCGCCGACGAATCGGCTGCGCTGGGCGAAACCACCGGCGGTCGCGCCGGCCGTGGCAGCTGGTATGCCGGCCTGGGCACCGGCTGGGATATCAACCAGCACTGGGGTGTGGGCGTGTCTTATGACTACTTCCATGCCAACGCCGGCAAGCTGATCGACACCACTACCGGCGAAGTCACTTCGGACCTGAAGCGTTCGACCGGCATCGTTTCGCTCTCGGGCGAGTACCGCTTCTGAGCGCTCGTGTCTAAGTGAAACCCAAGGACGGGCCGCTCGCGGCCCGTCTTTTTATTTTTCAAAGACTTGAAGCAAGCTCATTCATCAAAGTTAATGGATTCTTAATACTGCACTGACAAGTGTTGAATTTAAGCAAGCCAGAGCCATCTAAGGACCAGCGCATCGCAATTTGCATGTGCGCGGAGGAACCGGCTTCCCCCTCTCGTGCCGGATCCCCGCCTTGGTATAACAGGAGAATCTCCATGAAAAAGACGCTGCTTGCCCTCGCTTTCGCTACCGCCGGTCTGTTGACCGTTCCCGCCTTCGCCCAAGATGCCGGTACCGGCAATGGTGGTTGGTTCGTCAACGGCAATGTCGGTCGCACCTCGATCGACAAGGGTCCCTACAACGACAGCGATACCGGTTACGCCATCAATGGCGGCTACCGTTGGGCGGTCAATCCGTCGCTCGCGCTGGGCGTTGAAGCCGGCTACAACGACCTGGGCAACATCCACGCCAAGAACATCTTCAACAGCCGCCCTGTCATCGACGGGACCAAGAGCCAGCTGCATGGCTGGACCGCTGGCGTGAACGGCCATTTCAACCTGACGCCGAACTGGTATCTGAGCGCGCGTGGCGGCATTTACGGCTGGAAGGGTCACGGTCTGTCCAATGACGACCTGCCGACCCGCCAGAACCTCAACGACACCAGCTGGTATGCCGGTGCCGGCGTAGGTTATGACTTCACCAGCCACATGAGCGTGGGTCTGAACTACGACTACTACGATGCGAAGAAGCACGATGTGGATCTGAGCACCGACATGGTCTCGATCAGCGCCGAGTATCGTTTCTAAGAGTCGTCAGGACGGCTGCCTGCGCAGCCTGTGAGGACGCTCGCCTTGCTTGCTGTGAGGAGTAAGGGGCGGACAAGCAAAAGCAAACAAAGAAAGGGCGCCTCGCGGCGCCCTTTCTTTGTTCGGCTTTTCTCACCTCACCCCTAACAGCAAGCAAGGCGAGCGTCCTCACAGGCCACAAAGTGGCCAACCTAACTTAAAAATCAGCCGTTCCACTGACCCAGCGCCGCCAAGCCATTTTCCTTGGCGCGCGCGTGGACGATCTTCTGGGCTTCGGCGGTGTTCGCCTTGATGTCCTTCGACCACAGCTTCAATGCCGCCTGCTGCATGGCGCGGCCGTAGGAGAACGACAGCGGCCAGGGGTGCGGGCCCATGCGGTTCATTGCATTGAGGTGGGCGGTGGACTGCTCGTCCGTCTGGCCACCGGAGAGGAACACGATGCCCGGCAAGGTGGCCGGCACGGTGGTCTTGAGCACGCGGACGGTGGCCTCGGCGACTTCTTCGACTTCGGCCTGCTCATCGCAGTCCTTGCCGGCGATGACCATGCTGGTCTTCAGGATGGTGCCTTCCAGCAGCACGTTCTGCTCGTACAGGGCATTGAACAGGCTACGCAGCACGGCTTCGTGCACTTCGTAGCTGACTTCGATGGTGTGATCGCCATCCATGATCACTTCGGGCTCGACCATCGGCACCAGACCGGCTTCCTGGCACAGCGCGGCGTAGCGGGCCAGCGCATGGCAGTTGGCTTCGATCGCGGTCGAGCTGGGGTTGTCTTCGCTGATGTTGATGACCGCGCGCCACTTGGCGAACTGGGCGCCCAGCTTGGCGTATTCCTGCAGGCGCTCGCGCAGGCCGTCGAGGCCTTCGGTCACCACGTCGCCCGGGAAACCGGCCAATGCGACCGGACCCTTGTCGACCTTGATGCCCGGGATGATGCCGTTCTTCTTCATCACCTGAGTGAACGGTACGCCGTCCTTGGTCGACTGGCGCAGAGTTTCGTCATACAGGATGGCGCCGGAGATGTGCTCGCCCAGACCCGGCGTGGTCAGCAGGAGCTCGCGGTAGGCGCGGCGGTTTTCTTCGGTGTTGTCGATGCCAACGGCCTCGAAACGCTTCTTGATGGTGTTGGTCGATTCATCGATGGCGATGATGCCCTTGCCAGGCGCGACCATTGCCAAGGCAATGCTTTCGAGATCTTCGATGCTCATGACGACTCCGTAGAACGAGCGCGGCCCGGTAAGCCACGCAACATGACGAGATGCCGGCCTTCAAAGGACCGGCAAGGCTTAAAGCGCTGGATTATAGCCCGATCGGCCCGGCCGGTCTTGGCCGGGCGCAGCAAGGGGGCTCAGGGCCGGTCAGCTGGAATAGCCACGCAGCTTGCAGGCGTCGGTAATCCGCTTGGCCTGGGCGGGGTCGGTCGGCAGGTTGAACGAGACCACGTAGTAGGTACTGACCGGCGTGCTGTCCTTGTTGGTCAGCGACGGGCCATAGTGGAACCGGGTCACTACGCTCTTGCCGACGGCACCCAGGTCGCTATCGGGAACGACCTTGGCCACTTCGACATTCATCGTGGCGCCGTCCGAACCGATGGTATAGGTCACCGCCGCGCAGACCGGCTTGTCCAGATTGCGGCCGGAATTGGGAACGTCCGCGTCGACCTTGGTATTGAGCAGGATCCAGTAGCTGTTGAGCGACTCCGGCGCGACCTTGTGCTCGGCCTGAGCCATCGCCGGGGCAGTGCAAACCAGGGCCAGGCCTAGCAGGAGGCCGCGGGTGACCAGAAGGTTTTTCTTGTGCATGACAGCGGCCTGCTAGCAGTGGAGATGCGCCGAGTGTAAGGCAGAGGCCGCCCACTCGGCGTAATCGTCACAGAACCGGCCTTTACAGATCGCGCAGGCTTTCCACCATGCCTTCCGCACCGACCGAAAGCAGCTTGACCGTATTGGTGCCGCCGCCACGACCGACGTGGTCGCCATGGGTCACCACCACGCGATCGCCTTCGGCCAGCTTGCCCTGGGCGAACAGCTCCTGCACCGCCTGGCGGGCCGATGCCGCCATGGTCTGGCCGGCATGGGTGAACTCGACCGGCTGCACGTCGCGCAACATCAGCATGCGGCGACGCGCATCGGCAAACGGCGACAGCGCGTAGATCGGCACGGCACTGCGATAGCGCGACAGCCACTGCGCGGTCGCGCCCGATTCGGTCAACGCGACAATCGCGCGGCAACCGACTTCGCCCGCCAGTACCATCGCCGCCAGCGCAATGGCCTGGTCGGTACGGTCGATGCGATGACCAGCCGTGGCGAGATCTTCTTTCGGCTCGAACTGACGTTCGGCGCCCAGGCAGATACGCCGCAAGGCAGCCACGGCCTTGTCCGGATGCGCGCCGGCTGCGGACTCTTCCGACAGCATCACCGCATCCGTGCCGTCGATCACCGCATTGGCGACGTCGAGTACTTCGGCGCGCGTCGGGATCGGCGAGCGCACCATCGATTGCAACATTTGCGTGGCCGTGATGACCGCGCGATTACGCTGCACGGCCTCGCGAATGATCTTTTTCTGCAAGCCGGGCAGCTCGGCGTCGCCGATTTCCACACCCAGGTCGCCGCGCGCCACCATCACCACGTCGGACGCGTCGATGATTTCGCCGAGCACCGGGATCGCATCGGCACGCTCGATCTTGGCGACCAGCGCGGCATTACCGCCCGCTTCGCGCATCAGTCGTCGAGCCTGCTCCATGTCGGCGGCGGAGCGCACAAAGGAAACGGCAAGAAAATCGGCGCCGATTTCCGCGGCGAGCTTGATGTCGGCCTTGTCCTTATCGGACAACGCATCGACCGAGAGACCGCCACCCTGGCGATTGAGGCCCTTGCGGTCGGACAGCTTGCCGCCGATCAGCACGCGACAGCGGATTTCGCTGCCGACGACCTCTTCCACGGTCATCGCCACCAGGCCATCGTCGAGCAGCAGTACGTCGCCTGGGCTGACGTCCCTGGGCAGGTCGTAATAGCTCACGCCGACGCGTGTGTTGTCGCCCGGCGGCGTGCCGGGACGGCAGTCGAGCACGAAGGCATCGCCCTCGCGCAGTTCGACCGGGCCGTTACCGAAACGCTCGACACGGATCTTCGGGCCTTGCAGGTCGGCAAGGATGCCGACTTCGCGACCCACCGTGGCGGCAGCCTCGCGCACAGCATTCGCACGCGCACGGTGATCGTCCGGCTGGCCGTGCGAGAGATTCAGGCGAACAACGTCCACACCTTCGGTGATGATCCGTTGCAACATGCCCGGCGCGTCGGTCGCGGGGCCCAGGGTGGCGACAATTTTTGTGCGCCGCGTGAAAGTTTCATTGGTCATCCGGGGAGACTACCAGAACTTTTATGGCCGTCTAAACCTCTGCATACGAATGTATCGATGGGACCTCGTTCCTATCCCTGCCGACGCAACCTGTCACGGGAGGCCAAACCTTGCGCTAGCATGACCGGGACGTTGCCGCCCGCCCGCTCGCCTTGTGGAAGTTACTGCATGTCATGGAATCGGTTTGCCGTCGCCGCCTTGCTCGTGTTTCTGGTTGCAGCTTCGTCCAGTCAGGCCGACCCCGCCGAATCGAAGCCGGCTGCCTCACCCGATAGCCCGTCGCTGAAAGACTTTGTCCGCGCGGACGAATTCACCCAGGTGCGGATTTCTCCGGACGGCAGCTATGTGTCGGCAGTCATCCCGATGCCCGACAGCCCCTATGAAAATGTGCTGGCCATCATCGATACGCATACCAGCAAGCTGATCTATAGCTTCCCCTCGGGCAGCCGCGACCAGATCTACCACCATTTCTGGGTAAGCGACCGACGCCTGGTCGCCAGCCTGAGCACGCGCATGGGCTTTCTCGATACGCCGGTACCCACGGGCGAGCTGATCGCCACCGACGTCGACGGCAAGCACGGCATGTACCTGTTCGGGGTCCGTGGTTCGTCAAAGAACGATGCCACGGTCAACCGGCGTGGCGGTGAGCAGCGCATAGCGGCAGCCACCGTGATCGATACGCAACTGCTGGACAACCATGACATTCTGATTGCCGCGCGCGAGTTCACCACCAGTCGCAAGGGCGCGGTGCCGACGATCGAGCGACTCGATGTCGACACCGGCAGGAGTCGTCGGATCGATACCTCCCCGGCGGCCGATGCCTATTTCGTCGCCGATCATGCCGGCCGGGTACGTCTGGCCCTGGGCAGCGGCGACTACCTGGGTCTGCGGCTGTGGGGTCGCGACCTGGAGAAGGACAAGAACTGGTGGTTGCTCAACGACTCGGACAAGTCGCACATCAATATCGAGCCTATCGGCTTCAACCGCGACAACAGCCGGGTTTACGTCCGCGTGTCACATGCCTCCGGCCCAGACTCCATCGAGTTGATGGACCCGTACGACGGTAAACGCGAGCTTGTCTATCAAGGCCAGTTTGCCGACCCGGGCGAGTTGTTGCCTTCGGCCGATGGCAAGGATTACTACGCTATCGTTACCCGCGACGGCATCCCCGGCTTGCACTACATCGACGAGAACAGCCCAGAGGCGCTGATGAACAAGGCGCTGAGCGTAAAATTTCCCGGACGCCTGGTGGCCTTCAGCAATTTCACCCGCGACGGCAAGCAGGCCATCCTCAGCGTCAGCAGCGACCGTAATCCCGGGGACTATTTCCTGTTCGATTTCGAGACCAGGAGCGCGAAGTACCTGCTGAGCCGGCGCCATTGGATCGAAGCGCCGCAGATGCGCCCGATGCAGCCGATCACGGTAGAGGCGCGCGATGGAATGACGCTGCACGGCTTTCTTACCGAGCCGTCGGGCGACAAGCCTCATCCACTCATCGTGCTGCCGCATGGCGGCCCGCACGGCATCGATGACGAGTGGGGCTACGACAACGAAGTCCAGCTGTTTGCCCATCACGGTTACGCCGTGCTGCAGCTCAACTACCGCGGCTCCGGCGGTTATGGGCAGGCATTCCAGCAAGCCGGCTACAGGCAATGGGGCCAGGCCATGCAGGACGATCTGACCGACGCGACGCAGTGGGCCATCAAGCAGGGCTATGCCGACCCCAAACGCATCTGCATCTATGGCGCAAGCTATGGCGGCTATGCAGCCGTCGAGGCGACCGTGCGCGAGCCTACGCTCTATCGTTGCGCCATCGGCTATGCCGGTATCTACGATCTGCGCATCCAGCTGGACAAGAGCGACACGCAGCGCTCCAACAGCGGCACCAGTTATCTCAATACGGTGCTCGGGGATGATCGTGACGATCTGTTGCGGCGCTCACCGCTGAGCGGGGTCGACCGCATCCAGGCCGCCCTGCTGCTGATTCATGGCGGTGCCGACGAACGGGTGCCTTTCGCCAACTTCCGCGAGTTCACCCGCGCGTTGGACAAGCAGCACAAGCCTTACGAGTCATTGACCGAACCGGACGAGGGGCACGGCTTCTTTCTGGAAAAGCATCGTCTGGAGGCGTATCAGAAGATGCTCGACTTTCTGGATGCCCATATCGGATCGAAAGAAATTTCGAACCTACCCTGACTTATCGGATATTCGCAAAGGTTCGCGAAAAGCTAGGATAAGCCAGGACCGAGGGGTCGGTTCTGCGTCGCGGGATTTGGGGGAGATCGCATCGACGGTGCCAGGGAGCGCCGAAGATGCGGACACCGATCGACCGCCGAACGCGACGCACCGTCATAAGTCGTAACAGGGGAAGGGACAAATATGTATGCCAGGACGCGGCTATGGGCCGTTTTGTTGTCGTGTGTGATCGGTAGTGCCATCGCGGCGGATACACCGCCAACAGCCACCTCACAAAAAACAACCTCGATTGCCGATTTCGTAAAGCCGGCTGACTTCAGCGATGTGCAGCTATCGCCTGGCGGCCAATATATAGCGACCGTCATTTCGCTTCCGGACAACCCTCACGAAAACGCCTTCGCCATCCTGGATGGCAAGACCGGCGCGGTTATTCGATTCATCCATTCGGGTCAACATGCGCTTATCGCGGACTACTTCTGGGCCAGCGATACGCGCCTCGTGGCCTCCTTGGCGCTGAAACACAATGGATTGGACACGCCTTATCTGACCGGCGAAATATTCGCCATCGATATCGACGGCACCCACCAAACCGAGCTGTTTGGGTTCCGCAAAGGCGTCGGCCAACTAACGCTCAGGGATACACCACGAGACAACGCACGCGGTTCGGTAATCGATCCGGCCCTGGTTGGCCCCAATGAGGTACTCATCGCCACGAACGCTTTTACGGGCTTTCGCGACGGTTCGATTACCGAAATCGAGCGTCTCAACATAAATAATGGCAAGACAAAACACGTCGGCGAGTCTCCTGCGCATGACGCTTATCTGATCGCCGACCATGATGGCCAGGTCCGTGCCGCTGTCGCCAGCACCGACTTCGTGCACTTCACATTGTGGGTGCGCGAAAAGAACGATACCGACTGGGTCTTGGCCAACGATTCGCAGAAAACCGGCACGGGCATCATGCCGCTGGGGTTCAATCGCGACAACAGCAAGCTTTATGTACGTGTATCCCAGGGCAAACAGGCCGATGCCATCGAGCTGATGGACATGAAGACATTGACGCGAACACCCGTCTATCGCGGGCAGTTTGCCGACCCAGGAGAAATGCTGCGCACCGCCGACCGGAAAGACTTCTACGCGGTCGTTACGCAAGACGGGAAAAAGGGCCTGTATTTCCTCGACGACAATAGTCAGGAGGCCAAGCTCACCAAAGCCCTTCAGCCGAGCTTCCCTGGACAGCTAATACGTCTTACGAGCTTCACCAGCGACGGGAAACGGGCTGTTGTATCGGTCAGCAGCGACCGAAATCCTGGCGAGTTTTACATCTTCAATCTGGACACGATGCAGGCGGGCCACCTGGTCAATGCCCGGCCGCAAATCGATCCAAAGCAGATGCATGCCATGGAGCCCGTAAGCCTGAAATCTCGTGATGGCCTCGACTTGCATGGGTTTATCACATTACCGAGCGGCCCTAAACCGTATCCATTGATCGTATTGCCTCATGGCGGCCCTCACGGTATCGCCGACGAATGGGGATACAACCGCGAGGCGCAGCTGTTTGCGGCGCATGGATATGCCGTGTTGCAAATCAACTATCGCGGGTCCGGCGGTTATGGCGGCTGGTTTCAGCATGCCGGCTATGGAAAGTGGGGCCTGAGCATGCAGGACGACCTGACCGACGCAACGCATTGGGCGATCGACCAGGGCTACACCACCTCGCAGCACGTGTGCATTTACGGCGCCAGCTATGGTGGCTATGCCGCATTGGAAGGCGCGGTGCGGGAGCCCGATCTCTACAAATGCGCCATCGGTTATGCCGGCGTCTACGACCTTCGGGTTCAGCTCGATAGCAGCGATACGCAAAGTACCAATGCCGGCGACAACTATCTGACCTTGTCGCTTGGCAGGGATCGCGACGACCTGCTTGCTCGCTCGCCACTCAGCGGAGTGGCCAAGATCAAGGCCGAGGTGCTTCTGCTGCATGGAGGCGAAGATCCTCGCGTACCGATCAAGAACTTCGATGAGCTGACCAGCGCCCTCGACAAGAATGGCAAACATTACGAAAAGATCGTGATGCCGCACGAAGGCCACGGCTTCTTCGTGCCCGAGCACAGCCAGCAGGCCTATGAAAAGATGCTCGAGTTCCTGGATCGCAACATCGGCCACAGTCAGGCCCCGACCGTAGCCAACACCTCGCCTTGAGTCGTGACCGGTCGCGACTGAAGTCGCTCCTACAAGCTAGCGATGCTCAGCCAGTTTGTAGGAGCGGCTTCAGCCGCGACCCACTATCCCGTCACGCCTGAATCAATTGCTCAACGCAATATTCAACACTTCCGCCAAGCGCCTGCCGGCATCGCGCAGGCGTTCTTCGGCCAGCGGCAACTCGGCTTTTACGTAAGCGTCGTCGATCTTGTGGCCCTTGGGATAAAAGCCCGGCTGCGCGGTAGCGCGGCAGGATTCTTCGGCCCATTGGGCAAATGAGTTGTCGAATGGCGCAATAGTTGGCGGCAGGGTCACCATGCCTCGCTTGTCGAGTTCGTCGGCATAGGCTTTCCAGTCATTGCTATGGGTAAACAGCAGGCTCGAATCCCATACGCGATGCAGGTTGCTGCCCTTGCCGTTCATCTGCACCTGGTAGTCGTTGCCGCCCTTGTCGTCGCGGTAACCGGCATGCAACGGCTGATGCTCGTCGCCGATAAAGTGCACCACGAACTTCAACGCCTCCAGACGTGTCGCGTCGGACTGTTTCTTGTCGGCCAGGATTTCGGCGTAATGGTCGATGGCGGCGACCACGCAGTGACCGTCCGGGCAGTCGCGCGGCGGCACGTAGTTGCATTTTTCGCTGGTGAAGTTGATGTAGTGCAGGCCACGCGTGTTCTTCCACAGGTCCTGCTGATTCGCATCGTTGCGGATTTCATCCGCCCAGCTGGAGACATCGGCCAGGCTGGTCTTGTTTTCCAACGACAGCAGATGCTCGACCTCGGCCTTGGCAGCCGGGCTCAAGTGGCGCTGAGCCAGTTCGGCGACCACGCTGTGGCCGAGCGGCCCCCAGGCCTGGGCGAAGGGCGCAACGCCCAGAAAGGCAAGCACAGCAACGGCCAGGCGGCGATGAATCGTCATGAAGTCGGTTCCCCTGCGAGTGAGCCTGGGATTCTGCCATAGGGTTCGACGCTTGTTTTTGCGAGATCGGCCCCTGCCGGCTGGGGTCCGCCCCCGGTTCGCGCTAAAATGTCTGCTTTGGCGGCCCGAGCTGGGCCGCTTTTGCTGCCCCCATCACTGTCGGAGGACGCTGTCTCATGGCCATCAAGGTTGCCATCAATGGTTACGGTCGTATCGGCCGCAATACGCTGCGCGCGCTGTACGAATCCGGCCGCACCAACGAGTTTCAGATCGTCGCGGTCAACGATCTTGGCGACGCCGAGACCAATGCGCACCTCACTCAGTACGACACCGCCCACGGCCGGTTCCCGGGCCAGGTCTCGGTGGACGGTGGCGATCTGATCGTCAACGGCGACCGCATCAAGGTGCTGGCCGAGCGCGATCCGTCCAAGCTGCCCTGGGGCGACCTGGGCGTGGACGTGGTACTGGAGTCCACCGGCTTCTTCACCTCCAAGGCCAAGGCCAGCGCGCATATCGCCGGTGGCGCCAAGAAGGTGATCATCTCGGCCCCGGGCGACAAGGACGTGGATGGTACCTTCGTCTTCGGCGTCAACGATGACCAGCTGACTTCCCAGCACCAGGTCATTTCCAACGCCTCGTGCACCACCAACTGCCTGGCACCGCTGGCCAAGGTGCTGCACGAAAAGATCGGCATCGTGCACGGCCTGATGACCACGATTCACGCCTACACCAACGATCAGGTGCTGACCGACGTCTATCATCCGGACCTGCGCCGCGCCCGTAGCGCCACGCACAGCCAGATCCCGGCCAAGACCGGCGCCGCCGCCGCGGTGGGCCTGGTGCTGCCGCAGCTCAACGGCAAGCTGGACGGTTTTGCCATTCGCGTACCGACCATCAACGTGTCGGTCGTCGACCTGACCTTCGTGGCCGCGCATGCGACCAGCAAGGAAGAAATCGACGCCGCGATCAACGAAGCCGCCAACGGCGCGCTGAAGGGCATTCTGGCCGTCAACACCAAGCCGCTGGTGTCGATCGATTTCAACCACAACCCGGCTTCCTCCACCTACGACGCCACGCAGACGCGCGTCATGGGCGGCACGCTGGTGAAGGTGCTGAGCTGGTACGACAACGAGTGGGGCTTCTCCAACCGCATGTTGGATATGACCAAGGCGTTGATGGCTGCCAACAAGTAAGGGCTGCCGTTCGTTGGATGTTTTTGAAAAGCCGGGCCTTGTGCCCGGCTTTTTAGTTGTGAGTGAAGAGGAGTGAGAAGTAAGTCGCTGGCTGCTTCCGCTGTCACTGCTCGGGCAGGACAGTCGTCACAGACCTGTCTCGACGCTTGTCTCCCTCACCGTCATCCCGGCGTAGGCCGGAAGCGCTTTACAACAGCGAAGCTGGTCATCCAGTGACTTGACGCTCGGTTTTCGCGCTGTCGCTCAATTGCAATGACCGACACTGGATCCCGGCCTACGCCGGGATGACGGTGAGGGGAATGGCGCGGCGGAGAGGTTGAAACAAACAGCCACAACGAAGCGTCGACTACCCGCTTCTCACTCCTGATGGCTCTTCACTTCAGAGCAGCCAGTGCCGCATCGTAGTTCGGCTCGTGCGCAATCTCGCCCACCAGCTCGCTATGCACCACCTTGTCGTGCTCGTCCAGCACGACGACTGCACGCGCTGCCAGACCGGCCAGCGGGCCGTCGGCGATGGCCACGCCGTAATCCTTCAAGAAAGCGGCACCACGCATGGTCGACAGCGTGACGACGTTTTCCAGGCCTTCGGCGCCGCAGAAGCGCGCCTGGGCGAACGGCAGATCGGCGGAGATGCACAGCACCACGGCGTTATCGAGGCCGCTGGCGTCCTGGTTGAAGTGGCGCACCGAGGTAGCGCAGGTCGGCGTGTCGACGCTGGGGAAAATGTTCAGGACTTTGCGCTTGCCGGCGAAGTCGGCCAGCGTGACGTTCTTGAGATCCTTGGCGACCAGCGAGAATGCCGGTGCGGTAGCGCCGGTGGCCGGCAGGGATCCGTCGACGTGAACGGGATTGCCTTTGAGAGTGACTGTAGACATGGGGGTCTCCTTACAGGACAGGGGTGGAAACGGTTGGCAAACGATCAACGAGGCTGGTAGTGCAGATACCAATCGACGAACTGGCGCACGCCCTCTTCCACCGACACCTTCGGGCGATAGCCCACGGCGTCGATCAGGCCGGACACGTCCGCTTCGGTATCGGGCACGTCGCCGGCCTGTAGCGGAAGCATCTCCATGCGGGCCTTCCGCCCGAGGCACTCTTCCAGTACTTCGATATAGCGCAACAGTTCTACCGGCCGCTCGTTACCGATGTTGTAGATACGATACGGCGCGTTGCTGCTGGCCGGGTCGGGCGCGGCACTGTTCCAGTCCGGATCGGGTCCCGGGACTTTATCCAGCGTGCGAATCACGCCCTCGACGATATCGTCGATAAACGTGAAGCTGCGCTTGTGCTTACCGTGGTTGAACACCTTGATCGGTTCGCCGGCAAGGATCGCCTTGGTAAACAGGAACAGCGCCATATCCGGGCGCCCCCAGGGGCCATAGACGGTGAAGAAACGCAGGCCGGTGCTGGGGATGCGGTACAAATGCGCGTAGCTGTGTGCCATCTGCTCGTTGGCTTTCTTGCTCGCGGCATACAGCGTCAGCGGATGTTCGGCCGATTGGTGTTCGGAAAACGGCATCGTGGTATTGGCGCCGTAGACCGAACTGGTGGAGGCAAACACCAGATGCTCCACGCCGTGATGGCGGCAGCCTTCGAGCACGTGCAGAAAACCGGTGACATTGCTGCTGACGTACACGTGCGGGTTCTGCGCTGCATAACGCACACCGGCCTGCGCAGCCAGGTGCACCACACGCTGCGGTCGATGTTCTGCAAACAGCTTTTCCATGGCCACGCGGTCGGCCAGGTCGGCATGGACATGCGTATAGCCGGCGCGGCCTTCGAAGCGAGCCAGCCGCGCCTTCTTCAACGACACGTCGTAGTAATCGTTGAGATTGTCCAGGCCGATCACTTCGTCGCCGCGCTCGAGCAGCTTGAGCGCCACATGCGATCCGATAAAGCCGGCCGTACCGGTAACCAGGATCTTCATCGCTTACAACCTCCCGTCCACCGCATCGCGCGGCAGCACGTATTTCACATCGTAAAGAACGGACTCGGGTTTGCCGAACGCACGGATACCTTCGGCGCCAAGTGCGACAAACTGCTTGTGGGCAACGGCAATGATGACCGCGTCGTATACGCCATGCCGAGGTGCATCCACCGGCTTTAGCGCGTACTCGTGCTCGGCCTCGGCCGCATCGACCCATGGATCATGCACGTCCACTTGCGCGTTGTACCCGCGCAGCGCATCGACAATATCGAGCACGCGCGTATTGCGCAGATCCGGGCAGTTCTCCTTGAACGCCAGGCCCAGCACAAGGATGCGCGCCTGTATGGGATTGATCCGCTTGCGCACCATCAGCCGAATCAACTCGTTGGCCACATGCGCGCCCATGCTGTCGTTGGTGCGTCGCCCGGCGAGAATGACATCCGGGTGATGGCCGACTTCCTGCGCCTTATGCGTGAGGTAATACGGATCGACGCTGATGCAATGACCGCCGACCAGACCCGGCCGGAACGGCAGGAAATTCCACTTGGTGCCGGCGGCCTGCAGCACTTCGAGCGTATCGATACCCAGCTTGTTGAACAGAATCGCCAGGTCATTGACCAGGGCGATATTCAAATCGCGCTGCGTGTTCTCGATCACCTTGGCCGCCTCGGCTACCTTGATGCTGCTGGCGCGATGCGTGCCGGCCGGTATCACGCTGGCATAAAGACGGTCGACGAAGTCGGCAGCCTCCACCGTCGACCCTGAAGTGACCTTGAGAATGGCTGTAAGACGGTGTTGCTTGTCGCCGGGGTTGATCCGTTCCGGGCTATAGCCGACAAAGAAATCCTGATTGAAGCGCAAGCCCGACACGCGCTCCAGTATCGGCACGCACACCTCTTCGGTGCAGCCGGGATAGACGGTCGATTCGTAAACCACCACGTCGCCGTGTTTGAGCACGCGGCCGAGGCTCTCGGTGGCGGTGGTCAGTGGGCGCAGGTCGGGCCGCTTGGCGCTGTCGATCGGTGTCGGCACGGTGACGATGAACACGTTGCAGTCGCGAATATCGTCCAGCGACGCGCTGTAACCGAGCCGTTGCGCCTCGGCCAACTCCGTGGCCTCAACCTCCAGCGTGCTGTCTCGCCCGGCGCGCAAGGCTTCGACGCGCTCGGCGCGGATATCGAAGCCCACTGTGTCGTAGCGCTTGCCAAATTCCACCGCCAACGGCAGGCCGACATAGCCCAAGCCGATGACGGCGATCCTGGCAGTTTCGAGATTGAGCATTCCCAGCTTCCGCGACGGGCGAAGCGGTAGTTTGGCATGGCGGGAGGGCTAGTTGAGAGTGATCGGGGGTGAGAAACGAGTAAAGACTTGTAGTTCCACTCGTTTCCCACTCCCGGATACGCTCAACCCGCGCGCTCGATCGTCTGCTGGATCGAACCGAAGATCGACTTGCCATCGCGATCGGTCACGTCGATCTTCACCCGGTCGCCGAACTGCAGGAACGGCGTGCTCGGCTTGCCGTCACGCAGGGTTTCGACCGTACGCTGTTCGGCCAGGCAGGAGGCGCCCTTGCTGGTGTCTTCGTTGGCAATGGTGCCTGAGCCCACCACGGTGCCGGCCGTCAACGGCCGCGTCTTGGCCGCATGAGCCACCAGCTGGCCGAAGTCGAACTGCATGTCGACACCGCACTCCGCCTCGCCGAACCATTGCTCGTTGATCCACGTGCGCATCGGCAGATGCAGTTTTTCGCCCTGCCATGCGTCTCCCAGTTCGTCCGGCGTCACCAGGACGGGCGAGAGCGCCGAGCGTGGCTTGGATTGCAGAAAGCCGAAGCCCTTGGCCAGCTCGCCTGGAATCAGCCCACGCAAGGACACGTCGTTGACCAGACCGATCAACTGGATATGCGCGGCGGCCTGAGCTGGCGTGGCTGCCATCGGCACGTCGTCGGTAACGACGATCACCTCGGCTTCCAGATCGATGCCGTAGTCCTCGCTGGTGACAACCACCGGATCGCGCGGGCCAAGAAAGCCTGCGCTGGTCGCCTGATACATCAGCGGATCGGTGTAGAAACTTTCCGGCACTTCCGCACCGCGCGCGCGGCGTACGCGCTCCACATGCGGCAGGTAGGCGCTGCCGTCGACGAACTCATAGGCGCGCGGCAACGGCGCGGCCAGGGCGGCCATGTCCAGTTCGAACGCATCCGTGGCCTTGCCATCGTTGAGTTCGGCATAAAGCGCATTCAAGCGCGGCGCGCTGCTGGACCAGTCGTCCAGAGCGGCCTGCAGCGTCGGTGCGATGCCCTTGGCGCGTACGGCACGAGTCAGGTCGCGGCTGACAACGATCAGGCTGCCGTCGCGGCCGCCCTCTTTGAGACTACCCAATTTCATGCATGGCTCCTCAGCCGCAACCTTCTACATAATCGATTTGTGGCGGCAGACCCACGCGCCATGCGCTGACCTTGCCGCTCTTGTCCGCCTCAAACAGCAGCACCGCACCGTGGTCGCCTGGCACACGCATATCGACCGCGTCCGCATCGTACTTTTGCGGCTGCTTTTCTGCCGCCGGATAAAGCGCTGCGATCTGCTCCACGGTCATGCCGACCTTGCCGCCACCGGGCGCCGCTTCTTTGGCCGTCCTGACATCGAAACGCACGAACTTGTCGTCTTCGAACATGAAACCGATATCCGGCGGCATCTGCTTGATCCAGATCGGATAGAGAATCTTGCAGGTGGAACCGGCAGCCGCGGGACCGCCTTTGAGATCGCCCCAGTTCTTGCGGAAATCCGCTTCGCTCAAGCCGAAATGCAGATCGCCATAGCCGCTATAGCTCGCCGCCTGCGGCGGACTGGCCTGCGTGCTCGCCGCTGCAGGCTTGGCGACCTGGGCCGTCGGCCCGGAGGCAACCAACGCTTGTGCATGTTGCTGTGCCGCTGCCGATGAGGCGACCGCCGGCTGGTCCACCGGTTTGTCGTGCTGGTTGCAGGCCGCAAGGCCAAGGCTCAAAAGAAGTAGCGATAGTGTGCGCGTCATGCGCCAGGCTCCTTGAAGTGCTTGGTGATGCCCTGCCAGCACTGATAGTAATCGCCCTGCAATTGCGGCGATGCGAGCGCCTGCCGGGTCGGGCGGATCACTTTGCGCGTCTCGAACATGAAAGCCATCGTACCGGTCAGGTGATCGGGCTTGTCCAGCGGTGCGTTACTGGCTTTTTCGAATGTACCCGCATCCGGGCCATGGCCGCTCATGCAGTTATGCAGGCTGGCACCGCCCGGCGCGAAACCGCCGGCCTTGGCATCGTAGACGCCCTCGATCAGGCCCATGAACTCGCTGGCGATATTGCGATGGAAATAGGGCGGACGGAAGGTATGTTCGGCCACCAACCAACGCGGCGGAAAGATCACGAAATCCATATTGGCCGTGCCGTGCGTATCGCTGGGCGAGGTCAGTACGGTAAAGATCGACGGATCGGGATGGTCGACGCTGATCGTACCGACCGTATTGAAACGCGTCAGGTCGTACTTGTACGGCGCGTAGTTGCCGTGCCAGGCCACCACGTCCAGCGGCGAGTGATCGATGCGCGCGGACCACAGGCTGCCCTGAAATTTCGCCAGCAACTCGAAGTCGCCCTCGACGTCTTCGTAAGCCGCGTGCGGCGTGAGAAAGTCGCGCGGCAACGCCATGCTGTTGGCGCCGATCGGCCCGAGATCGGGCAGGCGCAGCAGCGCACCGAAGTTTTCGCAGACGTAACCGCGTGCCTGGCCGTCGAGCAGCTCCACGCGGAAACGCACACCGCGCGGGATGACCGCGATCTCCAGCGGCTTGACGTCGAGCACACCCAGCTCGGTCGCCAGGCGCAACCGCCCCTGTTGCGGCACGATCAATAGTTCGCCGTCGGCGTCGTAGAAAAAGCGCCCTTCCATCGAGCGGTTGGCAGCATAGATATGCATGCCGCAGCCAGCCTGTTCGGCGGCGCTGCCGTTGCCGGCCAGGGTGATCAGGCCATCGATGAAATCGGTCGGCTGCTCGGGCATCGGCCACGGGTCCCAGCGCAGCTGGTTCGGGGTGGCGGGAGCCTCATCGAAACGGTTGTGGAAACTGGCATGGTCGCGTGCCGCAAACGGCTTGTGCATCGCGGCCGGGCGAATCCGGTACAGCCAGCTGCGCCGGTTGGTCGGCCGCGGCGCGGTGAAGGCGCTGCCGGTCAGTTGTTCGGCATAGAGGCCATGGGCGACTTTCTGCGGCGAATTCTGGCCGGTCGGCAAGACCCCGGCGATGGCCTCACTGGCAAACTCGTTGCCGAACCCGGATTGATAACCTGCCTGCTCGCTCATCATCGCTTCCTTTGAATTTGCCCCGCCGGTCTTACCAGTCGGCCGTCGTTTGCTGCTACCTTCGCCCTACCGCTGCCAAGACGGCGGTCTTATTCATGCATGAAGGGGAAAATCATGTCGTCTCAGTTTAATCCTCCGCCGTTTGGAAACGGCGGCGCCAGTGTTTCCGAACTTATCGATCCGTTGGCGCAAGGCAAGGGGTGGATCAAGTTCCTGGCGATTGTCCAGCTGGTCTTTTGCGGACTTTACGTACTGATTTCGTTCGGCCTCGGGCTGTTGGTGATGTGGCTGCCCATCTGGTTGAGCATCCTGCTGCTGCAAACGGCCAATGCGCTTGAACAGGCCCAGCAGCGCGACGATGCCATCGCCGCGAAAACGGCACTCGGCAAGCTCAGGCTGTACTTCATGATCCAGGCTATTGCCATGATCGTGGGTTTCGGCCTGGCCATTATCGGCATCATTGCGGCATTGGCCCTCGGCTTCAGCATGCACAACCTGCCGGGCGCACACCTCCCGACCTGAAGAACTCAGGAGCGCGTCGGCATCTGTCGGCGCGCTCCTGGTGTTTTAAAGCACGCCGCGCTTCATCTGATCGCGCTCGATCGACTCGAACAGCGCGGTGAAGTTGCCCTCGCCGAAACCTTCGTTGCCCTTGCGCTGGATGATCTCGAAAAAGATCGGCCCGATATTGTTCTGCGTAAAGATCTGCAGCAGTTTGCGCTGCTTGGTCTCCGGATCGGCGTCGATCAGGATCTTGTTCTTGGCCAGGCGCGGTACGTCCTCGCCATGATCGGGAATACGCATGTCGATCACGTCGAAATAGGTATCGGGCGTGTCGAGGAACTCCACGCCACGCTCGCGCATTGCTTCGACGGTGTCGTAGATATTGTCGGTAAAGCAGGCGATGTGCTGGATGCCCTCGCCCTTGTAGCTGTCGAGGTATTCGTTGATCTGCGACTTCGGGTCGCTCGATTCGTTGAGCGGAATACGCACGATGCCGTCCGGCGCGGTCATCGCCTTGGACACCAGGCCGGTCTTGACACCCTTGATGTCGAAGTAGCGGATCTCGCGGAAGTTGAACAGACGCTCGTAGTAGTCCGACCACTTCTGCATGTTGCCGAAATACAGATTGTGCGTCAGGTGGTCGATGAAGGTCAGACCGAAGCCTTTCGGATACTGGTCGACACCCGCTATCGGCAGGTAATCGTCGGCGTAGATGCTGCCTGCATCGCCATAGCGATCGATCAGATACAGCATGCAGTCGCCGATCCCCTTGACCACCGGTGCGTTGACCGCCTTGGTGGCTTCTTTCGTACCGATCGCCTCGCCACCGTTGCCGAGCACGGTCTGGTAGACCTCGGCACCGGGCTTCTTGAAGCGGATAGCGAAGCCTGCCGCGCAGGGGCCGTGCTGACGGGCGAAGTCGGCGGCGAACGAATCGGGGTCTTCATTGACCAGGAAATTCACGCCGCCCTGGCGGTAGACGGTAATCGCCCGGGTCTTATGCTTGAGCACGGCGGTAAAGCCCATGCTGCGGAACAGCTGGTGCAGCTCTTCGCCGCGGCCGGCGGGGGCGGCAAATTCGACGAATTCGAAGCCGTCGATCCCCATCGGGTTCTCGAACGTGGTGACTTGCATGCCAAGATTGGGCTGCGCGCTCATGATGCTCTCCGTCGTCGGGCTGTTCACGATGGCCGGCACCTTCAAGCATGCGACCATCCGGATAAGCCTCACGTTATAGTTACATTTGAAACCATTTGCAAGGACCACCGCACCAGTGCCTGATACCAAGACGCCCGACCACGCTCCCCTGGAACTCGAACGGTTCCTGCCCTACCGCCTGTCGATCCTGTCCAACACGATCAGCCAGGGGATCGCCGACGACTACCAGAAACGTTACGACCTCAGCGTGACGGAATGGCGTGTCATGGCCGTGCTTGCCCGTTTCGACGGCCTGTCGGCACGCGAGGTGGCCGAGCGCACCGCCATGGACAAGGTGGCCGTCAGCCGCGCCCTCGCCCGCCTGGTCGAAGCGGGCCGGGTGAATCGAGAAACCCACAACGGCGACAAGCGCCGCTCGGTGCTGGGTTTGTCCGAGGCCGGCTGGAAGCTGCACGACGAAGTCGCACCGATGGCCCGTGCGCGCGAGCGCGAAGTGCTGGCCAAGCTCGACCAGGAAGAACGCGTGTGGCTGGAGCGCATTCTCGACAAGCTATTGGACATGCCGCGCTAGGCGCGGTTGGTCGTGGGACAATGCGTGCTGTCAAAGCCGTGAGTCACACTGAACCATGCAAGACCTCGTCGACGGCGTGAAACGGTTCCAGCGCGATGCGTTCCCGGAGCGCTCGGCGCTATTCCGGCGCCTGGCCGCCGGCCAGAACCCGCAAGCGCTCTTCATCGCCTGCTCCGACAGCCGCGTCGTACCGGAGCTGATCACTCAATGCGAGCCGGGCGAACTGTTCGTGGTGCGCAATGCGGGGAATATCGTGCCGCCCTATGGACCCGAACCGGGCGGCGTATCCGCGTCGATCGAGTATGCCGTGGTCGCGCTCGGCGTCAGCGACGTGGTGATCTGTGGCCATTCCGACTGCGGCGCCATGAAGGCGATCGCCACCGATGCCGACCTGACCGCCATGCCCGCCGTGCGACGGTGGCTGCGTTATGCCGACACGGCCAAGGCGATCAACAGCGCTCACGCGCATAGCTCAGAGTGTGCGGCCATCCATGCGATGGTGCACGACAACGTCATTGCTCAGCTCGCAAATATCCGCACGCATCCCTGCGTTGCGCTGGCGCTCGAACAGGGGCGGCTCAGCCTGCATGGCTGGGTGTATGACATCGAGAGCGGGGTGGTGGAAGCGTATGACGGACAAAGCCGCCGCTTTGTTTCGCTGTCGGATCAGCCGTCGGCTTGTGCTACCGAATAACGCGGTTACGTCACGGCTGATCGCGACTGAAGTCGCTCCTACAAGCTAGCTGGGCATGGCTAGTTTGTAGGAGCGACTTCAGTCGCGACCGCCCCTCAACGCTTACTTCACCCCATGCATCAACCGATTGATCAACGGCGAGATCAGCAACAAAAGCACGCCCGCACCGGCCAGCAACCAGAAGCTGAAGGTGAAACCGTCCAGCGCCGAAGCGGCAGTCATGCCGGTCGCGCCACTGATGTGGCCAGCCAGCAAGCCCGATAGATTGCCGCCGACAGCCAGCGACAGAAACCAGCCGCCCATCGCCAGGCCCACCAGTTTGGGCGGCGCCAGCTTGGTCACCATCGACAGGCCGATCGGTGACAGGCACAGCTCGCCAACGGTCTGCAGCACATAGCAGGCGGCCAACGGCCAGAACGGAATCAGTCCCTGCGGATCGATCAGTCGCGCCAGCGCATACACCAGCACCAGGAATCCCAGGCCGTTGAAGACCAGGCCCAGGCCGAACTTGCGGGGGATCGAAGGCTCCTTGTGCCGGCGCGCCAGCAAGGCCCAGATGATGCTCACACCCGGCGCCAGCACAATGATCGCCAGCGGACTGATCGACTGGAACCAGCCGACCGGGAACGCCCAACCGCCGAACATCTTGCGGTCGACCATCGTCTCGGCCAGGAAGTTGAACGACGTACCGAGCTGGAAGTAGAACATCCAGAACAGCAGGTTGAAGGCGAAGATGATCAGCATCGCCACCACCCGCTCCACCTGCACGCGGCCCTGCCGTGCGGCCTCGCCCAGCAGCATCACCGCCACGCCGATAAACAGCAGGCCGAGCAGCCATTGCAAACCGATGGCGCCGATCTGCGCCAGCACGAAGTAGATGATCGGCACGGATACCGCCATGCCACCGATTACCCACAGCACACGCTGCTTGCTCTCGGCACCTTGCGGCGGCCGACCGACACCACGCAGACCGCGCCGGCCGAACCAGAACCACAGAAAGCTCAGCACCATGCCGACGCCCGCGGCACCGAACACGATCCGATAGTTCTCCACCAGCGGCGTGCTGGTGAAATAACTGGCCATCCAGCCGGTGACCAGCGGCGCGGCAAAGGCGCCCGCGTTGATTCCCATATAGAACAGGGTAAAGCCGCGATCCCGCCTTTCATCTTCAGGACGATAGAGCTGCCCGACCATCGAGGAGATATTCGGCTTGAACAACCCGTCGCCCACGATGACCATGGAAAGGCCGTAAAGCATCGCATCGCGCGAGGGCAGCATGACGGTGAACAGGCCGATCGCCATCACCACGGCACCCAGCAGGATCGACCGCTGGTAACCGATCACCTTGTCGGCGATATAACCGCCAAAAATGCCGGTGGCATAGACCAACGCGGTATAGGCGCCATAGATCTTGCTCGCCCACGCCTGCCCGGACGGATCGCCGTGGTAGAACTGCGCCACGATGTACAGCGCCAGCGCCCAGCTCACGCTATAGATCGCGAAACGCTCCCAGAACTCGGTCATGAACAGCATCCACAGGGGACGCGGGTGGCCGAGGGTATCGGGAAAATCGGGCACGCCCGGTGCCACGGCTTGACTGGCGTTGTTCATGCACCCCTTCATCGGTCGGCTGACCGTGCGCGAAAACACCGACATTTAGCCGTGACCGCGGCATTCGTCAATGGCGGCGTAGCTGCCGCCCCGTCAGAACTGCCGCTACTTCACGCCATGCATCAGCTTGTTGATCAGCGGCGCAATCAGGAAAAGCAGCACGCCCGCACCCATCAGCGACCAGAAACCGAACGTGTAGCCGCTCAGGGCCGACTGCGTGGTCATGCCCGTTTCGCCCGAAACATGACCGGCGAAGATGCCCGACAGGTTGTTGCCGATGCCGGTGGAAAGGAACCAACCACCCATGCCGAAACCGACCAGACGCAGCGGCGCCAGTTTGGTCACCATCGACAGGCCGATCGGCGAAAGGCACAGCTCGCCCACCGATTGGATCACATAGACCATGAAGAGCGTCCAGAACGGGATCTTGCCGTTTGCATCGACCATGTCCGACAACGCGAGCATCAGCAGCGCGAAAGCCAGCCCGTTGAAGATCAGGCCCAGACCGAACTTGCGTGGAATCGAGGGGTTGCTGCGGCCCATGCGCACCCACGTCCAGGCCAGGATCGGCGCGATGGTGATGATCGCCAGCGAATTGACCGACTGGAACCAGGCCGTGGGGAAATTGAAGTCGCCCAGCTGGCGGTTGACGATCTTGTCGGCGAGGAAGGTGAACGAGCTGCCGGCCTGCTCGAAGAACATCCAGAACAGCACGTTGAAGGCAAAGATGATCAGCATCGCGATGACGCGATCACGCTGCACCTTGCCTTCGCGAATTCCTTCGACCAGCAGCAGCAATGACAGCACGATAAAGAGCGCGCTCAGCACCCATTGCAGGAAACCCGCCCCGGAGGCCAACAGGAAATACATCACCGGCACCGCAGCAGCCGCACCCAATAGCACGTACACCACGCGCATCATGCTCTCGCTGCCGGGAGGCGCCACGCCGACCGACTTGAGCCCGCGCCGGCCTACCCAGAACCAGCACAGGCTGATCAGCATGCCCACGCCCGACGCGATGAATACGTACTTGTAGCTCGGCATCGCGTTGCTGCCGAACACCGCCTTGGCGAGGTATTCGGTCAGCACCGGTGCGATCAGCGCGCCGAGGTTGATACCCATGTAGAAGATGGTGAAGCCGCTGTCGCGCCGCTCGTCGGTGATGCCATAGAGCTTGCCGACCATGGTGGAGATGTTCGGCTTGAACAGGCCATTGCCGGCGATGATCGTGGCCAGCCCGATCTCGAATATCTGCTGATTGGGCACGGCGATCATGAACAGGCCCAGCGCCATCACCGCAGCACCGACCAGGATCGAGCGTTGATAACCCAGCACCCGATCGGCCACATAGCCACCGAAGATCGCTGCCGCGTAAACCAGCGCGAGGTAAGCGCCGTAAGTTCGACTGGCCGGCTGTTCACCGGTCGCGTCGCCACCGTGGAACTGCGCCACGATGTACAGCACCAGCGCCCAGCGAATGCCGTAGAACGCGAAGCGTTCCCAGAATTCGGTCATGAACAGCATCCATAGCGGACGCGGGTGACCCAATGTCTCGGGAAAGTCGGGAGCCGTAGCGGCGTTGGTGGTGGTGTCGGTCATGCGTTCCCTCGTTCGTTCAAGCATCGCAAGAACATGCGATTCAACTCAAAGAGAAGCACGCAAGCGCCGTAATCGTCAATCGGCCGAGGGCGATTCAGCTCCCAAGCACCGTGCGCACGTCGAGCAACTCCGGGAAGAACTCAAGGTCCAAGGCCTTCTTCAGGAACGATACGCCGGACGAACCGCCGGTGCCGCGACGATGACCGATGATGCGCTCCACGGTTTTCATATGGCGGAAACGCCAAAGCTGGAAACTTTCCTCCATGTCCACCAGCTGTTCGCACATGTGATATTCCGGCCAGCAGTCCGTGCGATGCTCGTAGATATGCTTGAACACCGGCAGCAAGCGTTCGTCGCGCTGATGCGGCTGCGTCACGTCACGGCTGAGCAAGTCCGCCGGTACGTCATGGCCGCGGCGCGCGAGATATCGCAAGAATTCGTCGTACAGACTCGGCGCCTCAAGTACTTCGCGCAAGCTCGCTTCAGCAGCCGGGTCATAGGCAAAGACCTTGAGCATCTGCGCGTTCTTGTTGCCGAGCAGAAACTCGATCTGCCGATACTGCAGCGACTGGAATCCGGACGATGGCCCCAACACGTCGCGAAACTCCAGGTATTCCGACGGAGTGAGCGTCTCCAGCACCGCCCACTGCTCGAACAATTGGCGCTGCACCTGTTTCACGCGCGCCAGGATCTTCAGGCAGGTATCGAGTTCGTCGCGCTGCAGGCACGCGATCGCTGCCTTGAGTTCGTGAATGAGCAGTTTCATCCACAGCTCGGCCACCTGGTGCTGCACGATGAACAGCGTCTCGTCGTGATGCGGCGGGTCGCTCAAGGGCCGTTGCGCGGAAAGCAGCACATCCAGGCGCAGGTAGCCGCCGTAGGTAAGCCGTCCATCCAGGTCCAGTTCGATACCGGCTTCGAGATCGCGTTGGTTCGTGGTCATTCCGAATCGCTGATGGCGCAAAGTGGGGATGGTAGCGGTTCAAGGGGATGGGGGTGGCCGGATAGCAGCGCAAGTGCGCCAGCGAAGATGAGCGACGGCCCAACCGACGCCTCGGCCACCTCATCGGCCATCCGAGCCGCCCACTCGCAACTCCCTGTAATGCAAGGCTTCCGGAGAAAAAGCACGCACATTCATGCTGCACCGTACCTTGCGGCGCAACATAAGAGCCTGTTATCAAAGGCGGTCTTGGGAAAGCCTCACCCCCGCTGGAAGGGGTACGAAGGCTGAGGAATCCCCGCGTGACGGCCTCACTGGATAGGCCGCGCCTCCCCCCACAACTATTTCTACCTTACCCGTTTTGGGAGCAAGTCGTGTCCATCGCAGCCAAATTCGAAATCGAATACCTGCAATACCTCGACGACGAGGGCAAGCAGGTCCGTGACGATCTGCCGGAGTTTGCCAAAGACCTCAACCATATGGTCGAGCTCTACAAGCTGATGCTGTCCACCCGCGTGTTCGATGCCAAGTCGGTCGCCTTGCAGCGTACCGGCAAGCTCGGTACCTATGCCTCGTGCCTGGGCCACGAAGCCGCGCATGTCGGCGTCGGCAGCGCCATGAAGCCTGAAGACGTGCTGGCGCCGAGCTATCGCGAATACGGCGCGCAGCTGTATCGCGGCGTGCAGCCGCGCGAGGTCTACATGTACTGGGGCGGCGACGAGCGCGGCAACGACTACCAGAACGAGCCGGCTCGCCACGACTTTGCCTGGTCGGTACCGATCGCGACGCAGTGCCTGCACGCCGCCGGTTCAGCGCTGGCGTTCAAGATCCGCAACGAGAAGCGCGTGGCCGTGTGCATGATCGGCGACGGCGGTTCGTCCAAGGGCGACTTCTACGGCGCCATCAACATCACCGGCGCGCAGAACCTGCCGATGGTGGCGGTGATCGTCAACAACCAGTGGGCGATCTCGGTACCGCGCAAGATCCAGTCCGGCGCACCGACGCTGGCGCAGAAAGGTATCGCCGCGGGTCTGTTCTCGATCCAGGTCGACGGCAACGACATCATCGCGGTGCGCAAGGCGATGGAAGACGCGCTCGAGCGCGCACGCAACGGCGAAGGTGGCAGCGTGATCGAGGCGGTGACCTATCGCCTCTCCGATCACACCACCGCCGACGACGCGCGCCGTTACCGCGGCGAGCAGGAAGTGAAGGACGCCTGGGCGAAGGAGCCGATGGTGCGCCTGCGCAACTGGCTGGTCGCCAAGGGCGTATGGGACGACGCGAAGGAAGAAGCGTGGAAGGCCGAGTGCGACGACTGGATGGATAACGAAGTCAACGCCTATCTGGAAACCAAGACCCAGCCGGTCACCGCGATGTTCGACTACACCTTTGCCGAAGTACCCGCCGATCTCGCCAAGCAGCGCGACCTGGTTATTTCGCTCGACAAGAAGGCCCACTGAGTCATGGCACAAATCACTCTTATCGAAGCCGTCACCCAGGCGCTTGCTTATGAAATGGCCCACGACGACTCCGTCGTGGTGCTGGGCGAAGACGTCGGCGTCAACGGCGGCGTGTTCCGCGCCACCCAGGGCCTGCAGGAAAAATTCGGCGAACTGCGCGTGCTCGACACGCCGCTGGACGAAACCACCATTGCCGGCGTCACCGTGGGCCTTGCCGCGCAAGGCATGAAGCCGGTGGCCGAGGCGCAGTTCGAAGGTTTCATCTATCCGATGATGGAACAGATCGCCTGCCATGCCGCCCGCCTGCGCAACCGCACACGCGGCCGCATCACCGTGCCGGCCGTGTGGCGCGCACCGTGGGGCGGCGGCATTCGCGCGCCGGAGCATCACTCCGAAGCGAACGAGCACCTGTTCACCAACATCCCGGGCCTGCGTGTGGTGATGCCCTCATCGCCGGCACGTGCCTATGGTCTGCTGCTTGCCGCGATTCGCGATCCGGATCCGGTGATGTTCTTCGAGCCCAAGCGCATCTATCGCCAGTACAAGGAAGAAGTGCCGGACGACGGCGAGGCCTTGCCGCTGGATGTGTGCTTCGTGCTGCGCGACGGCACCGACGTCACCATCGTGACCTGGGGTGCACAGGTCAAGGAAGCGCTTGAAGCCGCCGACGCTTTGGCCGAGGAAGGCATCAGCGCCGAAGTGATCGACGTGGCCACGCTGACCCCGCTCGACTTCGACACCATCGCCGAATCGGTACAGAAGACGGGCCGCTGCGTGATCGTGCACGAAGCCCCCAAGACCGCCGGCTTCGGTGCCGAAATCGCCGCGCGCCTGGCCGAGGAATGCATGTACGACCTGCTCGCTCCGGTCGAACGCGTCACCGGTTTCGACACGCACATCCCGCTGTTCCGCCTGGAGATGAAATATCTCCCGAGCACGGAGCGCGTGGTGGAAGCGGCGAAGCGTACGCTGGCTGCGTCCTAAACTACCTACAGGGAAGCGTCATCCCCGCGAGGCGATTTACAACAGCGAAAGCTGGTCACGCGGGGACCCAGTGAAGAATGGCGTGCGAAGCACACAAAACCTTCCCGCACACTGAAAGACACTGGGCCCCGGCCTTCGCCGGGGCGACGCTCCAAGAACATTCAAGCCATACCTAGAGAACCAAACTCATGGCCGACATCAAAACCTTCTACCTCCCCGACCTCGGCGAAGGCCTCCCCGACGCAACCGTCGTCGAGTGGCACGTCAAGGTAGGCGACACCATCAAGCTCGACGCCCCGCTGGTGTCGATGGAAACGGCCAAGGCCGTGGTCGACGTGCCCTCGCCCTATACCGGCAAGGTCACCAAGCTGCACGGTGCGGCCGGTGACATCATCGAGACCGGTGCCGCACTGGCCGAGTTCGAGCCCGACCCGAATGCCAAGCAGCGCGCCGAAGCCGAATCCACCGGCCACCATCACGGCCCGAAGAAGAGTGTCGGCAGCGCCGCGCCGGACAACAGCGCCAAGGTTGTCGCGTCCGACGAAGGCGGCGAGATTGCCCAGCCCAAAGCCGATCGCGAAGACGAAGGCACCGTGGTCGGCGCGATGGTCAGCGGCAATCACGTGCACGTCGAGCAGCTCAGCTCGGTCGGCGGCGTGAAGGCCGTGCCGGCCGTACGCGCGCTGGCCAAGAAGCTCAAGGTCGACCTTGGCCGCGTACGCCCCACCGGCGACGGTGGCGTGGTCACCATGAAGGACGTCAAGGACGCCGCCGCCAACGGTTCGGCCCCGCTGGGCGCCGCTCCGGCGCGCGCCGTGCACGAAGACGCCGGCCGTCACCTGGCTCCGCGCCTGCCCGAGCCGGAACCGGCCCGCAGCCCGACCTCGCTTGCCGGCAAGCCGGTGCGTACCTCTTCGCCGAGCGTGCACGCCAGCGGCCAGCCGGAGCAGCTCAAGGGCGTTCGCCGCAACATGGCCCGCGTGATGGCCGATGCGCATGCCCAGGTCGTGCCGACCACCCTGGTCGACGATGCCGACCTGCACGCCTGGATCGGCAAGCAGGACATCACCGCCCGTCTGATCCGCGCCATCGTCACCGCTTGCAAGAGCGTGCCGGCGCTGAACGCGTGGTTCGACGGCAAGAACCTCACCCGCACGCTGCATCCGCACGTGGACATCGGTATTGCCGTGGACACCGAGGAAGGCCTGTTTGTGCCGGCGCTGCGCAATGCCGACGTGCTCGACGGTGCCGGCGTACGCGCCGCCATCAAGCGTCTGCGCACGCAGGTCGAAGACCGTTCGATCCCGGCGTCGGAACTGTCCGGCTACACCATCAGCCTGTCCAACTTCGGCATGTTCGCCGGCCGCTACGCGACGCCCGTCGTGGTGCCGCCGTGCGTGGCGATCGTGGGCGCGGGCAAGCTCAGCCACGACGTCGTGGCGGTGATGGGCGGCATCGAAGTGCATCGCCGCATGCCGATCTCGCTTACCTTCGACCATCGCGCCGCTACCGGCGGCGAAGCCGCGCGCTTCCTGAAGGCACTGCTGGACGATCTGGCACAGCCGAACTAAGCGCTCGATATATCGGCGTCACAAGAAATCCCCCGGTTTGCGCCGGGGGATTTTTTTATATCGACTTCGCCTTGATGCGTAGCCATAGCGTCTGCAACACCAACACCGCGGCCACGGCCACAGCCGCAAGGGCCGCAGTCTGCGCACCGGGCAGCGTACCGATGGATTGCTTGACGTAAATCGTACCCAAGGCCCATGCCGCCGCCAGCGCATAGATCACATTGCCGCCCATCCGTGCGTTGGCGATCAGCAGCAACAAGGCCGCCAACACCAGCAAACCGATGCTCCACGGCAGCATGTCGTCCAGCGGCAGCAGGCGAAAGGCCACGAGCACCTGAGCCGTATTGAGAAATGCCGCCAGCGACACCCAACCAGCATGCAACGACAGCGGCAGCCAGGCGCAAAAACTCAGCGCGTCAGGCGCGGGGCGTTGCCGTGACAACCAGTACGCCGCGTAAACCAGGCAAACCAGACTGGCCCAGATCGCCGCCAGCGCCAGCCAGAATTGCTGCTGCGAAAACACCACCATCCAGATCGACGTCAGCGCGAACGCGATCAGCGATGCAATGCGTACGCGCAGCATCGCCGAATCGTGCCGACGATTACTGCATTGCCAGACCGCAAATACGATATCGAACAGGAAGATCGGTCCCCAGATCCAAAACGCATAGCCCGCCGTGCCCAGCAAGGTGGGATAGCCGTCGGAGATCGTGCCAATGTCCGGGCCGAATGCCCCGTGCTGGGAAAACCATGCCACCACGGGCATGCACAGTGCGGAAAGCAGGACCAGCCAGGGCATTGCTTTACTCCTTCGGTGTCGTTGGTTAGAGGTTTGACGACGGTCACATCGATTTCTTCACCCGACCCGGCGGACACTGCCCGGCCTGACCGGAGGAGATTCTCTTATGCACCACAGTCGATTATCTACCCTGGTACTGGACTGCCAAGCCGGGGACCTTCAAGAAGCCGCCGAATTCTGGAGTCGCGCGCTGGGCAAGCCCATTGTCACGGTCGACCAGGACGGCGACGGCAAGTACGCCGAACTGCGGACCGCGACCGACGAGCCGATCATTTTGCTGCAAAAGGTCACCCACGAAAGCCGGGTGCATCTGGATATCGAAACCGACGATATCGAAGCGGAGGCCGCCCGGCTGGAAAAGCTGGGCGCCAAGCGCGTCAATCTGGTACGCGGCCGCTGGTGGGTCATGGAAGCACCCAGCGGTCACCGCTTCTGTGTCGTCCAGCAACAGCGCGAGCCGTTCGGGCCGCATCTGAATGCATGGGATGGCATGGACGGCAATTGAATCGGGTGGGGTCGGTCCATACTTCCCACTAACCTTTTGGCGGAGAAAAAGCGATGCGTATCCTGGTTGTCGGCGCAGGCGCCACCGGCGGTTACTTTGGCGGGCGCTTGCTGGAAAACCAGCAGGACGTGACTTTTCTGGTCCGCCCGGCCCGTGCCGCAAAGCTGGCCGAAACGGGTTTGACGATACGCAGCAGCACCGGCGACTTTCACCGCGATGCGCCGCCAACCGTCACAGCGGCAACATTGAACAGCCATTACGACCTGATCCTGCTCAGCTGCAAAGCCTATGATCTGGATCAGGCCATCGCGGATATCGCGCCGGCGGTCGGGCCGAATACGGCGATCTTGCCGCTATTGAACGGCATGCAGCACATGGATCGTCTGGACGAGCGCTTCGGCGCGGATCGCGTGCTGGGTGGCCAATGCGTAATTGCCGCGACCGTCGATGCCGACGGCGTGGTGCGTCATCTCAATACCTCTCACAGCCTCACTTATGGGGAGCGCGACGGCAGTGCATCGGCGCGCATGGCTGCCATCACGCAAGCCATGCAGGGCGTCAAGTTCGAGGCCCGTGCCAGTAACACGATCCTGCAGGACATGTGGGACAAGTGGGTGTTTCTGGCCACGCTCGCAGGAATCACGTGCCTGATGCGCGCCGCGGTTGGCGACATCATGCGCGCGCCGGGTGGACGCGAGACGACGCTGGCCTTGCTTGAAGCGTGTCGCGGCGTTGCCGAGCATGCGGGCCATGCGCCACACGAAGCCGTGCTGGCTAAAGCACGCGGCGTGTTGACGGAAGAAGGTTCGACGCTGACTGCGTCGATGCTGCGAGACCTGGAAGGCGGCAAGGCGGTGGAAGCGGATCATGTGGTGGGCGACATGCTTGCGCGTGGCGCCGGGGGTGTTGATATCACGCCGTTGCGTACGGCTTATGCGCATTTGAAGGCGTATGAGGCGCGGAAAGCGCGGCAGGCCAAGGGCTGAGAGCGCCCCCTCACCCCAACCCTCTCCCCCGGCGAAGCCGGGGAGAGGGAGCAAAAGCACGCAGCGTTGAAGACTTGCCTCAGTAAAGCTCCCTCTCCCCTGGCTCTGCCGGGGGAGAGGGTTGGGGTGAGGGGGGCTCTTGCTCTAAAAACTCAACGCCGCCAAATCACCCGACGCACAAAAAACGCCAACACCAACACCGCAACGCACGCCCCATACCCATACAACGCAGGCAACACCTGCTGCCAGATCGCCCCACTCGACGGCCCGAATTCACCAACCTGAGGCACACGCGCCGCATCAAATCCCAGCAACGCCGAGCCAACAGCCGCACCGGCCGCCAGCAGCAACATCAGCCAATCGAAAGCACGCCGCGCACCCGTACGAGGCAAGCTCTTGGGATACGCCCAATACGCCCAGCCAAGAATCAATAACCACGGCGCAAGCAGAAAAATGGCGAGATAACGCATCGAACAAACCCCTGCATCGTTAGGCCCGCCAGCGCATTACTCCTGCGCGGCGAGCTGATCCAAGGCCTCGCGCAGACGTGCCAGGGCCTCATCGCGTGCCGGTTCATCGCCGTACTCGGGCGTGTCGCCGATGTGCTCGCCGTCCACCTCCAACGCCATGCCGCCCTGACGCACCTGCCAGACCGCCGCGGCAGCACCGAGGCTTTTCAAGCGCTTTTGCATCACACCGGCCGACTTCGGATCGGCAAACGAACGAGACAACAGCAACTCTTCGCCATCGGCGGAGAACAGACGGAAACGGAAGCTACCATCGCCGTCGCGAAAACTAACCAGACGCGGCAATTTGCCCTGCTTTTGCGCCGGTTTGGCCTGGCTACCCGACTGCACCAGCGCCGCGCCCGAACGCAGGCCGATCGCATCGCGCAGCGTTGCGATCAACGGCGCGGCCGTGGCGCGTGCCTTGCGTGCGCCGTCCTGCAAGATCTCTTCGATCACTTGCGGCTTGGCGATGAGCTCGTCGTAGCGCTCGCGCATCGGCGCCACATCGGCCTCGATACGTTCGTACAACACCTGCTTGGCCTCGCCCCAGCCGATACCGTCTTCTAGCGCCTTGCGGAACGCATCGGTCTCCGCTTCGCTGGCAAACGCGCGAAAGATCGTAAACAGCGACGAGCTATCCGGGTCCTTCGCTTCGCCGGGCAAACGCGAATCGGTGACGATGCGCATGATCGTTTCGCGCAGGTGTTTTGCCCCACCGGCAAACAGCGGAATCGTGTTGTCATAGCTCTTGGACATCTTGCGACCGTCCAGACCCGGCAAGGTCGCCACCTGCTCTTCGATCACCACCTCAGGCAGCACGAAGAAATCGCCGCCATAGATGTGGTTGAAACGCTGCGCGATATCGCGCGCCATTTCGATGTGCTGGATCTGATCGCGCCCCACCGGCACCTTGTTCGCGTTGAACGCAAGAATGTCGGCGGCCATCAGTACCGGGTACATGTACAGGCCCGCGGTCACGCCGGCATCGGCGTCTTCGCCGGCTTCGACATTCTTGTCGACCGCGGCCTTGTACGCATGCGCGCGGTTCAGCAGCCCCTTGGAGGTCACGCAGGTCAAGAACCAGGTCAGTTCCGGAATCTCCGGGATGTCCGACTGCCGATAGAAAGTCACGCGATCCGGATCGAGGCCGCCGGCCAGCCAGGTCGCAGCGATTTCCAGTCGCGAACGCTCGATCCGGGCCGGATCGTCGCTCTTGATCAGAGCGTGATAGTCCGCCATGAAATAGAACGCGTCCACGTCGGCGCGACGGCTGGCTTCAATGGCCGGACGGATCGCGCCGACGTAGTTGCCCAGGTGCGGCGTACCGGTCGTCGTAATACCAGTCAGTACACGAGTTCGCATGGTGACTCAGATTTTATCGGGAAAAGGAAGTCTACCGCAGGCGATGGCTGTGCGCTGCTACCGCCTCAACCGCGCTAGCGCTGTCTGCGCGGGGATGATCGCTTTTCAGTTCTACGCGGCTCCAAGCGCACAGATTCAGACTCGCTGATGCTCGCGTTCATTTGAGCCGTCTGAGGGATCGACCGATGGACCGATGCGCTCAGCGTCTGCTCCATCGGCACCGTTCCGTGTCTGCGGTGCTCACTTGCACTGGCGGCCATAACAGTACCAAAAGCCGCGCTACGCTCTGACCTAGTGAGTACTTTGTAATCGTGACCAACGACCTTTGCGTTGTCGCCTATAACTTCTATACCTTGGCCGCTCTTACCGACGATATAATCACGCGTTTGCCAAAATTGGCCCCAGCCTTGGTCCCGCCCTTCATACCTCATGAACATGGCCGCCTTTTTAGTTAGTTTCCCCTCGGGATCCGGAGCCGCATAATCGCGCCAGCGCGTCGCGCTCAGCGCAATTCCCTTTTCTTCGCGATTGGCACTGTACTCACTATTAAATTTTCCGCCCGTGAGGTGCTGTGCCAACAGGGTACTCTCATCGACTCTGTTCAAAACCCAGGTACAACCGCTGAAACTTGGCGTGAAGACAAATTTCGGATCCTCTTTCCCGGGATGTTCGGGAATAACCGCAGAGCCTCCCTGAGGAACCCAATAAGCCGCTATTTGCTGCCCCTTCCCACCCTTATCGCCAATCACATAAGCCGAATAATTCTCGCCATTGCCTAATTGACCTTCGATTTTGTGAATCGAGACGATGACCTCACCAGCCTGCGTTGCAGGATTGATACCTGCCGCGGAGATACCGTCTTGGCAAAAAGCGACTGGATAATCACGGTTAAAATCCACATCATGGATTACGTGCTGCTTTTTTTTGCTAGAACTAAACATAATTGCTTTGTTTCCTTACGTATACAAACGCGCATCATGCGCGAATCTCCGAAATTCTAACGGATGAGCGTGGATTTCCCAAACAGCGACTCTACGAGATCGACCGCGAGTTTCGCCGTCTGATTGCGCTTATCAAACGCCGGATTCAACTCAACGATATCGAGCGACCCCAGTCGGCCAGTATCGGCAATCATCTCCATACACAGCTGCGCCTCGCGATAATTCGGACCACCGCGTACCGTGGTCCCTACGCCCGGCGCGATCGTCGGATCGAGAAAATCCACATCGAAGCTCACGTGCAAATGCGTGTTTTCGTCGATGTCGGCCAGCGCCAGTTCCATCGTGCGCTTCATCCCGACCTCATCGATATGACGCATATCGAAAATACCGACATTCGCCTCGCGCACCAGTCGCTTCTCGCCTTCGTCGACCGAACGAATGCCGATCTGGCGGAAAGTTTCCGGCTGGGTCGCCGGTACGTTGCCACTCAACTCGATCAGCTCACGCGGACCGTTGCCGCACAGACACGCCACCGGCATGCCGTGGATATTGCCCGACGGCGTCACCTGCGCGGTGTTGAAGTCGGCATGCGCATCCAGCCACAGCACGCGCAACTGCTTGCCCTGCTCGCGGCAATGCTTGGCCACGGCGCTGATCGAACCGATCGCCAGGCAATGATCGCCGCCAAGCATGATCGGCAGGCGGCCTTCGGCCAGAGCTTCGGAGACCGCCCCGAATACCGCCTCGTTCCACGCCACCACTTCAGGTAGATGCCGATAACCGTTGTGCGGCGGCTGCCACGGATTGACCGGCCCATAAAGATTGCCGCGGTCGACCACATCCAGCCCGCGCTTGATCAACCTTTCGGCCAGATTGGCCACGCGCAGCGCTTCCGGGCCCATCGAGGCGCCGCGGTGTCCGGCGCCGATATCGGTCGGCACGCCAATCAGGGAAATTGCCTGTTGCTTAACCATGCTTCACTCGTCTTCGCTATCGAATGCACCGCGCGCCGATCCCTAGCGCGCAGGTGCCGTATGCATTGGTGTTTCACGAACCAGCGGCAAGGACTGTTGCTGCCAGCCCTGGATGCTGCCGTCGAGCAGGCGTACGTGGCTGTAGCCCATCGACTGCAGGAGAGCCTGTGCCTTGGCGGCGCGCCGCCCGCTCTGGCAATAGACGACGATATCGCTATCGCGCGATACGCCCAAGGCGCCATGCCGTGCGGCCAACTGCTCCACCGGAATATTCAGGGCGCCGTCGATATGCCCGCCGCTGTATTCGTCGGCATGGCGGACATCCAGCAACAGCGGTGCGTGGCCGGCATGCTGACGTTCGAGGAGTTGTGCTGGCGCCAGCGTGTCATCGGCAGCCCAGAGGGGTAGCGACAGGGACCATGCAAGGAGGAACGCTCCGGCCGCGAGGCCTCGCCGAACGTTGTTTGCCGCTACCGACGGATTGTCCTTTATATGCATCGCTGCCGAACCTGAAACCCACCCGCGCCTTCGCGGGCTATCGTTCCAGTCTACAGGAACCTAGCCGATGAACTGCTCGACCCAGCCGGCTGCGTCCCCTTTCGCCTCGCCACGCTGCTGCCACCAGGTATCGGCGGTTGCGTAGCCGCGCTCGCGCAACGCCTGCAGCTGGTGCAGGCGCGTATCGGTGGCCGCATGCCCCAACGCCCCCAATCCATCGTCGGGCGCAATGATCTCCAGCCTCAACCGGCGCAGGATGCGCTCACGTACGCTCGGCAAAAAACGCTGGTCGGCACGCCGACGCGAGATGGCCAGGTCGCGCAGCTCGCGCCGAAAGGCCGTGCCAAAGGCCAGTTGTGCGGAAACATCCAGAATATCGCTCGATTGTCGCGGTATCTGCCCGAGCTGCAGGGGCTGCACCAGCACGCACAACAGCGTGTCTCCGGGAGCGGTCAACAAGGGTTCGAGCGCCGGATTGCCCGCAAAACCGCCATCCCAGTAGGCCTCTCCATCGATCTCGACCGCCGGAAACCACTGCGGCAGGCACGAAGACGCCAGCAGGGCTTCGTGGCTGAGCCCGTCGCCATGAAACACGACCAGGGCACCGTCACGCACCCGCGTGGCGGCCACATGCAGCGCGATGGGCGAGCGGCGCAGCGCATCGATATCGAAAAAGCCTTCCACCAGCGGACGCATCGCATTGAACGACAGCGGCGACACGCTGGGCTTGAACCAGGCCGAATCGCTCCAGGCGCGTGCACCGGCTGCCCACCAGTCGGCCATGGCATTGTGCTTTGCCACCGCTTCCCAGAACTCGGCGAGCGCAGCGCGTGCGCCCTCCGCGCCGCCGCGTTGCCAGCCTTGAACCAGGGCGGCCGCATTCATCGCACCGCTGCTGGTTCCGCTGACTGCGCTGATCTGCAAGCCCGGCACCTGCAAGACTCGATCAAGCACGCCCCAGGTGAATGCGCCATGCGCGCCGCCGCCCTGCAGGGCGAGCTTGATGAGGAGTTCCGCAGCATTGTTGCGTTGCATCAAATGATTCTCCGCGCTGCGGTCGCTTCGGTCAATGCCGCACGGCTGTCCACGCGCGCGAACGAGAAATACTGGTGTCGTCATCAACAGCAGCGAACGATCGCAAAATCCTGCATCGCGAACCTGTTCGCATATTCGACGCAAAGTCGCGAGCATTTAACTTCACTGCAATAGCACCGAACTACGGTCATCCCTCCTTTCGTTGTTGGGGAACAACCTATGTTGCGTGTACGTCAGTGGCTGTTTGCAGTCAGCTTTCTCGTGTCCGGTGCTTGCTTCGCCAGCACGGCCTGTCCCAATTTCTTCGTCAGCGGTAGCAACCCCACCCTGGATTCGTCGTTGACCACGCGAACCACCGAGGTGTGCCATACCGAGTACGTCCTGTTGGCATCGGGTGTCACCAAGGGCCCGCTGTACTCCGCGCAGCATCTGACCGCCGCACAGATTGCCGGCGCCGATTCGATCAGCCGCACCGGCTCGTTCCATCAGGAAACCGGCATCCCGGTCGCCGATCGTTCGCAGGATTCCGACTACACCAACAGCGGCTACGATCGCGGCCACATGACCCCGGCCGGCGACGAATCGACGATCGCTTCGGAGAAGGAGTCGTTCTCCATGGCCAACGTCGTGCCGCAGGATCACAAGCTCAACACCGGCGAGTGGGCCAAGATCGAAGCGCAGGTGCGCAACCTGGCTACCCAGCTGGGCGAAGTCTATGTCGTCACCGGCCCGGCCTTCGATCCGGACAACATCCCCACCATCGGCAAGGATGCGGTTGCGGTGCCGGCCTACACGTGGAAGGCCGTATACGAGCCGGGCAAAGGTGCCGGCGCCTACCTGTGCACCAACGACGACACCATCACCTGCGACGTCGTTTCGCTCAACGACATCAAGACCATGTCCGGCGTGGACCCGTTCCCGTCGCTCAGCAGCTCGATGAAGGCCAACCCGATCAGCCTGCCGTTGCCGTAAGTCTCCCCGCTTCAAGGCATAAAAAAAGCCCGCGCTTGCGCGGGCTTTTTCGTTTACTGGTGCCGGCACCCGGATTCGAACTGGGGACCTACCGCTTACAAGGCGGTTGCTCTACCAACTGAGCTATGCCGGCATGGGCCGCGTAGTTTACAGGCTTGGAGGCGGATCAGAAACAGCCCGTGCTGTGCGAGCCCACCGTGTTGTTGCGTACGCGGCTGCGCCAGTCGAAATGCGCGTTGTCGGCCACGGCCAGATCCAGCCAGTATTCGGGGACCGTTTCGGTGCGTTCGCTCATCTGCGCGGGGAACCCGGCCGCGACGACCTCGTCGCGACGCTTGCGCGCATTGGCCGGATCCTTGAACAGGCCCAGCGATACCGTATTGGGCTGATCGCCAGCGCCGACCACGAAATAGTCCTTGATATTGGCCGCGCTCAGGCGCCGCGCCTGCGCCAGGGCCTGGTCACGGCTGGCGCTGGCCGGCAGATACACCCACCAACCGCGCGATTGCGTGGTCTGCTCCTGGCGCGAACGCATGCGTGCCGCCTGCGCGGTCAGCGCAGTTCGCGCATTGCGCAAATCCAGGGGCGTCGCAAAGGGTCCGATGGCGATGCAGGTATAGACGCGCGAGCTGGAATTGCTACGCGGGTTCGTGGCGCTGGCCGGCGTAGCCGGCGACGGCGTCGAGGCCGACGTGGGCACGGGTGCGGTGGTCGCGGCGATCGGTGCCGATGCAGGCGGCGCCGGGCGCTCGGAAAGCAGTTGCAGCGACGGCACATCGGGATCGGTCGCGCTGCGCACGTGCGCGTCGTCCTGCCCCAGCAAAAGCCAGGCACCGACGGCGATATTGAGTGCGATCAACAGCACGAAGAGCAGACGCAGAACCATCGTGGATCCGTACCAGGCCTTGGTAAACAACTATTCTAGAGAGGCGGCATCGTAGTCGAATGTGCCTCGGCCCACACCGCCAGGCCACGCAGCACGCTGTCTTCGGTCAATTGGGTCGGCAGGGCCAGCAAAGGCTGCAGTTGCGCCGCATCGCCACCACCAAGAATGACCCGCGGTGTGCCGCCGAGCTGGGGCGACATCCGCACCACAAAGCGCTCGATTAAAGCGACCGCAGCCTGCCAGCAGCCGGAGGCGATCGCATCGGCCGTGTTGTCGGCCGCATCGAGCACGCGGCCCGGCTCAGGATGTAGCCGTGCCGTGGCGCCCCACAACGATTGCTGCATCAGCTGCGGTCCCGGCGCGATCAAACCACCCAGGTGGCGACCTTCCCCATCGAGCGCATCGAGCGTCAACGCCGTACCTACGCCAACAAGGACGCAGGGCGCATCGCTGTCGTGATAGGCCGAGACCATCGCCAGGAAACGATCCACGCCCAGGCGCTCAGGCTCCGCATAGGCACTGCGCACGCCGCAGGCTTCGGCCGGTGTCCGCAGCCAGAAGACGTTGCGCGCGCGAGCGGCCTTGGCCATCGCTTCCACCCGTGCCTCTTTTGCCGCGTCGACCACGGATGCGCCGTAGATATGCGCCACGCCGTCGAGCGAGCCCCATGCGGCAGCGAGTACGGATTCGACATCGTCGTTCCACGCCACCGCGCCCTGCACGATGCGCGTGCCGCGATCGAGCACGGCCCATTTCAGGCGCGTATTGCCCAGGTCCAACAACAGCTTCATACGCGGCGTACCGATACGTCGGCGCTATCGACACGTCGCAGCCCCTCGCTGGTCTCCAGCAACAAGGCGCCGCGTGCATCGACACCGGCACCGATGCCATCGAGCTCGCCCAGGGCGCCGGTGAGATGCAACGACTTGCCCAGCAACAGATCGTAGGGACGATAGGCCTGGGCAAAGCCGGCAAAACCGTCGTGCTCGAACTCGGCCAGGCCATCGACCAGCGCGTGGATCAGGGCGGCCGCAACGCGGTTGCGATCCGGCGGCGTGCCGCCGTTCAATCCGGCCAGGTCATCACTGGGCTGACCAGCCTGGGCGCGCAAGGCTTCGGTCAGTCGCAGATTGAGGCCAATACCGATCACCGCCGCACAAGGCCCCTGATATTCACCACTGAGCTCGACCAGGATGCCGCCTAGCTTGCCCTGCTCGCTCAGCAGGTCGTTGGGCCATTTCAGACCGGCCCCGGCCACGCCCAGGCTGTCGAGCGCGCGCAGCACGACCACGCCCAGGGCCAGGGAGAGCCCGGACAGCGCCGCAAAGCCCGCGTCGAATCGCTTCAGGCACGAGAGATAGAGATTCAGCCCCGGTGGCGACAGCCAGCTGCGCCCACGGCGGCCGCGCCCGGCACTCTGCGTCTCGGCAAGCACAAAGCTCATATCGGCGGCATCGGCCAGACGCCTTTGCAACTCGGTCGAGGTGGAATCGAGCTCCCAATGCACCTCCAGCGCGCCAAGCCGCTGGGTCACGGTCGCCGGCAGCTGGCTGCGAATGGCGCCCTCGTCCAGCATCTGCAACGGCCATGGCAGGCGGTAGCCGCTGGCGCCACGGGCCTCGATCGGCACCCCTTTGGCGCGCAGCGTTTCGATCTGCTTCCAGATCGCGGCACGGGTGACCCCGGCTGTTTCCGCCAGGGTGGCGCCGGAGATCGCTTCGCCCCCGGCCAGGGCGGTCAACACATCGCGCGCCTGCATCAGCTAAAAACGCCGACAGAGGGGCGATACAAGCAGCGGCGGGCGCCGGAATGGTGGGGTTGGGGATGCGACATGGCGGGAATTCTAGCCGCAGGCGCTGTCGGTGCGGCGCCGATCCGGGCACTAGCATCCCCGTGACGATTCTGCGACGATCCAGCGCTTGGGCTTATGGATCTGAGGGGTTAGGCTCGCCATGCGTGCCAGGCACTTCCTGCCATTCATATTCGGGTGCACCTTGGCCGTCGCAGGCATTCATGCCGCGGCAGCTGCGGATGTCGACACTCAGGACGCCGGTACGTTGCCGCATTCGGCGACGGCGGACAGCGCGTCGTCCAAAAACAGCGGCGGCGACCTGCTCGGTCCGCGCGATTGCCCGCCGGCCTCCGGCAGCAGCTCCAGCTCAAGCAACGACACCGGCACGCACAGCGGCGGCGACAGCAGTTCAGCCCCTTCGCGTCGCGCCAATCTAGGCTGGCAATCGCTGCTCCCCGGCTCGATCCAGTAACTGTCGTCCGTGTTCGGCACGTGGTGGCGACAGATAACGTCGCGCTTCGACCCTCCTCCGATTCCTGAAGCTTCCTGGCGCCACGCGCTGGCGGCGTGTCCGTTGGCGCGTCTTCTGGATGGCTCCCGGCAGCAGGCGCTGCGTGGGCTGGTTACGCATTTTCTCGCTCGCAAGCGGTTTCATGCATTGGCGGGTGCCGAGCTGGGTGAACAGCTGCAGCTGCTGATTGCGATGCAGGCCTGTTTGCCGGTATTGCAGCTTGGCTCGCGCTCATTGCGTGGCTGGCGCGAGATCCTGGTGTACCCGGGCGAATTCAAAGTACGCCGCAGTCATCACGACGAACATAGCGGCGTGGTGAGCGAGGTCGACGATGTACTGATCGGCGAAGCCTGGGAGCGTGGCCCGCTGGTTCTGTCGCTGGCCGATGTGCAGCTGGACCTGGAGCAGCCGTGGGATGGCTTCAACGTCGTCGTACATGAAATCGCCCACAAGCTGGACATGCTGGACGGCCCACCCGATGGCGTTCCGCCGTTGCCCAGGCATATCGAGCGGCGTCGCTGGATCGATGCGTTCCAACGCGCGTACGACAATCTGGTCGCCGATGTAACGCGCGGGCGAGACACCGCTATCGATCCGTATGCCGCCGAAAGCCCGGATGAGTATTTTGCCGTGGTGAGCGAGCTGCATTGGTCGCAGCCGGGTGTGTTGCAGAAAGCGGAGCCGGCGATCGCGGCGTTGCTGGAGGCGTATTACGGCGTGTCGCCTGCGCCTGTATCGAAGTACTGAGGACTTAAAGCCCCCCTCACCCCAACCCTCTCCCCCGGCAAAGCCAGGGGAGAGGGGGCAGGTAACGAAAGTGCGAAATACTGAAGTTGCCTCAGTCAGCCCCCTCTCCCCTGGCTTCGCCGGGGGAGAGGGTTGGGGTGAGGGGGCACAAGAGGCGATGCGAAGCGAGCCTACCGCCTTTACACATCAACCCGACGGCAACCGCACAGCAAACCGCGCCCCGCCAAACTCCGGCGAGCGATCCACCGTCAACTCACCCTGATATGCACGCACGATGTCCTGCACGATCGACAAGCCGATGCCGTGGCCTTGCACGCGCTCATCGCCACGCACGCCTCGCTGCAACACCTTCTCGACCTTGTCCGCATCGATGCCCGGACCATCGTCTTCAACGCTAAGCCACAAATCCGGACGCTGACGCCCAGCCTGCGGCTCAAGCTTCACCACCAGCAACACGCGATGCTGCGCCCACTTGAACGCGTTCTCGAGCAGGTTGCCCATCAACTCGAGCAAATCGCCCTGCTCGCCGTAGAACACCGCGCCTTCGTCGATATCGAACTCGCACAGCACATTCTTTGCCGCATAGACCTTTTCAAGGCTTTGCACGAGGTCTTCAGCGTGATCGGCAACCGGTACGGCGGTGGTGGCGAATGTCTGGCGGCCGGACGTCGCCGCGCGTGCCAACTGGTAAGCCACCAGTTCGTCCATGCGCCGCACCTGATCGAGCACATCGCCGCGGAACGGCGTGCTTTCGCCGGCCAGTTCGAGTCGCGAACGGATCACCGCCAGCGGCGTTTTCAAACTGTGCGCAAGGTCGGCCAGCGTGTTGCGATAACGCGTGCGCTGTTCGCGCTCGTTATCGATAAACGCATTGATGCGTTCGGTCAGGCCGGTCAACTCCTGCGGATACTGATTGTCGAGATGTTCCGACTCGCCGCGCTCGACACGCGTCATCTCGTTGGCCACCTTGCGCAGCGGCGTCAGGCTCCAGCGCAACAACAGCAACTGCAGCAGGATCAACATCACGCCCAGCGACGACAGCCAAAACACCAGGCTACGCCGCGTCTCGGCGTTCTGGCCTTCGACCACACCTTCGGTCTGCGCGATCATCACGGTCAGCGGCACCGATTTGTGATCGGACAGATCCCAGCTCACGCCATAGCTGTAGTAGTACAGGCGTCCCATGCGTGTATCGATCGGGCCGAATTCGCTCTCGCCGGGCTGCAGCATCTTGAGAAAACTGAAGTCGCGGTTCAATGCCGACGGCGATTCCAGCTTCGTGTTGTTGTCGCCAATCACCACGGCATACAGCCCGGAACCCGGGCGCGAGAAGCTCTGGTCCGGCGGCGTATCGGGCAGGAAGACCTTACCCGAGCGGGTCACTTCCAGACCGGCCAGATACGCGGTGACGAAATTTTCCAGGCGCTCCTGCTGATCCTTCAACGCGCTGTCGGCATTGGTGCGCGACAGGGTCAAGCCGACCACGCCTAGAAAGGCCGCCAGCACCAGTCCGGTGGCCAGTGCCGCACGCGCCGACAGCGAAAACGGTCGGCGCGGCGGCACGGGATCATTCGTCGTCGCTTTCGCTGCGGGGGATGGCAAATCGGTATCCGCGTCCACGTACTGTCTCGATGGGCTTCAAGGTGCCTTCCGGGTCCAGCTTACGGCGCAGTCGGCCGATGAAAACTTCCAGTACGTTGGAGTCGCGGTCGAAATCCTGCTGAT
>Ga0207695_10000321_pt1 | contig 116087 bp, 104 predicted proteins | sample KBSC54metaG_FD_184354 | JGI IMG/M metagenome (GOLD analysis project Ga0207695, IMG submission 184354) | Corn rhizosphere microbial communities from Kellogg Biological Station, Michigan, USA - KBS C5-4 metaG (SPAdes) (version 2) | ecosystem: Host-associated > Plants > Roots > Rhizosphere >... | reverse complement strand
GGACCGCGCGGCGGCCGCCTGTTCGCGCTGGAAGCGGCCGCCCCTGGGGGGCTTCGGCCGCGCCTCGATGATCGCCTTCTTCAGGCGCAGGGCCCGCTGGATGGGTGTCTCCTCCGGGGACTTCGGCGCGTCGGTCATGGGTGTCCCTGGTGGAAGGCGGCGGAGATGACGCTCAATATAGGGTTTGCAGAAGGTTAAGGCTCTTTGCGCTAATGGATTGCCATGCCGCGCCGCCGCCAAAAGATCTGGATCACCCGCGCCCAGCCCGGGGCCGACGCCACCGCCGACCGTGTGCGGGCGCTTGGGCATGAGGCGCTGATCGCGCCGCTCCTGGCCGTGCACGCGGTCGAGGACGTTCAGGTGGACCTGGCCGGCGTCGCGGCGCTTGCCTTCACCAGCGCCAACGGGGTGCGCGCCTTCGCCGACATCTGCGCCGAGCGGGCGATCCGGGTCTTCGCCGTCGGCGCCGCCACCGCCCAGGCGGCCCGCGCCGCGGGCTTTCGGCTGGTGCTGTCCGCCGACGGCGACGTCGAGGCGCTCGCCGAGGGCATCGGCCAGCGCCGCGGCGAACTTCGCGGCGCGGTGCTGCATCCGGGCGCGGCGGAGCCGGCGGGCGACCTCGCCGGCGCGCTCGAACGCCAGGGCGTCGCCGCCCGCTCGCTGATCCTCTACGAGACCGCTCCGGTGAAGCTGGCGACCGAGGCGGCGACGCAGCTGGTGCAGGCCGACGCTGTGCTGCTGCATTCGCCCCGCGCGGCGCAGGTGCTGGCCGGCGTGCTGAAGCTCCATCCGGCGCCCAAGCTGCGCGCGCTCGGGCTCTCCAAGGCGGTGGTCAAACCGCTGCTCCGCTCAAAGCTCGCGGTGCGGGCCTTCCCCTCCATGCCCCTCGAAGGGGCGCTGCTGAATCTGATAGACCGGACGCCATGAGCCCGCCCGCCTCAGAGATCAGCGCGCCCAAGGATCCGGCCGAATACCGGCGAAAGCCGCTGCTCGGCGTGACGTTCTGGGCGATGCTGGCGCTGATGCTGCTCTGCGTGCTGGCCGGCGTCGCGGTCGCGAACTTCGGGCCCCGCCTGTTCGCCCCCAGGCCCGTGGCGAGGGGCGCCGCGGAAAATGCTCCGGCGGCCGAGATCGCCGCCGCGCCCGCGCCGGTGGCGGCCGCCGCCTTAGCGCCGGCGCCCGCCGCCTCGCCGCCGGACCTAGCCCGGTTGAGCGCCAGGGTGGCTGCGCTGGAGGCCCAGCAGAGCCATGCCTCCCAGGCCGCGGCCGCCGCGCTCGCCGCCTCCGCGGTCGTGGACGCCGCCCAGGGCACCGGCCCCTTCGCGGAAGAGCTTTCCAGCCTGCGGGCCATCTCCCCGCCCTCGCCGGAGCTGCAGGCCCTGGCCCGCCTCGCGGCGACGGGGGCCCCCAGCCGCACCGCGCTGGCCGCCAGCTTCCCCGACTACGCGGCCCGCGCCGCCACCGCCGCCCGGGCGCCCGGCGACAAAGCCGGCCTCGGCGACCGCATCGTCTACGAGCTTTCCCGGGTGGTCAGCCTGCGGCGCGTCGGCGACGTCGGCGGAGACAGCGTCGACACCCTCCTGGCCCAGGCCGAGCGGCAGGTGGACGACGGCGACCTCGACCGCGCGCTTCGCAGCCTCGATCGTCTGCCCCCCGGCGCGCGGGAGGCCATGGCCCCCTGGCGGACCCGCGCCGAGCGCCGGGCGGAGATCGACCGAAACGCCATGGCGCTGCGCGCCCGGGCCCTCCAGACGCTGGCCAACGAGGCGAGGGGCGGCGCATGATCCGCGCCAGCCTGGTCATCCTCTTCGTCGGCGCGGCCCTGGTGGCCGCCCTGGCGCTGGCGGGCGACGCCGGCCGGGCGAGCGTGGTCTGGCTGGGCTGGCGCGCCGACATGACCGCCGCCGCCGCCGTGGTGGTCGTGCTCTTCGGCGCCCTGATCGTGACGGTTTTCTGGCGGACGTTGCTCTGGGTGCTGGCCGCCCCGCAGCGGGCCGAGCGCCTGCGCGCCGAGAGCCGCCGGCGGCAGGCCAACGAGACCCTGACCCGCGGCTTCCTGGCCGCCGCCGCCGGGGACGGGCCGGAGGCGCGGCGCCTGGCGCGCAAGGCGGCCGACCTCGCCGACGAGACGCCGGGCCTGGTGCGCGTGCTGGCCGCCCAGGCCGCCGAGGCCGCCGGCGACCTGATCGCCGCCCAGGCCGCCTATTCCGCCATGCTGGGGTTCCCGGAGATGCGCCTGGCCGGCCACAAGGGGCTGATGCAGCTCGCCCAGGCGCAGGGCGACCGCGAGACCGCGCTGCGGCACGCCCAGGAGGCGTTCGGCGAGACCCGCAGCGCCCGCTGGGCCTGGCGCGTCCTGCTGGAAGCCCGCCTCGCCGACGCCGAATGGAGCGCCGGCCTGGAGCTGGTGAAGAACGCGGCCGACCGCAAGATCGTCCCGCCGGTCACCGCCGAGCGCGCCCGCGCCGCCCTGCTGGCCGCACTGGCCGCCCAGCTGGAGACTTCGCCGGAGCCCAAGGCCCGTGGGCAGGCGCTGGACAGCGCCGTGGAGGCCGCCAAGTTGCAGCCCGGCTTCGCGCCCGGGGTGGTGATGGCCGCCCGCCTGCTGGCCGCCGACGGCAAGGCCGGACGGGCGACCGCGACCATCGAGACCGCCTGGAAGGCCGCGCCGCACCCGGCGCTCTGGCTCGCTTTCCGGGACCTGAAGACCGACGAGACGCCCCGCGAGCGCGGCCTGCGGCTGATGGAGCTGGCGGCCCAGAACCCGGGCCACCGGGAAAGCCGCATCCTCAACGTCGAGCGCGCCCTGATCGCGGCCGACATGGGCGCGGCGAAGGCGGCGCTCGCCACCCTCGAGGACGAGCCGCTCACCGCCCGGATCGCGGGCTTGCGCGCCCGGGTCGCCTTCGCCAGCGGCCAGCCCGACGAGGCGCGCCTGTGGCTGACCCAGGGCATGCACGCCCCGCAGGAGGCCGACTGGTCCGACCTCGACCCGGAGGGCCGCGCCTTCGCCTATCAGGCGTCCGACTGGGCGCGGCTGGTGATCACCTACGCCGAGACCGGCGAGCTCATCCATCCCCGGCACGAACGGCGCGAGCGCAGCCTCGGCGCGCTGCCCGAACTGCCGATCGCCTATACCGACGCCGCCGCCTTCATAACCGAGGATGGCCTGGAGCCGATGCTCTATCCGGTCGAGGACGAGGGCTACGGTGACGACGAGGCGCCGGGCGCGGAGGCCGAGGCGGCGGCCGCCGAGGGCGGGTCCCGCCGCCGCCCCGGCGGTGGCCGCTTGGCGAGCGCGCCGAGAGCCGCTAAATAGGCGCTCCTTCGCGGTCGGGCGTTTCCGGGCGCAACCGGATCAGGCCCCAACAAGCAATCATGGGCCGCCTTAGCTCAGCTGGTAGAGCGGCGCATTCGTAATGCGTAGGTCAGGTGTTCGAGTCACCTAGGCGGCACCACCTTCTTCCCGAGTTCGAGGTGTCCTCATGCGAGCCTTTTCCGCCATGTTGCTCGCGGCGCTGCTGGGTCCCGCCGCCGTCTCGCCGGTCCTTGCCGCGCCTGCGTCGACGCACAAAGCCAAGGCTGCCGCCGCCGCGTCGGCCGGGGCCGCGGCCACCGGCGTCACGGCCGACGTGCGCTGCCTGATGACCATGATCGCCATCGGCCAGGACAAGACCAAGACCCAGGCGGCCCAGAGCGGCGTCTATTTCTTCTTCGGGCGGATCAATGAACGCGCCCCCGGCTTCGACCTGGGCGCGGCGATGCGGGCCCAGGCGCCGACTCTGGACGGCCCGGCGCTGCAGGCCGAAGCCCGCCGGTGCGGCCCCATGGTCCAGACGGCGTCGCAAGGGCTGCAGACCGCACTCGCCAGCCTGCGCCCGCCTGGCGCGGCCGCGGCTCCCGCCCCCGTGGCGCCAGCGGCTCCCGCCCCAGCCCCTCCGGCTCCCACGCCCACGCCCACGCCGAAGTAGCTTGGCGCAGGTCTTCCGCTAGTTGGCGGGCGCGGCGGCGGTCATCGCCGGCCCGATCTCGTCGTGCAGCACCAGGTCGGCGAAACCGTCGAGGTCGGTGGGCTCGCGATTGACGATGGCGAGCCTCGCCCCGTTCTGCCGGGCCATCAGCGGGAACCCCGCGGCCGGGTGGACCACCAGGGACGAGCCCAGCACCAGGAAGGTGTCGCAGTCGAGGGCGGCGGCCTCCGCGCGCGCCATGGGTCCCAGCGGCATGGCCTGGCCGAAGGAGATGGTGGCGGTCTTCACCAGGCCGCCGCAGCTTCGGCAGTAGGGGATCTCACCGGCCTTCAGGAAACTCTCCTTCAGGTCCTCCAGCTCGTGCCGCTCGCCGCACTCCAGGCAGGTGGCGTAGCTGGCGTTGCCGTGCAGCTCGATCACCTGCTCGGGCGGCACGCCGGAGGCCTGGTGCAGGTTGTCGACGTTCTGGGTGATCACGCAGGTGGCCTTGCCCTGCGCCACCAGGCGGGCCACCGCGGCGTGGCCGGCGTTGGGTTCGCGGCCCGTCCAGCCGGCGCGGCCGGTGAAGGCGCGCTCCCAGGCCTCGCGGCGCTTCTTCGGGTCGGCGACGAAGTCCTGGAAGTAGATCGGCTGCATCCGGCTCCAGACGCCGCCGGGGCTGCGGAAGTCCGGGATGCCGGATTCGGTGGAAATGCCGGCGCCGGTGAACACCACCAGCCGGCGGGCGTCGGCGATCAGCCGGGCGAGGTCGGCGCGCGTGGGCATCGGCCTATCTTGGCTCGGACGCGGCGCGTCGAAAAGGGAGGGAAAAGAGACCGACCCGGCATGGTCGGGGGGATGCCAGGATATCGCCGGATCGGCCCTTTTTCGACCGTCGGCGGGGGGGAAGGCCGAGGGTCGCTGCGGTAAACCGGCTGCCCGAAGATATGTTCCGCGCGGCGTCCAGAAAGCGAAACGGCGTACCCGGCTCCGCCCTAATGCAGCACCGCGATCAGCGGCCCGAAGGCCAGCGGCAGCAGGTAGAGGCGGATGCCCTGGATCACCAGCAGCACGATGATCGGGCTGATGTCCACGCCGCCGATGGGCGGGATCACCTTCTGCACGGGCCGAAGGATCGGCCGGGTCACCGCGTCCAGGAAGCTCGCCACGTTGTAGACCAGCCGGTTGCGCAGGTTGATCACGTCGAAGGCCACCAGCCACGACAGCACCGCGCTGATGATGATCGCGATCACCAGGAGGCCCAGGAGCCCGTCGACGATGAAGTAGAGGAAGGATCCCATGGCCCCCGGTTCTAACGGCGTTTGCCGGGCTGGCAAGCTGCGGTCGCTCAGCCCGGCTTGACAGAGACGGGCGCAAAAGGGTTATTCCGCGCCTTCCTGGGTCTTCCCTGGGGGCCGTAGCTCAGATGGTAGAGCGCCTCGTTCGCAATGAGGAGGTCAGGGGTTCGATTCCCCTCGGCTCCACCAGCCTTCGCGTGCAAAGCACGCTTCGGCTCGGCAAGCCGTCTCCAGCGAAGGCTGCCGCGCCGTAGCCCGAAGGGCGTAGGCGGGCATCTGAGACCTCCAAAGCACGCTTCGGCTCGGCAAGCCGTCTCCAGCGAAGGCTGCCGCGCCGTAGCCCGAAGGGCGTAGGCGGGCCGCCAGTATCCACACCCATCAGCCTAGTGCGCGTCGTCCCAGTTGGCGGCGGCGCGGGCGTCGACCACCAGGGGGACGGATAGGGAAACGGCGGGCTCTGGGGCCTTTTCCATGATCCGTTTGGCCACCGCGATCACGGCGTCGGCTTCCGCCTCCGGCGCCTCGAAGATCAGTTCGTCGTGCACCTGCAGCAGCATCTTGGCCGTCAGCCCCGCCTCGCGCAGCGCCCCCGGCATGCGCACCATGGCCCGGCGGATCACGTCGGCCGCCGCGCCCTGGATCGGGGCGTTGATCGCCGCGCGGTCGCCGAACGCCCGCTCGGCCGGGGATTTCCCCTGGGCGGCGGGGATGAAGATCTTGCGGCCGAAGATTGTGGTGACGAAGCCCTCGGACCGCACCTGCCGCTGCATGCGGTCCATGTAGGTGCGGATGCCGGGGAAGCGCTCGAAGTAGGTCTTGATGTAGGCGCCGGCCTCCTCGCGTGGGATCGACAGCTGGTTGGCGAGGCCGAAGGCCGAGATGCCGTAGACGATGCCGAAGTTGATCGCCTTGGCGCGCCGCCGCGTCTCGGCCGGCATGCCCGCCACCGGCACGCCGAACATCTCCGACGCGGTCATGGCGTGGATGTCCAGGCCCTCGGCGAAGGCCGACTTCAGCTGCGGGATGTCGCCGATGTGGGCCAGGAGCCGCAGCTCGATCTGGCTGTAGTCGGCGCTGATCAGCACATGCCCGGGCTCGGCGATGAAGGCCTTGCGGATCTTGCGGCCTTCCTCGGTGCGGACCGGGATGTTCTGCAGGTTGGGGTCCGACGAGGCCAGGCGCCCCGTGGTGGCCGCCGCCAGGGAGTAGGAGGTGTGCACCCGGTTGGTCCGGGGATCGATGGCGGCCACCAGGTTGTCGGTATAGGTGCCCTTCAGCTTCGAAAGCTGGCGCCAGTCCAGCAGGATGCGCGGCAGCTCGTGGCCCTGGGCCGCCAGGTCCTCCAGCATGGAGGCGTCGGTGGAATTGGCGCCGGTGGCGGTGGTGCGGCCCGAGGCCAGGCCCATCTCTTGGAACAGGATGTCGCCGATCTGCTTGGGGGAGCCCAGGTTGAAGGGCCGGCCCGCCACCCGGTGGGCCTCGGCCTCCAGCTCGCCCATGCGCACGGCGAAGTCGTTGGAGAGCAGCCGCAACCGCTCCGGGTCGACCTTGACGCCGGCCAGCTCCATCTCCACTAGCACCTTGGGCAGCGGGCGCTCCAGGGTCTCGTAGACCGTCAGCAGCTTCTCGTGCGCCAGGCGGGGCTTCAGGTGCTCGTAGATTCGCAAGGTGACGTCGGCGTCTTCGGCCGCGTAGCAGGTCGCCGCGGTCAGCTCGACATGTTTGAAGCTCTTCTGCGCCTTGCCGGTCCCGGCGACGGTCTTGAAGCTGATGGGCTCGTGGTCCAGCAGCCGCTTGGAGAGCTCGTCCATGCCGTAGCTCTTGTGCAGGCCGCCCTCCAGCGCGAAGGCGATCAGCATGGTGTCGTCGATCGGCCCGACCTCGATCCCGTAGCGGGAGAGGACGGCCATGTCGTACTTGCCGTTCTGGGCGATCTTCAGCACGGCGGGCGATTCCAAGAGCGGCTTCAGCCGGGCGAGCGCGTCGTCTAGCGGGATCTGTTCGAGCGCGGCGGGGGCGTCGAGCTGCAGGCCGCCCTCGTGCTCATGCTCGTGGCCCAGCGGGATGTAGCAGGCCTCGCCCGGCGCCACCGCCAGGGATACGCCACAGAGGTTGGCGGCCGAGGACGACAGCGCGTCGGTCTCGGTGTCGAAGGCCACCAGGCCCTGGCCGAAGGCGCGATCGATCCAGGCGTCGAGGGTCGCAAGGTCGCGGACGCATTGGTAGGCGGTCACGTCGATGGCGCCGTGCTTGGGCGGCTCGATGGGTCTGGCAGCCTCCGGCTTCGGTGTCGCGGTCGGCGCCGTCCCCCGCGCCTCCGCCACCCGGCGGGCCAGGGTGCGGAACTCCATCCGGTCGAGGAACTCGGCCAGGGTCTCGGCCGTGGGCTCCTCCACCGCCAGGGCGTCGATGGGCGAGGGCAGGGGCGTGTCGCAGTCGAGCTGCACCAGCTGGCGCGACAGGCGGATCTGGTCGGCGAAGTCGATCAGGGTCTGGCGGCGCTTGTCCTGCTTGATCTCGCCGGCGCGGGCCAAAAGGGTGTCCAGGTCGCCGTACTCGTTGATCAGGGCGGACGCGGTCTTGACGCCGATCCCGGGCGCGCCGGGCACGTTGTCGACGCTGTCGCCGCACAGGGCCTGGACGTCCACCACCTTGTCCGGGGTCACCCCGAACTTGTCGAACACCTGCTCGGCGCGGATCACCAGGTTGGGGGTCTTCATGGTGTCCAGCATGGAGACCTGCGGCCCCACGAGCTGCATCAGGTCCTTGTCGGAGGAGACGATCACCACCTCGCCGCCGGCGTCGCGCACCTTGCAGGCATAGGCCGCGATCAGGTCGTCGGCCTCGTAACCCGGCAGCTCCAGGCAGGGCACGCCGAAGGCCTTGGTGGCTTCCCGCACCAGGGGGAACTGCGGGACCAGGTCTTCCGGCGGCGGCGGGCGGTGGGCCTTGTACTGGTCGTAGAGTTTGTTGCGGAAAGTGGATTCCGAGTGGTCGAACACCACCGCCAGGTGGGTCGGCGCCTCTTCGGAGGCCCTCATGTCCACCAGGAGCTTCCACAGCATGTTGCAGAAGCCGGCCACGGCCCCCACCGGCAGGCCGTCCGACTTCCGCGTCAGCGGCGGCAGGGCGTGGAAGGCCCGGAAGATGAAGCCGGAGCCGTCCACCAGATAGAGCCGGACATGCGGCCCGTCCTGGGTCGGCTCGCGCGGGATTTCGCCCAGGGTCTGCGGTCCGGTCTGCGGTGCGGCGTCGAGGATGTCGGTCATGGCCGGGAAGATAGGCGCGCGAGGCCGCGAGGTCATCCCGTCACCTCCCCCATTGCGGTCGCAACGGGGAGACTATTCGAACCGCTTGTTGAGGTTCCCCAGCCGCCCGGCGTCGACGGCATAGGCCGCCGGGTCGCCTTCCTTCAGGAACGCCACCGTGGCGTTGGCCACCGTGGCGTAGGCGGCGCGGAACGGGGCCGTGGCCGAACTCACCCGGCGTACGCCCAGGGCCTGCAGCTGCGCCGCGCCCGCCAGCCCCGGCAGCAGCATGATGTTGAGCGGCAGCTTGATCTCGTCCGCCAGCCGCCCGATCAGGTCGGGGTCCGACGGGCCAGGCACGAAGATTCCGCTGGCGCCGGCGTTGCGGTAGAGCTCTGCCCGAGTCACGGTTTCGGCGTAGGCCGCATGCCCCTCGGCCAGCCCCTTCAGGTAGACGTCGGTGCGGGCGTTGATGAACAGCGCCACGCCGGCGGCGTCGGCCGCCTTGCGCGCGGCCTCGACCTTGGACGCGTGCAGGGCCGGATCGCGGCGGCCGTCCTCCAGGTTGATCCCCACCGCGCCGGCTCCGATCACCGCCTTGATGGTCTCGCCGAGCTGGCCGAGGTCGTCGGTGTAGCCGCCCTCGATGTCGGCGGTGACCGGCGTGTCGCCCGCGGCCCGCGCCACCGCGCCGATGGTCCCCAGCAGTAGGGGCAGCGGCAGCAGGTCGCCATCCGGATAGCCATGGCTCCAGGCCACCGCCGCCGATGATGTCGCCACCGCCTTCGCGCCGGCGTCGGCCATCACCGCCGCGCTCGCCGCGTCCCAGGCGTTGGGCAGGATCAGGATGTCGCCGCCGGTGTGCAGCGCGCCGAACGCCTGCGCCTTGCTCTTCTGGTCCATGATCCCCTCCGTCCTTGGTCGAGCTTAGACGTAGGGTGCGCGGCGCTTGTGACAACCGACGGCTGGCGGAATCCGGACGTCGACGTCGGCCGGGGGCGGTGGCAGGCTTCGCGGGAGGAGGCCGCCATGCCGAACACCCTGCTCAGGACGGTCGCGTTCGAGGGGACTGAGATCGCCGTTCTCGCCGACTGCCACATCCATGAGGGCGGCCCGCAATTCCCGGCGGCGCTGTTCGACAAGCTGGCCGGCGTGGACCTCATCGTGACGCTCGGCGACATGGGCGAGGCATCGGGCCTCGATCAACTGGCGGCGATCGCGCCGGTGGTCGGCGTGCGGGGCCAGGACGATTCCGACGATCCGCGGACCGAAGCGCGGTTCCTGGCCCTCAGGAACGAACGATACGATCTCGGCTGCGTGTTCGACGCCAAGGCTGCCGGGCTGGCGAGGTCGTCGGACCCGTTCGTCGCGGCCCAGCAGGGCGCCGACGTCTCCAGACGGCTGTTCGGCGCGTATGTGGACGTGCTGCTTCATGCCTCCACCCACAAACCCGATGAAGCCCAGTTCGGCCCCCGAGGATCTGCGCTCAACCCCGGCAGCGCCGTATTGCCCGTCGAGGGCGCCAAGCCGAGTTTCCTGTTGCTGAAGGTGACGGCGGAGGGGTGTTTCGGGCGCATCGTCCACCTCGACTAGCCGCCGTTTCGCCCCGCCGCGCGAAACCCTGTAGAACCCCGCCGTGACCGCCGCGGCCCTTCCTCGCCAGACTCTGGCCCACCTCACCCTGACCGACTTCCGCTCCTATGCGCGGACGGACCTGGCGCTGGACGGGCGGCCGGTGTTCCTGGTGGGGCCGAACGGGGCGGGAAAGACCAACCTGCTGGAGGCCATTAGCCTGTTCACCCCCGGCCGCGGCTTAAGGGGCGCGAGCCTGGCCGAGGTGGGGCGCCGGCTGCCGGGGGAGGCGCAGGGCCGCGCCTGGGCTGTGGCGGCGGTGGTCGCGGCAGGCGGCGAGGAAACCCGCCTCGGAACCGGCGTCGAGACCGCCGGCGCGGCGCGGCGCACGGTGCGGATCGACGGCGAGACCGCGCCGCCGGGGCGGCTCGCCGACCACCTGCGGCAGGTGTGGCTCACGCCGGCGCAGGACCGCCTGTTCCATGAGGGCGCGGCCGATCGGCGGCGGTTCTTCGACCGGCTGGTGTTCGCCGCCATCCCGCGTCACGCGGCCCACGCCCAAGCCTATGAACGGGCGCAGCGGGAGCGGATGCGGCTGCTCACCGACGAGACGACGACCCCCGACGCCGCCTGGCTGGACGCGCTGGAGGCCAACCTCGCCGAGGCCGGCGCCCTGATGGCCGAGGCCCGCGCCACGACGCTCTCGGCCCTGCAGGCCGAGATCGATGGGCGGGGCGGGCGGCCCTTCCCGCAGGCCAGGCTCACGCTCACCGGCGAGTGGGAGCAGATGGCCGCCCCGAACGCGAAAGGCGGCGGCGCGCAGATCGCCGACATCGAGGCGAAGCTCGCCCGCGCGCTCGCCGAAGCGAGGCCCCGCGACGCGGCCGCGGGCCGCGCCCTCACTGGCCCTCACCGGGGCGACCTGGCGGTGATCCACGTCGAAAAGGACCGCCCGGCCGCCGAATGCTCCACCGGCGAGCAGAAAGCGCTGATTTTGAACCTGGTCCTGGCGCAATCCGCACGGCTTTCACGTGCAGAATCAGCGCCGCGCCCTATATTGTTGCTGGACGAAGTCGCAGCGCATCTGGACCGCATCCGGCGGGCTGCGCTGTTCGACGAAATCGAGGCGCTCGGGCTCCAGGCCTTCCTGACCGGAACCGACGAGCACCTCTTCGAAGACCTGAAAGGACGGGCCCAGGGCGTGCGCGTGGACGCGTCTGGCCTGACTCAACTGGACACCGAATGAGCGAAGACAACGACATCCCCGACGGCCCGACCCCCGAGAACAACGGGCAGGACGACTATGGCGCGGAGAGCATCAAGGTCCTGAAGGGCCTCGACGCCGTGCGCAAGCGGCCGGGCATGTACATCGGCGACACCGACGACGGCTCGGGCCTGCACCACATGGTCTATGAGGTGGTGGACAACGCCATCGACGAGACCCTGGCCGGCTGGGCCACGCGGGTGGAGGTGATCCTCAACGCCGACGGCTCGGCCACGGTGACCGACGACGGCCGCGGCATTCCGGTGGACATCCACGAGGGCGAAGGCATCTCGGCGGCCGAGGTCATCATGACCCAACTGCACGCCGGCGGGAAATTCGACCAGAACTCCTACAAGGTCTCCGGCGGCCTGCACGGCGTCGGCGTGTCGGTCGTCAACGCCCTGTCGCAATTCCTGAAGCTGAAGATCTACCGTGGCGGCAAGTCCTACGAGATGGAGTTCCGCCACGGGGATTCCGTGGCCCCGCTGAAGGAGACCGGCGTCGCGCCCCTGCGGGAGAACGGGGAGCCGCTGTCCGGCACCGAGGTCACCTTCCTGCCGTCCACCGACACCTTCGCCTTCATCGATTTCGACGTGAAGACCCTGGAGCACCGCCTGCGCGAGCTCGCCTTCCTGAACTCCGGCGTGACCATCTGGCTGAAGGACCACCGGGGCGCCGAGCCCTTCGAGGAGGTCATGCACTACGACGGCGGCGTGGAGGCCTTCGTGCGCCACCTGGACAAGGCCAAGACGCCGCTGCTCAAGGAGCCGATCGTCATCCGCGGCAAGCGGGAGAACGTCGAGATCGACCTCTCGCTGTGGTGGAACGACGGCTACCACGAGAACGTGCTCTGCTTCACCAACAACATCCCGCAGCGGGATGGCGGCACCCACCTGGCGGCCTTCCGCTCGGCGTTGACGCGGATCGTCACCGGCTATGCGGACTCATCGGGCGCGGCCAGGCGGGAGAAGGTCTCGGTCGGCGGCGAGGACGCCCGCGAGGGCCTGACCTGCGTGCTTTCCGTCAAGGTGCCGGACCCCAAGTTCTCCTCCCAGACCAAGGACAAGCTGGTCTCCTCCGAGGTGCGGCCGGCGGTGGAAGGCCTGGTGGGCGAGGGCCTGGGCTCCTGGTTCGAGGAGCACCCGAACGAAGCCCGGCTGATCGTGCAGAAGATCGCCGAGGCCGCCGCCGCCCGGGAGGCGGCCCGCAAGGCCCGCGAGCTCACCCGCCGCAAGTCGGCGCTGGATATCTCGTCGCTGCCCGGCAAGCTCGCCGACTGCGCCGAGAAGGACCCCGCCAAGTCGGAGATCTTCATCGTCGAGGGGGATTCCGCCGGCGGCTCGGCCAAGCAGGCCCGCAACCGCGACAACCAGGCGATCCTGCCGCTGCGGGGCAAGATCCTCAACGTCGAGCGCGCCCGCTTCGACAAGATGCTGGGCTCAGAGCAGATCGGCACCCTGATCACCGCGCTCGGCGCCGGCATCGGCTCGGAAGACTTCGATATCGAGAAGATCCGCTACCACAAGATCGTGCTGATGACCGACGCCGACGTGGACGGCGCGCACATCCGGACCCTGCTGCTCACCTTCTTCTACCGGCAGATGCGCGAGGTGATCGACCGGGGCTATCTCTATATCGCCCAGCCGCCGCTCTATAAGGCGTCGAAGGGCAAGTCCGTGCGCTACCTGAAGGACGACGCCGAGCTGGAGATCTACCTGATCGACGAGGGCGTAGACGGCGCGACGCTGGACCTCTCCAGCGGGGAGCGCATCACCGGGGCCGACCTCCTGGCCATGGTGCAGACCGCCCGCGGGGCCAAGGCCAATGTCGAGCGGCTGGCCGCCCGCGCCCCGGCCTTCGCGATCGAACAGGCGGCGCTGGCCGGTCTGCTGGCCGAAGGCGGCGATCCGATGAAGGCCGCCGCGCGGCTCGATCTCTACGCCGAGGAGGGCGACGGCGCCTGGACCGGGGCCGCGGGTGAGGCGAACAGCTTCGTCTTCTCCCGGGTGAAGCGCGGGGTCTCGGAGCGCATCGTGCTGGACGAACTCCTGCTGCACGCCGCCGACGCGCGGCGGCTGGCGGAGCGGTCCAAGGAGCTGGCGGAAATCTTCGCCGGCCGGGCCACCTACACCCGCCGCGACAAGGCCACCGTCGTGCGCGGGCCCATCGACCTGGTCAATGCAGTGATGGACAACGGCCGCAAGGGCCTGGCCATCCAGCGCTACAAGGGCCTGGGCGAGATGAACGCCGATCAGCTGTGGGAAACCACCCTCGACGCCGACGCCCGCACCCTCCTGCAGGTCAAGGTCACCCACACCGACGACGCCAGCGACATGTTCTCCCGCCTGATGGGCGATCTCGTCGAGCCCCGCCGCGACTTCATCCAGGAGAACGCTCTGGACGCCGAGGTGGACGTCTAGAGCCCTTCCCTCCCTCGCGAAGCGGGGGAGGTGGATCGGCGCGGCGCGCGACGAGACGGAGGGGGCGCAAGGACGCCTTCTTCCGGAGAATTCTGAGCCCGGTCGCCCGCGCGCGCCCTCCGTCAGCTTCGCTGACACCTCCCCCGAACTCTTCGGTTCGAGGGAGGAGCGTCGGTCCTACTTCCCGGCGGTGGGTGAGCCCACGGCGGCGACCGGAGCCGGGGCCGCCGGCTGGGCCGGTGCGGTCGCGGCTTCGCGGCGGCGGCGCTGGCCGCCCATCATCTTCTGCATGACGGCGAGCTCGGTCTTGTCGATGGCGCCGTCGTGGTTGGCGTCGAGCTGGTCGAAGTACTTGCCGATCTGGTCGCCCAGCTGGCCCTTCAGCTCGGCCTTCTCGATCTTGCCGTCGATATTGGCGTCGAGCATGCCCATCAGCCGATCCTTGTTCAGCTCCTCGTCGTAGTTGACCATGTGCTTGGAGGTCTCATCCAGCCACCGGTAGCGGACGGCGGTGTAGAACATTTCCTCCCAGGACTGGTCGCCCCACACCACCTGCTTCGAGGGATCCGGGTTGGACGGGTTGCGCTTGGAGTTGTCGTAGACGAAGTGGGCGATCAGCTTCGAGCCGGCCGGCACCTTCACCGGCTCGGCGAAGGTGTAGTCGCGCTGCCAGCTGAAGTCGTAGCGCGGCAGGGTGAGCAGCATCTTCTCCTTGCCGTCCGGATAGCGGATCCACAGGTCCGCCTTGGCGCCGCGGTAGTGCGCGTGCGGGAAGGCCGAATAGAGCAGGGCGTCGTGCGGGAAGGTGATGTAGCCCACCTCCTGGTGGTGCGGGTCGTTCGGCGGGATCACGATCGCGTTGTTCACGATCACCGAGTTATGCATGACCAGGTCAGGCTTGGCGTTGTCCTTGTAGAAGTAGAGCGCGATCTTGGTGTGATCGGTCACCTGCTTGCCGAACGGCGTGTAGTGGGTCTGGAAGCCGATGGCTCCGCCCGGCGGGATATAGGTGCCCACATCCTTCGGCGCGATCTCGCTCTCGGCGCCCACCGCGTAGCCGCCCACAGACGCGCCCCACTTGTTCTCGAACGCCTGCTGCCCGGGCTGGGGGATGTCCTTCATGTAGCCGGTGAGCACGTGGTGCACGCCCTGGCGGCTCTCCACCTTGACGGTCGAGGCCCTCAGCCACTTGCCCTCGGTCTCGGGGTTGGCCACCCAGGGGTGCTGGTAGTCCACCACGCCGGACGCGGGGATGGTGTAGGCCGGGATGTCGAGGACGAGGTCCGGCTTGCCCAGCGGCCATTCGGCGGCCACCAGGTGCTTGGCGCCCAGGGGGTCCTTTCCCTCGCCGCGCGGCGCGCCGGCCTCCACCCAGTGCACCAGGGTCTTGATCTCGGCGGGCGACAGGTTCTTGTCGTCGGAGAACTTACCCACGTGCGGGTCGGCGTTGTAGGGGGGCATCCGGTCGGTGCGGATGACCTCGCGGATCATCGGCGAGAAGCCCTTCACCGTGGCGTAGTCCTTCATGGCGAAGGGGCCGATGCCGCCTTCCTCATGGCAGGCGACGCACTTCTTCTCGAGGATCGGGGCCACATCCTTGATGTAGGTGATCTGCGCATGCGCCTTGCCGCGCTCGGGGAAGTCCACCAGGCAACCCTTGGAGGCCTGGGTGGCCGCCGGCGCCGGCCTGCCGGCCAGGACGGCGGTCAGCGCGTCGGCGGCGAAGTCGTGGCTGGAGGCCCTCTGCACCCCGTAGTCGGAGCGGTCGTCCAACGGCCCGTGGTAGGCCACCGTCCAGGTCTTCGGATTGATGATGAACACCTCGGCGGTGCGGGTGACGCCCAGCGCCTCGCCCACCAGCTGGTTGGAATCCATCAGGATCGGGATGTCGATGCCGAACTCCTTGGCCTCGGCGGCGATGGAATCCCGGCTGTCCTGCAGGTTGGAGTCCACCATCATGACCTCGACGCCCTGGGCGGCGAACTTGTCGCGCAGCGCCTTCAGCGCCGGCGTCATGGCGCGTGCGATCGGGCAGCCGACCCCGGTGGAGACCAGCACCACGGCCTTGGCGTCGGCCAGGCGGTAGAGCTCGTGGGCCTCCATCTTCTGGGCGTCCACCAGCATGAAGTTGTCCACCCGCTGGGCCGAAGCCGCGGCGGTTGCCGAGGCGGCCGTGGCCGCCTGCGAGGCGTCCGCCGCCGGGGTGGAGGAGAAGCCGTAGACCAGCAGGGCGCTGACCGCCGCCCCGAATACGCCAAGCCGCGCAGACATCATCTCGAAGTTCCTCTCAAGGACGGGCTCTTGTCGGCCGTGGGCGCACCTATAGGCGCCCAACCCTATCAGGCCCCTAACTTAACACCGTTCAGGGTACGAAATCCACCGGGGTTTGGTTTCAGTTCCGTCACCTTTCCGGCGCGGCCCGCTCGCTGGCGATCCAGGCGTCGACGCGGATTTCCAGCAGGTCCAGCGGCAAGGGCCCGGCCAGCAGCACCGCGTCGTGGAAGCGGCGGATGTCGAACCTCGGCCCCAGCGCCTCGCGGGCCTTCTTGCGCAGCGCCAGGATCTTCAGCTCGCCCACCTTGTAGGCCAGCGCCTGGCCCGGCCAGGAGACGTAGCGGGCGAGCTCCACCTCGATGTTGAGCGGGCTGAGCGCGGTGTTCTCGGTGAAGCAGGCCCGGGCCTGGTCGAGGCTCCAGCCCAGCCAGTGGATGCCGGTGTCGGCCACCAGCCGGCAGGCCCGCCAGGCCTCGTAGGAGAGCTTGCCGAACCGCTCGTAGGGGTCGCGGTAGATGCCCATCTCGCCCCCCAGCGTCTCCGAATAGAGGCCCCAGCCCTCGGTGAAGGCGGTGACATCGGCGTTGCGGCGGAAGGCCGGCACGCCGGGCAGCTCCTGGGCCAGCGCGATCTGGATGTGGTGGCCGGGGACCGCCTCGTGCAGGGTCAGCGCCGGCAGCTCGTAGAGCGCCCGCTGGTCGAGGTGCGAGGTGTTGACCATGTAGCCGCCGGCTACGCCCAGCTTGGGGCTGCCCTCGAAATAGCGGCCGGTGGTGTAGGTCTCCTCGATCTCTGGCGGCACCGGGCGCACCCCATAGGTCAGCCGCGGCAGGGTCGCGAAATACCGCGGCAGCTTGTCGTCGATCCGCTTGGCGATCTCCGAGGCCTTCTCCAGCAGTTGCTGGCGCGAGGTGGCGTAGAACCGCGGGTCCTTCCGCAGCATGGCGATGAAGCCCGGCAGATCGCCCTTCCAGCCCGTCTCGGCCATCACGCCCTGCATCTCGGCATGGATGCGCGAGACCTCGGAAAGGCCGATGGCGTGGATCTGGTCCGGCGTCAGGTCGGTGGTGGTGTGGTCGTGCACCAGCCAGCGGTAATAGGCCTCGCCGCCGGGCAGGCTGCGGGCCGCCAGCGCCGGGCGGCTGGCCGGCAGGTATTCGGTTTCGACGAAGCGGGCGAAGTCGCGCTGCGCCGGGCGGATCTTGTCGCGGATCACCGCCCTGGCCTCGGCGCGCAGGGGCGCGGTGGCCGCCGGGTCCAGCTTGGCGGCGTCGAAGGGCTTCAGCAGCGGGTCGCTCTCCAGCGGCGCGGCGGCCGCCGCCCGCGCGCGGGCCAGCACGGTCTCGTTGGTGGACCTGGGCTGGGTGAAGCCGGCGGCGACGCCCCGGCGCGCATTGGCGATGTTGTCGGCGTAGTAGCGGGGCAGGGCCTCCAGGCGGGCGATCCAGGCGCGGGCGTCCGCCGCGCTGTCGATCACCGTGCCGGCGGCCACATAGTTCAGTTCCTGGTCGAAGCCGCCGTCGCTGTTGAACGGCATGCGGTCCTCGTCGAAGGCGATCGACTGGATGCGGCGGTCCAGCGTCCAGGCCAGGAAGCTGCGGTTCAGCCGGGCCTCCTCGGAGAGGCCGCCGGGCGCGATGGCCGCGAGTCGGGCCTGGAAGGCCTGGTAGGCGGCCTTCCGCCGGGCGCTGGCCGCCGGCGTCACGTCCGGCAGGCGTGACAGCGCCGCCCGGTCGCCCTCGCGCCCGGCCTGGATCGGGCTCTGGCTCAGCGCATAGACCTCGTAATCCGCCACCAGCCGGTTCAGCGGCGCGTCGTCCGCCCGCGCCGGACCTGCCGCGACCGGCGCGGCGAAGAGGGCGAGGACGAAGGCGATCAGCAGACGGCGCATGGCGGCTCCTTGGACGACGGCCAAGCTGGCGCAAGCCTTCCGCGGCGCCAAGGCCCCGACACCGGGGGGCGACAGCAAGGCTTGGCGCGGACCCGCGACGCGGGCCATGGTGCCGCCGGAACGGGGGGAGAGGTCCATGAGCTTCGTCACACGCCGCAAGCCGGTGACGGCCGCGCCCCGCGACGGCGCCCAACGGCTGAAGGCGACCCTCTCCTGGCCCCACCTCGTTGCGCTGGGCGTCGGCGCCATCATCGGCACCGGGATCTACACCCTGACCGGCGTGGCCGCCGGGCTGGCCGGGCCGGCGGTGATCCTCTCCTTCGCCGCGGCCGGCGCCGTCTGCGCCTTCGCGGCGCTCAGCTACGCCGAGATGGCGACTCTGATGCCGCACGCCGGCAGCGCCTACAGCTATTCCTATTCGACGCTCGGCGAAGGCGTCGCCTGGGTGATCGGCTGGAGCCTGATCCTGGAATACACGCTCGTCTGCAGCACGGTCTCGGTGGGCTGGTCCGCCTATGCCGCGGGCCTCGTGGAACAGGCGCACTGGGCGATCCCCAAGGCGCTCCTGGCCGGTCCGGACGCCGGCGGCATCGTCAACCTGCCGGCGGTGTTCATCGCGCTCGCCGTCACCGGCATGCTGCTGGTGGGCACCCGCGAGAGCGCCACGGTGAACTTCATCCTGGTCTGCGTGAAGCTGGTGGCCCTGGCCGGCTTCGTGGCGCTCACCCTGCCGCACTTCGACGCCAGCCACTTCCATCCCTTCGCGCCCTACGGCTACGGGGCGCATGAGATCGACGGCAAGAAGTTCGGCGTGATGGGCGCGGCCGGCATCATCTTCTTCGCCTTCTACGGCTTCGACGCCATCTCCACGGCGGCGGAGGAGACCAAGAACCCCAGCCGCGACCTGACCATCGGCATCATCGGCTCGATGGTGCTGTGCACGGCCATCTACATGGTGGTGGCGGCCTGCGCGCTGGGCGCCTCGCCCTACAACGTCTTCTCCAGGACCGCCGAGCCGCTGGCCTTCGTGCTGCGCGAACTGAAGCAGCCGGTGGCCGCCTCGCTGATCGCCGGCGCGGCGGTGGTGGCGCTGCCCACCGTCATCATGGTCTTCATGTTCGGCCAGAGCCGGGTGTTCCTGGCCATGGCCCGCGACGGCCTCCTGCCGCGCCGGCTGGCCGGCGTCAGCCCCCGCGGCGTGCCCCGCGCGGTGACCATCCTCACCGGGGTGATCGCCGCGGTGATCGCCGGGGCCATGCCGCTATCGGACATCGCCTCCCTGGCCAATGCCGGCACGCTGGCGGCCTTCATCGCCACCGGCCTGGCTGTGCTGGCGCTCCGCCGCGCCCAGCCGGACCTGCCGAGGCCCTTCCGCACGCCGCTGGTGTGGATCGTGGGACCGCTGGGGATCCTGGGCTGCCTCTACCTCTTCACCACCCTTCGCTCGCTGACCATCGAGTTCTTCTTCGCCTGGAACGCCCTGGGGGTCCTGGTCTACCTCTTCTACGGGCGCACCCGGAGCCTTCTGGCGGCGGCCTGAGGGCCTTCCCTCAGTGCGCGGTTTTCCGACGCACTTGAGAAACCGGCGCTTTGCCTGACGCGAGGCGCGGTCTATCCCGGTCCAAACGGCCGTTCGGGGCCTTTGGAGGCTTGGGGCTCGTGACGGCCAGCACCGACAGCGCCGGACGCAAGCCACAAGGCCCGGGCGGCCCGCCGGCCGGCGGCTGGAAAGGCCGGGGCGGTCCCGACCTCACCGTCGGTCCCATCGGCAAGACCCTGATCCTGTTTTCCCTGCCGGTGCTGGGCTCCAACATCCTGCAGTCGCTGAACGGCTCGGCCAACGCGGTCTGGGTGAGCCATGTGCTGGGCGAGGCGGCGCTGACCGCCACCTCCAACTCGAACCAGGTCTTCTTCCTGATGCTGGGCGCGGTGTTCGGGGTCTCCATGGCCGCCAACATCATGATCGGCCAGGCGGTGGGCGCGAAGGACGAGGCGCTGGCCAAGAAGGTGGTGGGCACCTGCACCACCTTCTTCATCGTGCTGTCGCTGGCGGTGGGCGTGGCCGGCGGCATCCTGACGCCGCACATCCTGGACGCCATGCGCACGCCGGCAGAGTCCCGCGGCGACGCCATCGCCTACCTGCGGGTGATCTTCGCGGCCATGCCGTTCATGTACTTCTTCTCCTTCGTGATGATGGCCCAGCGGGGCACGGGGGATTCCAAGACCCCGTTCTATTTCGCCCTCGTCCAGGTGGGGCTCGACATCACCCTGAACCCGCTCCTGATCATGGGCATCGGGCCCTTCCCCAGGCTGGGGATCGCGGGCTCCGCCACCTCCACCCTGATCGCCCAGACCTTCACGCTCGCGGTGATGCTGGCCCACCTCTACCGCCAGCGATCGATCCTGGTGATCCGGCCCTCCGAGTGGCGCCTGCTGGTGCCCGACTTCCAGATCATCCGCTCGCTGGTGACCAAGGGTCTGCCCATGGGCTTCCAGATGATCGTCATCAGCCTGGCGGCGGTGACCATGATGAGCTTCGTGAACCGCTACGGGGTGCATACCTCGGCGGCCTATGGCGCGGCGACCCAGCTCTGGACCTATGTGCAGATGCCGGCCATGGCGCTGGGGGCCTCGGTCTCCTCCATGGCCGCCCAGAACGTGGGCGCCGGCAAGATCGACCGCGTGGAGCGGGTGGCGATGATCGGCGCCGGTTACGCCATCCTGTTCACCGGCGTGCCGATCCTGATCATCTATTTGGCCGACCCCTGGGTGCTGCAGGCCTTCCTGCCCTCCACCAGCCCGTCCCTGCCCATCGCCGTGCACCTCAATTCCATCGTGCTCTGGACCTTCATCCCGTTCGGGGTGGCGTTCATCTTCTCCGGGATCGTCAGGGCCACCGGCGCCGTCTGGCCGCCGCTCCTGGCGATGATCGTCTCGCTGTGGGTGGTGCGCGTGCCGCTGGCCAAGCTGATGGAGCCGCACCTGGGGGCCGACGCCATCTGGATCAGCTTCCCGCTGGGCAGCACCACGACCCTGATCCTGGCCGGCGCCTATTACCGCTGGGGCGGCTGGCGCAAGGCCCGAATGCTCAACATCACCCCGAGCGCCGATGCGCCCGACACCGGCCTCGGCCCGCCGATGATGGACGAGAGCGAGGCCATCACCGACGAGGAGCAGCGCGAGCTCAGCCGGCGCGCGCGCCAGGGCCCACCCGGCTCTCCATCAGCGCCGAATAGACCAAGGTCCGAAGCTCCCGCCGAATAGGATAGGTGGTGGACGGCATCAGCTGGGTCATGAACACCACCGTGACCTGCTCCACCGGATCGACCCAGAAGGCGGTCGAGGCCGCGCCGCCCCAGTAGAACTCGCCCTTCGAGCAGGGGATGAGCGTCTTCGGCGGATCGAACACCACCGCGAAGCCGAGGCCAAAGCCGACGCCGGCGTAGGTGCTTTCCGAGAACAGCGAGCGCGACATCTGCGTCAGGTCCTTGTCCCCCGGCAGGTGGTTCGACGCCATCAGCCGCACCGTCATGGGCGAGAGGATCCGTGCGCCCTCCAGCTCGCCGCCGTTCGCCAGCATGTTGGAAAAGCGCAGATAGTCCGCCGCCGTGGAGACCAGGCCGCCGCCGCCCGACTCCAGCTTCGGCGGCGCGAGGTAGGGGCTCGTCGCCGGGTCGTCGTTCAGGGTCAGGCCGCCGCGCGGCGCCGCCTGCAGGTTCATCGGGCCGTCGGGAGTGGCGCTGTAGCAGGCGGTGAAGCGGCTCCGCTGGTCGTCGCGCACGAAGAAGCCCGTGTCGGCCATCTTCAGGGGATCGAAGATGCGCTCCTGCAGCACCTGGCCCAGCGGCTTGCCGGCGACCGTCTGCACCAGATAGCCCACCACGTCGGTGGAGACGGAGTAGTTCCAGGCCTCGCCGGGCGAGAACTCCAGGGGCAGCTTGGCGAGCTCGGCGACGAAGCCCTCCAGGTCCTGCTCACCGTGCGCCTCGGCGAGCTTCCGCTTGCGGTAGGCCGCGTCCACGTTGGTGCGGCTCTGGAAGCCGTAGGTCAGGCCAGACGTGTGGCGCATCAGGTCGACCACCTGCATCGGCCGCGCGGGCGGGGTGGTGAGGAACGGCCCGACGCCGGCGGAATAGACCCCCAGGTTCGCCCAGGCCGGGATGTGCTTCGCCACCGGGTCGTCCAGCGCGATCAGCCCCTCCTCGACCAGGGTCATCAGCGCCACGCAGGTGACGGGCTTGGTCATCGAATAGATCCGGAAGACCGCGTCGGGCCTCAGCGGCGCCTTGCGCTCCACGTCCGCCAGGCCCAGCACCGCCTCGAAGGCCGTCTCCCCGTCGCGGGCCACGGCGATCTGGGCGCAGGGGATGCGGCCGGTGTCGATGTACTTGGCCTGGAGATGCCGCTCGATCCGCTTCAGGCGCTCCGGCGAGAATCCCAAAGACTTGGCCTTGCTCATGCGTGTCCTCCGGTCGGCTCTTTTGCCCTTGCCTTCCGCGCGCCCGCAAGCGTGATCCTCGGGGTCGGGAGGACGCCCACATGCAGACCGTCAGCACCGAGACCCGCGGCCGCACGCTCGTGGTCACCATCGAGCGGCCGGCGGCCCGCAACGCCGTCGACGGGCCCACCGCCCGACAGCTCTACGACGCCTTCAGGGCCTTCGACGCGGACGAGGGGTTGGACGTGGCCATCCTGCAGGGGCGAGGCGGCACCTTCTGCGCCGGCGCCGACCTGAAGGGCGTCGCCGAGGGCCGCGGCAATCCGGTGCATCGCGACGGCGACCTGGGTCCCATGGGCGTCACGCGCCTGGCGCTGGGCAAGCCGGTGATCGCCGCGGTGGAGGGCCACGCCGTGGCCGGCGGACTGGAGGTGGCCTGCTGGTGCGACCTGCGGGTCGCCGCCGAGGGCGCCGTCTTCGGGGTCTTCTGCCGCCGCTTCGGGGTGCCGCTGATCGACCTGGGCACCGTGCGGCTGCCCCGCCTGATCGGCGCCTCGCGGGCCATGGACCTGATCCTCACCGGCCGGCCGGTGGAGGCCAAGGAGGCGTTCGAAATCGGCCTCGCCAACCGCCTGGCGCCCAAGGGTGGCGCGCTCGACGCGGCCCTCGATCTCGCCGCCCGGCTCTCGGCCTTCCCCCAGCTTTGCCTGCGCAACGACCGGCTCTCGGCCATCGGCCAGTGGGCGCTCACCTGGGAGCAGGCGACCGCCGCGGAGATCGCCCTTGGCATGGCCACCCTGCGCTCCGGCCAGGCCCAGGAAGGCGCCGCCCGCTTCGCCGCCGGCGAGGGCCGCGGCGGCAAGTTCTGACCTTCCTCTCCCCCGAGCGCCAGCGAGAGAGGGAGAGGGCAGGGAGAGGGTCGTTGCGTCAGCCGAACAGCCGTTTGATACTGTGGCAGGGCCGGAAACATACCGTCCCTTCAAAAGCCGACCCTCTGGGAGACCCGCCATGGCCTGGGATTTCGAGACCGATCCGGAGTTCCAGAAGAAGCTCGACTGGATCGAGGCGTTCATGGCCGAGGAGGTGGAACCGCTCTCCCACCTGGGCATGGCCGTGCACGGCCCGGCGGGCCGCGAGAAGTTCATCAAGCCGCTGCAGGAGAAGGTGAAGGCCCAGAAGCTCTGGGCCTGCCATCTGGGCCCGGAGCTCGGCGGCCAGGGCTATGGCCAGCTGAAGCTCGGCCTGATGAACGAGAAACTGGGCCGCAACGGCCTGGCCCCCACCGTCTTCGGCTGCCAGGCGCCGGATAGCGGCAACGCCGAGATCATCGCCCACTACGGCACCGAGGCGCAGAAGGAGCGCTACCTCTGGCCACTGCTCAACGGCGAGATCCGCTCGGCCTTCTCCATGAGCGAGCCCACAGGCGGTTCCGACCCGCTGACCTTCAAGACCCGCGCGGTGCTGGACGGCGACGAGTGGGTGATCAACGGCGAGAAGTGGTTCTCCACCAACGCCCGCTTCTCCAAGGTGCTGGTGCTTTATGCGGTCACCGACCCGGACGCCAAGGACCCCTATAGGCGCACCTCCATCTTCCTGGTCCCCACCGATACGCCTGGGGTGGAGATCGTGCGCAACGTCGCCGTGGGCGGCGGCGGCGAGATCGGCGGCGGGACCGAGGGCTACGTCCGCTACACCGACGTGCGCCTGCCCTATGACGCCCTGCTGGGCGAGCGCGGCGCGGCCTTCGTCATCGCCCAGGTGCGGCTGGGCGGCGGGCGGGTGCACCACGCCATGCGCACGGTGGGCGCGTGCAAGAACGCGCTCGACCTGATGTGCAAGCGCGCGGTCAGTCGCACCACCCGCGACGGCAAGCTCGCCGACCTGCAGATGGTCCAGGCCGACATCGCCGACAGCTGGATCCAGCTGGAAAGCTTCCGCCTGATGGTGCTGCGCACCGCCTGGCTGATCGACAAGCACCAGGACTACCAGCGGGTCAGGAAGGACATCGCCGCCATCAAGGTGATGATGCCACGCGTCTACAACGACATCGCCACCAAGGCCGCCCACCTGCACGGCGCGCTGGGGGTCTCCAACGAGATGCCCTTCATGCACATGGTGACGAGCTCGCTGGTCATGGGCATCGCCGACGGCCCCACCGAGGTGCACAAGGTCACCCTCGCCAAGCAGGTGCTGAAGGACTACCGCCCCGACAACGACCTCTTCCCCGCCTATCACATCCCCAAGCTGCGCGAGGCCGCCCAGGAGAAGTACGCCACGGAGCTCGCCGAGGTGAAGGCGGCCTACGCGGCGCGCAAGGACAAGGCGCCCGCTTGAGGCCCGCCGGGATCTCGGCTAGAATGGACCATTCAATGGTCCAGAATGGTGCGGGATGAAGATTTCCGTGAGCGAGGCCAAGGGCCAACTCACCGAGTTGGTCCGCCGCGCCGAGGCCGGCGAGGAAGTGATCCTCACCCGGCACGGCCATCCTGTGATCCGGTTGGCCAGAATCAAGCCACCGGTGGACGTCGAGCATCGGCGGCGCGTGCTTGATGAGATCATGGAGTCGGCGCGTCGGAAGGGTCCCTTCGCCGTCTCCGCCGCGCGGAGCCAGGATTTCCTTTACGACGACGACGGCCTGCCGGATTGATCTGCCTCGACACCTCCGCGCTGATGGCTGTCCTGATGGACGAACCCAACGCAGCGGCGTGTCGCGGGGTTATGGAGGCGAATGATCTCGTCATCTCCGCTGGAACGCTCTCCGAAGCTTATCTGGTCGCCGCCGCCCATCGCTTGTCCGACGATCTCAAGGCCCTGGTTGAGCGGATGTCAGTAACGACCGTCGAGGTCGATGCGCTGACGGCGCATCGTATCGGAGAGGTTTGGAAGGCTTTGGGTAAAGGCCGCCATCCCGCCGCCCTGAATTTCGGTGATTGCTTCGCCTACGAGCTGGCGTCACAGCGCAAATGCCCGCTGCTCTTCGTCGGCCAGGATTTCGCCAAGACCGATATCGTCAGCGCGCTTTAGTTTGGAGATGTCCGTGTCCGAAGCGTCCGATTGGCCCGTGATGTCCATCGCCGAGGCGCATGCGCGGCTGACCGCGCCCGGCGAGCGGTTCGAGATCGTCGAGATCCCGATCCGCGGCATCCCGACCCGCGTCTGGAAGAACGCGCCGCCGACCCTGCGCGACGTGTTCCTGAACGCCCGCGGGTTCCCCGACCGCGACTTCCTGGTCTACGACGACGAGCGCGCCACCTATGAGGCCTTCGCCCGCGCGACGCTGACGCTGGCCCACCGGCTGCAGGCGGACGGGGTGGCCAAGGGCGACCGGGTGGCGGTGATCATGCGCAACCTGCCCGAATGGCCGGTGGCCTTCTTCGCCGGGGTGCTGACGGGCGCCATCGTCACCCCGCTGAACGCCTGGTGGACGGGCCCGGAGCTGGAGTATGGCCTCGCCGATTCCGCGAGCAAGGTCGCCATCGTCGACGACGAGCGCCTGGGCCGCATCGCCGACAGCCTGGGCCGTCTGCCGGACCTGCAGCGCGTCTATGTTTCGAGGCTGGCCGAAGCGCCGCCGCATCCAAAGGTCGCCCGCCTGGAGGATGTGATCGGGCCGGTGAACGGCTGGAAGGACCTGCCCGACCTGCCGCTGCCAGAGGTCGAGCTGGGTCCGGAGGAAGACGCCACCATCCTCTACACCTCCGGCACGACGGGCAGGCCCAAGGGCGCGCTCGGCACCCACCGCAACATGACGTCGAACATCGGGGCCGGCGGCATCTCGGCGGTGCGCAACTTCCTGCGCGCCGGCCAGCCCCTGCCGGAGAGCGACCCGCACAAGCTCCCACAGCGGGTGACGCTCCTGGTGGTGCCCTTCTTCCACGCCACCGGGCTCTCGGCGACGCTCGGCCCCACCATGAACGCTGGCGGCAAGATCGTGCTGATGCGCCGCTGGGACGCCGAGCCGGCCATGCGGCTGATCGAGCGCGAGAAGGTCATGTCCACCGGCGGGGTGCCGACCATCGCCTGGCAGCTCATCGAGCATCCGGCGCGCCACAAGTACGACCTCTCCTCCCTGGTGGCCGTCACCTATGGCGGCGCGCCCTCGGCGCCCGAACTGGTGCGCCGGATCGCCGAGACCTTCCCCGGCTCGCAGCCGGGCAACGGCTGGGGGATGACCGAGACCACCGCCACCTTCACCTCGCACCTGGGCCGCGACTACCAGAACCGCCCCGACAGCGCCGGCCCGGCCGCGCCGGTGGGCGAGATGCAGGTGCGCGATCCGGCGGACGGCAAGACGGTGCTGCCCTCCGGGTCGGTGGGCGAGCTCTGGGTCAAGGGCCCGCAGGTGGTGAAGGGCTACTGGAACAAGCCGGAGGCCACCGCCGAGACCTTCGTCGACGGCTGGCTGCGCACCGGCGACCTTGCCAGGATCGACGAGGAAGGCTTCCTGTTCATCATCGACCGCGCCAAGGACATGCTGATCCGCGGCGGCGAGAACATCTACTGCGTGGAGGTGGAGAACGTGCTTTTCGACCACCCCGCGGTAATGGACGCGGCCCTGGTGGGCATCTCCCACAAGACCCTGGGCGAGGAGCCCGCCGCCGTGGTCTGCCTGAGGCCCGGCGGCCAGGCCAGCGAGCGGGAGCTGCGCGACTTCGTCCGCGCACGGCTGGCGGCCTTCAAGGTCCCGGTGAAGATCGTCTTCTGGCCGGAGATGCTGCCGCGCAACGCCAACGGCAAGATCGTCAAGACCGAGCTCAAGAGGGTCTTCGACAAGGCCGAGGCGCCTGCATGACGGCGCCTGCGCATGGCCTCCTCTCCCCCGGCGAAGCCGAGAGGGAGAGGGTAGGGAGAGGGCGGCCCCCTCTCCCGGCCTCTCCCTCTCTCGCTGCGCTCGGGGGAGGGGAGATATGAGCGGCCCCCTGATCGTCGGCATCGGCGGCACGCCCAGGGCGGGCTCCTCCACCGAGCGGGCCCTGACGCTCGCCCTGCGCCAGGCCGAGCAGGCCGGCGCCCGCACCCGCCTGTTCGGCGGCGAGTTCCTGGAGCGCCTGCCGCACTTCAACCCCGGCCCGGGCGGGCCGAGCCCCGAGCAGGCGGAGCTGGCGTCGGTGGTGCGCGAGGCCGACGGGATCATCCTGGCGACCCCCGGCTATCACGGCTCGCTCTCCGGTGTGGTGAAGAACGCGCTGGACACCCTGGAACTCACCCGCGCCGACGCGCGGCCCTATTTCCACGGCAAGCCAGTGGGCGTCATCGTCACGGCGGACGGGATGCAGGCCGGCGGCGCCACCTTGATGGCGGTGCGCGGCATCATACATGCCATGCGGGGTTGGCCGACGCCCTTCGGCGCCGCGCTCAACGCCGCCAACCTGTTCGACGGGAGCGGCGAGTGCCGCGAGCCGAAGGACTCTTGGCAAATCAGAACCGTCGCCGACCAGGTGATGGAGTTCGCGAAAATGAGGGCCGCCCGATGAAACGTCCCTACCTCGTTCCGCCCCCCAAAGACGGCCTGGGCGAGCCGCCGGCGGACCCCGACGCCTTCACCTCGGCGATCTCCCCCATCGAGGACATCCTGGAGGACGCCCGCAACGGCCGCCCCTACATCCTGGTGGACGCCGAGGATCGGGAGAACGAGGGCGACGTCATCATCCCCGCCCAGTTCGCGACGCCCGAGCAGATCAACTTCATGGCCAAGCACGCCCGCGGCCTGATCTGCCTTTCCATCTCCGCCGAGCGCGCCCGGACCCTGCGCCTGCCGCCGATGGCCAGCGACAACCAGTCGGGCCACGGCACCGCCTTCACCGTCTCCATCGAGGCCCGCGAGGGCGTCACCACCGGCATCTCCGCCCACGACCGGGCGCACACCGTGGCCGTGGCCATCGACCCCACCAAGGGCCCCGACGACATCGTCTCGCCGGGGCACGTCTTCCCCCTGGTGGCCAAGGACGGGGGCGTCCTGGTCCGCGCGGGCCACACCGAGGCGGCCGTCGACATCAGCCGCATGGCCGGCCTCAACCCGGCGGGCGTGATCTGTGAGATCATGAAGGATGACGGCTCCATGGCCCGGCTTCCGGATCTGGTCGCCTTCGCCCAGCTGCACGGCCTGAAGATCGGCGCCATCGCCGACCTGATCGCCTATCGCCGCCGCACCGAGCGCCAGGTGGAGCGGGTGCTGGAGACCCCCTTCGATTCCACCTTCGGCGGCCGCTTCCGGATGGTGATCTACCGCAACATCCTGGACGGCACGGAGCACGTGGTGCTGACCAAGGGCAAGATCGACCCGGACAAGCCGACGCTGGTCCGCATGCACCGCGTGGACATGGCCGCCGACATGCTGGGGCACGTGGAGGCGCGGCGCGACTATGTGCCCAAGGCGCTGGCCGCCATCGCCGCCTACGACGGGGCCGGCGCGGCGGTGTTCATCCGCGACAGCAACCCCGCCTGGCTCTCCGAGCGCTACGGCCAGCCGGAGGTCAGCCAGACCGAGAACGTGCTGCGCGACTACGGCGTGGGCGCCCAGATCCTCATCGACCTGGGCGTGCGCGACATGAACCTGCTCACCTCGTCGAAGACCGTGCTGCCAGGCTCCGGCGGCTACGGCCTGCGCATCCTGGGCCGCGTGCCGCTGTAAGACGGACCAACATTCAACGTCTTCGCATTTCTTCGGCCCCTCCCCGCAAGGGGGAGAGGGCTTTTGCCCTCCCGGCTTGGCCTTTGAACCCGCAGGCGGCGCACCGCATTGCGTGGCCATGAGCCAATTGCGGATCGGCTGTTCGGGCTGGACCTACAAGGACTGGAAGGGGCCCTTCTATCCGCCGGCGACCAAGGACGCCGAGCGGCTGGAATATTACGCCAGCCGCTTCGACACCGCCGAGATCAACGCCAGCTTCTACCGCCTGCCCTCGGAGTCCATGGTGGCGGGCTGGGCGCGCCGGGCGCCGGCGGGCTTCACCTTCGCCTGGAAGGTCAGCCGGTTCATCACCCACAACAAGAAGCTGAACGACTGCGCCGACAGCGTGAGCCTCGTCTACGGCCGCATGGCGCCGCTCGCGGAAAAGCTCGGCCCGGCCCTGGTCCAGCTCCCGCCCATGCTGCGGCGCAACGACGACCGGCTGGCCCGCTTCCTCGACCTCCTGCCGCCCGGCCGCCACACCGTGGAGTTTCGCCACCCGTCCTGGTACGCCCCGGAGGTCTTCGCGATCCTTGGCCGCCACGACGCGGCGCTGTGCATCTCCGACCACCATTCCGCGCCGTCGCCCTGGGAGGTGACCGCCTCGTGGGTCTATGTCCGCGGGCATGGCCCCGGCGGCCGCTACCACGGGCGCTACCCCGGCGACGCGCTCGCCGCCTGGGCCGCCAGCATCGCCGACTGGCGGGCGCGTGGCCTCGACGTCTACGCCTACTTCGACAACGACATCAAAAGCGCCGCCCCCTTCGACGCTGAGGCGCTGCAGCGCCTTGTCGGGATAGCCCCCTACGTCGGATAGCCGACGCTCTTGCCGCGCCAGGGGGCTCATAAGGTCTTGTTAAGATTAGAAAATGCGCCAACAGGTCGCAACCGCGACCGGTTGTGGGGCGTGGCCGCCGCCTATAAGGAATTCCTAGGGATGGATTGCTAGGAATGCTGCAATGCCGCCCGAACTCCCGCTTTCGCTCACGCCCGATGCGGCGAACGCCCTGGCTTCCTCCGGCGGGACAGACGGCTTTCCGCTGCAGGAAACCGTGCTCACCGGCAGTGGGCCCGAGTTCTTCCTGAACGCCGACGACCGCACCGGCGTCGCCGCCAACGGCAAGCTCAGCTACACCATCGACCAGGCCGCCAACCAGATCGTGCGCGGCGACCCGGGCTGGTCGCATGCGCTAGGCGTCGGCGCGACGGTGACCTACGCCTACCGCGCCGACGCGCCGCTCAACATGCCCGACGACGCCGGCGGCTTCCAGGAATTCAACCCCGCCCAGATCGCCCAGGCCGAACTGGCGCTGAAGGCCTGGTCGGACGTGGCCAACATCCATTTCGTCCGCGTCGGCAGCGGGGTCGCCGGCGCCGCGGCCTACTCGGACAGCGCCACCATCCTGTTGGGGAACTACACCACCGGCGTCGCCGGCGCCGCGGCCTTCGGGGAGTTTCCCGGCAGCACCAGCGCCACTTCGGCGGCCGGCGACGTCTGGGTCAACTCGACGCTGAGCTACAACGCGAGCCCGACGGTGGGGAACTACGGCGGCCAGGTGCTGGTGCACGAGCTGGGGCATGCCATCGGGCTGGACCACCCCAGCGACTACAACGCCGCCGCCGGCGTCACCATCACCTACGCGGCGGCCGCCAGCTACTACGAGGATTCCCGCCAGTACACGGTGATGAGCTACTTCAGCGAGGCCAACACCGGCGGCAACGACGGCGGCCTCTATTCGGCCGCGCCCCTGATGGACGACATCGCCGCGGCCCAGCTGGAATACGGGCCCAACATGGCCACCCGCACCGGCGACACCGTCTACGGCTTCCACGCCACCGCGGACGAGCCCTGGTTCAGTATCGCCTCCGCAACCTCCCGCGCGGTGTTCGCGGTGTGGGACGCGGGCGGCAACGACACGCTCGACTTCTCCGGCTACGGCCAGAGCCAGACCATCGACCTTCGGCCAGGCTTCTTCTCCAGCGTCGGCGGGCTGACCGGCAACGTCAGCATCGCCCAGGGCGCCGACATCGAGAACGCCGTCGGCGGCTCGGGCGCCGATTCCATCACCGGCAACGGCCTGGACAACCTGATCCACGGCGGCGCGGGCGCCGACACGGTGATGGCCGGCGCAGGCAATGACACCATCGATGGCGGCGCAGGCGCGAGCTACATCCGCGGCGAGGACGGCAGCGACTCCATCCAGGGCGGCGCCAACTTCGACGACATCAACGGCATGAAGGGCGACGACACCATCGACGGCGGGACGGGCGGCGGCGACTGGCTGGTGGGCGGCCAGGGAAACGACCTGATCACCGCCCACGCCGGCGGCGGCGTGCTTTATGGCAACCTGGGAAACGACACCCTGGCGGGCAGCGACGGCGCCGACGTGCTCCTGGGCGGCCAGGCCGACGACCTCATCCAGGCCGGCGCGGGGAACGACTATGTCTCCGGCGACCGGGGCAATGACACCGAGACCGGCGGGGCCGGCGCGGACACCTTCCACGGCATCCAGCAGATGGGGATCGACCGGGTGCTCGACTTCCACCTGGCCGAAGGCGACCGGGTGATGCTGGACCCGGGCGTCGCCTACACGGTCACCCAGGTGGGCGCCGACACCGTGATCGACGTGGGCGGCGGCAATGAGATGATCCTGGTGGGGGTGCAGACGTCGACCCTGACCCCCGGGTGGATCTTCAACGGCTAGGCTCCGGACTCAACTGGCCCCCAATGATATCAATGGTTTAGGCCCATATAACATCCGCTCATCCCCGCGAAAGCGGGGACCTGGGCGTTTTTGTTGCTGCGTTGCAGCCGCCCAGGCCTCGCCAACCGCCCAAAAAGACGGAAAAACCTGGGTCCCCGCTTTCGCGGGGATGAGCGGCGTTGAGTACGGCCCCTGCGGCGACAATCCCGTTTCCACATTCGCCTAACGGGCCTATAGATCGCGTCCCACCGCCCGGCCGAAAGGCCGGGCGCCTTCATTTCCGACGCATAAGAAAAGCCTAGTCATGAGCACCGAAATCCTGATGCCGAAGGCGACCGCCGTCTGGCTGGTCGACAACACCTCGCTCACCTTCGAACAGATCGCCGACTTCTGCGGCCTGCACCCCCTGGAGGTGAAGGGCATCGCCGACGGCGAGGTGGCGCGCGACATCCGCGGCGCCGACCCGATCGCCAATGGCCAGCTGAGCCGTGAGGAGCTGGACGCCGCGGAGAAGAACGCCAAGCACAGGCTGGTGGCGCTGAAGAGCCGGCACGCCGAATACCTCAAGCCGCAGAAGAAGGCGCCGCGCTACACGCCCGTCTCGCGCCGACAGGACCGGCCGGACGCCATCGCCTGGTTCCTGCGCAACCACCCCGAGGTCACCGACGCCCAGCTCGCCCGCATCCTCGGCACCACCAAGGCCACCATCGACCAGGTGCGCAACCGCACGCACTGGAACTCGGCCAACATCAAGCCGGTGGACCCGGTGACCCTGGGCCTTTCCACCCAGCTCGAGCTCGACGCGGTGGTGAAGAAGGCCGCCGAGAAGAAGGCGCGCGACGACAAGCGCAAGGGCATCGTCGAGCCGGAGGGCGCGACCCTCCTGCCGGCCTCCGAAACCGGCGCGCTCGCAGCCGAGGATCACGCCGAGGAACCTGTTGAGGACCACGCGCCCGAAGCCGCCTTCGCAGACGAGCACGAGGAAGACTAACCCTCGCTCGTCATGGCCCGGCTTGTCCGGGCCATCCATGAACACCCGCCGAGCGACGACGACAGCGAGCGCCGCCGCTGCGCCTCCTTGGCGCCGCCGAGATCCTGGGTCGCCCGGACAAGCCGGGCGATGACGTGCGAACGGGAATGATGGCCCACCGCCTCTTGGGGGCCGCTCAGCGCAACGGGTGGGAGGCCTCTAGCGCTCCCACCCTCACCGGCTGGCTGCCGGCTTGCGCTCTCCCGATGACGGGAGGGATCGTCTCTGGAAGCTAGTGCAGCTGGCCGCGCAGGGCTTCCATCTCTTCCTTCAGCCTGAGTTTCTGTCGCTTGAGTTCCTGTAGTCTGATGTCGTCCGCCGCGGGCCTGCGCAGTTCGTCCTGAATAGCTTCTTCGAGGGACTGGTGGCGGGATCCGAGTTCCCGGATCCGGGCTTCCAACGCCATGACGAGTGGCCTCCTTGCTGTTGGAAGCCATAGTGAACACCCGCTATGCGCCGCTGTCAGATCACATATGTTTGCAAGCGGCGAAGCTGTGACCATCCTCGCCGCTGGCGCGTTAGGGACCCCTTTGCATGCCGAAGAGCGAGCAGCCGAGACTGGTGGTGGGCGTCTCCGGAGCCTCGGGCATCGTCTACGGCCTGCGCGCGCTGGACGCCTGTCGCGAGTTGGGGATCGAATCGCACCTGGTCCTGAGCAAGGCCGCGGCCCTCACCCTGGCCCAGGAGACCGCCCTGTCGGTGGCGGACGTCAACGCCCAGGCCTCCGTGGTCCATAAGGTCTCCGACATCGGCGCCGCCATCGCCTCGGGCTCGTTCCGGACCCTGGGCATGATCGTGGCCCCCTGCTCGGTGCGCACCATGAGCGAGATCGCCACCGGGGTGACCTCATCCCTGCTCACCCGCGCCGCCGACGTGACCCTGAAGGAGCGCCGGCCGCTAGTGCTGATGGTCCGCGAGACCCCGCTGCACCTTGGCCACCTGCGCACGATGGTGAAGCTCGCCGAAATGGGGGCGGTGATCGCCCCGCCGCTGCCCGCCTTCTACGCCAGGCCCGCCAGCCTGGAGGCCATTGTCGACCAGTCGGTGGGCCGCGCGCTCGACCTCTTCGGCCTCTCCTGGACGCCGGTGAAGCGCTGGGGCCAGGACGTCGGACCGGCCGACGCGGCGCGGGCGGAGGCTTAGGGCGCCGTGGCGCTCTGGGACTGGACGCTGCGGGCCTATGGCCGGGCCGGCGTGCCCGAGGCCTGCCTGGCCCTGCAGGACGACCACGGCCAGAACACCTCGCTCCTGCTCTGGGCGGTCTGGGCGGAGGTTTCCGACCCGGCGCTGATGGCCCGCGCCGCCGACCTGGCGCGCCCCTGGGAGGCGCTGGCGCTGGCGCCCATCCGCCAGGTCCGTCGGGCGCTCAAGGCTCCCTTCGACGGCGTCGAGCCCGAGGCGCGGGAAGGCCTGCGCGAAGATGTGAAGGCGGTGGAGCTTCGCGCCGAGCGGGTTCTGATGGAGACCCTGGAGGCTATGACGCAGGAGCAGGGCGGCGCGCATGCCTTGGCGGCGCTGGAGGCGGCCTCGGCGGCCTGGGGCACGCCCGCGCCGCACGCCGCGCTGGCTGCGCTCGCCGCGGCCCTGGGCTAGGGTGCCGCCCACGCATGAACGACGACCTCTCAGACACAGCCCTGGAAGCCCGGCTGGTGGAGCTGCGCCAGGACCACGCCGACCTCGACGCCGCGGTGCAGGCGATCGCGCTCTCGCCCCTGCCCGACATGCTGCTCATCGCCCGCCTGAAGCGCAAGAAGCTGAAGCTGAAGGACGAGATCGCCGGCATCGAGGACCAGCTCAACCCCGACATCATCGCCTGACCTTCCTTTCCCGCGCAGCGGGAGAGGGGGACCATCGGCCGAAGAGCCGATGGTGGAGAGGGCGGGCCGCAGGCTCGGAGCTATTGGGCGGACGAGGCGGGCGCCGGGCTTGGGGCCCGCCCTTCCCACCCTCCGCTCTTCCCCCGGCCTTCGCCGGGGTCGGCGGACGGTCCCCCCTTCCCACGACGTGGGAAGGGAAATTCAGGCGCTCTTGCGCTCGCGCTTGCGGGCATACATGGCGGCGTCGGCCTCGGCCACCAGGGCTTCGGGCTCGGCGTCCTGGGTGATCTCGCGCACGCCCCAGGAGATGTGCAGGGGCGCCGACCAGTCACCGAACTTCACCGGTTCGGCCTCCAGCGCGCGGGCGAGCGCCGCGGCCTTGGCCTCGGCCGTGGCGCGGTCGGCCTGCACCAGGATCACCGCGAACTCGTCGCCGCCCATGCGGCCGACGATGTCGCTCTCGCGGACATGCGCCAGCAGGCGCTCGGCCACCGCCTTCAGGGCCGCGTCGCCGGCGGCGTGGCCCAGGCGGTCGTTGACGCCCTTCAGGTCGTCGAGGTCGAAATAGACCAGGCTGGCCGGCGAGCCATAGCGCTGGGCGAAGGTGCGGATGCGGGCGAGCTCCCGCAGGAAGGCTCGGCGGTTGAGCAGCGGGGTGAGCGCGTCGCGGTCGGCGAGGTCCTCCACCTCAGCCAGGCGGCCCTTCAGCCGGCCCACCTCGCCCCGCAGGTCGCCGATCTCGCTGAGCAGGGTCTGCACCGCGGCGGTCACCGCCGGCGTCATCTCCGGCTCGGGGACGCCCAGGAACTCCGCGGAGTCCACCGGCGGCGCCGGGCGCGCCTGGGCGCCGGCCTGGGCCAGCGCGCGCCGTCGCATGGCCGAGAAGGGTTCGTTGCGCGCTCCGGTGACTTTCATGGCTGGTTCCCGACGGGACAGTTGGAATCAAGGACGCGGCACGACGATCCGGGGGGAATCTACCCATCCTTGGTTGCCCCTGCAAAGTCGGCGCCTATACTCCGCGCCCTTCGAGGGAAGGGCCGCCAAGGACATGAGCGCCAAGTCAGCGCCCGTCGCCATCATCATGGGCAGCCGATCGGACTGGCCGGTGCTGCGCCACGCCGCCGAGACCCTGGACGACCTGGGCGTGGCCTACGAGGCCAAGGTGGTCTCCGCCCACCGCACGCCGGAGCGGATGTACGCCTTCGCCAAGGGCGCCAAGGCGGCCGGCTTCAAGGTGATCATCGCCGCGGCCGGCGGGGCGGCGCACCTGCCGGGCATGACCGCCTCGCTCACCGAGCTGCCGGTGCTGGGGGTGCCGATCGAGTCCAAGGCGCTGAAGGGCATGGATAGCCTGCTGTCGATCGTCCAGATGCCGGCCGGCATCCCGGTGGGGACGCTGGCCATCGGCGAGGCCGGGGCCCGCAACGCCGGCCTCCTGGCCGCCAAGATCCTCGCGCTCTCCGACCCGGCCGTGGCCGCTCGCCTGGCGGCCTTCACCGCCACCCAGACCAACAGCATCCCCGAGACCGTGGAAGACGCGTGAGCCCCGCCGCCACAAAGGCCGTCCTGCCGCTGGCGCCGGGCTCGGCCATCGGCATCCTGGGCGGCGGCCAGCTTGGGCGCATGCTGGCGCTGGCGGCGGGCCGGCTGGGCTTCGACGTGGTGGTGCTGGAGCGCAAGGCCGACAGCCCCGCCGGGCGGGCGGCCTCGAAGCTGATCGTCGCCGACTACGCCGACGAAGCCGCGCTGGCCGAACTCGCGAGCCTCACCGGCCTCGTCACCTACGAGTTCGAGAACGTGCCGGCCGCCTCGGTGGCCTGGCTGGCGGCGCACGGCGTCGAGGTGGCCCCCGGATCCCGCGCGCTGGCCGTCGCCCAGGATCGCGTCGAGGAGAAGACCTTCCTCAACGCCCACGGCGCGCCCACCCTGGCCTTCGCCGCCGCCGCGAGCGCCAAGGAGGCCGCAGCCGCCGTTGTGGCCATCGGGGTCCCCGCCCTGATGAAGACCCGCCGCGAGGGCTACGACGGCAAGGGCCAGCGCTGGGTGGAGCACGCCCACGAGGCGGCCCAGGCCTTCGACGCCCTGGGCGGCGCGCCGGTGATCGTCGAGGCCGCCGCCGGGTTCGTGCGCGAGCTTTCGGTCATCGCGGCCCGCGGCCGCGACGGCGCCATGGCGGTCTATCCCCTCGCCGAGAACCACCACGAGCACGGCATCCTGCGCCGCTCCATCGCGCCCGCCCGCGCCGACGCCGCGCTCAGCGACCAGGCCGAGCGCATCGCCGCCCGGGTGCTGGCCGGCCTCGACTACGTGGGCGTCATCGGCATCGAGCTCTTCGAGCTGGCCGGCGGGCGCCTCTTGGTGAACGAGATCGCGCCCAGGGTGCACAACTCCGGCCACTGGACCCAGGACGGCTGCGAGGTGGACCAGTTCGAGCAGCACATCCGCGCCGTCGCCGGCTGGCCGCTGGGCCCAACGCGGCCCATCGCCCAGGTGGAGATGCTGAACCTCTTGGGCGACGAGGCCGACGCCTGGGCCCGCTACGCCGCCGAGCCGGAGACCCGCCTGCACCTCTACGGCAAGCGAGAGACCCGCCCCGGCCGCAAGATGGGCCACATCAACCGCGTCCGGCCCTTGTCTTAAGGTTGCCCCGCGGACGCGGTCGGCGAAGCCGCGAAGAGAGACCACGGAAAACACAGAAAGCGCATGGAATCGCAGCGGCGCCTTCCGTGATCTGTCCGTGTTTTCCGTGGTTCAAAGAGGCCGCCAAGCCGCGGCGAAGGTTATCGGCCGTAGCGCGCCCGGCTCAGGGCCTGCGCCACGTCGTCCATGATCTTCGACGGCTTCAGCCTGGTCGTCGCCTTCCACTTCTCGAAGGCCATGACGTTGGCGATGCGGCGGTCGGTGAAGGCCAGCGCCTCCTCGCGGCCGGCGGACAGGCGCATGGCGAGCGCGCCCATGAGGATGCCGGCCAAGAGCGCGCGCTTGGAATAGTGGTTCTGGTCGGTGGCGGTGTCGCCGGCCCAGCGCCAGAGCGCGTCGGCGCTCTCCCAGGCGAGCCGGCCGCCGAGGGCGAGGTTAGGCGGCAGGGCGAGGAAGCCGGTCCAGCGGCGCACCGCGGCCTCGTCGGCGGCCGTGGCGTTCAGCCGGGCCTCGACGCCGCGGGCGATCCGCTCGCGGATCTTCAAGGCAGCGGGATCGACCGCCGACAAGGCTTCGAGCGCCATCGCATCGTGCCGGCGCGAGAGCAGGGCCGCCAGATCCGCGGGCCCCTGCGGCAGCAGGAGTTCGGTCTCGGCCTCCGATAGGCCGCAGGCGCGGCCGGCCGCCTTGGCCATGGGCCAGGTCCAGCCCTGGTCCGGCGCCAGCTTCAGGGCTGCGTCCAGCATCTGCTGCTCGGTGGTTTCAGCCCAATCAGGCGTGGCGGTTGGGGCGGCGGCTTTGGCCATGTGACACCTTTACGCCAGCTCGCGCCGAAGGAGAAAAGCCTCCCGCGCGGCGTGGACATCGCGGCCTTGTTCTGATATCTGCCCGCGCTCGATCCGGTAGGCCCAACAGCCTGCGGGAGCCATATTCTTTTTGTTCGCTCGCCGCCGCCCCTGACCAAGGGACTTAAGGGGGCCGGGCGGGAAGCGACACAGGAGAGAGACCTCTGGTTCAGATTTTCGTCCGCGACAACAACGTCGACCAGGCCCTCAAGGCGCTGAAGAAGAAGATGCAGCGCGAGGGCTCGTTCCGCGAGATGAAGCGGCACGTGCACTACGAAAAGCCCTCGGAAAAGCGCGCCCGCCAGAAGGCGGAAGCCGTGCGCCGGGCGCGTAAGCTGGCCCGCAAGCGCGCCCAGCGCGAAGGCCTGATCGCGGCGCCGAAGAAGCCGGCCCCGCGGTAGCGCTTAATTCAGTAAATTCATGCCTATCTAGGGGCCGCGTCCAATCAGGCGCGGCCCTTCGAGTTTCGGGGTCGTTCTGTGGTCAAGCCGCGGTCTTCGGTCGCGCGGCGCCCGGCCAACTGGTGAAACGGTGTCGTGGGCCCTATCTTTAGGGCACTGGCGCCAAGCCCTTTTCGAGGCGGTCTAACCGATGAACCTGCGCAATCTCGCCATCTGGGGCGTCATCATCGTCGTCCTGATCGGCCTCTATTCGATGGTCACCGGCAGCGGCCAGCGCGGCGCCAACGCCAGCGAGATCACCTATTCCCAGCTGCTGCAGAAGATCAACGGCGGCCAGGTGAAGACCGCCGAGATCCGCGGGCCGCAGATCACGGTCATCGACAACGCCAACAAGCCCTATACGGCGGTGACGCCGAACAACCAGGACGACCTGGTGCATCGCCTGGAAACCCAGGGCGCCAACATCTCGGTCAAGGCCGCGGGCGGCCTGACCCTGGGCGGCTTCCTGCTGCAGAGCCTGCCCGTCCTGCTGCTGATCGGCGTCTGGATCTTCTTCATGCGCCAGATGCAGGGCGGCGCCCGCGGCGCCATGGGCTTCGGCAAGTCCAAGGCCCGGCTGCTCACCGAGAACAAGAACCGCGTCACCTTCGACGACGTGGCCGGCGTGGAAGAGGCCAAGGAGGAGGTCGTCGAGATCGTCGACTTCCTGAAGGACCCGCAGAAGTTCCAGCGCCTGGGCGGCAAGATCCCGAAGGGCGCGCTCTTGATCGGCCCGCCCGGCACCGGCAAGACCCTCTTGGCTCGCGCCATCGCCGGCGAGGCCGGCGTGCCCTTCTTCACCATCTCCGGCTCCGACTTCGTGGAGATGTTCGTGGGCGTCGGCGCGAGCCGCGTGCGCGACATGTTCGAGCAGGCCAAGAAGAACGCCCCCTGCATCATCTTCATCGACGAGATCGACGCCGTCGGCCGCCACCGCGGCGCGGGCCTGGGCGGCGGCAACGACGAGCGCGAGCAGACCCTGAACCAGCTGCTGGTGGAGATGGACGGCTTCGAGGCCAACGAAGGCATCATCCTGATCGCCGCCACCAACCGCCCCGACGTGCTTGACCCCGCGTTGCTGCGCCCCGGCCGCTTCGACCGCCAGGTGGTCGTCCCCAACCCCGACGTGAACGGCCGCGAGCGCATCCTGCGGGTGCACATGAAGAACGTGCCGCTGGCCGCCGACGTGGAGACCAAGGTCATCGCCCGCGGGACGCCGGGCTTCTCCGGCGCCGACCTCTCCAACCTGGTCAACGAGGCCGCCCTGATGGCGGCGCGCAAGAACCGCCGCATGGTCACCATGCGCGACTTCGAAGAGGCCAAGGACAAGGTCATGATGGGCGCCGAGCGCCGCTCCATGGTCATGACCGAGGACGAGAAGAAGAACACCGCCTACCACGAGGGCGGCCACGCCCTGGTGGCGCTCACCGTCCCCTCGTCGGACCCGGTGCACAAGGCGACCATCATCCCCAGAGGCCGCGCGCTGGGCATGGTGATGCAGCTGCCGGAAGGCGACCGCTACTCGATGAACTTCGAGCAGATGACGTCGCGTCTCGCCATCATGATGGGCGGCCGCGTCGCCGAAGAGCTGATCTTCGGCAAGGACAAGGTGACCTCGGGCGCGTCGAGCGACATCCAGGCCGCCACCAGCCTGGCCCGCAACATGGTCACCCGCTGGGGCTACTCCGACAAGCTCGGTTTGGTCTCCTATGGCGACAACCAGGAGGAGGTCTTCCTCGGCCACTCGGTGTCGCGCACCCAGAACGTCTCGGAAGAGACCGCCAACATCATCGACGCCGAGGTGAAGCGCCTGGTGCAGACCGGCTACGACGAGGCCAAGCGCATCCTCACCGAGAAGCTCGACGACCTGCATACCCTGGCCAAGGCCCTGCTCGAGTACGAGACCCTGAGCGGCGACGAGATCGTGGCGGCGCTGAAGGGCATAGCCCCCAACCGCGAGGACATCGACGCCAAGCGTCCGACCGGCCCCGCCGTGGCGGTGCCGATCTCGCCCAAGCCCGAGCCGGCCTGAGGCCTGTCGGCGACGAACGAGAATGAGGGCGGCTCCCGGCGACGGGGCCGCCCTTTTTCATTATCAGGAGCCGATGAGCCGCCCGCCCGCCGCCACCCGGACCGTGAAGGTCATGGGCGTGATCAACGTCACGCCGGACAGCTTTTCCGACGGCGGCCGGTTCGACGACCTGGGCGCGGCGATCCTGCAGGCGCGGCGGCTGATCGCCGAGGGCGCCGACAGGCTGGACGTGGGCGGCGAGTCCACGCGCCCCGGCGCCGCGCCGGTGAGCGCACAGGCGGAGATCGACCGGGTGGTCCCGCTGATCCGCGCGATCCGCGCCGAAAGCGGCATACCGCTCTCCGTCGACACCATGAAGCCCGAGGTCGCCCGCGCGGCGATGGCGGCCGGCGCCACCCTATGGAACGACGTCACCGCGCTGCGCCATGAGGCCGACAGCCTGGGCACGGCCGCCGCGCTGGGCTGCGAGGTGGTGCTGATGCACATGCAGGGCGAGCCCCTCACCATGCAAGCCGAGCCGCGCTACGAGGACGTCGTGGCCGAGGTGGCCGCCTTCCTGGCGGACCGCGCCGAGGTCGCCATGGCCGCCGGCGTGGCGCGCGAGCGAATCTGGCTCGACCCGGGCATAGGGTTCGGCAAGCACAGGACCCGCCACAACCTGCCGCTGCTTGCGGGCCTCGACCGGATCGTCGCCCTGGGTTTCCCGGTGCTCCTGGGCGTCAGCCGCAAGAGCTTCATCGGCGCGGTGGCCCCGGGCGCGGCGGCGGACGACAGGCTGGGCGGCTCCATCGCCGGCGCCCTGGCCGGCGCGGCGGCGGGCGTGGCCATGGTCCGCGCCCACGATGTGCGCGAGACGGTCCAGGCGCTCGCGGTCTGGCAGGCGATCGCGTCGGCCTGATCCGCACCGCCGATTTGCCGGCCGCGCCGGGCCACGCTATCGCCCTGCCATGACATCGCTTGGCCGCGTCCTGATCATCGCCGGCTCCGACTCCGGCGGCGGGGCGGGGATCCAGGCCGATATCAAGACGGTCACCGCGCTTGGGGGCTATGCCGCCACCGCGGTCACCGCCGTCACCGTCCAGAACACGCTCGGCGTCAGCGCGGTGCAGCCCATGGCGGCCTCGCTGGTGGAGGCCCAGGCCCGGGCCGTGCTGGACGACATCGGCGCCGACATCGTCAAGACCGGCATGCTCGGCGAGGCCGAGATCGTCGAACTCGTCGCGCGCCTGCTCGACGAGGCCGCCATCCCCGCGGTGATCGACCCGGTGATGGTCGCCAAGGGCGGCGCGCGGCTGGCCGCCGACGAGGCTCTCGACCTGATCGGCGCCTTGCTGGTTCCCCGCGCCGCCCTCTTGACCCCCAACGCGCCGGAGGCCGAGGCGCTGACCGGCCAGGCGATCGAGACCACCGACGACCTGCGCCGCGCGGGCGAGGCCCTGTTGCGCCAGGGCGCGGGCGCCGTCCTGATGAAGGGCGGGCACGTGCCGGGCCCGCGGGTCACCGACGTGCTGATGACCTCCTATGGCGAAAGCCTCTTCGAGGGCGAGCGGATCGAGACGCGCCACACCCACGGCACCGGCTGCACCCTGGCGTCGGCCTGCGCCACGGGGTTGGCCCAGGGGCTTTCCCTCGAGGCCGCCACGGCGCGGGCCTGGGACTATGTCCACCAGGCGATGCTGCAGGCCCCAGGCCTTGGCCGGGGCCAGGGCCCCCTCGACCACGGCTGGCCGCTGCGGGGCCGGGCATGACAGCGGCGCTGCATGATCGCCTGGAGGACATAGTTCGCGGCGCGCCCAGCCTGATGGCCGTGCTGACGACGGCGCGCGACCTTGACCTGCCCGACTGGCTGATCTTCTCCGGCGCGGTCTACCAGCGGGTCCTGAACCACCTCACCGGCCGCCACCTCGACTACGGGATCAAGGACTATGACCTGGGCTACTTCGATCCCGACACGTCCTACGAGGCCGAGGACGCGGTGATCCGGCGGGTGGCCGCGACCTTCGAGCCGCCGCTGCGCGACCTCGTCGAGGTGCGCAACCAGGCCCGCGTGCACCTGTGGTTCGAGGGCAAGTTCGGCGAGCCCTATGCGCCGCTGGCGCGCACCGAAGAGGCGCTGGAGCGCTTCGTCAGTCCGCTGTTCGCCGTGGGCGTGCGGCTGGAGCCCGACGACCGGCTGACCATCGTGGCGCCGTTCGGCCTGGAGGACCTCTTCGCGCTTCGCCTGCGGCCCAATCCGAGGCGGCGCACCAACGGCTTCGCCCGCACCGCCGCCTCCGCGGCCGCCAGATGGCCTGAGCTCGTCGTCAGTAATTAGCCACTTGCCTAATTCCTAAGGCAGGCTATCAGCAGACGCTGACCTGTCAGGATCCCGTCCCATGCGCCAATGGACCGTCGACGCCTTCGCCAACGCCCCGTTCCGCGGCAACCCGGCCTGTGTGCTGGAGCCCCTTACGGCCTGGCCGGACGCGGCCTGGATGCAGGCCCTGGCGGCGGAGAACAAACAGGCCGAGACCGCCTTCCTGCTGAAGACCGGCGACCCCGCGCGCTTCGGCCTGCGCTGGTTCACGCCGGCGCTGGAGGTGCCGCTCTGCGGGCACGCCACCCTGGCCTCGGGCCACGTGCTGTTCGAAGAGCTGGGGCTCGCCGCCGACCGCGTGACCTTCGACACCAAGTCTGGCCCGCTCACGGTCCGCCGGGCCGGCGAGGGCTATGAGATGGACTTCCCCGCCCAGCCGCCGGAACGGGTGGACCCGCCAGCCGGGCTGGCGGAGGCGCTGGGCATGGCGCCGCAGGAGGTCTGGGCGTCGACCTACCTCGTCGCGGTCATGAAGGACGAGGGCGAGGTGCGCGCGCTTTCCCCCAACCTCGCGGCGCTGGAGGCCGTCGCCAGCACCGCCACCGGCGGGCGCGGCAATGTGGGCGTGGCGGCGCTCGCCGACCCCGGCCGGGGCTATGACGTCGTCGACCGCTTCTTCGCCCCGGGCTCCGGTATCCCGGAGGATCCGGCGACGGGATCGCTGCACACCATCCTGAGCCCGTTGTTCGCCGGCAAGCTCGGCCGGCCGCGGCTGGCGTTCCACCAGGCCTACCCGGGCCGCGGCGGCGACCTGGATTGCGAGCACCGCGGCGAGCGCGTGCTGCTGCGCGGGCGGACCGTGACGGTCCTGGACGGCGCCTTGCGGGTCGCGCCGTAAGGGCCAAGGACGTCGCCCCGGGACGGCGAAGCCCCGGGGCAGACTATTGAGCCCGCGCCTTAGCGCCACCAACCGTGGCGGTCGTTGCGGGCGTAGCTGTGCAGGGCGCTCTCGATGCGGGCGACCGTGCGGTCGAGGCGCTGGCGCTCCCAGCCGTTGGCGCGGCCGGTCTCCACCCGATAGGCGATGGGCTGCACCTGGCGCAGCTGCGCACGCAGGTCGCGGGCTTCCGGCCAGGAGATCCGCCCTTCGCGCGCGGCGTTGGTGATCTTCCAGTCGAGGCCGTCCACGAAGCCGGTCGTGGCCTGGCTGTAGACGGGCGCCGGGTGGTAGCCATAGGGCTGCGCGGCGGCGGGGGAAACGGCGGCGGCCAGGGCGGCGGCGGCCGTCAGCGAGAGCAGGATCGTCTTCATGGCTTGGTCCTCCTGAACCAGGGTCGCCGGAGGGTTCCGGCCCCATGGACGCCAAGAGACCACGCCGCGTCTGACCCGAAGCTGATCCCAAGGTTGTGCGCCGTTCAGCTTGACCGAAGTCCAGGGGCTGAAAAACGAAAGCGCCCCGGAACCGCTGGGCCCCGGGGCGCTCCCGCACTCTGGACGGGCGTTCGGCTGTCGCGTGGTCCGCGCGCCAGCCGCAGCGGGCCGCCCAGCAGGTGGCGCTCCAGTCGCCACGGCTCCCATAGGGGCACGCCGGGCCTGAAGCGGAACTGAGGGTCCGGTTGTCCGGCGTTCAGCTTGCTCAGGCGACCCGGGCGGCGTCGGGGGTGGCGGCGGTCGCCGGGGGCGTGCGCCCGGCGGCCCCGGTGGCGGCGGCGGTGAGCGCGGCGCTGATCGCCTCGTAGAGCTTGGCGATCTCGATGGGCTTGGCCACGTGGCCGTCCATGCCGACCGCCATGTATTCGTCCACCTGGTGGGTGAGGGCGTTGGCGGTGAGCGCCACGATGGGGATGCGCTTGCGGTGTTCGGCAGCTTCCACGCCGCGGATCTCACGGGCCGCGTCGATGCCATCCATCACCGGCATCTGGATGTCCATCAGGATCAGGTCGTAGCCGCCGACCCGCCAGGCGTCGACCGCCTGCCTGCCGTCGCCGACGATGTCGATGTCGATGCCCAGGGACTCCATCACCGCGGCCAGCACCTGCTGGTTGGTGGGATTGTCCTCGGCGGCCAACAGCCGGATGTTGCGGTCGCCGCTGTCATGCGTCGCGTCCGCCTGCGCCGCGCCGGCTTCGCCGCGGGCGAGCGGCAGTTCGACGGTGAAGGTCGAGCCGCGGCCCTCGCGGCTTTCGACATCGATGGAGCCGCCCATCATCTGGGTCAGCTCGCGGCAGATGGCGAGGCCCAGGCCCGTGCCGCCGAAGCGGCGGGTGGCGGAGTTGTCGGCCTGGGTGAACTTCTCGAACAGCGCCGGCAGCTTCTCCGGGGCGATGCCGACGCCGGTGTCGCGGACCACCAGGCGCAGGACGCCTTCGCGCTCGCTGACGTCCACGCGCGCCTCGACCTCGCCCTGCGGCGTGAACTTGACGGCGTTGGAGAGCAGGTTGCCGACGATCTGGCGCAGGCGGTCGGGGTCGCCCCGCCACCAGCCCCGCGCCGCTTCGGCGATCTCGAAGCTGAAGGCCAGGCCCTTGCCCTGGGCCAGCACCTGGAAGGTCTCGGCGGACGAGCTGAGCGTCGGGACGAGGTCGAAGTCCTCCTTCACCAGGCTGAGCTTGCCGGCCTCGATCTTGGAAAGGTCGAGCACGTCGTTGAGCACCGCCAGCAGCAGGTTGCCGGACTGGCGGATGATCCCCAGGCGCTCGCGCTGGACGTCGCCGAGGTCGCCCATGGACATCACTTCGGCCATGGCCAGCACGCCGTTCAGCGGGGTGCGGATCTCGTGGCTCATGTTGGCCAGGAACTGGGTCTTCAGCACATTGGCGGCGTTGGCCGCGTCGCGGGCGCTTTCCAGGTCGCGCATGGCGGCCTTGAGGTCTTCCTCGCGTTCGCCGAGCTTGCCCAGCAGGTGGTTGAAGCTGGTGGTCAGGCCGCGGAACAGCTCGTCCTGCGCCTTGACCTCGATCGGCTCGAAGCTGCCGCCGCCGGCGACCTCGTGCATGGCCTGCGACAGGTGCTGCACCGGCTTGATCACCTGATGGGCCATGCCGCGTGCCAGGAAGATCGCCACGCCGATCCCCCCCATCAGCAGGGTCAAGGTCAGCGCGATGAACTGCGGCAGGAGCGCCGTCAGGCTGGGGCGGCGCATGGTCAGCGACAGCGCCGCGACCTTACGGCCCTGGGAAACCACGTCGGCCTGGATCACCTCCATCGGCCCGGGCCTAGCCGCCGCCGACTTCGGGCGGCGATAGTCGGCCAAGGTCGCGCCCTTCAGGTCCGACAGGCGGGCGTCTTCTACGGCCTTGGCGGCGGCGAGCGCCAGGATCGGCGCCCGGATCGCCTGGGGGTCGCCGGTGGCGAGCGCCGCGGCCTCGGTGGTCGCCGTCACCTGCGCCAGCCCGACGTGCATCTGGTGCGCCTGGGTGCGCGCCACCGCCCACTGCTGCAGCATGAACGTCAGGCAGGCGGCCACCAGCACCACCAGGGTGGTGACCAGGCCCACTTTCGCCACGCGATAGTGGAACGTGGTGGTGGGCGCTGGCCCGGAGGAGCCTGTGATCAGGTTCATGACGCTCGAAAGGGGCGGTCGGGATCCTTGATCTAGCCCAACAATCCTAACGTTTCGCTTCGGCGCGGAGCGGCTGCGCGCACCCGGATCGGGCCGCTCGCCGGAGGTTACGCTGTAAACTGTGCTCTCGGCGCCACACTACAACCCCCCGGGGAGGAAATTATGGTTAACAACTCATGAATCGATTGCGCGAAGCTTAAGCTTTCGTTTACCGTGAATTGTGGTTGATGACCAAGTTGGGGAATACCAAATGGAAAAGGCGTTTGTGGCGCAGCGAGTGGCCAAGAAGCTGTTCGTGACCGAAGCCGCCGTCGATGGCGCGCTTGCGGAAGCCTCGGAACTGATGAGCGAAATGCTCCGCGCCCGTAAGGACGTGAACGCCTCGATGGTGTTCGCCGACGACGCGGCCGTGAAGATGGTCGAAGCGATCAAGGCGCTCAGCGAAGCGCGCACCGCCATGGTCGGTGTGCACAACGAGCTGAACGAAGCCAAGCTCCGCCTCGGCATCCGCACCAAGATGGGCGGTATCGAGCTGAAGCCGCCGGCGATGGTCGCGGACGCCGAAACGAGCCTGCGCGAAGTCGGCTGATTACGCGGGGCCTTGCGGCCCCTCGTGATTGCGAAGATTTAACTGGTGCCGTGTCTCTAATGCGGATTAGAGGCGCGGCATCATGTATTCTGGACGCATCGATCCGATAGTCTTCGTCGCGCTGGCGGTCGTTGTTGGCGGCTGCCTTTTTTCATTCTGGAAGGGCGGCCGGATCGAACGCATCGGCGGCGCGGTCGTACTGGCCAACATCGTCCTCGTGCTCACGGTGGCGCTGTTCGTGCCCACCGCGGCCCAACCGGTGGCCGAGCTGGTCATCGATGGCCTCACCGCCATGGCCCTGCTCGCCGTCGTCCTGATGTCCGGCAGCCTGTGGCTGGGCGGCGCCATGCTGCTCTACGCCCTGCTCTTCACCATGCACGCCTTCTACTTCGTGACCGAGCGGGCGCCCGACCGCCTGCACGCCATCGTCAACAACGCCGATACGCTGGGGGTCATCCTCTGCCTCGTGGTCGGCACCGCGGTAGCCTGGCGTCGGCGCGCCGTGGCGGCGGCGACGGCCGGGGCCGACAGCGCGGCCTAAGGCCAATCGACATTCGATGGCGCGTCCGCCTGCCACCGCCTCGCACAAGGGGAGGAGGACCGGGATGAGGCGCCGTGAGATCTGACTGTCCATTGGTCCTAGCCCCCACAGCGCGGCTTACAGGCGCACTCAGAAATTTTCCCTTGTCCTGACGCCCGAAGCCGGGTTTCTGGCCGGCGGGCCACGCCCTCCCAACGGGGCGCAGTCCATCTGCAAGGATGGGAGACATTGCTATGACGACCCCGAATCCAGCGGGGCTGAAGCCGGCCATGCGGCCGGCGCGCCCTGAATTTTCATCCGGCCCCTGCGCCAAGCGGCCCGGATGGACCCCCGAAAATCTCCAGAACGCCGTCCTCGGCCGCTCGCACCGTTCCAAGCTCGGCAAGGCGCGGCTGAAGGAAGCCATCGACCGCACCCGCGAGGTGCTGGAGGTGCCCGACGACTTCCTGATCGGCATCGTGCCAGGGTCGGACACAGGCGCCGTCGAGATGGCCCTGTGGTCGATGCTGGGCCCCAGGCCCGTGCAGCTGCTGGCCTTCGAAAGCTTCGGCAAGGACTGGGTGACCGACGTCACCAAGCAGCTGAAGCTCGACGCCGAGGTGCTGGACGCCCCCTATGGCGAACTGCCCGACCTCAGCAAGGTGCGCGGCGACGCCGACCTGGTGTTCACCTGGAACGGCACCACCTCGGGCGTGCGCGTGCCCAACGGCGACTTCATCGCCGCCGACCGGGCGGGCATCGTCATCTGCGACGCCACCTCCGCGGCCTTCGCCCAGCCGCTCGCCTGGGACAAGCTCGATGTGGTGACCTTCTCCTGGCAGAAGGCGCTGGGCGGCGAGGCCGCGCACGGCGTCTTGATCCTCTCGCCCCGCGCCGTCGCCCGGCTGGAGAGCTACACGCCGCCCTGGCCGATGCCGAAGCTCTTCCGCATGACCAAAGCCAATAAAGAGGGGGCCAACAAGGTCACCCTCGACCTCTTCGATGGCGCCACCATCAACACGCCCTCCATGCTGGCCGTGGAGGACGCCATCGACGCGCTGAAGTGGGCCGCCTCGATCGGCGGCCTCACCGAGATGCAGCGCCGGGCCGACGCCAACCTCGCCGTGCTGGAAGCCTGGGCGCAGAAGACCGCCTGGGTGGCCTTCCTGGCGCAGGATCCGGCCATCCGCTCCAACACCTCGGTGTGCCTGAAGGTCATCGACCCGGCGGTCACCGCGCTTTCCGACGAGGCCCAGGCCGAGTTCGCCAAGAAGCTCGCCGCCCTCTTGGAAAAGGAAGGGGTCGCCCTCGACGTCGGCGGCTACCGCGACGCCCCGCCGGGCCTGCGCATCTGGTGCGGCGCCACGGTGGACACGTCCGACCTCGACGCACTCACCCCTTGGCTCGACTGGGCCTTCGCCGTCACCGCCGCCGAATTGCAAGCGGCCTGACCTCCCTGCTCCCTTCCCCCTTGGGGGGAAGGGTCGGGGATGGGGGTGAAACATCGCCTCCGCCCCGCTCGCACCCCCACCCCGACCCCTCCCCGCAAGGGGGAGGGCACAAGCACAGAGACACCTTCCCATGCCCCGCGTCCTCATCGCCGACAGCCTGAGCCCCGCCGCCATCGACATCTTCAAGCAGCGCGGCGTCGACGCCGACGTGAAGACCGGCCTTTCCAAGGACGAGCTGGTCAAGATCATCGGCGACTACGACGGCCTCGTCGTCCGTTCCGACACCAAGCCCAACAAGGAGGTCATCGCCGCGGCCAAGCGGCTGAAGGTCATCGGCCGGGCCGGCATCGGCGTCGACAACATCGACATCCCGGCCGCCACCGCCGCCGGGATCGTGGTGATGAACACCCCCTTCGGCAACTCGATCACCACCGCCGAGCACGCCATCGCCATGATGTTCGCGCTCGCCCGCCAGATGCCCGCCGCCGACGTCTCCACCCAGGCCGGCAAGTGGGAGAAGAGCCGCTTCATGGGGGTCGAGCTCTACGGCAAGACGCTCGGCCTCATCGGCGCCGGTAACATCGGCTCCATCGTCGCCGACCGGGCGCTGGGCCTGAAGATGAAGGTGGCCGCCTACGACCCCTTCCTGTCGGCGGAACGGGCCGTGGAGATCGGCGTCGAGAAGGTGGAGCTGGACGAGCTCCTGGCCCGCGCCGACTTCATCACCCTGCACACCCCGCTCACCGACAAGACCCGCAATATCCTCTCGGCCGAGAACCTGGCCAAGACCAAGCCCGGCGTGATGATCGTCAACTGCGCCCGCGGCGGCCTGGTGGACGAGGCGGCGCTCCGCGCCGGCCTGGAGAGCGGCCACATCGGCGGCGCCGGCTTCGACGTCTTCGTCACCGAGCCGGCCAAGGAGAACGTGCTCTTCGGCGCCCCCAACTTCGTGGCCACCCCGCACCTGGGCGCCTCCACCAACGAGGCGCAGGAGAACGTCGCCCTGCAGGTGGCCGAACAGATCAGCGACTACCTGCTCACCGGCGCCGTCACCAATGCGCTGAACAGCCCCTCGGTCACGGCGGAAGAGGCCCCGCGCCTGAAGCCCTTCATCGCGCTCGCCGAAAAGCTCGGCCTGATGGCCGGCCAGATGGTCGACTTCGGGATCAAGGCCATCGACGTGGCCTATGAGGGCCAGGTCGCCGCCCTGAACGCCAAGCCGCTCACCGCCGCGGCGCTGGCCGGCGTCATGCGCCCCATGCTGGCCGAGGTGAACATGGTCTCCGCCCCGGCCGTGGCCAAGGAGCGCGGCATCACCGTCTCCGAAACCCGCCAGGACGACAGCCCCATCTACGAGAGCCTGATCCGCATCACCGTCACCACCGACAAGGGCAAGCGCTCCTTCGCCGGCTCGGTCCTGGCCGGCGCGCCGCGGGTGGTGGAGGTCAAGGGCATGGACCTCGACGCGCCCTTCATGCCGACCATGCTCTACGTCAACAACCTCGATAAGCCGGGCTTCATCGGCAACCTCGGCCACGTGCTGGGGGAAGCCGGCGTCAACATCGCCACCTTCAACTTAGGCCGCGTCTCCGCCGGCGACGACGCCATCGCCCTCGTCGGCGTCGACCAGGAACCGCCCAAGGGCCTGATCGCCAGCATCGAGGCCCTCCCGCACGTCAAGGAAGTCCGCGCCCTGACGTTCTAGCCCGCGGCTCCGCCTCCAGCGCCCTCCTCCCCTTGCGGGAGGAGGTGGCCTGCGAAGCAGGTCGGAGGTGGGGTCTCTCAAAAACCCTCAGCTTCAACGAAGCTTCGTTTCGCGCCGGTGGCGGAGTGCAACTCCACCTCCGTCAGCCATCCGGCTGACACCTCCTCCCGCAAGGGGAGGAGGACCGCGATAAGCCGCGTCCGGCCCCGCCCGGACCCACCCCGGCATTGATCTCATGGCAGCCATTCTGCCTTGGGGTCTCGGCTTCTCAAGGACGCGCGGCACGCGCGCCGCGACGCGGGCGGCCAAGGGCCGCTCCTTGACAAGCGGAGGCCCCAAGGCTCGCCTCCGCCGTGAGATGAAAGCCTCTCCAGCAGTCTGGAAGACTGCGTGCGTCGACGGCTCCTGACTCGCTGGCGATGTTCGGAACTTCGGCTATTCCTGCGGTCTGATCAAACTAGACCCTGGAACGCGATGAGAGCTTCGTTGACCAGACCCATCGCGTCCTCTTCCAGCACACCGCAACGGCTCTTCACGTTTTCCCTGCGAACAGTCACGATCTTGTCGACGGCGATGGTCGAGTCCTGTTCCAGGCCGTTGGCCTCCGTCGGGGCAACGGGAACTCGGAAAAAGACATCTCGCTGGGCGTCTTCCGCTCCATAGATCAGGCAGAATTGCAGGCTTGCGTGTTCCTCTAGGGCTTCGGCCTGAATTAGAACCGCAGGCCGAGGCTTGCCGGCCAGGAAGCCCTTTTCGGCCACCACCCATATTTCCCCCCGAGCGAAGGTCACGGATCAAGGCCGCCATTCAGGCTTTGCACGTACTCCGCGTCCTCGGCCAGTTGCTGTTCAAGGGGCTCGTCCCGGTGTTGCTCGATCCAGACGCGGGCCTGCTCAATCATCCGATTGCGCGCAGCGGCGTTCCGCCGCGGCAGGTGCGGAGCCGTCGAGGCGTTCTCGTCGGGACCGAGAAGCTGCCCTACGAGGTCGTCGATCTCCGTTGATACCCCTGCGTCGGCCAAGGCTTGCCGGATGAGGGCCCTCGCGCGCGTGAAGGGTTGATCCAGGTCCATCGGCACGGCGGCTGCAATCTTTTCAGCCCGCGCGGAGTCCAGCGCCAATTGCTGATGCAGGTCGTTTCTCGGGTCAAAACGGGGAATGGGCAGAGTAAAAAACAGCTTGTCGAAATGACGAGCGCCTTGTTCTCCCCGAGCTTGCATATGCGCGATCCGAAGGCGCGCAGCCTCGCTGTTGAGGACTGCTGTCAGATAACCGGCCTCGGTAAGTGTTGCGACGCTCGCCCAGTACAGGTTGTGCTCGGCGACCGGCCGTCGGTCCTTTACGATTGCGGCGGCAGGTAAGGTGCCCGACGCGCTAAACATAACCCTGACAAGGCTCGACTCGGCCTGATTGGAGAGCCCCCGTTGAAAATTCCAGCGATCTGCGAGCGACCTCGATCCGGCACTATGCTGACCCCACAATCGCTCCGCGTTTTCGAGCCAATTGGCGAGGTGGAGGAGGCCGCGGCGCGCTGCGGCTTCTGAATTCAGCATGTCACCGCTAGGGAGCATTGGGATGACCGCTTCGCTTGCATTCAGCACGCGGAACGGTGCTATCGACTCGCCCAGTAGGACTGGTCGTAAGAACTCGGACTCGACTGACCCTTCCAGGGCAGGCAAGTTGCGCCAGGGCTTCTTTTCCTGCGTCGAGCGCTTGCTCCTTACGATCGGGGCGGACGACGAAACGCCTAGTCGGCCGCCTTCAACCCGCTCCACGAAGCAGAGCATCCTAGGGACCAGGGTCGCCCCTTGTCTAAAACGGTCTCGGTAGGGAGAACCCTTCTTGAAGCTGGTCACCGCCGGCGCGTCGGTCGCGAAGACTTGTATGTATCGCGCCGCTTCGGCTTCCGAAGCATCCTTGCGTCCATTGGGCAGACGGCCGACGAAGGTAGTGGCTTTAGTGGGAATCGACTTCGGCATTACGCTACGGGTGGCGAACAGCACGCAGGTGGGCACCCGGAACAGCGGTTGAATGTCCTGGTTATCCAACACCCAGGCGCGATCGAACGCCACATGCGCCCCGGTCCAGCTACCGGATCGGAATCCCCGGAACTGCCCCCGAGTCATGGCCGCTAGCGGCATAACCATCGCGACCCGTCCGCCGGGCGCCTCCCCTTGCGGGGGTCGGAGGTAAAGCTGCGTCGAGCGCGCGAAAAATAGGCCTGAGAGATCCATTTGCGTGACGAGCTTGGACTCGTCCATCCCCGTCACCCACACGCCAAGGGCCTTGCTTGAATCACGAAAACGCTTCTGCATCAGACGCGACATGAAGCGGTAGGACAGCCAGGGCGGATTGCCGACAACCACGTCCATCTTGCGTCCCTGCGACACCGCGATCGGACGGCTTAGGTTGCGCGCGACGTAAGTCCAGATGTGGTTGCGTCCTTCGTCGCGCAGCTTCTTGAAGCGGACGTATGTGCCCTCCAACGTTTGAAGTTCGTCTTGCTCTGCGCCTTGGCGAATTGCGAGCGTGACGAAGGCCTCGGGCGAGCGGCCTTGCTCGGCCGACTGGTCCATCAGTTCGGTAATGCGATCGAAGTCCGCTGTGCGCTCGCACAAGCTCAAGGGAAAGCGGAGGGTGGTCGCGCCGAACAGCGGCTGAGTTGGGTCAGGAGGTGCCTCGACGAGCAGGTCTTGCTCAAGGTGATCTCGGCGGACGTTCCACTGCAGGGCATCCCCTAAGAACACCGGTACGACGAATTCCCCACGGCGGCGCGCGAGAGACGGACCGAGGCCCAGGAGGTATGTCACGCGGGCGAAAATCACCGCGACGGGGTGTACGTCAAAACCGAACACTTGGTCGGACAGCGTGGCCGCCATATCCTCGATCGGCACGCTCAGCTTTTCCAACGCCACCCGCTTCAGGCGCAGCGTTTGGAAGAGAAAGGTTCCAGAGCCGCAGGCGGGATCGAGCACCCGCTCCGTCGCCGCATGCCGAACGACGTTTCGGACCACCTTCGCCGCCAGCCAGTCTGGTGTGTAGTATTCCCCTAGATCGTGGCGCTGGGCCGGATCGATCAGATTTTCGTAGAGCACCTTCAGCAGGTCGACATGGATATCGCCAAGATCGAACCGTGAGGCGTGCTGGACCAGCAATTCAACGATCCGTTCGCCGTCCGGCGCGTGTAAGATCCAGCCGAAGAAGTCGTCTTCGACCGCGCCGCGCACGCCCGCTCGGTCGAAGCGGGAGCCATCAAGCAATTCCCGCGGCGACTGTCCGTCGAAACCCATTGCACCCGCGGCGATCGCTTTGGCCACGGTGACCAGATAAGTATGCTGCAGCCAAAGGGTATCGTCCTGGACGAGCTTGCTCTCGTCGCCATAGACGTTGCCCATGTGGCGCGCCCAAAGCTGCCGCTTCAAAGACGCCTCCGGGTTTAGCCGTACGGCGTTCCAGGCTCTGGTCAGTCTTGCGGAAATCCGTGCGAACGCCGTGCTTTCGCGACCGAGTTCATTGATGATGTTAAGAGCGTCCGCTGGCACGTGGTCCTGCACGGCGACCACGCCCTCCAACCACGCAACCAAGTTGCGCGGCTTGTCCCTCTTCGTCTCGTGGCGCGTGAGCTCACGCAGCTCATCGCCGTTCGTCTCGAAGGCAATGAACTCCGCGCCGTCCGTAGCAAGTCCGACATATCGCTGTCCCGTTTCGCCTTCGCGCTGCGGTAAGTAGCGAGACAGCTGATGCTTGGCGTCGGTCAACTCCCGCCGAAGATCAGACTTGATCTCAATGATCGTACGGCCAAGGAGGGCGTCGATCCGACCATTCACCTCCGGCACTTGTCGTTCGAAGTCGATCTGGGTTGAATCCGCGCCCAGAGCGTCGGTCAGCAGTCGGTGGACTAGGGTGCGGACCTTTTCGTGCTTCGGCCGGCTAGCCAGCTCAGCAACCGTCTTTTCGAGGGCATCAGGGTCGATCATGACAACCCCAACGTAGGACCTCTCGTCTGGTAAATCACCACTGCGACCGCTACTCCTCGTGCGCTTGCCGAGTCGACAAGGTAGCTCGGTCGCCGCTTGAATTCACGTGCTTCCCGCACCATGCCGCCCGTCCCTTTCCGGCTGCATCAAGTCGGTAGCGCATCTTTGCACAACCTACCCAACATCCATGAAGCGAGAGACCGGTTCCGGCCCCTATGCCAACGTCCCTCCTGGCGCGTTCCGGACGTTGGTCCAGTTGAGCCAAGATCCAAGCTCTCAAGCCGCCCGCAGCCCTCCACATCATGTCCAAACCTTAACTTGCCCCCTCGCCCCAGCTCCTAAAGGCTTCGGACCTGAGGCGACGCCAGCCCACACCACCGGCGCGCCCTGAAAGGACACTCCGATGCCGACCCCCCGCCTATCCCGCCGCCTCGCGACCCTCGCGTCGCTGGCCGTGCTCGCCGCTGCGCTGGTCTCGCCGCCGGGCCAGGCCGCCGCGGCGGGCCGCTCGGCGGACGCCTGGGGCTACGTCCTCATGAGCCCCGGCAGCCGCGACGTCTCGATGAGCGGGTCCATGGACGACGTGCGCCGCGCGCGGTCGGTGCGATCCGGCGGCGAAGGCCTGCTCTATGTCCGCCAGGGCGCCGCCGCCTATGTGATCCGCGACGCCGCGACCCTTCGCCGGGCGGAAGCCCTGTTCGAGCCGCAGAAGGCGCTGGGCGCGCGGCAGAGCGAACTCGGGGCCCGCCAGTCGGCGCTCGGCCAGGAGCAATCCCGGCTGGGCGCCCAGCAGGCGCGGCTCGGCCTGCAGCAGGCGAGCAGCACGCCGCGGGACTCCGATGCCCTGGCCCGTCAGCAGGACGACCTGGGCCGCCAGCAGGACGCGCTCGGCCGGCGCCAGGACGCGCTGGGCCGCCAGCAGGACGAGCTTGGCCGCGAACAGGATCGGCTGAGCCGGATCGCCGAAGACCAGCTCCGCACCCTGGTCGGCGAGGCGATCCGATCGGGCCTGGCGCAACGCGTCGAATGAGGCAGCGGCCGCCCGGGAATGCACAAAATCCTTGACTCCCGGCTTGATCTGTGTTCTCCTTTTGTTCATGTCGGAGACAGCCGCGAAGCGGGAACGGGCGGAGCAGATCCTGGGGGAGCTCGCGGAGCTTTCCCTGGTGCTGGCCCGCGACCTGGCGGTCCAGGCGCGCGCGGCGGAGGAGACTGAGGAGAAGGTGGCGCTGACGGCCGCCTTCCAGAAGATGGCGCGGACCGCGCGCCTGACGCTGGCGCTCGACGCCAAGGTGGACCGGGACGCCGCCCGCGACGCGGCGGCCGCGGCCCGGGAAGCTGCGGCGGCGGCGGCCGACGCCGAGCTTCGCGAAAGCCGCATCATGCAGGCCGCCCGTGCGGCGCATGTGGCCCTGACCGACCCGTCTCCCGAAGAGGACCAGAAGCGCCGGGTCCGCGGCGTGCTCAACCGCCTCCTGTGGACCGAAGCCGACGGCGACGAGCACGACTACGAGGTCCTGGTCGACGACCTGGACGCCCGCCTCTACGAAGCCGAGGACGCCCCGGGCTTCGCCGACATGCCGATCGAGGTCCTGGCCCAGAAGCTGAAGGCCGACATGCGGCTCTGCGGCGAACTGGTGGTCACCACCGCCGACCGCATCGCCCCCGCCAACACGCCTGCGCCACCCCTCGCCGACACGGGCTAGAACCTCCTCTCCCCCGCGAAGCGAGAGGGAGAGGTCAGGGAGAGGGCTGGCGCCGACGCCGCCCTCTCCTCGATCCTCTCCCGCTCTTCGCTTCGCTCGGGGGAGAGGAAGGCTAACCCCCGCTCAACGCCCCGAAGATCAGCAGCTCATCGCCCTCGCCCAAGGGCGCCGCGACGCTGCGGGTCTCCTGCTGGCCGATGAACAGGCGCATGTGTTTGCGCACCCGGTCCTGCTCGTCGATCACCCGGAACTTCAGCCCCGGGAAGCGGCGGTCGAGGTCGTCCAGCACCGCGCCCACGGTCCCGCCGCCGGCCTCCAGCCGCGTGGCGCCGGCGGTGTAGCTGGTGAGCTGCGAAGGGATCATCACCCGGGTCATGGGGCTTCGCCTCACGCCGCGGGCGCGGCCACCACCGAATAGATCTCCGGCAGGTGGGCGGCGATCTGGCGCCAGCTCTCGCCCTCGTCGCCGCTCATCCAGATCTCGCCGCCGGTGGTGCCGAGGTAGAGGCCCTGGGTGGCGCGGCCGTCGCCGCAGAAGGCCTGCCGCTTGACGGTGAACCAGCCCTGCTCGGCGGGGAAGCCGCGGTCCTGCCGCTCCCAGGAGCCGCCGCCGTCGCGGGTGCGGTAGACGGCGGGCCGCCCGCCCGGGCTCACCCGCGGCCAGACGTCGGAGCCGTCCATCGGGAAGACCCAGGCGGTCTCCGCGCAGCTCGGATGCGGCACGATGGAAAAGCCGATGTCGCCGACCTCCCTCGGCATGGCGTCGCCGATCCGCTCCCACCGCTCGCCCGGCCGGTCGAGGCGGTAGATGCCGCAGTGGTTCTGCTGCCAGATGCGATCGGGATTGCTGGGCGCCAGCGCGATCTGGTGGGCGTCCTGGCCGTACTCCGGATAGGGGTCGGGCAGGAAGTCGCAGCGCACGTTCTGGTTCAGCGGCCGCCAGCTTTGCCCGTAGTCGGTGGTCTCCAGCACCCCGGCCGAGCAGGTGGCCAGGTACATGTGGTCCTTGTCGCGCGGGTCGATGCTGATGCCGGCGATGATCGCCCCGTCCGGTGTGCCTCCGTCCGGCGGCAGCCAGTCGAGGATCTTCGGATGCGCGTTCAGCCCGTCGACGCTCTCCCAGGTGTCGCCGCCGTCGGCGCTGCGGAACAGGCCAGGGGGCGAGGTGGCGGCCCACCAGACGCCGGGCTCGCTGGCGTGTCCCGGCTCCAGCCAGAAGCTGTGGTTCACCGAGCGTCCATGCGGCTCGCCCTTCGGGAAGGCCGGCGGCGCCTTGGCCTCGGTCCAGGATGTCCCGCCGTCCGTCGAGCGCAGGATGGTCGGGCCCAGATGGCCGGTGGCGGTCGCCGCCAGCAGGGTCTCGCGGTCCCGCGGGTCGGCCACCAGGTGGTTGACGATCTGGCCCAGGAACAGGGGCCCCTCGACCCGCCAGTCCGTTCGGCCGGCGTCGCTGCGGTAGATCCAGGCGCCCTTGCGGGTCCCCACCAGCAATTGGATCGCGTCGGTCATGAGTAGCCTCCTCCCCCGAGGACGCCCGACTTCAGCCCAATCCGACACCGCCCCGCAAGAAGTTCTGTGCGGCCGCCCTCACGCCTTGCGCGGGTCGGGCGTGGCGGGGACGGCGTCGGCGATCATCCGGACGAAGTCGCCGCGGTAGTCGTCGGCCAGCCGCATCTCGCTGTCGAACACCATGGTGGCGCGGCGCCTGGCCTCATAGGCCGGCCAGTGCGGGATCAGGCTGTTGTTGGGATCGCCCGACGCAGCGAAGGCGACCCAGGTGGCCGCCAGCCGGTCGCTCATCTGCCGCCCGGCCTTCATGCCCGCCCCGCCGATCGGGTTGCGCGACAGGTGGAAGGAGGCCTCCACGTCGTGGCCGTGCACCGCGCCGAACTTGCCGTCGAAGGCCGGCGTCGCCCAGTCCCAGACGTACATGTAGACGCTCGCCCGGCCGAGCGCGGCCTTGCGCAGCGCCTGGATCTGCGAGTTGCCCCGCGTGGCGTCGGTGAAGGCCTCGGCCTGGGTCAGGTATGGCGATTGCCGCGGATTCTCGTGCCGGTAGGCCGCCAGAATCTCCCCGCCCTTCGGCCCGAACCGCTGGCGGAACAGGGCCGCGCAGCCCGCCTCGTCGAGGTCGAAATTGGTGAGCCGAAGGGCCGCGTCGTGCAGGGTGGTGGAGATGATCACCGGCACCTCGGCCGATTCCATCGGGGCCGCCGGATCGAACGGATGGTGCGGCAGGGTCGCGTCGCCCACCACCGGCCGGAAGGCGCCGTTCGACGCCACCTGCGCCTCCAGCAGCTTCTGCCAGGGCACGGCCTGGATGGCCGCGAGATTCTTGCGCGACAGGCCCAGCGCCTTGATCAGCTTCTCGGCCTCGGCCGTGGCCTCCTGGGGCGTCGCCTGGCGCAGCGTCGAGCCCGACTGCACCGCGGCCCGGTGGAACAGGCCCTTGGCCGACGGGACCGCCAGCAGGGTCGAGGTCTTCGAGCCGCCGCCGGACTGGCCGAAGATCATCACCCGGCCGGGATCGCCGCCGAACCGCTCGATGTTGTCGCGCACCCAGCGCAGGGACGCGACCATGTCCATGACCCCGCAGTTGCCGGCGTTGACGAATTCCGCCGGCGCGCCCAGGCCCGCCAGGTCGAGGTAGCCGAAGGCCGCCAGCCGGTGGTTCACGGTCACCACCACCACGTCGCCCAGCCGGGCCATCTGGGCGCCGTCGTACATCGGACCGTTGCCGGAGCCGGTGGCCCAGCCGCCGCCGTGGAAGCTCACCAGCACCGGCCGCCTGGCGTGGTCGTTGACGCTGGGCGTCCAGACGTTGAGGTTCAGGCAGTCCTCGCCCATGCCGCCGGGGCCCACGTGCCGGTCCCAGGCGATCATCATCGAATAGTCGCTCTCCAGCGACGCCGGCGTCTGCGGCGAGATCGGGCCATAGCCGATGCAGTTGCGCACACCCGCCCAGGGCGCGGGCTTCCTCGGCGCCATGAAGCGGTTCTTGCCGCCGGTGGAGGCCCCGTAAGGAATGCCCTTGAATTCCTTCACCCGGCCGTTGGCGATGCCCTGCACCTTGCCGTAGGTGGTCTCCACGGTGTGGAAGATGCCGCCGGGCGCGCCGCCGCCCCCCAGGATGCGGGCCGGCGGGGCGGCGGGCGCCTGCGCCGCAGCGGGTGTTGCGGCCGCTCCGGCGACGGTGGCGACGATGGACGCGGCCTGGATCAGGTCGCGGCGGCTCAGGCTGTCAGGGCGCTTGGCCATCTTCGGCTCCTAACCTCTTGGCCCGGGCGCCGGCGGATTGGCGTCCCAGTAGGCGCGGATCTCCGCCCGCGGGTTGATCTCCTGGCGCGTGTCGTTGTCGAACAGCAGCACCGCGCGCTGGGCGTCGCTGTAGGGCGTCCAGGGGGGGATGTGGCTGTTGTTCGGATCGCCGGTCTTGGCGAAGGTGGCGAAGCTGGAGGCCAGCCGGTCGGCCATCTTCTTGCCGGCGGTGGATCCGCCCAGGAAGCCGTCGCGGTAGGAGTGGAAGGTCGCCGACACGTCGATGCCGTGCACCGCCCCGAACTGGCCGTCGTAGGCGGGCGTGCGCCAGTTCCACTCGTAGACGTAGGCCGGCGCCGCGCCCAAAGCCGCCTTGCGCGCGGCCTGGGTGTAGGCGGCGCGGCGGGCGCCGGCGTCGGTGAAGGCCTGGGCCTGGATCAGGAACGGCGTGGCGATCGGGTCGTAGCGCCGGTAGAGCGACACCAGCTCGCGGCCCTTGCCCGGCCAGCGCTGGTTGAACAGGGCGACGAGGCCATCTTCTGTCAGGCCGAAGTTGGTCAGGGCCAGCGCCGCGTCCTCGAGGGTGGTGGAGACGATCATCGGCACGTTGGCCGAGACCGCCGGCGCCACCGGATCGAACGGATGGTTGGGCAGGGCGTCGGTGCCGATCACCGGCGAGAAGGCGCCGCCGGCCGCGGTCTGGGCCTCCAGCAGCTGCTGCCAGGAGAGCTTCTGGATGTCGGCGATATTGCCCTTGCCGAGGCCGAGCTGACGCACGAACTTCTCCGCCGTCGCCGCGCCGGCTTCCGGCGTCACCAGCCGCAGCGCCGAGCCCGACTGCACCGCGGCCCGGTGGAACAGGCCCTTGGCCGGCGGCATGGCCAGCACCGTCGAGGTCTTCGCCCCGCCGCCGGACTGACCGAAGATCATCACCCGGCCGGGGTCGCCCCCGAAGTTCTCGATGTTGTCGCGCACCCACTGCAGGGCGGCGACCATGTCCAGCGCGCCCGCGACGCCGGCGTACCTGAACGCCTCCGGCGCCCCGGCTCCGACGAGATCGGTGTAGCCGAAGCTCGCCAGCCGGTGGTTGATGCACACCACCACCACGTCGCCGTAATAGGCGAGGTTCTTGCCGTCGAAACCGGGCGCGTTCCCCGAGCCGGTGGAAAAGCCGCCGCCGTGGAACGAGACCATCACCGCCTTCTTGGCGCCCCGGTCGACATTGGTCGTCCAGACGTTCAGCGACAGGCAGTCCTCGCCCATGCCGCCCACCTGGCGGTCCCACATGATCAGCTGGCCGTATTCGCCACGGATGTCGGCCTGGGTCTGTGGGCAGACCGAGGTGTAGGCAAAGCATTCCCGCACCCCGGTCCACGGCGCGGGCTTCTTCGGCGGCATGTAGCGGTTCCTGCCGCCGGTCGGGGCGCCGTAGGGGATGCCCTTGAACTCCCAAACCGGGCCGTTGGCGATGCCCTGCACCTTGCCGGTGGCGGTCTGGGTGACCTGGAAGATATTCGAAGAGCCGCCGCCGGCCGCCAGGCCTGCCGGCGGGGTGGCCGGTGGCCGCGGCGCCTGGGCCGCCGCCTTGCCGGCCATCGCGGCCGTGGCGGCCAGCGCCGCGCCGGCGACCAGCACCTGTCTGCGACCGGAATTCCTGAGGTCGGATTCCGGGTGGTCGGAGCCCTTGGTCATCGCGCCATCTCCCAGCCAGTGGATATGTCTGTCGGGTGGCGCGGCCTGGCCCCTGGCGCCCCCGTTGGCGCGAAGCTTAGGCGCAGGGCGCTTCTGTAGTCAACGAAGCCTACAAACTACTTGGCCACCAGGTGCAGCTCGTCCACCAGCCGCTGGCGCAGCGCCTTCAGCATCCGCAGCACTCGCTCCTCGTCCGGCGACTTGCGGCCGATGAACACCGAATCCATGGCCAGGCCGTTCAGCGCCACCCTCGTGAGGTGGGCCATCGCCTCGATCTCCTCCAGGCGCTCGGGCACCCCGAGGTTGTCGGCCATGCGCATGCGCGCGCGGTGCAGCCGATCCTCCAGGTCGCCGGCGAAGACCGGATAGCGCTCGGCCAGCTCCGGGTCGGATCGCGCGGCGATGGTCACCTCCATGAGCGCGATGGCGGCGGGTGTGTGAAGCGAGGCCCAGACGGCGTCCACGCCATAGAGGAACCGGTCCGGGCCGTCCGGGTAGGGCGTCAGCTCCTGCGCCACGGTGGCGCCGCGGGTGGCGGCGGCGTACTCGGCCACACCCAGCATCAGGTCAACCTTGGTGGGGAATTGGTGCAGCAGCGAGCCGCGGCTCACCTTGGCCAGCCTGGCCACCAGCGGCGTCGAGGTCGCCGCATAGCCGAATTCGGCCAGGCAGCGCACCGCCGCCTCCATGATCTTCGCCCGGGTCGCGGCCCTGCGCTCCGCGTTGGGGCCGCGCGGCACCCTGGGCTTCTTCGCCGTCGTCTTGGCTTGAGCAAGGCTCATGGCTTGAGCATGGCCGCGCAAAGCCGCGCCGCCAAGCCTCAATGGAAGTCCCGGCTGCGGACCAGCTTGCTGGACATCCGGGCGTGGGGCGGCGGCGGCCTCGCGCCGGGGGCGTCCTCGTGGTCGCGCATCTCGGAGAGCTTGGCGGAGAGGTCGGTGAAGCGTTCGGCCACCAGATGGATGACGCCCTCGGCCACCTGCAGCTGGCCGTGCACCACCAGGAAGGCGGCGCTCATCACCAGGCGGCGGTTGGCTTCGAAGGCGTCCTTCCAGCAGACCACATTGGCGATGCCGGTCTCGTCCTCCAGGGTCAGGAACACCACGCCCTTGGCCGTCCCCGGCCGCTGCCGCACCAGGACGAGGCCGCCCACAGAGACCCGTCGGCGGTCGGGCAGGTCCTTCAGAGCCGCGCAGGGGACGACGCGCATCCGCGCCAGGTCCTGCCGGAAGAAGCTCACCGGGTGAGCCTTCAGGGAGAGGCTGGTGGTGCGGTAGTCCTCGGCCACTTCCTTGGGCTGGCTCATGAACGGCAGCAGCACCTGCGCCTCCTTCACCGCCTGGCGGGCCACCAGGGGAGCCGTCTTCTCGGCGCCCACCTCGTCGGCCATGCCCTTCACGGTCCAGAGCGCGTCGCGGCGCGAGAGCCCCAGGCTGCGGAAGGCGTCGGCCTCGGCCAGCAGCTCCAGCCCCCGCCGCGACAGCCCCGAGCGCAGGACGTAGTCTTCCACGGTCGCAAGACCGGCCGCGCGCCTCTCCATGAATTCCAAGGCCTCCTTTTCCTTGAACCCCTTGATCTGCCGCAGGCCCAGGCGGAGCGCGCGGTAGGGAGTGCGCGGGTCGTCGGCGGGCTCCAGGGTGCAGTCCCAGTCGCTGGCCTGGACATCCGGCGGCCGCACCTCGACCCCGTGCTCCTTCGCGTCGCGGACCAGTTGCGCCGGCTGGTAGAAGCCCATGGGCTGACTGTTCAGCAGGCTGGCGCAGAAGGCGTCGGGGTGGTGGCGCTTCACCCAGGCCGAGGCGTAGACCAGCAGCGCGAAGCTGATGGCGTGGCTCTCCGGGAAGCCGTAGGAACCGAAGCCCTCGATCTGTTTGAAGCAGCGTTCGGCGAAGTCCCGCGCATAGCCGCGGCGCGCCATGCCCTCGATGAATTTCTCCCGGTAGGTCCAGAGCCGCCCGTCGGCGCGGAACGTGGCCATCGACCGGCGCAGGCCATCGGCCTCGTCGTCGGAGAACTCCGCCGCGGTGATCGCCAGCCGCATGGCCTGTTCCTGGAACAGCGGCACTCCATAGGTCTTGCGAAGCACCGTCTTCAGCTCGTCCTTGTGACCGTGCTTCGGCGACGGGGCAGGGAACTCCACGGGTTCCAGGCCGCTGCGCCGGCGCAGGTAGGGATGCACCATGTCCCCCTGGATGGGCCCCGGCCGCACGATGGCCACCTCCACCACCAGATCGTAGAACTTCCGGGGCTTCAGCCGGGGCAGCATGGACATCTGCGCCCGGCTCTCCACCTGGAAGACCCCTACCGAATCCGCCTGGCAGAGCATGTCGTAGACGGCGGCATCCTCCTGCGGGATGTGGGCGATGTCGGTGATGACCGTCCCGTCCTCCAGGGGCGGCAGCATGTCGAAGCTCCGCTTCAGCGCCGTCAGCATGCCCAGCGCCAGCACGTCCACCTTCATCAGCTGCAGCGCTTCGATGTCGTCCTTGTCCCACTCGATGAAGGTGCGGTCCTTCATCGCCGCGTTACCGATCGGCACGGTCTCGTCGAGCCGGCGCTTGGTCAGCACATAGCCGCCGACGTGCTGCGACAGGTGGCGCGGGAAGCCCAGCAGCTGCTGGGCGATGGTGGTGGCGCGGCGGATTTCCGGGGCGTCGGGGTCGATGCCGGTCTGGCGGATGTGGGCGTCCGGCACGCCGTCGCCGTAGCTGCCCCAGACGGTGTTCGCCAGCGAGGCGGTGATGTCCTCGGTGAGACCCAGCGCCTTGCCCACCTGGCGGATCGCCATGCGCGGCCGGTAGTGGATCACCGTGGCCACGATAGCGGCCCGGTCACGGCCGTAGCGGCCGTAGACGTACTGCATCACCTCCTCGCGCCGCTCGTGCTCGAAATCGACGTCGATGTCCGGGGGCTCGCCGCGGTTCTCGGAGATGAAGCGGGAGAACAGCAGGTCCTGGTCTTCCTTGGTGGGGTCCACCGCGGTGACGCCCAGGCAGTAGCAGACGCAGGAATTGGCCGCCGAGCCACGCCCCTGGCAGAGGATCTTCAGCTCGTCGCGGGCGTGGCGGACGATATCGTGCACCGTCAGGAAGTAGTTCGGGTAGTCTAGCTTCTCGATCAGGTCGAGCTCGTAGGTCACCAGCTTCCGGACCTTCTCCGGCACGCCCTGCGGATAACGCCAGTCGGCGCCCGCCCAGGCGAGGTCGCGCAGGTGCTGGATGGCGGTCTTGCCCGGCGGCACCGGCTCATCCGGATATTCGTAGCGCAGCTGGCCGAGATCGAAACCGACGCGCTCGGCGATCTCGACGCTGCGTTCCACCGCGCCCGGGAACCTGGCGAACAGGCGGGCCATCTCCGTCGGCGACTTCAGGTGGCGCTCCGCGTTGGCCTGGAGCCGCAAGCCCGCCTCCTGGATCGTGCAGGTCTCGCGGATGCAGGTCAGCACGTCCTGCAGGGCCCGCCGCTCGGGGCCGTGGTAGAGCACGTCGTTGGTGGCCACCATCGGCGCGCCGTTCGTCTCCGCCAGGGACGCCAGACGGGAGAGCCGCTGCAGGTCGCGCGGGCCGTAGCGCCTGGCCGCCGCCAGCCAGACATCCCCCCTGAGCTCGCCTGAGATGCGCCGCAGGCTGGCCTCGAAGGCCTCGTCCAGGCGCTCCGGCGGCGCCACCAGGGTGAGCTGGCCCTCGGCATGGTCGAGGAAGTCCGCCCAGGTGAGCTCGCAGGCCGCCTTCTTCGCCCGCCGCTGGCCGACGGTGAGCAGGCGGGTGAGCCGGCCATAGGCCTCGCGGTCGGAGGGGTAGACCAGCAGGCTGGGCGTCCCGTCGGCGAAGTCCAGGCGGCAGCCGGTGAGCGCGCGGATTTTCTCGCCCGTATCGGGCAGGTCGCGCTGGGCGATCCAGGCCCGCACCACGCCGGCCAGGGAATTGCGGTCGCAGATCCCGATGGCGGCGATCCCCAGGGCGTCGGCGCCCACAACCAGCTCCCAGGGATGCGAGGCGCCCTGCAGGAACGAGAAGTTGGTGGCGGCCTGCAGCTCGGCGTAGCGCACGCTATGCGGCGAGCGCTCTACCACCGTCCTTCTCCCCTTGCGGGAGAAGGAGTTTTCGCGGTTTCCTGTGTCATCCGAACAGCCCGTGCAGCCACCATTTCGGCGGGACGGCGGGATCGCCGTAGAGGCCGGCGCGGAACAGCCAGAAGCGGGCCCCGGCCTCGTCCTCCACCCGGTAGTAATCGCGCAGATGGTCGGTGCGGACGTCGTCGATCCCGCCCTTCCACCACTCTTCGCCGATCCGCTCCGGCCCCTCGGCGCGGCGCACCCGGTGAACCTGGCCGCGCCAGCGGAACTGGCTCGGCGGATCGTCGGGGGTCAGCGCCATGACGCCCTCCAGGGGCTCGGGCCGGCGGAAGAGGCGCGTCGGCCGCGGGGCCGCGGCGTCCCAGGGGCGGGCCTGCGGGCAGGTCCTGGAAGCAGGCGCGAGCGGCCGCGCGCGGCCCGCCGCCAGCTCCGGCACATGGCTTTCCACCGGCGCGGCGCGCCAGACGCGGTCCTCCCCCAGGCGGTTCACCAACCGGTCCACCAGGGGCGCCAGGCCGTCCGCCACCGTAGCCTCCCGCGCGTGGTCGAGCCTCGCCTGGCGCCCGGAGATCGGCTCCACGTCCTGGGCCGCGAGCGTCACCACCTCGATACCGAAGCCCGGGTCGACGGTCTCCAGCTTCGGCGCGAAGAGCTTGGCGATCCGCGCCGGATCACGGCCCGGCAGGGAAAGGCCTATGGCGAGCGGCAGGGCCTGGCCGTCCACCCGGTGGAAGCAGACCTCGAAGCGCCGAGCGCCCTGGCCCTCGGTCTCCAGCCGGGCGCAGAGCCGGGCGGCCACGTCGAAGGCGACCCGGGCCATGTCCTCCGGCGCGCTGATCGGCTCGGCGAAGGCCAGCCTCGCGAACCAGGGGTTGGGCGGCCGGCGGAAGGTCAGCGCTTCGGCCTCGCGTCCGAGCGCCTGGTCGAGGCGGGTGAGCGCCGCGCGGCCGAACCGCCGGGCGAAAGGACCGCGCGGTATGGCCATCAACTGGCCCACCTGCCTAAGCCCCAGCCGCTCGACCTGCGCCCAGGTCTCGGTCGCGAGCCGCAGGGCCGCCGGCGGCAGGGGCGCCAGCAGGGCGGCCTGTTCTCCAGGGACGGCAATGGTTCCATCCTCGGCGAAGTGTGCGAGCGCCCAGGCCGCGCCCGGGGTGTCGGCGATGGCGCAGCGGAACGGCAGGCCGTTGGCCGCCAGCCGCCGCCGGAAGTCGCTGAGCATCGGCGCCTCGCCGTCCCACAGGTGGTCGACCCCGGTGACGTCCAGGAAGAGGCCGTCCGGCGCGTCGATGGCCACCGCCGGCGAGAAGCGCACGCACCAATCGGCGAGTGCGGTCAGGGCCGCCGCATCGGCCTCCGGCTCGGCCTCGGCGGTGACCAGTTCGGGGACCAGGGCCAGGGCGTCGGTGGCTTTCTGACCCGCGTGCAGCCCCAGCCTCGCCGCTTCGAGGCTCACCGCCGCCAGCCGCCTGACCGCGCGCACGGTCTCCAGCAGGGCGAACGGCGGCGGTGCGCCCCCTCCGTCTCGTCGCGGGCCGCGCCGATCCACCTCCCCCGTTTCACGGGGGAGGAGCGCAGGCTTCGCTCCTCCCCCGCCTGCGGGGGAGGTGTCAGCGAAGCTGACGGAGGGGGCCGCCTCAGGCGACGCGTCGGAGGGGTTGCGCCGGCGCCAGTTGGCGATCGCCCAGATCGGCGACCAGGCGCAGAGGATGCGCGACATCCGTCATCTCCAAGTCATAGGCGCCCGCCGCTTCCAGCAGCCACGCCCCCGTGCGGCCGCCCCGGCAGCGCTCCAGCTCGGCGTGGAAGCGCGGCGGTCCCAGGCCGAACTCGCCCGCCGGCGGCTCGGAGGGAGCCGAGGCGATCCGCCAGCGGGTGGCGGCCGCCGAGCCCGTGGCCTCCCGCCGGGCTGGGCCGCCATAGGGCCGGCGGCGGATCAGAAAGCCGGTGGCGCGCTGTTTCTCGCAGGCGAGCTGCAGCCGCCGTCCGGCGGTGAGGTCGGCCGCGTCCGCCTCGCCCACCACGGCGGCGACGCCGACGGTGGCCAGCGCGTCCTCCATCACCGAGAGCGCCTCGGCCTCGTCGCGGGCGCAGACCTGGATCAGCCGCTCGGTCGGAAAGCCCAGGCCGGCGAGGCCCGGCGCCCAGAGGTCGTCGCGGCGCAGCACCCAGACGACCTCGCCCCGCCGCGCCAGCGGCGCGGCCATCAGCGCGGTGAAGGCGGCCGGCGCGGCGGCGGTCTCCGCCTCCATCCCGGCCCCGCCGACCTCGTGCCAGCGCCCGAGCGGCAGGCCACCGCCCGGCAGGCAGCCGTCGATCGCCAGGTCCCCAAAGGGGAGGGACCCGGAGTCCGCCCGTCCGCCCGCCTCGATGGCGGCGATCTTCGCCCTGGCGGCCTTCAGCCGCCCTTCGCGCACAGCGGAGGCGCGAAAATCGGACATGGCTTTCCGGACTCCTTTCGTTCCACCTTTGTTCTAGAACCGGAACGGCAAGAGTCAAGTTCCTGAAACTCGGCGTCGCCGCCCATTACGGTGAATTAACTGGCCGAAACCCGCCCACCAGCTTGACCATGGGGCAACCCTCCCAGGAGACTTCGGCGATGCGCAAATTCCTCGACGGGACGGTCATCACCGGCGCGATCGGCTTCATCGTCATCCTGGCGATCGCCGCGATCTTCGACCACACCATCATCTGGCTGCACGTCTTCCAGGCGCTGATGTATCTGGCGGTCATCGGCCTGATCGCGGCGCGCAACCGGCTGGCCTATTTCCTCGGCCTTTCCATTGCCGGCTTCTGGAACTACGCCAACCTCTTCGTCACCCGCTTCTTCGCCAATGGCCTGGCGGCGCTGAAGACCCTGGTCGCCACCGGCCGGATGACCCGCCCCGACCAGCTGATCGCGGTCGCCGCCGTCGCCTTCCATTTCCTGATGATCGCGGGCTGCCTGATCCTGATGATCCAGACCTCGCGCAAGGCCGGGCCGGACCTCCTGCGCCTCCTGGTGGTCTTCATCCTCGCCACCGGCTACTTCGCGGCGATCATGGCGCTCTTTCAGCCGCGCTACCTGTCGCTCTTCCCCCGCCTCCTGCATCCGCACGGCCTCTTCTAGCCCCGGCTTGACCTGACCTAAGGCGCCACCCAATGCTCGCCGCAGTTCGCCGCGAGCACAGGGGAAGAGCCGCATGGTCCGGATATCAACATTGGCGGCCGTCTTCGTCCTGGCCTCCGCGGCGGCCCACGCCCAGGCGCCCACCGTGCGGATCGACTCCGGCCCCGTCGTCGGAACCGTCGAGGGGCCGGCCAACGTCTTCCGCGACATCCCCTACGCCGCCCCGCCGGTGGGGCCCCTGCGCTGGGCGCCGCCTCAAGCCGTGAAGCCCTGGACCGCGCCGCGCCCGGCGGCGGAGAACGGCCCTTCGTGCCCCCAGCCGATGAACGCCGACGGCTCGCCCAACTCCGGCGGCGCCAACGGACCCACGTCCGAGGACTGCCTGCAGCTCAACGTCTGGGCCCCGAAGGCGGCCAAAGGCGCCCCCGTCATGGTTTGGATCCATGGCGGCGGCCACCGCACGGGGGCAGGCTGGATCTACGGCGGCCAGAACTTCGCCCGCGACGGCGTGGTGGTGGTGACCATCAACTACCGCCTGGGCGCGCTGGGCTACTTCGCCCATCCCGCCATCGACGCGGCGGCCAAGCCCGGCGATCCGGTGGGCAACTACGGCCTGATGGACCAGATCGCGGCCCTGAAATGGGTGCAGCGGAACATCGCGAAATTCGGCGGGAACCCGGCCAACGTCACCGTCTTCGGCGAGAGCGCCGGCGGCCAGAGTACGCTCGCCCTCCTCGCCACGCCCGCGGCCAAGGGGCTCTACGCCAAGGCCATCGTCGAAAGCGGCCTGGGGTGGACGGTCCCCAAATCGCTGGCGGCCAAGGAGGCCGACGGGGTGAAGGCGCTGCAGAAGGCCGGGATCACCGCGGCCACCGCCGCCGAGCTGCGCGCCCTGCCGGCCGACGCCCTCGTCCCGGTGAGCGAAAACTACGAGCCCTTCGTCGACGGCAAGCTGATGACCGAGACCGTCTCCCAGGCCGCCGCCGACGGCCACTTCGCCGACGTGCCGCTGATCATCGGCACCAATTCCGGCGAGGACTCGCTGATGGGTCCTAAAGTCTCCGACGCGGTGATCGCCCGCATCCCGCCCATCGCCCGCACCGTCTACAAGGACGAGGCCGCCATCGGCGACGAGGCCGTGGCCCGCGCCATCTTCACCGACCGGGTGATGGGCGCGCCAGCCCGCTGGATCGCCGCCAAGGCGTCCACGGGCAAGCCTGCCTGGCTCTACTACTTCTCCTACGTCGGCTCGCGCTTCCCGCCGTCGAAGACCCGCGCCAGCCACGCCGACGAGATCCAGTACGTCTGGGAATACTGGGGCCGCCGCACGCCGATGAGCCTGGTCAGCGCCAAGGACCATGAGGTGGCGAGCCTGATGCACGCCTGCTGGGTCGCCTTCGCCAAGACCGGCGCGCCCCGGTGCGGGACCGAACCCTGGCCGGCCTACAGCCCGGCGTCGGACCAGCTGATGGAGTTCGGCGCGACCAGCGGCGTGCGCACCCACTTCCGCAAGCGCCAACTCGACGCCCAGGAGTTCGTCACCCTGCCGACGCTCGCGCTGGGGAAGTAGCCCTCGGGGCGTGACGAACTGAATCCCCCAGCCCGCGTTTCCTTGAGTCTGTTCAAGGGGATCGCGGCATCATGGCCACCCGTCCGACCTGGCAGGGTTACCTGCGCCTCTCTCTCGTGAGTTGCCCCGTGGCGCTCTACACCGCCACCTCGCGGACCGGCGAGGTGCACTTCAACATGCTGTCGAAGAAGACCCACAACCGGGTGCGGATGATCCCCACGGATCCCGAGGAAGGGCCCATCGACCGCTCCGACATCGTCAAGGGCTACGAGATCGAGAAGGGCCACTACGTCGTCATCACCGACGAGGAGATCAAGGCGGTTCGCCTGGAGACCACCCGGACCCTGGATATCGAGCGCTTCGTCGACGACGAGGACATCGACCGCCTCTACTGGAACGACCCCTATTTCCTGGCGCCCGACGGCGACATGGCGGTGGAGGCCTTCGCGGTGATCCGCGAGGCGATGAAGAAGGCCGGCAAGGTGGCGCTGGGCCGGCTCGTCATGCACCAGCGCGAGCGGCTGATGGCGCTGGAGCCGCGCGACAAGGGCATCCTCGCCTACACGATCAGGAACAAGCGCGAGGTTCGCCAGGCCGACGAGATCTTCGAGCATATCAAGGCGGTGAAGCCACCGGCCCAGATGATCGACATCGCCGCCAGGATCATCGACCAGCTGGAGGGCCCCTTCGACCCCAGCCAGTTCAACGACCGCTACGAGGACGCGCTCCGGGCCCTGATCAAGGAAAAGGAGAAGGGCCACACCATCAAGGCGCCGGAAGAGCCCAAGGAGGCCGAGGTCATCGACCTGATGGAGGCCTTGAAGCGCAGCCTCGGCCAGTCCGGCGGCGAACGGCGCAAGACCACGCCGCCCCGCGCCGGCGCCAAGAAGGCCGCGGCGCACAAGCCCGCCGCCCACCGCAAGGCGCCGGCCAAGAAGCGCGCCTGAGCGGTTTCCGCTATATCCGTGTTCCGGCAAGGGGGAGGGCGCACATGGCGGTCTATGTGGTCAACGAGATCTGGGTGAAGGACCTGGCGACCTTCCAGACCTACGCCGTCCAGACGCCGCCGACGCTCACCCCCTTCGGCGGGCGCTACGTCGTGCGCAGCGGACCGACCCAGGCCATCGAGGGCGAGGCGCCTGGCCGCATCGTCATCCTGGAATTCCCCGACCGCGCCGCGGCGCTGGCCTGGCGCGCCTCGCCTGCCTACCAGGCCATCCTGCCGATCCGCGACGCCACCTCGACCTCGCGGGTCTATGTGGTCGACGGCTACGACGGCTGAGCGTCGGTTCCCCCGGGGGAAGCCAATAGGAAACCACGGAAAACACGGACAGATCACAGAATGGCCGGTGCGCCTTCTGTGCCCTTTCCGTGTTTTCCGTGGTTCAAAGGATCTTACTTCGGCGCGGTCGGCGAGGCGTTGGCGCCGGCCTTCACCGCCGCCTCCTGCCAGTCGAGCTGCGCCTTCAGGAAGTGATCGTGGGGTTTGGGCCCATCGGCTCCGAACTCCATGAAGGTCTCGGCGGGCGCGAACCTCGGCCACGCCGGGCCGCCGGCCGAATCCGGGCTGCCGGTCTTGATGAAGGAAGCCCAGTAGGCGTGGACCGCCTTGGCCAGTGGCAGGTCCTCGGGTGCGAACTTCTGCTTCGGTCCGGCGAAGGCGTACTTGATCTCCGCGGTGTGCGGCGCGCCGAACTGGGCGCGCGCCCTGTCGCTCGGCGACACGTAGGAGAAGTAGTAGGTGTAGACCGGCTGGCCGGCCTTCGATTGCGCCCGGCTGATCGCCCGGTCCGGCTCGGTGATGTAGACTCGCGTCGCCATGTCGTTGGCGATCTGGGCCTTGTTGCCCTCGCCCTTGGGGTCGAAGGCGGCCATGGCCGCGGCTTTCTGCGCGGTGGGAATGGCGTCGAGCGCCTCGGCCTTGGGCCGGAAGAGGCTCGCCTCGTTGGAATTGCCGCCGATCAGCAGCGGCACCTTGGCCTGCTTGCCGGCCGCGAAGCCCTCGGCGATGCCGCCCTGCACATCCCGGCCGTCGAGGATCGGGCCGGCGCGGCTGGTGAAGGGGCCGGTGTAGGGCATGGCGCTGAGCGGCAGCTTGCGCAGCGCCGCGGCGGCCGCCGCGTCCTCGCCGCTGACGCCGGCGGCGGTGGCCGCCTTCACGCCGGACGCCAGGGCGTCCTTCATCGGGGTCGGCTCCAGCCGGCCGAAGCTGGATTCGCCGATGGCCTTCTGGAACAGGCCCCGCGCAGCCGGGTCCAGCATCAGCTCCAGCACCGAGATGCCGCCGGCGCTCTCGCCGCCGATGGTGATGTTGTTGGGGTCGCCGCCGAAGGCCGCGATATTGGCCTTGACCCACTTCAGCGCCGCCACCTGGTCCATCAGGCCGTAGTTGCCGCAGGGGCCTTCCTTGCAGAGCGCGGGGTGGGCGAACCAGCCGGCGCGGCCCAGGCGATAGCTCACCGATACGGTGACGATCCCGTCCTTGGCGAACTGGATGCCGTCGGTCTCCGCGCCGAACGCGCCGGTGGCCGAGCCGATGGTGAAGCCGCCGCCGTGGATCCAGACATAGACCGGCAGCTTCTGGCCCGCCTTGGCGCCGGCGGGCCGGGTGACGTTGGCGAACAGGCAGTCCTCCACCTGGGCCCCGTCGCGCGACGGCTGGCAGGAGGGCCCGGCATGGCTCGCGTCGCGGCTGCCGCTCCAGCCGGCGGCGGCCATCGGCGGCTTCCAGCGCAGGTCGCCCACCGGCGGGGCGGCATAGGGGATGCCCCAGAACTCCTCGACGCCTTCGACCACCGCGCCCTGCAGCGCCCCCTGCTTGATCCTGGCGGTCGGACCCGCGCCCTGCGCGAGGCCCATGGCCGGCAGGGCCAGGGCCGCCAGCGCCACCGCGGCGGCCGTGAAGTTGCGACGCACGATCATCCTTGTTCCCCCCGAACTTTTCACCGGTCTCTACGGTCCGGCTGTTGCGCGATTGTGTCTCGGAAATCCGGTATGGGCCAGGGCGCCCGCCCCTCCCCAGTCGCGAAGGCGACGGGGGAGGTGTCGGCGAAGCCGACGGAGGGGGCGCGCCGATCCACCTCCCCCGCACGCGGGGGAGGAGCGCGTCCTAGCGCTTTTTCAGCGCCTTGATCGCCGGCCCCAGGGGTTGCTCGGCGTCGCAGTAGTCGGCCCAGGCCTTGGTCTTCTTGAGCAGGGCGGGCGCCGTGCGGAGGGTGTAGGCCTTGGGATCGAGCCCCGGCTTCACCTGGCTCCAGGTCAGCGGGAAGGAGACCGGCGCACCGGGCCGCGCCCGGGGCGAGAGCGGGGCCACCGCCGTCGACATGCGGTCGTTGCGCAGGTAGTCGAGGAAGATCCGGCCCACCCGCTTGGCCTTAGCCATGTTGACCACGTAGCGGTCCGGCTGGTCGGCGGCGATCGCCAGACAGACGTCCTGCGCGAATGTCTTGGCGGTCGGCCAGTCGGTCTTGCCCTTCCCGTCCTTGAGTGGGGTGACCACGTGCAGCCCCTTGCCGCCGGTGGTCTTGCAGAAGGCGACGAGCCCCAGGGCCTCCAGCCTGGCCTTCACCTCCAGCGCCCCTTCGATCACCCGGTCGAAGGGGATGTCTTCGTCGGGATCGAGGTCGAACACCAGCCGCCCCGGCGTCTCTGGCGAGAACGGCTGGCAGTTCCAGGGATGGAACTCGGTGGTCCCGGCCTGGGCCAGCGCCGCCAGCGCCTCGATGCGGTCGACCTGCAGGTAGGGCTTGTGGTCGCCGAACACCTTCACCTCGGAAATCAGCGCCGAGGAGCCCTTGCCCACATGCCGCTGGAAGAACCGCTGGTCGCCCTCGATCCCGTCGGGCGTGCGGATGATCGAGCAGGGCCGGCCCTTGATGTGGGGCATCATCCAGGGGCCGACGGTCTCGAGGTATTCGGCGAGGTCGCGCTTGGTCACCGGCCGCCCGTCGCCGCTGTCCGGCCACAGCGCCTTGTCCGGGTTGGAGAGGGTGACGCCCATGACGATTGGTGGTCCCCCCTTCTTCGACGCAACGGGTTTCGTCGCGGGCGAAGCCTTGGCCTTCGGCGCGGGTTCGGCAAGCGTCGCCTTTTCCACCGGCTGCGGCGTGTCGGCCACCACCTGGTCTGCGGGCTTGTCGTCCCGCAGCGCCTTGAAGGCTCCCTGCCGGACCATGCCCGAGCCGGTGAAGCCGGCGAACTCGATCTCGGCCACCAGGTTGGGCTTCGCCCAATGGACGTTGGCCTCCTTGCGCGGCGCGCCCGGGCCGGAGAACGGGCTGGCGGCGGCCTCGACCTTCACCAGCCGGGGCAGGACGCGGGCCACCTTGTCGCGGCCGAAGCCCGTGCCGACCCGGCCGACGTAGACCAGCTTGTCGCCCTTGTGGACGCCCACCAGCAGGGAGCGCAGCTGCCCCGCCTCGCCGGTCCAGCCGCCGATCACCACCTCATGGCCCGCCCGGCACTTGGACTTCAGCCACGTCTCCGAGCGGTCGGAGCGGTAGGGCGCGTCCAGCCGCTTGGAGACGATGCCCTCAAGCGACATGCGACAGGCCGACTGCAGGACCGCGTCGCCGGCGATCTCGAAGTGGTCGACATAGCGGATGCGTTTGGCGGTCTTCGGGTCCGCCGCCAGCAGCGCCTTCAGCCGCGCCTTGCGGTCGCGCAGCGGCAGGTTCCTGAGGTCCGAGCCCTCGGCGAACAGCAGGTCGAAGACGAAGAAGATCAGGTCGGCGGTCTTGCCGTCCGAGAGCGCCGCCTGCAGGGCCGGGAAGTCCGGCGAGCCGTTCGCATCCAGCGCGCAGGCCTCGCCGTCGATCAGGCAGTCCGGCAGGCCCTCGGTGTCCTTGGCGATCTCCTTGAACTTCGCCGTCCAGTCGAGGCCGGCGCGGGTCTTCAGCGTGGCGCGGCCGTTCTCCACGCGCAGCTGCAGCCGATAGCCGTCGAACTTGATCTCGTGGCCCCAACCGGCCCCTTGCGGCGGCCGGTCCACGGATTTCGCCAGCTGCGGCGGCACGAAGCCCGGCAGGCCGGCGGCCTTAAGCTTGGGGGAAGGGGCGGCCTTCAACGGGGCCGAGGCGGGCTTGTCGTCCTTCTCCGCCCGGTTCGACTGCCAGATACGTTTCGCCGCGGCTCGAAGCTTGCCGGTCATGAACAGCTTGGGACCCTTGCCCTTGCCGGCGGCGATCTGGTCCATGGTCCGCCCCGAGGCTACGGAGGTCGTGGTCTCCTCCACCAGCGCCATGCCGTCTTCCTCCACGGCGTAGGCGTCGTGGTGCTTGATCAAGAGCCAGTTGTTCTTCTTCTCCCGCTCGCGGCGCTTCATGCGCACCAGGACGAAGCCGCCCTTCAACCGCTCGCCGTCCAGCACGATCTTGAAGTCGCCTTTCCGGAGTCCCTCGTGGGGGTCCGTGCCCGGCTCCGGCTCCCAGTACCCGCGGTCCCACAGCATGACCGTGCCGCCGCCATACTGGCCCTGCGGGATCGTGCCTTCGAAGTCGCCATAATCCAGCGGATGGTCCTCCACCTCCACCGCCAGCCGGCGGTCATGCGGATCGAGAGACGGCCCCTTGGTCACCGCCCAGGACTTGAAGGTCCCGTCCAACTCCAGGCGGAAATCGTAGTGCAGCCGGGTCGCCGCGTGCTTCTGGATCACGAACCGCCGGCGCTTGGAGGGTATCGTCTTCTCGGCCCCGCTGGGCTCGGCGGTCTTGGAGAAGTCCCGCATGGACCGGTAGCGGGCGAGGCTGGTCTTGGCGGTCTTCCGAGCGGCGGCCACGTGGGAGTCCCTAGCTGGCCAGCGCGGGCCGCCGTTCCTGGGCGCCGGCGAGCGCGCCCACGAAGGCGTCGCGCCAGGCGGTGACGTCCTCGCGCTGGACGTTGTCGAAGAGAGCGCGCCAGCGGCGGATTCGCTCCGGCCGCTCCATTGAGAGCGCGCGTTTCAGGGCGTCGGCGATCTCTTCCGGGCTGTTGGGGTTGACCAGCAGGGCCTCGCCCATCTGCCGCGCGGCGCCCGCGAAGCGCGACAGGATCAGCACGCCCGGGTCGTCCGGGTTCTGGGCGGCGACGAACTCCTTGGCCACCAGGTTCATGCCGTCCCGCAGCGGGGTCACCAGGCCGACCCGCGCCGCGGCGTAGATGCCGGCCAGCTCGTCACGCCGGTAGTTGCGGTTCACATAGCGGAACGGCGCCCAGTCGATGTCGGCGAACTCGCCGTTGATGCGGCCGGAGAGCGCGTCCAGCCGCGCGCGGATTTCCTGGTAGGCCTCCACGCTTTCGCGGCTCACCGGGGCGATCTGCAGCATCAGCACCTCGCGGCGCATGTGCGGATTGTCCGCCAGGAACCGCTCGTAGCCGACGAAGCGCTCCTCCAGGCCCTTGGAGTAGTCCAGCCGGTCGACGCCCACCACCAGGTGGCGGAACACCGTGGCCGCGGTCATCAGGTCGCGCATCCGGCGCGCCGTCGCGGACTTCAGCATGCGGGCGAAGTCGCGGGCGTCGATGCCGATGGGGAAGGCGCCCACCGTCAAGGTGCGGCCATAGGCCCTGAGCTTGTCCGATCCCGGCTGGGCGCCGCCGGCCTCCATCAGCACATAGTCCTCGAAGGCCTGGCGGTATTCCTCGATCTGGAAGCCCACCAGGTCGTAGTCGAACATCGCCTGCACGAGGCGCCCGTGGCCGGGCAGGGTGGTGAACACCTGGTGGGCGGGCCACGGCACATGCAGGAAGAAGCCGATCCGGTTCCGGATCCCCAGCGCCCTCAACTCCCGGCCAAGCGGGATCAGGTGATAGTCGTGGACCCAGATCAGGTCGTCCGGCTCGATCAGCGGGGCCAGCGTCTCTGCGAACCGCTTGTTCACCCGGCTGTAGCCCTCGCCGTAGGCCCGGTCGTAGGCCGCCAGGTCGGTGCGGTAGTGGAACAGCGGCCAGAGCGTCTTGTTGGCGTAGCCGTTGTAATATTCGTCGAGGTCGGCCTCCTCCAGGTCGACGACGGCGGATGTCACCCCGTCCAGGGTCTGCACGTCCAGGAGCCCGGTGAAGGCCGGCACGGTCTTCCCGCTCCAGCCGAACCACAGGCCGGAATATTCCCGCAGGGCCGCGGCCAGCGCCATCGCCAGGCCGCCGACAGTCTCCTCGCCCGCCGCGGTCGGTGGGCTCACCCGGTTGGAGACCACGATCAGCCGCGTCACGACGAGGACTCCAGCCAGGCGAGCGCCGCCTCCACGGCCGCCAGCCGGAACTTGGCGCGCGTGTCGCGGGCCGAGCCCACCACCACGCCGAAGCCGCCCAGCGCCTGGGCCGCCTCGAAGCCGTCCTCGTCGGTGACGTCGTCGCCCACGAACACCGGACGCGCGCCCGCGAAGCCCGGCTCGGCCATGAAGGCGCGCACGCTGTCGCCCTTGCTGGGGCCCGGCGTGCGCAGCTCCTCGACCATGTCGCCGTCCTGCAGGGAAAGGCCGGTCTGGCCGGCGAGCTCGCGGGCGCAGGCGCGGGCCGCCTCGGCGTGGCGGCTGGCCAGGCGGAAGTGCAGGGCGACGGAGAGCCCCGACTTCTCCTCGACGATCAGGCCGGAGTCGCGCATCGCGAAGGCGCGGAAGCCCGCCGTCGCCTCGGCCAGCGCCGGATGCGGCCCCCGCTCGTGCAGCCGGCCGTCGGGTCCGCGCCGGACCAGGCCGTGGACGGCGGCCACCGGGGTGACGCAGCCCTCCAGGATGCGGTCCACGTCGGCCAGCGTGCGGCCGCTCACCACGGCCAGGCGCCCGTCGAGCTTCTGCGCCAGGCGCTCCAGGAGGCTGGTTCGGCGCGGGTCGGGCCGGACGTCCTGCGGCCGCGCGGCGATGGGGGCGAGCGTGCCATCCAGGTCGAGGAACAGCGCGGTCTCCGCCAGCCGCAGCGGCTTGGGAGCGGGGAGTGCGGCGATCAGCTCTTGCATGGACATGGTTTCAGACGCGCCCCGGGCCATATTCGGCAACGCGCAAGCGGCGCCTTCGATCCCAACAGGCGGCGCCGAAGGCGGGTCCCGGCGAAGTGGCGCCCTTGACGATCCGTACAGCAATCCGCGCTATGCGCTCCCTTGCCCTTTTTTCCCTTCGAGGTGACGCCCGATGGCCTCTTCGCCGCTGGCTGACGCGCCCCTGGCCGATGCGATCGTCCTGTTCGGCGCGACCGGCGACCTGTCCCGGCGGATGCTGCTGCCGTCGCTCTATTTCCTCGACGCCGACGGCCTGCTGCCGGTGGGCTTCAAGGTGCTGGCCACCGCGCGGGCCCAGCATAGCCGCGAGGAGTTCGTGGGCCAGGTGCGCGAGATCCTCGCCGCCCGGTCCGAAGGCCTGGACGACGGCGTGTGGGCGCGCTTTTGCGAACGCCTCGACTATGTGGCGTGCGACGCCACCTCCGCGGACGGCGCCGCGGCGCTGAAGCCGCACCTGCAGGGCGTCGCCCACCCGATGTTCTTCCTGGCCATTTCGCCCAGCCTCTACGCGCGCGTCTGCGCGGCGCTGGCCGCCTCGGGCCTCGCCACGGACGACAGCCGCATCGTCCTGGAAAAGCCCATCGGCCGCGACCTGGAAAGCTCACGCGAGGTCAACGAGGCGGTGGGCGCGGTCTTCCACGAGGACCGGATCTTCCGCATCGACCACTACCTGGGCAAGGAGACGGTGCAGAACCTGATCGCGCTCAGGTTCGCCAACACCCTGTTCGAGCCGCTCTGGAACAACCTCACCATCGACCACGTGCAGATCACCGTGGCGGAGACCGAAGGGGTGGGCGAGCGCTGGCCCTACTACGACGAATACGGCGCGCTGCGCGACATGCTGCAGAACCACATGCTGCAGCTGCTCTGCTTCGTGGCCATGGAGCCGCCGGCCGACATGGACCCGCAGTCGGTGCGCAACGAGAAGGTCAAGGTGCTGCGCTCCTTGCGCCGCTTCTCCCGCGCCGACGCCCAGAACGCTTCGGTGCGGGGGCAGTATACGAAGGGCGTGGTGGGGGGGAAGGAAGCCCTCGCCTACGAGGCAGAGCGCGGCCAGCGCACCGGCACCGAGACCTTCGTGGCGCTGAGGGCCGACATCGACAACTGGCGCTGGGCGGGCGTGCCCTTCTACCTGCGCACCGGCAAGCGGCTCCCCGAGCGGCGCACCCAGATCGCCATCCAGTTCAAGCCGGTGCCGCATTCGATCTTCGGCAACGCCGCCAAGGACGACCTCGTCGCCAACCGCCTGGTGATCGACCTGCAGCCGGACGAGGACATCGCGCTCACCCTGATGAACAAGTCGCCCGGCATCAGCCGCGGCGGCATGCGCCTGCAGTCCATGCCTTTGTCGCTATCCCTGCTGCGGGCCTACGAGGGGCCGGGCGCGCGGCGCCGCATCGCCTACGAGCGCCTGCTCCTGGACGTGATCCACGGCAACTCCACCCTCTTCGTCCGCCGCGACGAGGTGGAGGAGGCCTGGCGCTGGGTGGACGGCGTCGCCGACGCCTGGGCCGAGGCCGGCATGGCCCCCAAGCCCTATGCCGCGGGCTCCTGGGGCCCCTCCGGCGCCTTCGCCCTCATCGAGCGGTCGGAACGGGCCTGGCTGGATTAGGCGGGCCGCCGCCGCAGCTTGCGCACGCACGCCTGCAACAACTGGGAGCGCGCCGCGCTCAGGTCCGCGGCCTTCAGTTCCGCCAGTGCTCCGGCCAGGGGCTCGCCCCGATGGCGGACGCCCAGGTCCCAGACTTCCGAGCGGATCTCGGCATCGGTCGCCCCGCCCGGAAGCCAGGAGAACAGGCTCATAGCGTCGGCCCGCCGCGCATCTAGACCGCCGCCGGCAGGGCCGCGGCGTGGCGCCCTTCGAGAGCGCCCATGTGGGTGAGGGAGATCCGCGTGCCCGGATCGGTGTCGGCGACGTCGACCACCGCGTCGAGTTGCTTCGCCAGCGCCTGGACGATGCTTGTGCCGAGCCCCGCCTTGGCGGGCTCGCGGCCCTTGGGCATGCCGACGCCATCGTCGCTGACGGTGAGGGTCCAGTCCGCGCCGGCGGCCGCGTAGGTGACCAGGATGTGGCCGCCCCGGCCTTTGGGAAATGCATGCTTCAGGGCGTTGATCACCAGTTCGGTCACCACGAGGCCCAGGCTGACCGACAGTTCCGGCGTCATCGGGCCAGCGTCGGCGACGACCTCGAGAGACAGCTTGCGGCGGTCATGGATCATGGACGCGCCGATGCTGTCGCAAAGCTCGGTCAGGTAGTCCTTGAGTTCGACGTCGCCGACGTTGGAGGCGGCCAACTGGTGTTGCAGCGCGGCCACTGACATGACCCGACTGTGCGCGTTGCGGAGGTGGTCACGGGTTTCTTCCGAGGGCACCCGCCGCGCGCTCTGCATCAGCACGCTGGCGATGATCTGCAGGCTGTTGGCGACGCGGTGCTGCAGCTCCTGGAAGAGGATCGCCTTCTCACGCAGGAGATCGTCCTTCAGGCGTTCGGCGAGGCGCGCGTCGGTGACGTCGGATAAGGCGACCATCAAGCGCACGTTGTGCGGGTCGCCATAGTCCAGCAGGTGGGCGGTGATCACCACGCGGCGGTCGGCGGCGCCGCGCCGGCGCAGGTCGATCTCATAGGCGGCGATGTTCGCAGCGCCGGACAAGGTTGCAGCCAGCAGCGAGCGCAGCTGCGGCACGTCCCATTCGCCAGCGCCCAGGGCGAACAGCGACCGGCCGGCCAGCTGCGCGGTGTCGAGCTGGAACCCGCGGGCGAAGGACCCGCTGGCGGCGACCACCTTGAGCGTCTCGTCGAGCAGCAGGATCGGCGCGTCGGACGAGGCGACGAGCGCCAGCGCGAGACTGTCGGTGACGGCGGGCGAAACCGGTAGGTGGTCGGCCATTGAGGCCCCAAGCGCCGCCGGAGGCTCGCGAAGCGAAAGCCATTCCCGGCGCTAGTTTCGAAGGTTCGTGGCGACCCCGTCCTCGGTCGTCTCGACGCGTCCAAGCCGGAGCCTAGCACGGATCGATGGAAAGGCGGCCTGCTATCGCTCCGGAGGGGCGGGCCCGCGACCGGCTAGACGATCTGGCGCGGCGCAAGGCCGATCCCCGCCGGCTCGGCTTCGACCGACCCCAGGAAGATCGTCCGGACGGCCATGGCCCGCCACTGCGCGGCCATGCGCAGGAATTCCAGGGCCACGGGCTCGCTCGCCGCGAGTCCGGCGTTGGCCGCGCACTGGTTCGCCCGGTCGTGGCACTCGTTCGCGGTCATCGGGGATTTCGCCCAGCCACGGCGTCCAAGGACGCCCGGTCTCAACAACGTTCCTTAAAGGCCCGCTCCCCCCGCCTTTGGCCAGCGTTATCTCACACTGCTCCACGGCCGCGACAGGAGGGTCGCGCAGTTGATCAGGCCGACCAGGGAATAGGTCTGCGGATAGTTCCCCCAGAGCTCCTTGCCGTCGAAGGTGATGTCCTCGGAAAGCAGGCCGGCCCGGGTTCGCCGGCTCAGCATCTCCTCGAAGAGCTGGCGGGCCTCGGGCGAGCGGCCGGAGAGGTGCAAGGCCTCGATCAGCCAGAAGGTGCAGAAGTTGAACGCCGTCTTCGGCTCGCCGAAATCGTCGGGCAGCGCATAGCGCAGCATGAACTCGCCGCGCCGCAGGCCCTCCTCCACCGCCGCCATGGTGGCCAGCATGCGCGGGTGGTCCGGCGGGCAGAACCGCACGTCCACCAGCTGCAGCAAGGATGCGTCCAGCTGGTCGCCGCCGAAGGTCGACGCGTAGCGGCCGAGGTCCTCGTTCCAGGCCTCGCGCTCGATGGTGGCGCGAATCTGCGCGGCGCGGCCGTTCCAGACCTCGGCGCGGTCGGCGAGCCCCAGCTTGGCGGCGGCATTGCCCAGCCGGTCGCAGGCCGCCCAGCACATCACCGAGGAATAGGTGTGCACGGCTTCGCGGCCGCGGAATTCCCACAGGCTGGCGTCGGGCTTGTCGTGCAGCTCGAAGGCCCGCTCGCCCACCGGTTCCAGGGCGTGGAAGTCGTCCACCGTGGCCGGGCGCATCAGCCGCTCGTCGAAGAAGGCCTGGACCGTGGAGAGCACGATCTGGCCGAAGACGTCGTACTGTTGATGCTCGTGCGCCTGGTTGCCGATCCGGACCGGCCCCATGCCGCGGTAGCCGGCGAGGTCGGGGGCCACCCGCTCGGTCAGCACCGGCTCCAGCCCCACCCCATAGACCGGCTGGACCCGCCCGCCCGACCCCACCTGGTCCACCAGGTTGCGCAGGTAGGCGAGGTAGTTTTCCAGCATGTCGGCCGCGCCCAGCCGGTTCAGCGCCTGGACCACGTAGTAGGCGTCGCGGAGCCAGCAGAACCGGTAGTCCCAGTTGCGCGCCATCTCGCCGGGCTCCACCGGGTGCTCGGGGATCGAGGTGGTCAGCGCGGCCACGATGGCGCCGGTGTCCTCGTGCGCGCAGAGCTTCAGGGTGATCGCCGCGCGGATCACCGCCTCCTGCCACTCCAGCGGCACCGAGAGCGTCCGCACCCAGCGGCGCCAATAGTCGGTGGTCTCCCTCAGCATCCGCTCGAGGGTGGTCGCGATATCGGCCTCGAAGCCTTCGTCGGGGCCGAGGAACAGGGCCACCGGCTCCTCCAGCCGAAAGACCCGCTCCTCCAGCATATGGCTGACCGCCCCGTCGGTGGTGAGCCGAAGCGTCGTCTCGCCGCCCACATAGCGGATGTGGTTCGAGCCGTTGGTGGTGGTGGCCGGCCCCTGGCCGAAGTTCACCGTGGGCCTGAGCTTGATGCGGATGCGCGGCGCGCCTTGCAGCGGCCGGACCAGCCGCACGAAGCCCAGCGGCCGGTAGAGCCGGCCGAACTGCCGGTAGCGGGGGCAGAAGTCGATGATCTCCAGCCGCGCGCCGTGGGCGTCGGCGACCTCGGTGCGCAGGATCGGGGTGTTGCGCAGGTAGGCCTGCTGGGTCTCCGCCCGCTCGACCACCTCGACGGCCCACAGCCCCTGGGCGTCCTCGGCGTCGAGGTCGCCGCCGCCCAGCAGAGCTGAGAAGAACGGGTCGCCATCCACGCGCGGCGCGCAGGCCCACACATAGCGGCCCTGCTCGTCGATGAGCGCGCTGGCGGCGCAGTTGCCGATCGGGAAGAGCTCTAGGGTCTGGCTCACCAGGGCTGGTCCACGCGTCTCGATCCCGTCATTTGCGGCGGCCCCGCCCGAATCGTCGGCCAGGTCACCTAACGTGCCTTGATCAGCTTGGCTCCGGAAGCCTAAGCCTCGCGCATGATCCGCGCCCGCAGAGCCCGAATCGTCGCGACCCTGGGTCCGGCCAGCCGCGGCGTCGACAGGATCCACGAGCTGGCGCTGGCCGGCGCCGACGTCTTCCGGGTGAACTTCAGCCACGGCGCGCATGAGGCCCATGCCCAGACCATCGACGACGTCCGCAAGGTCGAGGGCCTGGTGGGCCGCCCCATCGCGGTGCTCGCCGACCTGCAGGGGCCGAAGCTCAGGCTTGGCGAGTTCGCCGACGGCGTGGTGCGGTTGAAGCCCGGCCACAGCCTGCGCCTCGACCTGCAATCGACTCCCGGCGACGCCGCGCGGATCGGCGTGCCGCACCCGGAGATCTTCGCGGCCTTGCGCACCGGCGCGCTGGTGCTGCTCGACGACGGCAAGGTGCGCCTGCGGGTGGTCGACCACGGGCCGGACTTCGCCGAGACGGTGGTGGAGGCGGGCGAGATGCTCTCCGACCACAAGGGGCTCAACCTGCCGGGCCTGGCCATCCCGATCCCGGCGCTCACCGAAAAGGACCGCAAGGACCTCGCCTTCGCCCTGAAGCAGGGGGTCGACTGGGTGGCGCTCTCCTTCGTGCAGCGCGCCTCCGACATGGCCGAGCTGCGCAGCCTCGTGCAGGGCCGCGCCAGCCTCCTGGCCAAGATCGAGAAACCCTCGGCGCTGGAGGCCCTGGACGAGATCCTCGACCTCTCCCAGGCGATCATGGTGGCCCGCGGCGACCTCGGCGTCGAACTGGCCCCGGAGGAGGTGCCGGTGGTCCAGAAGCAGCTGGTGCGCGCCGCCCGCCTGCGCGGCCTCCCCGTGGTGGTGGCCACCCAGATGCTGGAGTCCATGACCCACTCGCCGACCCCCACCCGCGCCGAGGCCTCCGACGTCGCCGGGGCGGTCTACGAGGGCGCCGACGCGCTCATGCTGTCGGCGGAGAGCGCGGCGGGGGATTATCCGGTCGAGGCGGTCTCGATCATGGACCGCATCATAACGCGGGTGGAGCAGGACCCCCGCTGGCCGGAGCTGATGCGCGCCGAGTACCCGGTGGAGGACGCCGACGCGGACGCCCTGGTGGCCGCCGCCCGCAAGGCGGCCGACGCCGCGTCCACCGCCTGCCTGGCGGCCTTCACCACCACCGGCCAGACCTCGCTGCGGCTCGCCCGCGAGCGGCCGCTGCAGCCGACGCTGGGCCTCACCCCCAGCCTCGACACCGCCCGCAAGCTGGCGCTGGTCTGGGGTGTCGAGCCCCGGGTTGTGCCGGAGCTGTCCGATCCCGAGGAGCTCGCCCGCGTGGCCATCGAGCAGGCCGTCAAGAACGGCCTCGCCGGTCCCGGCCAGCGCGTGCTGATCCTGGCCGGCCTGCCCATGGGCTCGCCCGGCGCCGCCAACATCCTGCGCATCGCCCACGCCCCGCTCAGGTAGGTCTTGATGGTTCCATCAAGACCCATCGTCCCTACCGGGGCGCCGGTCCTTCCAGCCGCACGACGCCCTCCCGGGCGTTGGTCCGGACCTCTATGTGCTCGCCCAGGCTCTGCACGGTGATGTCGATCTGTTCCTCGCCGAGCTGCAGGCCCTCGATGCGGATCTGGTCGAGGCCGATGGGCAGGCGTGGATCGGCGAAGGTCACCTGGCCGGCCGTCCCGTCGACGGTCAGGCCCAGGCAGGCCTGCAGCATCATGAATACCGACCCCGCCGCCCACGCCTGCGGCAGGCAGGCCACGGGGTAGGCCACCGGCGGCTCGCCGGCCACCCGCGGGAAGCCGCAGTAGAGCTCCGGCAGCCGCATCTCCAGGTTGGCGGCGGTCTCGAACAGGGCTGCGGTCAACGCCACCACGCCGTCGCGCTCGCCGTAGTGCGACAGGCCGAGCGCGCAGAGCGCCGTGTCGTGCGGCCAGACCGAACCGTTGTGATAGCTCATCGGGTTGAAGCGCGCCTCGCCCAGCGCCAGCGTCCGCACCCCCCAGCCGGAAGCAAAGTCCCGCGACAGGAACTGTTCGCCCACCCGCCGCGCCCGGTCGGGAGCCGCCAGCCCGGTGAACAGCAGGTGGCCGGGGTTGGAGGCGCGCACCCGGCAAAGCTCGCGCTGGCCGTCCATGGCGATGGCGTAGAACCCCTGGTCCTCCATCCAGAAGGTCGCTTCGACCTTTTCGCGGATTCCCTCGGCCTTGGCCCGCCAGGCCTCGGCGGCGTCGGCCTCGCCCCGCCGTTCGGCGAGCCAGGCCATGGCCCGGTAGGCGGCGAAGGCGTAGCCCTGCACCTCCACCAGCGCGATCGGTCCGGTGGCGTAGCGCCCGTCGGCGTGGAAGATGCTGTCGTGGCTGTCCTTCCAGCCCTGGTTGGCGAGCCCCCCCTTCTCGCCGCGGGCATAGTCGATCAGGCCGTCGCCGTCGGTGTCGCCGTACTGCTCCATCCAGTCGATCGCCGCCTCGAGATGCGGCCATAGGGACTCGGCCAGCGTCATGTCGCCGGTGCGCCGGGCGTAGGCGCCGGCCAGCGCCACGAACAAGGGCGTGGTGTCGACGCCGCCGTAGTAGCGGCCGAAGGGGACCTCCTTCAGGGCCGCCATCTCGCCGGACCGCGCCTCGTGCATGATCTTGCCCGGGGCGGAATCCCGGAAGGCCGAAACCTCGGTCGCCTGGGTCTCCGCCAGGCGGCGCAGCACGCCTTTGGCCAGCGACGGGTCGAGCCACAGCACCTGCCAGGCGGTGATGATCGCGTCGCGTCCGAAGGTGGTGGAGAACCAGGGGATCCCCGCATAGGGATAGGGCCCGGTGGGGAGGTCGGTGGTCAGCAGCGCGAGGTCGGCCTTGGACTTCTCGATCCACTCCGAGAACAGGCGTCCGGAGGTGCGCAGCCGCGCGCCGTGCCGCCGGCGCGCCCGCATCGAGAACCGCGCCCTGGCCGCATGGGCGCGGAACCGCTCGCGGGTGGGCGCGGGCCCTGGCTCCATGCCGACCTCGATATAGAGCTCCAGCCGGCTCTCCGGACCCAGCGGATACATGAACTCCGCCCGGCGGCCCGACAGCCGGAATGGCGGGTCGGAGAAGCTGATGACGCTCATCCGGTCGACGCCATCCAGCCCGGTGTAGCGCAAGGTGACGGCGCGCCCGTCGTTCTGCGCCGGATGTCGGTAGCCCCGCCGGGGCCGGCTCATGCCGCGCACCTCGAACATGTCGTGGAAATCGGCGTCGAACTCGATGACCAGCGGGATGATCACCGGGTCGCGGCTGTAGTTGACCATCGCCACCCGTTCGAACAGGCGGTCGTCCCACAGAAAGCGCTTGCGGGCGATGTGCAGCACGCCGGGGGGGGCGATGGGCCCGCCGGGGAAGGGCAGGCGCTGGTTGGCGCTGTGCGAGGTGAAGAAGACGTTGTCCGTGCCGATGGCCGCCGAGAGCAGGGACGGCGGGTGCGACCCCAGGGACAGCCGGAAGTACGACAGGATGCGGGTGTCGTTGTGGAACAGGCCGTCGCCCACCCCCAGCACGTCGCCGAAGGCGTCGGCCACGAGGAAGGTGTCGCGGTCCTTGAGCGCGTAGAGCCGCTGTGGAACCCGCGCCTCACCTGTCTCGCTGAGGTCGCCGAGGACTTCCGGACCCGGCGCGAGATCGTCCATCCGGTTACCTCATGCGGTGGCGAAACCCATGCCCGCCGCCGATCCAGCGGCCGTCCCGGCCCCCGTGCGCTCGGCCAGCCGCGCGTAGATGTCCCCATAGCGCCCGGCCATGGCCACGGCCGAGAAGCGCTGTTCGAAGCGCTGCCGGATGCGCCGCCGGTCGAGCCCGCCTGCCCGGTCCACGGCCCGGGCGGCCTCGGCCTCGTCGCGCACGATGAAGCCGGTCACCCCGTCCTCCACCACCTCCGGCACCGAGCCGCAAGCGTAGGCGATCACCGGCGTGCCGCAGGCCATCGCCTCGATCATCACCAGGCCGAAGGGCTCGGGCCAGTCGATGGGGAACAGCAACGCTTCCGCCCCGCCCAGGAAGGCGGACTTCCTGTCGTCGCCGATTTCGCCCAGGAACTCGACCAGCGGGTGGTCCAGCAAGGGTTCGATGCGGGCCTCGAAATAGTCGCGGTCGGCGGCGTCCACCTTGGCGGCCATCTTCAGGGTCCGGCCCGTGGCCTTGGCGATGGCGATGGCCCGGTCGGGACGCTTCTCCGGCGAGATGCGGCCCAGGAAGGCGAGATAGCCCGCACCTTTCGGGCTGAAGTCGTAGAGCCCCGCGGCCACACCGTGCTGCACCGTGGCCACCCAGTTGGCGAACGGAAGCGGCCGGCGCTGCTCATGGCTGATCGAGACCAGCGGGAACTGCGGCCAGCGTTCGTAGACCTGCGTCAGATCCTTCAGGTCCAGCCGGCCGTGCACGGTGGTCAGCGTCCGCGCCGCCCGCCGCTCGAAGAACGGGAAGTGCATCATGTCGGTATGGAAGTGGATCACGTCGAACTCGTCGGCCCGCCGGCGGACCTCGGCCAGCTGCGAAAGGTGCGCCGCGAGGTCGGACTTCAGCGGCGCGGGATCCAGCCGGATCGCCTGGTCGCGCACCGGCGCCAGTGTGGCCTTGGTGATCGCCTCGGCGCTGGCGAACAGGGTGACCTCGTGGCCCAGCTCCACCAGGGCATCGGTCAGGTGCGCCACCACGCGCTCGGTCCCGCCGTAGAGGCGAGGCGGAACGGCTTCGTAGAGTGGGGTGACCTGGGCGATTTTCATCCGGCTATCGATTTGGCGCGCACTGCGGCTGTGGCGGCCCGCGTCCCCTTGGGCGCGCCGCGTGCAAGTCTATGTCGGATCGGCGACGTTGGTTCCCGGATAACAGCAAGATTGATGCGAACCGTCGATCCGGCGGAGCCGGCGCCCGCGGAGTGCGCTAGAAGGCGCACCGATGATCGAAACCTTTGGGTCCGAGGCCGAACTGGCCGACGCCGCCGCCCAGGCGGTCGAGGCCTGCCTCGCCGCCGCCCTCGACGCGCGCGCGCGGGCCAGCCTGGTGGCCACCGGCGGCCGGTCGCCGGGCCCGGTCTACGACCGGCTTTGCCAGGCCGACCTCGACTGGGCGCATGTGGCCGTGACCCTGTCCGACGAGCGGCACGTGGATGTCAATTCCCCTCAATCCAACGCCCGCCTGTTGCGCGAGCGGCTGTTCGTCGGCCCCGCGGCGGCGGCCCGGTTCCTGCCGCTCACCGACTATGCCGAGCCGGCGCTCGCGAAGCTCATGCCGTTCGACGCGGTGGTGCTGGGCATGGGCGAGGACGGCCACATCGCCTCCCTCATCACCGGCAGCCCGGTGCTGGCTCACGCCATGGACCCGGACGGCCAGGCGCTCACCGCCGAGTCGCCGGCCGGCTTCGGATCGCCGCCGGTCGCGCGGATCACGCTCACCCTGTCGGCGTTGTTGCAGAGCCGCGCCATCTTCCTCTTGATCGCCGGGGAGGCTAAGCGGCAGGTGGTCGTCGACGCTGAGGCGGGCGCCGACCTGCCAGTGGGCGCGATCCTTAGCCAGGATCGGGTCCCGGTCCGCATCCTCTGGGCGCCGAGCTAGCAAGGAACCGACCCATGCATCCGGTCACGGCGGAAGTCACCGAACGGATCGTCGAGCGCAGCCGCGAAACCCGCGCGGACTACCTGGCTCGCATGGAAGCCGCCCGCTCGTCGGGCGTCGGCCGCGCCAAGCTCTCCTGCGCCAACTGGGCCCACGCCTTCGCCGCCGAGAGCGACGCGGACAAGAAGACCATGCGCGACCCCACCGCGCCCAACGTCGCCATCGTCAGCGCCTACAACGACATGCTGTCGGCTCACCAGCCGCTGGAGCGGTTTCCGGCGATCATCAAGGCCGCGGCCCGCGAGGTCGGCGCCACGGCGCAGTACGCCGGCGGCGTGCCCGCCATGTGCGATGGCGTCACCCAGGGCCGGCCCGGGATGGAGCTGTCGCTGTTCTCCCGCGACGTGATCGCCATGGCGACGGCGGTGGCCCTCACCCACGACGCCTTCGATGCGGCGCTGATGCTGGGCGTCTGCGACAAGATCGTGCCAGGCCTGACCATGGGGGCGCTCAGCTTCGGTCACCTGCCGGTGATCTTCGTCCCGGGCGGGCCGATGACATCGGGCATCCCCAACGCCCAGAAGGCCAAGGTCCGCGCCCTCTACGCGCAAGGGCAGGCCACCCGCGAGGAACTGCTGGACAGCGAAATGGCCTCCTACCACGGCCCCGGCACCTGCACCTTCTACGGCACCGCCAATTCCAACCAGATGATGATGGAGATGACCGGCCTGCACCTGCCGGGTTCGGCCTTCGTGCACCCCAACACGCCGTTGCGCGACGCCCTGGTGGCCGCCGCGCCCAAGCGGGCGGTGGAGATCCGCGATGGCGGGAACGCCTACACCCCGATGGCCCAGGTGGTGGACGCGCGTAGCCTGGTGAACGCGCTCGCCGGCCTCTTGGCCACCGGCGGCTCGACCAACCACACCCTGCACCTGATCGCCATGGGCCGCGCCGCGGGCGTCCAGATCGCTTGGGAAGACTTCGACGACCTCAGCCGCGTGACGCCGCTGATCGCGCGGGTCTATCCCAATGGCAGCGAGGACGTGAACGCCTTCCAGGCCTCCGGCGGCATGGCCTTCGTGGTGCGCCAGCTGCTGGACGCCGGCCTCGCCCACGACGACGTCATGACCGTGGCGGGGCCGGGCCTGCGCCGCTACCAGACCGAGCCCTTCCTGGACGGCGGCAGGCTGGTCTGGCGCGAAGGGACGGCCAAGTCGCTGAATGAGGATATCCTGCGTCCCGTCGACAACCCCTTCAACGCCGAGGGTGGTCTTAGGCTGATGCGAGGGCCGCTGGGGCGGGCGGTGATGAAGACCTCGGCGGTGAAGCCCGAGCATCTGGTCATCGAGGCGCCGGCGGTGGTGTTCGAGGACCAGGAGGCCCTGCAGGCGGCGTTCCACCGCGGCGAGCTCGACCGCGACCTTGTGGCCGTCGTCCGCTTCCAGGGCCCGCGCGCAAACGGCATGCCCGAGCTGCACAACCTGACCCCGCCCCTGGGCGTCCTGCTGGACCGGGGCTTCAAGGTGGCGCTGGTCACCGACGGGCGCATGTCCGGCGCCTCGGGCAAGGTGCCCGCCGCCATCCATGTGACGCCGGAAGCCGCCGACGGCGGGCCGCTCGCCTATGTGCGCGACGGCGACGTCATCCGCGTGGACGCCCTGACCGGCGAACTGGGGATCAGGGTGGACGAGAACGAGCTGATGCGCCGCGGGCCGGCGGCGGCCCCGCCGTCCGCGACCGGCTACGGCCGTGACCTGTTCGGCCTGATGCGCCGCGCCGCCGGGCCCGCCGACGCCGGCGCCTGCTCGCTCTTCGAGGCCGCCTGATGAAGCCGATCTACACCGGCCTGGTGGGCGATGTCGGCGGCACCAACGCCCGCTTCGCCCTGATCGACGGAGAGGGGCGGGTGCGCAACCTGCACATCTTCCAGGCGGCCGGCTTCGCCTCCCTGGGCGACGTCATCGCCGACTACCTGGAGCGCACGGTGGGCCGCAAACGGCCGCCGCGGGCGGTGATCGCCGTGGCCGGGCCGGTGCTCGACGGGGAGATCGAGTTCACCAACCTCCACTGGACCGTCTCCGAGGGCGAGCTTCTGGCGCAGTTCGAGTTCGAGGCGGTGCGCCTGATCAACGACTTCGCCGCCCAGGCGCTGGCCTGCCCGCTGCTCAGCGGCGACTCCCTGCGGACGCTGGGGCCGAAGCTGCGCGGCGGCGCGGATTGTCCGATGGTGGTGCTGGGGGCCGGCACCGGCTTCGGCGTGGCGGGTCTGGCGCGCAGCGAGCGCGGCGACATGGCGGTGGCCACCGAGGGCGGCCACGCGGCCTTCGCCCCCTCCGACGATGTCGAGGTGGCCGTCTGGAACCAGCTCCGCGCCCGCCACGGGCGGGTCTCCATCGAGCGGCTGATGTCTGGTCGCGGCCTGTTCGACCTCTATCGCGTCCTGGCCGGCCTCAACCAGATGGAGCCGGCGCTGGCGGACGAGAAGGCGGTCTTCGAGGCCGCCGGGACCGGGGACGCGCTCGCCAACGAGACCCTCGATCGGTTCTGCGGCATCCTGGGCTCGGTGGCCGGCGACCTGGCGCTGAGCTTCGGCGCGCGGGGCGGGGTGTTCATCTCCGGCGGCATCGCGCCCAGGATGGCCGACCGCCTGGCTTCGGGAAGCTTCCGCACCCGCTTCGAGGACAAGGGCCGGCTGGCCGCCTACCTGAAGGACATCCCCACCTCCCTGGTGCTGCACCCCTATCCGGCGATCCTCGGCGCCGCGCGCGAGCTGGAGATGATGGAGCGCCTATGACCATCGAGGAGATCATGGGTCTGGCGCCGGTGATCCCCGTGCTCGTCGTCGACGACCTGGAGCACGCCATACCGCTGGGCCGCGCCCTGGTGGCCGGCGGTCTGCCGGCGCTGGAGGTGACGCTGCGCACGCCGATCGCGCTGCAATGCATCGAACGGATGGCCGGCGAGATCGAGGGCGCCGTGGTGGGCGCGGGCACGGTGCTGACGCCCGCCCTGCGCGAGGCCGTGGCCAGGGCCGGCGCGCGGTTCTGCGTCAGCCCCGGCCTGATCGAGGGCGAGCCCTGCGAGGGCGCGGTCCCCCTGCTGCCCGGCGTGGCCACCGCCACCGAGCTGATGGCCGGCCTGGCCGCCGGCTTCACCCGCTTCAAGCTGTTCCCGGCCAATGTGGCGGGCGGCGTCGACGCCCTGAAGGCCTTCGCGGGCCCCTTCCAGCAGGCCCGCTTCTGCCCCACCGGCGGGATCAACGCCGGCAACGCGCCCGACTACCTGGCGCTGCCCAACGTCGCCTGCGTCGGCGGCAGCTGGGTCGCCCCGCCCGACGCTGTCCGCGCCGGTGACTGGGACCGGATCGCCGAACTGGCCAGGGCCGCGGCGAGCCTGGGGCGGGCCTGATGGCCGAGCGCGAGCCCAACGAACAGCTCCGCTGGCTGATCACCGCCAACGCCAGGCCCGGCGAAACCGGTTCGGCGGTCGTCAGCGTGCTCGCCCGCAACGCCATGGTGCCGGAGATGGCCTTCGACATGCTTGTGGACTGGCACCCGGGAGCCGAGGCGCCCGACGTGGAGGGCCGTGCGCTGATCATCCTGTCCCTGCTGTTCAGGGAGCTGGCCGCGGAATGCGAGCGCGTGGCCGGCGCGAGGTTCGAGCGCGGTTAGGCCGCGCTTCAAGAGCCTGAACGGGAAACAACGGGAGGTTTCGGCAGCCGTTCAGCGCCTCGGGCGTTCAATAGCCCCCATCGAGGGATTGATCCCACGCACGAAGAAAGGCGTTCCGATGAAACGCATGATCCTATCGCTCGCGGCCGTCAGCACGGTCCTCTGCGCCGCCCCGCTGGTCGCCAACGCGGCGCCCTGGCAGTCGATCACCGCACGTCAGGCCAATCTCGAGCGCCGCATCGACCAGGGTGTCCGGAGCGGCGAACTGAACCGTCGGGAAGCCTTCCGGGTGCGGAGCCAGTTCCGTCATCTTGCCCGGCTGGAGGCCCAATACCGCCGCTCCGGCGGCCGGCTCACCGGCTACGAGCGGGCCGACCTCGACCGCCGCTTCGACCGGCTGAGCGATCTGGTTTACGCCCAGAAGCACGACGACCAGGTGCGCCGCTACTAGCGACGTCAGCGGCCGGCGGCCGTGGGACGGCGGTCCGCCGCCGTCCCGTCCCGGTCTTCCAGCCGCGCGGCGGCCAGCATGCCGGGCAGCGAATAGTTCCCCTCGTGGCAGCTGTATTCGTACATCGGCCCCTTGCTCGCCCGGAACGGCATCTCGGCGCGCCAGGGCTGGGTGTAGAGCGTCGGGTCGGTCACCTGGAATTCGTACAGCAGGTCCTTGGGGCCAAGGCGCGTGAAGCGCTCCATCACCGTGGCCGCCGGAGACAGCTTCAGCCGCCCGAAACGTGAGGTGCCGGACTCGCAGAAGTTGGTGTTCTCCACCACCAGGGTCTCGCCCTCCCACCGCCCGACCGCGTCCCCCATCCAGGAGGTCACCGAGGCCGGCGCATGGCGCGTGTCGCCCATCCGCACGATGTGCGCGTCGTGGTACTTCTCGATGTGCAGCACCACATAGTCTCGGGTCTGCACGATCTGCATGAAGTTGCCGTCGGGGCTGTTCAGCTGCGGCGGATATCCGCCCTCCGAGGCCACGCAGCGCGCGGTGACGCCGGCGTCTTCCGGGTTGTCGAGCTTGGGCAGGCTGGGCGGCTGGTCGTAGTGGAAGCGCTTCTTGGCTTCGTCGGTGAACGGCAGCCGGCCGTCCGGCGTGTCGACGATGAAGGAGGTGCGGATTTCGCCGCGCACCCGCGCCAGGCCGTCGCCGACGTCCCAGTATTCGGAGTCCTTCTGGCCCAGCGGGTCGGGGTTCTCCGTGGTGAAGGCGCCGACCTTCGCGTAGATCGCCTCGGCCTTGCGCGCCTCCTCCGGCGAGATCACCAGGCTCTTGAACTGCGGCGGGCGCTCCAGCCGAGTGTAGGAGGCGTTGGTCCAGACGCCCTGCAGGTCCGGCGCGCCGCTGGACGTGCGGGGCGCGCGCCAGGGCTTCGGCTGGGCCGCCGCCGGCAGGGCCATTCCGGCCGCGCCGAGCGCCAGCAGGAATGACCGGCGGCTGGCCGCCCTCGACCCCGATGTCGTCATGTTCGCCCCCCAGCGATGATGTACGCTGTAGCTTATCGGGGTTCGGCGAATGCGGCTACCGCCCGACGAAGTTCCCCGCCCGCCGCTCGGCCACCGAGCGGACGCCTTCCTTGTAGTCCTCGGTCCCGCGCAGCCAACCCTGTTCTGCGGCCTCGATGTCGGTCTGGGCGCGGACCTCGGCCGCCAGGTCGCCGCGCAGGGTCTTGCGGGTGGAGACGATGGCCAGCGGCGCATTCTCGGCGATCTCGCTGGCCAGCCTCAGGGCCGTCGCGCGCAGGTCCTCCAGCGGGACCACCTCGTCCACCAGGCCCCAGGGCAGGCCCTCCTCGGCCTTCACCCGCCGCGCGGTCAGGAACATCAGCTCCGCCTTGGCGGTCCCGATCAGCCGGGGAAGGGTGTGGGTCAGGCCGAAGCCGGGGTGGAAGCCCAGCTTCACGAAGTTGGCGGCGAAGCGGGCGTCCGGCGAGGCGATGCGGAAGTCGGCCATCACGGCCAGCCCCAGGCCCGCGCCGACCGCCGCGCCCTGCACCGCGGCCACCACCGGCTTCTTGGCCGAGAACAGCCTGACCGCCTGGTCGTAAAGCGGGTTCACGGCTCCCAGCCCGCCGGCGCTCTCGCGGTTCACCAGGTCGGCGCCGGCGCAGAAGTTCTTGCCCTCCGACTGCAGCACCGTGCAGCGCAGGCCGGGCTCGCCGTCGATGGCGTCCAGCGCGTCGGCGAGGTCCCGCATCAGCTCCACCGACACATGATTGTGCGGCGGCCTGTCGATGGTGAGCACGGCCACGTGGCCCGTCACCTGCACCGTCACATGGTCTCCGAAAGCGCCGATCATTTTCGCGTCCCCAAAAGATTGCGGGCCACCACCCATTTGTGGACCTCCGTGGGCCCGTCGTAGATTCGCATGGTGCGCAGCTTCGCCTGCATCTGGGCCAGCGGCAGCTCCTTGGTCATGCCCATGGCGCCGAAGGCCTGCATGGCCCGGTCCACCGTCTCATAGGCCATCTCGGTGGCGTACCACTTGATCATGGAAATCTCGTTCCTGACGTCGCGGCCCTGGTCGAGCTTCCAGGCGCAGTCGTAGGTCATCAGCCGGGTGGCGTGGATCTTGGTCGCCGCCTCGGCCACCCAGAACTGGATCGCCTGCCGCTCGGAGAGCGGGACCCCGAAGGTCTTCCGCTGCGGCGCGTACTCGATGACCATGTCCAGCGCCCGCTGCGCCATGCCCACCGACCAGGCGGCCATCTGGATGCGCCGGGTGCCGAGCCGCGTCTGCATCGGCGCAAACCCCGCGCCCTCCTGGCCCAGCAGCTTCCACCCCTCGACCCGGCAATCCTCCAGCGCGATCTCGTAGGTGTAGGCCCCGCCGATCATCGGGATGCGCCTGAGCACGTTGAAGCCCGGCGTCCCCTTGTCCACCAGGAAGGCCGAGATGCCGCCGCGCGCCCGCTTCTCGGTGTCGGTCAGCGCCATCAGGATGGTGAAGTCGGCGTGGTCGGCGCGCGAAATCCAGATCTTTCGGCCGTTGATGACCCAGTCGTCGCCGTCCCTCACAGCCCGCGTCTGCATGCCGGCCGGATCGGAGCCGGCCCCTGGCTCGGAGATGCCGATGGCCGAGACCGTCTCGCCGGCCACATAGGGCGCCAGGTAGGCGGCGCGCTGCCGCTCGTCCACGGTCTGCATCAGCATCCGCAGGTTCGGGCTGTCCGGCGGCAGGGTGTAGGGCGTGACGCAGCGGCCCAGCTCCTCCTCGACGCCGACCATGGCGGTCATCGGCAGGTCGGAGCCGCCCACGTCCTCCGGGGCGTCGAGGCCGAAGAGGCCGAGCTCATGGGCCACCTTGTCCAGGCGGGCGTGCTCGGCCTCGCCGATGCCCAGCCCCTTGCCCTCGGCCTCGCGGGCCAGGACCGCCGGTTCCAGCGGCATCAGCTCGTCGCGGACGAAGTTCGCCACCAGGTCCTTGAGCATGCGGTGCTCTTCGGCGATCTCGAAATCCATCTGGCGCCCTCCCGTCGCTGCCGCGATCTTGTAAGAGTGATCATAGCGAGCCGAAGCGGCCAGGGGAGAGTGAGTTGGCGAAAACGAAGAAACTGGCGGAAACGGCCACCGGGCCGCTGAAGGGGATCCGCGTCCTGGACCTCACCAGCGTGGTCAACGGGGCCTACGGCACCCAGATGCTGGCCGACCAGGGCGCCGACGTGATCAAGCTGGAGGACCCGGGCTCCGGCCGCGGCGACGGCGGCGACATCATGCGCTGGGCCGGCCACCCGCCGGAGGGCTCGCCCCGCGGCATGGGACCCATCTACCTGACCATCAACCGCAACAAGCGCTCGGTGCTCCTGGACCTCTCCGACCCCAAGGCGCGCAAGACGCTGGAGCGCCTGATCGCGACCTGCGACGTGTTCGCGGCCTCCGTGCGCTACGCGGGCCTCAAGCGCCTGGGCCTGGCCTACGAGGACGTGGCGGCGATCCGGCCGGACATCGTCTACGTCCACGCCGCCGGCTACGGCTCGGAGGGCCCCTATGCGGGGGAGCCCGCCTACGACGACCTGATCCAGTCGGCCTCGGGCCTCGCGGACGTGCTGCCGCGCACCGACGGCGACCCGACCCCGCGCATCCTGCCGACCCTGGTGGCCGATAAGGTATCGGGCCTGTTCCTGGCCCAGGCGGTGACCGCGGCCCTGCTGCATCGCGCCCGCACCGGCGAGGGCCAGTTCGTCGAGGTGCCGATGCTGGAGTGCGTCACCAGCTTCCTTTTGGTGGAGCACCTCTACGACCAGACCTACCAGCCGGCCACCGGCCAATGGGGCTACGTCCGGGTGGTCAACCCGAACCGCCGGCCGTTCAGGACCAAGGACGGCTGGATCGGCCTGCTACCCTACACCGACAAGCAGTGGGACCAGTTCTTCGAGGCCGCCGGCTTCGGAGACGCCATCGCCAAAGACCCGCGCTTCGCCGACTACTTCACCCGCATGAAGCACATCAACGAGCTCTACGGCCTGGTGGGCGAGGCCGCCGCCACCAAGACCACCCAGGAGTGGCTCGACGTGCTGAAACCCCTGTCGATCCCGGTGGTGAAGACCAACCGCCTGGAGGACCTGCCCGACGACCCGCACCTGCAGGCGGTGGACTTCTTCCAGACCTACGAGCACCCGACGCTGGGCGCCTACCGCCAGATGAAGCCGCCGGTGAAGTTCTCCAAGAGCCCCGCCAACATCCGCCGCCATCCGCCCGAGCTCGGCCAGCACACCGAGGAGGTGCTGGGCGAGGTGGCGGCCATCGAGGCGCACGAGGCCTGACCGATGCGCCTGGTGGTGGTCGGCGCGTCCGGGTCCGGCAAGACCACCATGGCCCGGGCGCTCGCCAAGGCGCTCGATCTGCCGCACGTCGAGCTGGACGGCCTCAACTGGCAGCCCGGCTGGCGCGACCTCGCCCGGCTGGAGCCGGAGGAATTCTTCCGCCGGGTGGCTGAGGCCGCGGCCGGCGAGGCCTGGGTCATGGATGGCAACTACACCAAGGCGAAGGACGCCCACTGGGCGCGGGCCACCGCCTTCATCTGGATGGACACCCCGCGATGGGTGGTGATGCGCCAGGTGCTCTGGCGCTCGTTCAGCCGCGCGGTCTCGAAACAGGAGCTGTGGCCCGGCACCGGCAACAGGGAGCTTTTCCGCCGCTGGCTGGACCGCGAGCACCCGATCCGCTGGGCCTGGGACACCTGGTCGCCGATCCGCGCGCGCTACGCCGAAGCCTTCGCCTCGGGGACCTACGAGGGCCGGCCCGCCTACCGCGTGGCGAGCCGGCAGGACGGTCGCCAGCTCATCGCCCGCTTGATCGCGGAACGCCAGCGCGAGGCCCTTCCCATCTGACGGCGCTGGCCTAAACTCTAGGCTGCGCCGACCACAGAAGAGCCGGCCGAACTATATTTCTGGGAGCATTTCGCATGGGACGCCGCACCGCCCTCGCCATTTCATTCATCGCGCTTGCCGCCGCCGCCGGACCGGCCTTCGCGCAGAAGGCCGCCGCGCCGTATCACGCGCCGAAGAACGCTTGGGGCCAGCCGGACCTCGAGGGCACCTACACCACCGCCACCATCACCCCGCTCACCCGCGATGCGAAGTACGGCACGCGCAACGTGCTCACCAAGCAGGAGGCCGACGCCCTGGAGGCGGCCACCCGCGCCCAGGTCGCTCGCGCCGATGCGCCGACGCCGCCCGAGGCCACCGTGAAGGACCTGAAGAACGCCGACTGCGGCCCCGACGGCATCTCCGGCTTCAACTGCGGCTACAACCAGGGCTGGAAGGATCCCGGCACCACGCTCATCGACTTCAATGGCGAGAAGCGCGCCTCGATCATCACCTCGCCCGCCAACGGCCAGATGCCCAAGCGGATCGGCGGCGGCGACCCCGCCGCGGCCCGCGCGCGCGCCATGCGCACCCGCACCGACAACCCCGAGGGCTTCAGCCTTGGCGAGCGCTGCCTGCTCTCCTTCGGCTCCAGCGCCGGACCGCCGATGCTGCCGCTCATGTACAACAACACCTACCAGATCGTGCAGTCCAAGGACGAGGTCGCCATCGACGTGGAGATGGTCCACGACGTGCGCCACATCCACCTGAACGCCCAGCACATCCCGTCCAACGTCAAGCTCTGGATGGGCGATTCCATCGGCCACTGGGAGGGCGACACCCTGGTGGTCGAGACCACCAACATGCGCCCGGAGCAGGGCCTGCGCGGCGCCTCGCCGGACCAGAAGGTCATCGAGCGCTTCACGCGGATCGGGCCGAACAAGATCAAGTACGCCTTCACCGTCGAGGACCCCGGCGTCTATGCCGAGCCGTTCAGCGGCGAGGTGGCCATGATCGCCACCAAAGGGAAGGTCTACGAATACGCCTGCCACGAGGGCAACTATGCGCTCACCGGCATGCTGGCCGGCGCCCGGGCGGAGGAGAAGGCCGCCAGGAGCGCCGAGGCCGCCGGCGCCGGCAAGGGCGGCGGGAACTAGGAGGCGGCCGCCAATCGCGCTCCGCCAGGTTCGCCATGCGCCGCGGCGATGCGGGCCTGGAACCAGGCGACGCCGTGTTCGTGCTTGGGCGACAGCACGCCGCCTTGATAGATGCCGATGCGCAGGTTGCGCTGCACCTCCTCGCAGACCTGCTTGTCCTGCGCCGTGACCCGGTCGGAAACCGCGAACATGGCCGCGAGCTCCTCGGTGCGGGCGGGATCGAAGAAGTAGAAGTAGTCGAGCCGCGTCGCCTGCGGCCCCACCGCCGTCATCCGCTCGATCATGTAGCCGTGGCGATAGGTGTTGATCGCCAGGTTGGGCCAGATCCAGGCCCAGGTCCCGGCGTAGACGCTGGCGTCGCGCGGCGGCGCCGAATGAAAGACCACCTCGCCCTCGATCTCCACCCGGTAGTCGGAGACCACCACGTCGGCGTCGAACTCGGGGTGCACCATCGGCAGGTGATAGCCCTCGAGGTAGTTCTCGACGTAGGTCTTCCAGTTGCAGGCCAGCTCGTGGCTGCGGCGCTCCACCAGCGGAAAGGCGGGCAGGGGCGCACTCCCGGCCAGCGGCGCCAGCGTCTGCGCCAGAGGCGCCGCGTCGAGGTCGAGGTTCACGAAGATGAGGCCCCGCCAGGTCTCCGCGCGGATCGGGAAGAGGCCATATTGCCTGGGGTCGAAGCCCGGGGCGGCGCCGAAGTCCGTGGCGCTGCGCAGCCGCCCGTCGAGCGCATAGCGCCAGCCGTGATAGCGGCAGACGAAGGCCTCGCCGCAATGGCCCTGGCCGTCGGGGACGAGCGCGCCGGCCCGATGCCGGCAGACGTTGTGGAAGCCCGCCAGGCCGCCTTCGGCGTTGCGCACCACCACCACCGGCGCGCCGCCCGCCTCCTCGGCCAGGTAGTCCCCGGCGGCCGGGATCATCGCCTCGTGGCCGACGAACTGCCAGGACCGCCGCAGCACCTGGGTCCGGTCGGTGCGGAGCGCATCCTCGCCGCTATAGAGCCCGACGCGCAGCATGCCGCCTCCGCAAAGCCTGAAGCGTCAGCCTAGCGCCGCCGGAGCCAGAGATACAGGAGCCCCGCGAAGGCGACGATGCCCAGGCAGGCAGCCAGCTCCACCGGCTTCCCTGAGGCCAGCAGGACGAGGCTGGCTCCCAGGGCGACCAGCGCTGTGAGCCGCGCGGCCGCCTTGCGTCCGGGCGCGAGGCGCGTCGCGGACAGCCGCAGCAGCGACCCGCTCGCCAGCCCGTAGCAGTAGAGGCTGAGCAGCACCGTGACGTCCGCCACCACCGCGAATTGCTGGCCCAGCGTGGGGGAGGCCGTCGCGACCGCCGTCGCGCTCATCAGGACGCCGGTGGTGAGCAGATTGATCGGCGACACCCGCTCGCCGGGCCGGCTGCGGAAGACGCGCGGGAAGACCCCCTCGTCGGCGCCACTGCGGCTGGTTTCGCTGGTCACCAGGGTCCAACCCGTGAGGCTGCCCTGCGCCCGTAGCAGGGCGCAGACGGCGATCGCGCCGGCCAGGCCCAGGCCCAGGGTCGCCTGTCCGGCCTCGGCGAAGGGCGCCCCCGACCGGGCGAGCGATGCGGCCGGCAGGATGCCCATCAGGACGCTGCAAGCGGCGATATAGACCGCCGCCACCACGACGACGCCGATCAGGCTGGCGCGGGCGACGTTGCGGGTCGGGTCGCGCACCACGCCGGCCGCCGCGGCCGCGCACTCCAGGCCCAGGAAGGCGAAGAAGGCGGTGAGCGCCGAGGGCCCTATGGCCGCCGGCAGGCTGAGCCCCTGCGGGTTCCACGAGGCGAGGAAGATCGACGGGTGGAAGGCGGCCCAGCCCAGGGTGGCCGCCACCAGCACCGGCAAGAGTCCCAGCGCGAGGGTTAGGCCCTCGACCCTCGCCACCGCCCGCGGGCCGATCCAGGCGGCCGCGACGCTCAGCCAGATGGAGGCCAGCGTCATCATCAGCCTGGGGCCCGGTCCGGCGACCGCCGGGACGGCGTAGCCCGCCGCTCCGGCCACGGCGACCGCCAGCGCCACGGAGCCGATCCAGCAGCTCGCCCAATAGGCCACCGCCGTCTGCACGCCGAAGATCGGCCCGAGGCCCGCCTCGACGTAGCCGGGAAGCCCCTTGGCCTCCGGCGCCGCGCCCCCCAGCCAGGCGAACACCCCGGCGATCGTCAGGGCCGCGGCGGTGGCGGCGATCCAGCCCAGGATGGAGATCGAACCGATGGCGCCGATGCTGGCCGGCAGGACGTAGATGCCGGAGCCCACCATGCTGCCGGCGACCAGCGCGGTCGCTCCCATCAGCCCCACCGAGCCGTGGTGCGCAGCGGCCTTGCCCTCCGGACGGAGGGCGGCGGTTTCGGATACGGCCATGCGGTCTTCCCCCCGGCCGAAACCGCCGCGTCAGGCCGGTGCGAACACCGGCGCCGGCGGCCCCCCTTCGGTCGGCTGGAACTTGACCTTCACTTTCATGCCTATGGCAAGCCCATTGGGGGCCACGTCCACGAAGTTGGTCAGCACCGCCGGGCCCTCGTTGAGGGTGACATAGCCGATGGCGTAGGGCCCGGTGGGCGAGCGGTGCATCACCGAATAGGTGTAGATTTCCCCCTCGCCGGAGCTTTCCTCCCAGACGGTTTCCGGCGACATGCAGAAGGGACACATGGCGCGCGGATACCAGAACGCCTTCCGGCACTCGGTGCAGCGCTTGATCAGGAAGCGGCCTTGCGCCGCGGCGTCCCAGAACGGCTTGGTCTCAACAGAGATCATCGGCGCGGGAATCGGCCGGCTCATGGCGCCGCTCTTGGTGGTGTCGGTCTCCGACATCTTCAGCCCTCCCGTTCCATGATCAGCGTCGCGGCCGCGTGGCGGGTGCCGAGCGACCCGCCGGTGCCGTGGGCGATGGCCAGGTCGCAGTTCGCGACCTGCACCTTCGGGTGCGCCTCGCCGCGCAGCTGGCGCACCGCCTCGATCACCTTGGTGATGCCGCCGCGGTTGGTCGGGTGGTTGTTGCAGAGCCCGCCGCCGTCGGTGTTGAAGGGCAGCTTGCCGACCCCGGAGATCAGGTTGCCGTCGGCGACGAACCGGCCGCCCTCGCCCTTCTTGCAGAAGCCCAGGTCCTCGATCTGCATCAGGACCGTGATGGTGAAGCTGTCGTAGATCGACGCGTACTTGATGTCGGCGGGCTTCACCCCGGCCTCCTCGAAAGCCCTTGGGCCCGACCAGACGGCGCCCGAGTGGGTCAGGTCCAGACCGAGCCCGCCGCGCGGACCCTTCGGCGCCTCGCCCGCCCCCAGCACCCTGACCTTCGGCCGGTTCAGCGACTTGGCGACCTCCGGGCTGGTGACGATCAGCGCGCCGCCGCCGTCGGTGACCACGCAGCAATCCAGCAGGTGCAACGGATCGGCGATCATCCGCGAGTTCACCACATCCTCCACCGTGACCACGTCCTTCAGGAAGGCGTGCTCGTTCCACTGGGCGTGGTGGCTGGCGGCCACCTTGATCCAGGCGAGCTGTTCCGAGGTGGTGCCGTATTCGTACATGTGGCGCATGGCGCACATGCCGTAGGTGTTGTGGGTCGAGCCGCCGTAGATGTTCTCGAACCCGGCCTCCGGCGGGCCGTCGGAGAGCCCGCCGCCGCCCGCCGCCATGCCTGCGCCCGGCCGCCGGCCTCCGTGCCGGGGCCGGCCGGCCAGCGTGATCAGGGCCACCGAGCACTTGCCCGCCGCGATGGCCTGCGCCGCATGGCCCACATGGACGATGTAGGAGGAGCCGCCGGTCTCGGTGGAGTCCAGATGGCGGACGTTCTTCAGCCCCATGTAGTCGATCATCGAGAGCCCGCCGAACCCCGGCGCGTCCCCGGCGCAGAAGTAGCCGTCGACGTCGTCCTTGGTCAGGCCGGCGTCGATCAGCGCGCCGCGGGCGCACTCGGCGTGCAACTGCGGCGTGGAGGTGTCCGGCGCGTCGCGTAAGGGGTGCTCGAACGCGCCCATCAGATAGGCTTTGCCCCGAATGCCGGTGTCCGTGCTCATGGGATCAGGCCTCCGCCTGCAGCCGGGCGTCGCGCAGCGCGCTGCGCCGCACCTTGCCGGCGTCGTCGCGCAAGGGCTCGTCGACGAACTCGAAGCTGCGCGGCTGCTTGTAGCTCACCAGCCGCTGCGCCAGGTGCGCCTTCAGGGCGTCGGCCGTGACCGCCTCCTTGGCCTGGACGATGGCGTGCACCCGGTTGCCCAGATCCTCGTCCGGCAGGCCGATCACCGCCACCGACTGCACCGCCGGATGCTCCTCCAGCGCCGCCTCGATCTCCGCCGGATAGACGTTGGAGCCGCCCACCAGGATCATGTCGGTTCGACGGTCGGCGAGGTAGAGATAGCCGTCGGCGTCGAACCAGCCGATGTCCCCCAGGCTCTCCCAGCCGCCTTCCATCACCTTGGCGGTGGCGCCGACGTACTTGTAGGTCGGCGGGGCGCCCTGCGGCCGGCGCATGTATATCTCGCCGACCTCGCCGGGGGGCAGGTCGCGGCCGTCCTCGCCCACCGCCTTCATCTCGCCCATGGTCACGCGGCCGACCGATCCCCGGTGCTCCAGCCACTCGGCGCCGGTGATGATGGTCACGGCCTGCGCCTCGGTGCCCGCGTAGAGCTCCATCACCTTCTCCGGCCCGATCCAGCGGATGAAGGCCTCCTTCAGGAAGGGCGGGCAGGGCGCGGCCAGGTGCCAGAGCGTCTTCAGGGATGAGACGTCGTACGTCTCCCTGACCGCGTCCGGTAGGCGCCAGATCCGGTTCATCATGGTGGGGACCACATAGACCCAGGTCGCCCGCCGCTTCTCGATCTCCGCCAGCGTGGCCTCGGGGTCGAACCTCGGCATCACCACCAGGTGGCAGCCCTGCGAGATGGCCGACATCATCATGCCGAAGCCGGCGTTGTGGTAGAGCGGCGCCGGCAGGACGGCGATGTCGTCGGCGGTGAGCCGCCAGCCGCCGACCTCCGGCGTCTCCTTGAAGGTGACGCCCGGCTGACCGGCCAGGATCAGCTTCGGCCGCCCGGTGGACCCGCCGCTGGTGGGCGCCTTGGAGATCGGCGCCGTGGCGTCGGGCAGGTCTGCCTCGTCGCCCGCTTTCGCGGCGATGTCGGCCACGCTCACCAGCGGCCGGTCGATCTGGTGCTGGAAGTCGGCGATGACGATGGGGGTCCTGGCCAGTTCCATGATCTGCTCCAGCTCGCCCTTCGGCAGGCGGAAGCTCACCGGCTGGGGCGTCGCGCCGAGCTTCCAGATCGCGTAGCAGGCCTCCACGAACCCCACGCCGTTGGGCAGGCCGAGCGTCACCAGGTCTCCATGCCTCACGCCCAGCGCCTGCAGGCCGCGGGCCAGGCGGTTGGTCCGCCGGTGCAGCTGCTCATAGCTCAGCGTCTCAGCGCCGCTCGACACCGCCGGCGCGTTCGGCTGGAAGCGGGCATGCTGCGCGAGCTTCGCGCCCAGGGAGATCATTTCGGGGGCGGGGCTGTCGTCGGCCATGGGCTGTTCCAATCTCGCGGGCCGAAAGCCACGGCCCTTGGGTCTGAAAATCGTCGGATCCGCCGCAATGGCCGGCGGGCCGCCACCATCCCCATCCGCCGCGGTCACCGCAAGGCCTTGGTTTCGGAGCCTCGCGTCCCCAGCTCTGCCGTCAACGGGAGACGGCGACGATGATGGAAGGCAATGTGGCGGCGGAGTTCCAGGCCCGCCAGACCGGCACGCTCCCGGGCGAGCTCGGCATCCAGTGGGAGGAGGTCGCCACCGGCCGCGCCGCCGGCCATTTCACCGTCGCCAGGGGCCACATGGCCCCCAACGGCTTCCTGCACGCCGCCTCGGTGATCGCCCTGGTGGACTCAGCCTGCGGCTACGCCTGCGTGGCCAGCCTGCCGGAAGGCGCCACCGGCTTCACCACCATCGAGCTGAAGGCCAACTTCCTGGGCACGGCCAAGGAGGGCGACACCGTCGCCTGCACCGCCCGCCTCGCCCACGGCGGTCGCATGACCCAGGTCTGGGACGCGGAGGCCGTCAACCGCACCACCGGCAAGACCATGGCCCTCTTCCGCTGCACCCAGATGGTGCTTTACCCGCGCTAGGGCCCTCTCCCCTTGCCTTGCGGGGAGAGGGTTGGGAGTGGGGGTGTCGACGGGGCGCGTCAGGGCGCGGGACACCGGCCTCACAGCCCGCACCCCCACCCCAACCCCTCCCCGCAAGGGGGAGGGGCGAAGCGGTCATCTACCGCTCTTGCGCAGCCAGAGTCCGATGAGTAGGTTCCGCGCCTCGCTCAGCGGGCCTCAAAAAGGGCCCGGCCGGCTCTGGAGAGGTGGCTGAGTGGTCGAAAGCACCGGATTCGAAATCCGGCGTGCGTGCAAGCGCACCGTGGGTTCGAATCCCACCCTCTCCGCCAATACCGCCAGGCGTCTCGGGCTTCGCAGCCTCGATTGACGGGCGATTGACGCGGCTGGCTTTCAGGTACGTAATCGCGTACACTCGGCGCATGCGCACCGCCTCCTACAGCGATCTCCGGAAGAACCTAGCGTCCATGATCGACCGGGTGAGCGCCGACCACGAGCCGGTGATCATAACCCGCGACAAGGGCAAGCCGTCGGCCGTCCTGATGTCGCTCGAAGATTTCGCGTCCTACGAGGAGACGCGTTATCTGCTGCGCAGCCCGGCCAATGCCGAGCGGCTGCTGGAGTCGGTGGCCGAGCTCGACCGAGGCGAGGGACACGAGCGCCCGCTCACGGAATGAAACCGATCTTCAGCGAGCGCGCCTGGGAGGACTATCTTCACTGGCAGGCTCAGGATCCCAGGCTGACGGCGCGCCTCAACGGCCTCATCAAGGAGTGCCTTCGCACATCCTTCGCCGGGACGGGCAAGCCCGAACCCCTGCGCGGCGCCTTGTCCGGCTGGTGGTCGCGCCGGATCACCCAGGAGCACCGGCTGGTCTACCGCGCCACTGAGGACGGCCTGCTGATCGCGCAATGCCGGTATCACTACTAGCTCCTCGGCGCTGCCAGCCACACATCGAGAAAACCTATCCCAATCTCTCAACCGATCGATTGGACCCGAGAACCCCGTGTGCCTAGTTGAAGGCGACCAGGGCGCTGAGCACAGCGCCGCCATCCAAGGGAAAATCAATCATGCAAGGCCGCCGGCTTCCGGACATCACCTTCAAGACCCGCGTGCGCGACGAGTCCATCGAGGGACCGAACCCCTTCCGGTGGCAGGACGTCACCACCGCCGACGTGTTCAAGGGTCGCCGCGTGGTGGTCTTCTCGCTGCCGGGCGCCTTCACGCCCACCTGCTCCAATGAGCAGTGCCCCGCCTTCGAGCGGCTCTATGACGAGATCAAGGCCGCGGGCGTCGACGAGGTCGTCTGCATCACGGTCAACGACGCCTTCGTGGTCCACCAATGGGCCAGGCAGCTCGGCGTTTCGCGGGTGCGCATGCTGCCGGACGGCTCGGGCAAGTTCACCCGGCGGATGGGGATGCTGGTGGACAAGGACCACCTGGGCTTCGGCTACCGCAGCTGGCGCTATGTGATGGTGGTGGACGACGGGGTCATCGAGCAGTGGTTCGAGGAGCCGGGGATCAACGACGAGGGCCTCGACGACGACCCCTACACCGTCACCAATCCCGAGGTGGTGCTGGACTACCTGCGCACCGCCGGCGCGGAAGGGGAGAAGACCGCGGCCTAGACCCTGTCCCGGTCCGCGGCCGCGAATTCGAAGCGGTCGCGGATGTGGGCGTTGAAGAACTCACCCTTGGAGAAGCTGCGGCGCATGCCCTCGTAGGTCTCCGGGGGAACTCCGAAGTAGTCGTAGCGCCGGCCGCTGACGAACTTCACATGCAACCGGCGCTCGCCTGCGTCGTAGTCGAAGGACCGGATGACGTGGGACGGCATGGCGCCAAAACGCGGCCCGCATGCCGTCCGTTTCCCGCCGACCCTGGGGGGATGGGCGCCCCGCCTACCGGAGCACCAGCCCTTCGAGCCGCCCGTCCGCGCGCCAGTGGGCGAGCTTCTCGAAGAACTTCAGGGGGCCCGCGCCGTACATCTCCGAGAAGAAGCCGGTGCGGTTCCCCGCCGCGCCCTCGGAGTTGTAGTAGCCCGGCGTGCACTCCCGGTAGAAGCGCTCGCCGACGCGCGCCAGGCTGCGGATCTCGTCCACATAGGCGGCTTCCCCCTCGGCGGTGGGCTCCAGCACGGAGAGGCCCCGGTCGCGAAGCTCGCGCACCATGTAGGTCACGTGGTCGGCCTGTTCGTTGAGCGCCTGCGGCACGCTGATGGTGATCGCCGTCTGGGTGAAGCCCAGGAAGAAGCAGTTGGGGAAGCCGTGGGTCGTCAGGCCGTGCAGGGTGCGCAGGCCGTCCCCCCAATGCTCCGACAGGGTCACCCCGCCGCGGCCTATGATGTCGTAGCCGGCCCGCCGCGTGTAGGAGGTGCCGACCTCGAAGCCGGTGGCGAAGATCAGGCAGTCGAGCTCATAGGCCTGGCCGTTGGCCACTACCGAAGTCTCGGTCAGCCGCTCCACACCCTTGCCATGGGTGTCCACCAGATGGACGTTCGGCCGGTTGTAGGTCGCCAGGTATTCGTCGTGGAAGCACGGCCGCTTGCAGAACTGGCGGTACCAGGGTTTCAGGGCCGCCGCCGTCGCCGGGTCCTCGACGATGGCGTCCACGCGGGCGCGCACCTGGTTCATCTTGCGGTAGTCGGCCAGCGCCATCAGCTCGCCGCGCTCCTGGCTGGTCAGCCGTCGGCCGAGCCTCTGGGAGGCCTGCTTCGCCGCCGCGCCGGTCAGGTTGCGGAAGATGTCGGTCCAGCCGTCGTGCACCAGGTCCTCGTCGGCGTCGCCGCCGGAGACCAGGATGTTGAAGTTGTCCCGCCGCCGCTTCTGCCAGCCAGGGGTCAGCGAGGCGGCCCAGGCCGGATCGGTGGGGGCGTTGTTGCGCACGTCCACCGAGGACGGCGTGCGCTGGAAGACGTAGAGCTCCTTCGCCCACTCGCCCAGGTGCGGCACGCACTGGATCGCCGTGGCCCCGGTGCCGATGATCCCGACCCGCTTGTCCGCGAGGCCCGTCAGGCCGCCCGACGAATCCCCGCCGGTGTAGCGGTAGTCCCAGCGGCTGGTGTGGAAGGTGTGGCCCTTGAAGTCGTTGATCCCCGGGATGCCGGGCAGCTTCGGCCGGCTCAAGGGCCCGTTGGCCATGGCGACATAGCGCGCCCTGAACCGGTCGCCGCGGTCGGTGGAGACGATCCAGCGGCCGTCCGCCTCGTCCCAGCGCAGCTCCGTGACGCCGGTCTGCAGCAGGGCGTCGTCGTAGAGCCGGAAGTGGCGGGCGATGTTGCGGCTGTGCTCGAGGATCTCCGGGGCGAAGGAATACTTGTGCTTGGGGATGTAGCCCAGCTCTTCCAGGAGCGGCAGGTAGACGTAGCTCTCCACGTCGCACATGGCGCCCGGATAGCGGTTCCAGTACCAGGTGCCGCCGAAGTCGCCGGCGTTCTCCACCATGCGGATCGACTGGAAACCCGCCTCGCGCAGCCGCGCGCCCATCAACAAGCCGCCGAAGCCGCCGCCGATGACCGCGAACTCGACTTCGTCGAACACCGGCTCCCGGCTGAACCCCGGCTCGACATAGGGGTCGTCGACGTAGTGCGAGAACTCCGCCTTCACCTCGACGTACTGCGCCGTGCCGTCCTCGCGCAGGCGCTTGTCGCGCTCTGCGAGGTAGCGCGCATGCAGCGCGTCGGGGTCGAAATCGATCTCGCCGACGATCTCGGCGATTTCCGCGGGGATGGTCATGACGTCTATCTGGCGCTCGACCCAGCGTGGCCGTCAACAGGCTTGGCGCTGCGGGTTTTTGCTTGGAGGCGGGGCCAAGCGTCCTAAGCTCCACCCAGAGGGGCGGGGAGCTTCATGGCCGACGTCATCGTGGTGGGAGCCGGCAACGCCGCCTTCGCGGCGGCGGTTGCGGCGCGCGAGCAGGGCGCCTCGGTGACCATGCTGGAGCGCGCGCCGAGGGAGCTGGCCGGCGGAAACACCCGCTTCACCGCCGGCGCCATGCGCTTCGCCTATGACGGCGTCGACGACCTGCGCGCGCTGATGCCCGACCTCACCGACGAGGAGGTGGCCGCCACCGACTTCGGCGCCTATCCGGAGGCGCAGTTCCTCGACGACATGGGCCGGGTCACCGACTACCGCACCGACCCGGACCTCTGCGAGCGGCTGGTGCGCGAGAGCCGGCCGACCATGCTCTGGATGCGCCGGCAGGGCGTCCGCTTCGCGCCGATCTGGGGCCGGCAGGCGTTCAAGGTGGACGGGCGATTCAGGTTCTGGGGCGGGCTGACGGTGGAGGCCTGGGCCGGCGGGCCCGGCCTCGTGGACGCCTGGACGGCGATCGCCGCGCGCGAGGGGATCGAGGTGCTCTATGGCGCGCGTGCGGTCTCCCTGCTCAGCGACGACGCCGGCGTCCATGGCGTGCGCGTGAAGCAGGGCGGCCGGACCCGCGACCTCATGGCCGGCGCGGTGGCGCTGGCCGCCGGCGGCTTCCAGGCCAACACCGAATGGCGCACCCGCTATCTGGGCCCGGGCTGGGACACGGCCAAGGTGCGCGGCAGCCGCTTCAACACCGGCGACGGCCTCAGGATGGCGCTGGAGATCGGCGCCATGCCCCATGGCCAGTGGTCCGGCTGTCACGCCGTGCAGTGGGAGCGCAACGCGCCGGAGTTCGGCGACCTGGCCGTGGGCGACGGCTTCCAGAAGCACTCCTATCCGTGGGGCGTGCTGATCAACGCGCGCGGCGAGCGGTTCCTCGACGAAGGCGCCGACTTCCGCAACTACACCTACGCCCGCTACGGCCGCGAGGTGCTGCGGCAGCCCCGGCAGTTCGCCTGGCAGGTGTTCGACGCCAAGGTGGCCTCCTTGCTCCGCGACGAATACCGCATCCGACAGGTGACGAAAGTCACCGCCGACACCCTGGAGGACCTCGCCGCCCGCCTGGAGGACGTGGACGCCGCCCAGGCGCTGGCGACGCTGACGGCCTTCAACGCCGCGGTGCGCACCGAGGTCGCCTTCGACCCCAATGTGAAGGACGGTCGCCGGACTGAAGGGCTGGCCATCCCGAAGTCGAACTGGGCCAACCCCATCGATACCCCGCCGTTCGAGGCCTATGCGGTCACCTGTGGCGTCACCTTCACCTTCGGGGGCCTCAGGATCGACCGGGCCGGCGCGGTGCTGGACGTGGACCTGGCGCCGATCCCCGGCCTCTATGCGGCCGGCGAGATGGTGGGCGGGCTCTTCTACGAGAACTACCCCGGCGGCACGGGGCTGATGGCCGGCGCGGTGTTCGGCCGCCTCGCCGGGACCTCGGCCGGCGCGATGGCCGGCGGGCGGGACGGGAGGTCAGGGGCGTGATCGGCAAGGAGCGGCTGGCGGCGTTCAGCGACGGGGTGGTGGCGATCATCATCACCATCATGGTGCTGGAACTGAAGGCGCCGCACGGCACGGCGCTGGCGGACCTCGTCCCCGTCCTGCCGGTGTTCCTGAGCTATGTGCTGAGCTTCGTCTACGTCGGCATCTACTGGAACAACCACCACCACATGCTGACCCTGGCCCGCTCCGTGGACGGGCCGATCCTGTGGGCCAACCTGCACCTCTTGTTCTGGCTGTCGGTGGTGCCCTTCGCGACCGCCTGGATGGGGGAGAACGAACTCACCACCGGGCCGGTGGCGCTCTACGGCGGGGTGCTGATCATGAACGCCGTCGCCTACACCATCCTGATGACCCTGCTGATCCGGCACGAAGGCCCGGACTCGCCCCTGGCCCGCGCCATGGGCCGCGACCTGAAGGGCAAATTGTCGCTGGCGACCTATGCGGCGGCCATCGGGCTCGCCTTTGTCCGGCCGGTGGTTTCCCTGGGGCTCTACGTGGTGGTGGCGGCCATCTGGTTCGTTCCGGACCGCCGCGTGGAGCGCGCCCTGCAGGCGCCCTGAACCGCTACAGCCAAGCCGGCGCATTTTTTCGCCCAGATCGTTACCTATCTGGCCGCGCCATGGGCGTCACACACCTCCTGAAAAACCAGTTCGCGCGGTTTCTCCACGGCGCTTCGGCGCCGCGAGGCTCGACCGTCATCGCCATGGCCTTCGCCGTGGCCGCGGCCTCCATCGGGATCGCCGAGGCGGCCGTGCACGCCGACAAGCTTTCAGCCTGGCGCCCGGTTCCTTTGCAAGCGGTATTCACCACGGGCCCCGCGCCGGAGATCACCGTCCCCACGCACCGGGTCTGGGAGGGCGCCGACCTCGACGGCGACGGCCAGGCCGACATCGCCAACCCCACCGGCCAGGCGCCCCGGGAAGCCGACGCCTACGGCGAGGGCCGCTTCCACGCCTCCCGCGACGGCGGCGAGCGCGAGCACGAGGGCGTCGACTACGTATCCAGCGCCGGCCAGGCGGTGAAGGCGCCGATCTCCGGCTACGTCGCCAAGATCGGCTACGCCTATCCGGACGACCAGACCCTGCGCTACGTGGAGATCGACAACCCGGCCCTGCACCTGACCGCGCGGGTGTTCTACGTGAGCCCGCAGGTGACCGTCGGCCAGGCCGTCGCCGTGGGCCATCCCATCGCCACCGCGCTCAGCCTGCAGCAGCGCTACCGCGGCATCACCGACCACGTGCACCTGGAGATCGCCGAGAGCGGCCGCAAGGTCGACGCCCAGACCCTGATCGTGGCCCGCAACGTCCCCGACGACCGGATGTCCGCAGACTAGACCCTGTCCCGTTTTGATTGAATCAATCAAGAACGGGAAGAACAGGGTCGTCGCATAAACTTGCGAGCACGATTCAGGGTTTTGATGGTTCCATCAAAACCCATCGTGCTCTAGACCCTTCTCGGCGGCGGCTTGCCACCCCGCCGTGAACATCGTTCACTGAGCGCTTCGGCGTTCGGGGGACGGCATGGCGGCGATCGGCATCAAGGCGGCGCCCGCGCCCGCTGCGTTCGGCAATGGCGTGGTCGTGCTGCTCGCCGTGGCGATCTTCATCAACTACGTGGACCGCGGCAACCTGGCCACCGCCGCGCCGCTGATGAAGGACGAGCTGCATCTGTCGGCCAGCCAGCTCGGCCTGATGCTCTCCGCCTTCTTCTGGACCTACGTGCCGGGGCAGATCGTCGCCGGCTGGGTGGCGGAGCGGATCAACCCCTACCGCACCTATGCGCTCGGCCTGGCGGTCTGGTCGCTCTCCACCGTGCTCACCGGGTTTTCCTCCAGCTTCTCCGTGCTGATCGCCCTTCGCCTGCTGCTGGGCCTGGGCGAGAGCGTGGCCTTTCCCTGCTCGTCGAAGCTGATCGCCCAGCACCTGCCGCAGCATCGCCTGGGGGTGGCCAACGGCCTGACCGCCATGGGCCTGTCCCTGGGCCCCGCCTTCGGCACCTTCGTGGGCGGCCTGCTGATGGCCAAGGTGGATTGGCCGAGCGTGCTGGCTCCGCTCGGGACCTTCAGCGCGCAGATGAACTGGCGTCCGGTGTTCGTCATCTTCGGGGTCGCCTCGCTGGCCTGGCTCTGGCCCTGGCTCTCGTCCACCCGCCACCTTTCCGCCGCCGACGACGCGCCCAAGGCCGAGGCCGCGCCGACCTTCCTGGCGCTGATGGGCCGGCGTGACGCCTGGGGCGCGGGCCTCGCCCACTTCAGCAACAACTACGCCTTCTATTTCGTGATCTCCTGGCTGCCGCTCTACCTGGTGAAGACCCGCGGCTTCTCGGTGGCCGAGATGGCCGAGCTGGGCGGCCTGATCTACCTGATGTTCGCGGCCAGCTCGATGTTCACCGGCTGGCTTTCCGACCGCTGGCTGGCGGCCGGCGCCTCGGCGACCCTGGTGCGCAAGTCGATCATCGTCGCGGGCCACGTCCTCACCGCGCTCGCGATGCTGGGCTGCATGATCGGCAGCGCCCCGGTGGCGGTGGCGAGCCTGTTCCTGGCCGGCGCCTCCTTCGGCTTCAACAGCCCTTCGCTCTATGCCATCGGCCAGACCCTGGGCGGGGCGCGCGGCGGCGGCAAATGGGTGGCGTTCCAGAACTGCATCGGCAACCTGGCCGGGATCGTGGCGCCCGTCGCCACCGGGGCCATCGTCGACGCCACCGGCCAGTTCACCTGGGCTTTCGCCGCCGCCGGCGTGGTGGCGCTGAGCGGTGTCGCCTGCTGGACCCTGATGGTGGGCAAGATCGCGCCGATCGCCTGGGCGAGGCCCGCCGCCGCCACCTAGAGCACGATGGGTTTTGATGGAACCATCAAAACCCTGAATCGTGCTCGCAAGTTTAGGCGACGACCCTGTTCTTCCCGTTTTGATTGATTCAATCAAATCGGGACAGGGTCTAGCCGCAGGACGCAAGAGAAAAGCCCCGCTCTGGAGGAACGGGGCTTTTCGGAAAAACTGAACTCAGGAACGGGCGTCAGAGCGCGCCCCGGCCACGGGTGAGGGCGTGGTAGATGAACAGCACGACCACGGCGCCGACGATGGCCACCAGGATCGAGTAGAGATTGAGGCCGGTGACGCCGGCGGCGCCGAAGCGGGTGAACAGGAAGCCGCCGACGAAGGCGCCGACCACACCCAGGATCAGGTCCATCACGATCCCGCTGCCGGTCCGGTTCACGAGCTTGCTGGCGATGAAGCCGGCGACCAGGCCCAGGATAATCCAGGCAAGAATTGACATGAGCGTCTCTCTCCAAGGAGCCGGCGCGTAAAACAAGGTTAGCCGGCGAATGAGGCAAGAAGGCTCGTGGCGCGGCTTCGGTTCCGTGCGATCTGGACGAACACAGAAACGGCGCCGTCGTGAGCAACCTTTGCCGTAGTGACGGGTTAGGTCCCGAGCGTGTCCGCAAAGCCTCGAAGGAGACATCTCGTGCGCAACAAGTTTTTCGCGGCCCTGGCGTGCGGGGCCCTGGCCGCGGCCATCGCCCTTCCCACGGCCGCCGACGCTCAGCGGCATCATCGCCACAAGGTCTGGGTCTGCAACAACGTCAGCACGCGCGGCGAGCGCAACACCGGCACGGTGGTGGGCGCGGTGGCGGGCGGCCTGCTGGGCAACGCGCTTTCGCATGGCGGCGGCAAGACCGGCGGCACCATCATCGGCGCCGGCGCCGGCGCGGTGGCCGGCCACCAGATCGCCAAGCACAACGGCGACAAGCGCCGCTGCCACTACGAGTGGCGCTAAGCGCTAAGGCTCAGCGCCGCACGCACAGCCAGCGCGCGCGGTGGAAGTTCACCGCATTGTCCACCCAGCCGGTGACCTTCGGGCTCACCAGGTTGCGGCCGACGCCGTGGACGATGGGCGCCATGGCCTCGTCGTCGAGCATCAGCTGCTCGGCGCGTGACAGGATCTGGCCGCGCCGCCCCGCGTCGGGCTCCCGGTCGGCGGCGGCCAGCAGGGCGTCGTAGGCGGGGTTCGCATAGTCCCCATAGTTCTGCGCCCCGGTGTCGGACTTTAGGAGGCCCAGGAAGGTGACCGGATCGTTGAAGTCGGCGAACCAGCCCATGACGCCCACCTGGAAGTCGCGGTTGCGGTAGGCGGCGAAGGCGATCTGGCTCTCGTTCTGGACGATGGCCGCGTCCACGCCCACGGCCCGCCAGTCGGCCTGCACCGCCTCCATCAAGAGCAGGGTCTCGCTGGCGTTTGACGCCTTGATCTGCAGCTTCAGGGGATGGCCAGGCCCGTAACCCGCCTCAGCCAACAGGGCGCGGGCCTCGATCTGGCGCTGGGCGAAGGCCTCGTCCTTCCAGCGCACCGCCGCGCCGCGCGGATAGTTGGCGATGCCCGGCGGCACGAAGCTGTAGGCCGGGACCTGGCCCGCCCGCTGCAGCTTGTAGGCGATGAAGTCCCGATCGATGGCCTCGGAGAGCGCGCGCCGGACGCGGCGGTCGCGCAAGGCCGGCGTGTCGTGGGCGTTGAACGACAGGTAGAGGGTGTTGAGGTTGGGGAACGGGCGGGCGTAGCCGGGCATCGCCTGGCGGATGTGCTGCAGCCGGTTCGACTGGAAGGTGGTGTTGATATCGAGCTCGCCGCGCTGCACCCGGCGCTCGGCGGCCACCGCGTCGGAGGTCGGGTAGTAGTTGATCCGGTCGACGCAGACGTGGGCGGCGTCGAAGAACAGCGGGTTCCTGGCCACCTCCACCCGGTCGCCCAGCCGCCAGGCGGCCAGCCGGTAGGCCCCGTTGGAGACGTAGCGGCCGGGCGCCGACCAGCCGTCCCCAAACCGCTCCACCACATGCCGCGGCACGGGGTAGAAGCTCTGGCTCATCAGCAGTTGCGGCAGGTAGGGCGCCGGATGCTCCAGCGTCAGCACCAGGGTGCGCGGACCAGCCGCGTGCGCGCCCAGGGTCTCGGGCGCGGCCTTGCCCTCGTTCACCGAGCGGCCGTTCTTCAACAGCGTCACCAGGTAGGCGTAGATCGAGGCGGTCCTGGGATCGAGGATCCGGCGGTAGGCGTAGACGAAGTCGTCAGCGGTCACCGGCGCCCCGTCCGACCACTTGGCGTCGCGCAGGTGGAAGGTCCAGGTGAGGCCGTCGGGGCTGGTCTCCCAAGCCGTCGCCATGCCCGGCTGCGGCGTGGCGTCGGGCGCCTCGGTGGTCAGCCCCATCATCAGGTCGCCGATGACCCGCTGCTCGACGTTGAGGTTCGAGACCTGCGGGTCGAGCGTCAGGGGCTCGCTCTCGTTGCCATATTCGAGGCAGACCTTTCCCGCCGGGCAGGCGGGGCGGTGGACGGTGTCCTGGCACGCCGCCAGGGCGAGCGCCGCAATCGCGATCAGGGCGGGCGGCAGGATGCGCAAGGACAGCGGCTCCGGTCAGGCGGGCCCCATCACTCCCCTGCGCCGGCGCGGTTGTCGAGGCGGCCTAATGCAAGTGGAACTCGCCGCCCAGGGCGCGCAACTCGGCGGGCTTGATCAGTCGGCAGTGGCCGACCGTCACCTTGAACAGCGGCCCATCCAGGGTGCGGGTCCAGAAGTCCAGGAACTTTTTCAGCACCGGGAACTCGGGGAAGAGGTCGTACTCCTGCCAGATGTAGCTCTGCAGCAGTCCGGGATGGTCGGGCATGCGGTAGAGGATTTCGGCGGTGGTCAGGCCGTAGCCCGCCAG